>Ga0209059_1000341_pt1 | contig 21158 bp, 22 predicted proteins | sample GraSoiAngelo_151_FD_186165 | JGI IMG/M metagenome (GOLD analysis project Ga0209059, IMG submission 186165) | Grasslands soil microbial communities from the Angelo Coastal Reserve, California, USA - 14_1009_12_20cm (SPAdes) (version 2) | ecosystem: Environmental > Terrestrial > Soil > Grasslands ...
CCCGTTAACGAATGAAGCGAGATCTGGAGTGGTCTTCTTTCGGGTCCCGAAGAGAGTTGAACCTTTACTGTCTCGCGCGGCTTCCGCTACTTTTCGAGAGATCTTGACTGGGTCCGCGTTGAAGGCGCCGATAGCGCAGCCTAGACTGTCGACAATTCGTTTCTTGGTTTCGTGAACAACCTTCTCGGGGACGTCCTGATAGTTTATGGAGTGAACGTAATCTGCTAGCTGTTCTGCAAGATTCAATCGGATTTCTATTCGACGCGGTTTGTTGCTCTAAATGAAGCTTTGACGAAGATTCCGACGCGCCGAAGATTCGATGTCCCAGATCCAGAAGTAGCCTCTGGTGGATGGGCTGCGGCTATTCTTCCTTCCAGTTCATTAGTAGGCTGCCCAGTACGATGAAAAACGCTGCTAAGCCCAGCGCTATGATGGTGTTGGTCAGTGCTTGGGCTGGTTGAGCATAGATCAACGCGTCTCTTAGTCCATCGTTCACATAGGTCAGCGGCATGAAGTTGGCTATGATCTTCATGATATCCGGCAATGTCTCACGTGGCCAGAAGGTTCCAGCGAGGAACATCATCGGGAAGGTTATTGCGTTGGCTGCGGCGTCTGCGCTCTCCGCTTCTTTCACGAAGTTTGCAAGAACCATGCCAATACCTGGGAAGAGGAGAGCAGCCGCAACTACCAATCCCACAGTGTAGATGTCTATGGTCACTGTCACCCCGAAGATCGCATAGCCGAAGAAGAGGATGACGACGAGTGATATAGTAGCCAAGATCATCTGGTATCCAACCATGCCGAGTATCCATTCAATCTTGCTGAGGGGCGTGGTCGCGAGTTTCTTGATGATCTTCAACTCCCGATACCGGCCGTTAGTGTTGACAGCGCCAAAGACACCCGTGGTGAGGAGGGTCATACCGATCACTCCTGGAATGAAGAAGTCAATGTAGCGAACATTCCTCGTCACAATGCCGACTGGTTGAACAACTAGATTGTCTGGCGCACCGGCGATCGTCGCCGCGTATGAGACTGTGACTGAGTTCACGATTCCCCGGAGCGATGCAGAGACCTGGTCGCTCTGATCCATGAAAAGCTGAATGGTTGCAGTCTTTCCACTCATAACAGTGGCGTTGAAGCCTAGGGGTACGACTAGCAGTCTCTGTCCACGGTTGTGTAGCTGAGCGTCGTTCTTCACAAACGTCAGCGGGTCTGGCTGCTCAGCCGCGACCATGTGGATGTTGAATGCACCGGTCTGGTTCAGTGCGTTAACGTAGCCTTGGGAGAGAGGAGTCGGCACATTCCCACTCAGATCCTGGTTTTGGAGGTAGAGGTCGAACTTGGTGCTTCCGCTGCCGAATATTGCTCCGAAGAGGACGATGAGTAGGAGTGGGAAGGCTATTGTCCAGAAGATGTTGCTCTTGCTGCGGTACCAGCTCTTGAAATGCCCACGAATAATGGTGTATATTCGGCTCCTCATGTCTAGTTTCCCTCCTCGGAGACTCTGCGCCCGGTAAGATTTAGGAAGACGTCGTCTAGTGTTGGGCGTCTGACTTCTATCTCTTTGTCGTGCAGAGGAGTTTGTGCTAGGCTCATGAGGATGCTTGTGAGTTCGCCGTTGTTCAGCGGGATGGCAATGTCTCCCGCGTTTCTGAGTTCAGCCTTGGGTAGTCCTGGTGGAAGTTGGCTGATCCCTTCCTGTCCGGCATCTCTGATGATGAGCGTCTTCTTCCCACCGTGAGTATCTATCAGCTCGTCTGGTGTTCCGGTGGCGATTATCTGTCCGTGGTCGATGATTGATACGATGTCGGCTAAGTATTCTGCTTCGTCCATGTAGTGGGTTGTTAGAAAGACTGTTTTTCCCTGGCCCTTTAACCGCTCAATGACGCCCCAGACGTCTCGGCGAGCTCTAGGGTCGAGCCCGGTGGTGGGCTCGTCGAGGAAGACGACAGCAGGATCGTTTACCAGAGAGACCGCGAGGCCGACCCGCTGTTTGAGACCGCCTGACAGTGTCTTGAATTGTGCGTCCCGTTTATCTTTCAGGTCGACCAGTTCAATGAGTTTGTCTGCGTCGAGCTGTTGTTTGAACATCGCTCCGAAATAGTCGATGTTCTCGCGAACTGTGAGCCGATCTATCGCGTTGAAGTCTTGGGGAAGAACCCCGATTCTTTTCCGGATTTCGGCCTGGTCGGAACGTTTGCTTACGTCGTAGCCTAGGACGAGTGCTCGTCCGCCGGTCGGGTTTCGAAGACACTCCAGGATCTCCACGGTCGTGGTCTTTCCAGCTCCGTTAGGACCAAGGAAGGCGAATACTTCGCCCTTCGTCAGGTTGAAGGATATGCCGTTGACGGCCACGTTGTCGCCGTATTTCTTTGAGAGACTCTCCACCTGTACGACTCTGTCGGATTGTCCTGGAAGAGGCGCTGCGAGGGTGTCGCTCATTGAAGCCGTACTCCTAGCGTACGATTCTCAAGAGGTTCGTAATGACTAATGTCGCTGCATTTTGTTCGGGTTTCGATCGAGTGTAAGTTTCCATCAGATTTCACCACGATCATCGTCTTGATGATATTGTTGCTTTTAATGGTCGGGCACGTTCCATAGTCACATAATGTGATTACAAATCGCTGAGCCACGAGATCTACTCCGGCCAGATGCAGATCATTCATCTCGAATTCCCTATTCTATTGGCTATTCGAGCGGCCAGGAAAGATGGGTTAGTTTTGCGCTGATGTCCCATAGTCGCTGAGCAACCTGCTCATCATAGGATTCGTCTGAAGACTTCTTCACCTTCAGTTTCTCCAGATATTCACCGTTGAGGTCCTTGGCGTCAGCCGACGAAGCGAGATAGACAATTGTCTCAGCACCCTCCTTTGGGCTTGCCATGAACAATTTCGGCAGTGCCATAATGAAGCCCGCTGGACCTAAGGGCCTAGTCCAGATGTTGGTCGCAACAGTGCCCGGGTGGACAGCATTGACTGTCACGCCGGTTCCCTGTAGCTTCTTTGCGAGTTCATGCGTGAAGAGGACGAGAGCCAGCTTGGATTGTCCGTACGCCTTCCATCCACCATAGTCTTTCTCTAAGTTGAGATCGTCAAAGTTGACGTGCCCGTTATAGTGCCCTACTGATGACACATTGATAATTCGACTGGGTGCGCTGGCCTCTAGCGTTGGCAGTTGGAGATTTGTCAAGAGGAAAGGTGCGAGGTAGTTTGTGGCGAAGGTATTCTCGTAGCCATCCGTTGTAACCTTACGTCTCTGGTTGAACAGTCCGGCGTTGTTGACTAGGACGTGAAGTTTGGAATATTTCTTCTGGAACTCAGTTGCGAGTTTCCGCACCGACTCTAGAGACGATAGGTCAGCCATTAGGAGATCAACTGAGTTATTCTGAGATTTCTTGATGATTTCGGCCCTTGCAGCGTCACCCTTCTCCTTGTTTCGAGTAACCATGACCACGTTCGCGCCCATTTTCGCGAGAGCCAGGCTAGCTGCTTTTCCGATACCCGAATTAGCTCCAGTAATCATGACAACTTTGTCCTTCATTGCCATCTTTTCCGACGGAATGTTTTGGTTCTGCATGTCTTATCGCGTAGCTAAACTGACTGATGAGTCATTATTTAAACGCGTCGGTCATTTTTAAATAGCGCCCCATCGCGTACTGATCATAGAGCCGAATGCCGAAGGTCGTGCCTGAGTACAAGGAAGAAGCGAGAAGCCGAATCTTGGACGCGGCCAACAAAGTCTTCGCGGAAAAAGGATATCACGAAGCGACAATGGACGACATTGCGAAGCGGCTTGGGGTAAGCAAAGGAGCGATCTACCTATACTTCCCCAGTAAAGAGGATCTTTTCGAGGCTATGGTTAAGACGGCACCTCAGGCTTTCAAAGAGATACTGTACTCCTCGTTTGGCGACGAAGCAGATCCGGTCCAGAGCGCTACTCAATTCTTCGACAAGATGCTGAAACTGTCTGCATCCAACCCAGGACTTAGTTTCGAAATTCTCTCCGAAGCGTCACGAAACCCTACTCTGAAAAGAATATTGAAACAGAATCATGAGGAATACGAGGAAGTGCTGACCAGTTTTCTCGCAGAGGGTCAGAAACGGAGATTTGTCGGAGACAGGTTAGACATCCGTCCTCTTGCAAATTCGCTGATCGCTCTCTGGAACGGACTTGAGACCCTTCTCGTCTCGGGATTGACCGTCGAAGAGGCGAGGCGTGCTTGGTTGGAGGCTCTGAAGGCGATCTTCATGAATCCGCATGGATCCCATCGTAGTCCCTCCCCTCAATCATCGAGATCCGTAGCCAGAACTGGATAGGAAAACGCTCAAGTTCTAGCAGAGTACGCGAAGACAGTAGAATTGTCAGCGAATATCGGGAAGATACTTGGGATTCCGATAAGGATCCACTGGACCTTGTGGTTGGTCTTTCTATTAATAGCCTGGTCGCTGGCCGACGGCTATCTTCCCATCGTCTATCCTGGGCTCGGTGCCCTGACTTACTGGGCGATTGGAGCGGTCTCTGCTCTTCTGCTCTTCATATCAGTCCTTCTTCACGAGCTGTCCCATTCATACATCGCAAAGAAAAATGGGCTGCCGATTGCGAGAATCACTCTCTTCTTTTTCGGTGGGGTCTCGGAGATGAGCGAGGAACCGAAGGATGCGGGTCTCGAGGTTCGCATGGCACTCGCGGGACCATTGACAAGCTTCGCCATTGCTGGAGTTCTAGGTGCGCTCTGGTATGTGAGTAGGTTGGTTTCTGCGCCTGTTCCGATCATCGCAATCCTCGGCTACAACGCCGTGATCAATGTAGCCTTGGGGGCGTTCAATCTTGTCCCAGCGTTTCCTCTTGATGGCGGCCGAGTATTACGCGGTAGTCTCTGGGGTCGGTCTAAGAACCTGTTGAAGGCGACGCGGAACGCCACACGCGTTAGCGAGGCGTTGTCACTGATCATGATTGCCGCCGGCCTATTGTTGGTGGTGGCGACTGCGGATATCTTCAACGGCTTGTGGATTATCTTCCTGGGCTGGTTTATCCGGTCCGGGGCTGAGACCAGCCTCAAGCAGACCGAGATGACCGAAGCGCTTCACGGGATCAGCGTGGGCGATATTATGACGAGAGATTTGCTGACAGTCTCGCCTGACATTAGCGTCCAGAAGCTCGTGACCGATTATTTCCTCATCCATCCTCACGGTGGCTATCCTGTGGTCCGGAACGATAAGCTGGAGGGTGTCGTTACGATGTCGTCTGTCAGATCAATTCCTGCAGAGAAACGGGAGATGGAGACTGTTGCGCAAGCGATGGTTCCTTACGAGCGAATAGTGACAATTAGCCCGAACGCTTCAGCCGCTGAAGCATTGCAGAAGATTGCGGAGAAGAACATTGGACGATTACTCGTGACCGATGGTGATAGGATTCTGGGAATGATTACTCGGGGAGACTTGATGAAGACGATCAGAACTCGGCAGGACCTTAGTCTCTAGGGCAGTCAGAAAGACCCGCGGAATAAATCTTCAAACATATCGAGGGAGAGGTGGGTCTTAAAACTGTTGTATTATAGATAGGTCTCTGATCTGCCCTCTTTGTGAATGAGATGGTCGCTTTTCGAATAGCTAGAAGGGCTTTCGTGAAACTCTTTGGCATTGTTGGGTTCCTGTTGGCTCTCGTTGGAGGAGCTTTGATAGGCTACTCGGCGCTAACGAGCGGTGGACTGTCGCCGATTTCCATATTCCGTCGCCTGTTCGAAGCATTGTTGGGACTCGCTGCGATAATTGCCGGAGTGATCATATACACAGGCCCAATGCGGTTCGGAGGATTCATCGCCGTGATCGGAGGAATCATACTGCTCCTCATAACCAGCTTCGCCACACCTGCAATACTCGTATTCGTGGCCGGAATAATCGGATTGATAGGAGCGGCAATAAAACCACCTTGGTGGAAGTTCTGGAAGCGCTAACCCGCTCATCTTAGGTCTCGGCCGTTCAACCTTTTCGCTTGAATCGTTAGCCTCGGAGAATGGGTTCTCAAGTTCAGACGCGTTCTTTACAGATCAAGTCTTAATAACAAACTCACATTTCTCGGCTAACACCATTCTCGGCGGATCACTAGTGCTAGTAAGCTTGGGAGTGAGCTACAGGAAAGCTCCTCTTGCAACCCTCGACGCTACGAGTTTTCGGGACCTACCGACCTTCTACAATCTTCTACGAAGGACTCAAGCGCTGGATGGTGCCATGATACTCCAAACGTGCAACAGGGTCGAACTCTTCCTCGATGCGAAGGACCCCAAACAGATTCGGGACGTAGTTCTGCGGGAATGGGCTCTCGAAACCAAATTCAAACTGGGGGAGTTGAACAAGCTTGTTGACGCTAGGGTTGGAAAGACTGTAGTTGAATATCTCGTTAGGCTTGCGTCCGGCCTTGAGTCGATGCTTATCGGTGAGATCCAGATCGTTGGCCAGCTGAAAAATTCACTCGCGGAAGCACTCTCCAATAACTCGGCTTCGCCTCTGCTGGAGGATACAGTGCATCGGGCAATATCTGCCGGAGCGAGTATCAGAGACCAGACCGGAATCGGAAGAGGAACGGTCTCACTTGGGTCTGCTGCTATGAAGCTCGCCGAGGAAACCCTCGGAAAGCTACAGGATAGTCGCGTGCTGCTACTCGGCACGGGCCAAGTCGGAATGTTAGTGATGAAAGCGTTGAGGGCGAGAGGAGTAAGCAGCATCATCGTAGCCGGTAGAACGGTGCAGAGAACCAGATCATTCTGCAGGACATTTGGTGGGACACCGGTTGAGTTTCAAACGGTTCCATCGCAACTAGCAAGTACAGATCTTGTAATTGTCGCTACAAGATCCTCGAACTACTTGTTGACAAAAGACTCACTTGCTCATCGCGAGAATAGCAACCGGAGGCTATTGTTTCTGGACCTTTCCAATCCTCGAAACGTAGACCCCAACGTTGGCGAGTTGGATAATGTGATTTTCAAAACAATAGACGATCTCCGCGGAATAGCTGACAATGCCTTAGCCAAACGCAGGGAGCTGGTTAAGAAGGCGGAAGCCCTTGTAACACTCCGCGTCGAAAAGATCACCGCTCTACTCCAGCGAGAAGAAGCTGAACCGATCGTCTCCGACATTTACCGAAGAGCCGACCAGGTACGCGAAGAGGTCCTGAGGAAGACCCTCTCCAAGCTGGACCTAACCGTCGAGCAACAAGAGTCGCTGAAGAGTATGACAGTGTCTCTCGTGGAGAAACTACTGGACGGACCGGTACTGAATCTGCGTCGAGCGGCAGAGAGAAAGGATGAACGAGTATTGACCGCTGCGGGACAGATCTTCCGAGGAGAATAGATCCCGCTGAGTTTTCCCCAGCTCCGGATGCGAAGGCTCAGAAGAACTCCCCTAATCCGGGAACTAGTCCGTGAAGTAACCGTTTCCAAAGCCGACCTAATCCAACCTCTCTTTGTCGAGGAAGCTCTCACCAAGAATACTCCCATCTCTTCGATGCCAGGACAGATCCGGTTCTCACTCTCCTCACTCGTGAGAGAAGCAATTGAACTCAAAGATAGAGGAGTCAGATCAATCCTCCTTTTCGGTATTCCCAGCCACAAGGATGATGACGGGTCCAGGGCATGCGACTCCGAAGGAATTGTGCAAAAGTCAATTGAGAGCTTGAAGGAACAACTGGGGGACGACATCGTGGTAGGAACTGATGTGTGCCTCTGCCAATACACCAGCCATGGTCACTGTGGCATCGTCAGAGACGGACTGGTTGACAATGATGAGACCTTGAAGCGTCTTGCCGATACCGCCGTTAGCCATGCGAGGGCTGGAGCGGATCTTGTAGCGCCGTCAGCGATGATCGACGGCCAAGTTGCCGCTATTCGAGAAGCGCTTGACGATAACGGATTCAAAGATACGTCGATTCTTGCCTATGCGGCGAAACACTCTTCCTCATTTTTTGGACCGTTTCGGGAGGCTGCCTTTTCGAAGCCCGAGTTCGGGGACCGGCGGACTTACCAGATGGACTACGCAAACCCGGAAATGGCGATACGTGAAATAGCCTTGGATATCAAGGAAGGAGCTGATATGATAATGGTGAAGCCAGCCCTAGCTTACCTGGATGTTATCTATCGGGCGAAGAAGAGATTCCGAATGCCGATGGCAGCGTACAATGTCAGTGGAGAATTTGCAATGCTCAAGGCCGCGGCCCGGGAAGGATGGATCGACGAGAAACCAGCGACCTTGGAAGTGTTGACAGCGATCAAACGAGCCGGAGCGGACATGATAATCACTTACCACGCCAAGGAAGCAGCGGAATGGCTACAAAGCTAGCGTCCAAATCCGAACATCTCTACAAGCGCGCGCGAGAACTCATACCCGGAGGGGTAAACAGCCCGGTCCGGTACTACTCTCCCTATCCACTGTTCGTTGCCTCAGCCAAGGGTTCCAGATTTCGAACTGTGGACGGTGAAGAGTTCCTTGACTACTGCATGGCCTACGGAGCGTTGCTGGATGGCCATGCGCCTGAAGAAATCGTGGAAGCGGTCCAGATGGCGCTGGCTAGAGGCTCGCTATATGGTCAGCCAACCGAGATGGAAGTCGAACTTGCCAGCCTCATCAGTAGCTTAGTTCCCTCGATGGAAATGGTGCGGCTGGTCAATTCTGGGACGGAAGCAACAATGCACAGCCTGCGTTTAGCCCGAGCGTTTACAGGGAGACAGAAGATTCTCAAGTTTGAAGGAGGTTATCACGGAGCCCACGATAGCGTCTTGGTAAGAGCGGGATCGGGAGCATCGAGCTTGGGCATTCCCAACTCAGAAGGCATCACCAAGAATGTCGCTGAGGATACACTAGTTGCAAAGTTCAACGATGAAGGGATGAGCAGGAGGATCATCGAAGACCATACACATGAGCTAGCTGCAGTAATTGTCGAGCCGGTAATGGGAAACATGGGACCCGTCCTTCCAAGACCTGGATTCCTAGAGACACTGAGAAAAATCACCCAAGAGAACGGAGTCATCCTGATTTTCGACGAGGTGATCACGGGATTCAGAGTTGCTCTCGGTGGCGCTCAAGAATATTTCAGGATCAGACCCGACATGACGGTACTGGGGAAGATTTTGGGGGGCGGACTTCCGATAGGAGCTTTTGGGGGTCGAAGGGAAATTATGGAGAAACTCGCTCCGCTTGGAGGAGTTTACCAGGCTGGAACTTACAGCGGTAATCCTGTAAGCGTCGCAGCCTCCCTGGCCACGCTCCAATCACTGAAACGGAGAGCGCGACAATTGTACCCGAAGCTGGAAAAAACGGGCGAACAAGTGCGGAGGGGAATAAGCGACTTCATAGGGTCCGCGAATTTGGCAGCCCAAGTAAGCGGGTTGTCATCTATGTTTCAGATCTTCTTCACAGACCACGCCGTTACCGACTACGACTCAGCGAAAAAGTCGGATACAACTAGATTCAACAAATACTTTCAATCCCTGCTCGCATCAAGAGTCTTTGTCCCTCCGTCCCAATTCGAAACATGCTTTCTTGCAACCAGTCATAACGATGATGAGATTCAAGTAACCCTGGAGGCTGTCGAAAGCGCTCTCAACAGACTGTCAGCGTAGAATCACCAATGCTGCTTAGGGTTGGCACAAGGGGAAGTAAACTCTCCCTCGTCCAGACTGATATCGTATTGGACCAGTTGAAGAGAAAAGATCCTAAACTCGTTGTCGAGAGGAAGATTATCAAGACAAGAGGCGACGAGGACCAGCGAACGCCCATCTTCTCGATCAATCAGAAGGGAATTTTCGAGAAAGAGATCGACCAAGCAATCTTGGAGAGGAAGATCGATGTGGCCGTTCACAGTCTGAAAGACGTCCCTGTGTTTGAAGTCGACACGAAGCTAGTGATTGCGAGTGTCCCTCAACGAGGATCTCCCTCTAACGTTTTGGTTAGTAAAAATAGTGAGCGTCTAGAAGAATTGAAGAGCGGGAGCAGAGTCGGGACCAGCAGCCTTCTCCGCGTGGCTCAGCTCAAACGTGTTAGGCCAGACTTGCAACCGGTCCCGATAAGAGGGAATGTCGACACTCGGGTCCACAAGGTAGAAGACGGAGAGTTCGACGCTGTCATCCTTGCAGAGGCGGGTCTCCTGAGACTCGGCTTGACAGCTCGAATAGCAGAGCGGCTATCTTTAGCTGATTTCATGCCGGCTCCTGGTCAGGGAATTCTGGCTCTAGTCGCTCGGCAGGATAACGGAAAGGTTTTGGAATTTCTCCAGTCGATCGAGGACCCTCCCACAAGGGCACAGGCTGATGCTGAGAGAGAACTTGTCAATGTCCTAGAGGGGGGCTGCAAAGTCCCCATCGGAGCACTCGCGTCGTCAAACAGAGACAGTCTTTACGTCACAGGATGCATACTATCGAATGACGGAAAGACAAGGCTCGAATCGAAAAAGTCCGGGAACATCAAGGAAGCAGCGGGGCTTGGGAGAGAAGTGGCTGAAGAGCTGATTTCGAAGGGCGCCAAGAAAATAGAGGAGACCTGGCGCGGCTCATACTACCGGGACTAGAAGTCAATTGAATACTGTAGCGGTGACTCGACCAGCCGGGTTAGGGAAAGATACGATCCGGCTCGTCAGAGAAATGGGTTGGAACCCGTTGATCGTTCACACGGTAGAGCTTAGGCCGAGAGAACAATCAGAGATCTTCACAGAGCTGTCCCAAGTCTTGACTGGAGGCCCGGTGGACTGGCTGGTACTGATGAGCCCGAACGGTGCCAATCTCTTATTCGACATTATCAAAAGTCACGGGAACCTACTTCCGAGCGTCCTAGGCGATCTTCAGCTATTAGCGGTCGGCCCAAAAACAAAGGAGGCCCTCGCGAGGCAAGGGATGCACGGCGTTCACTTGCCCGACAAATTCAGCTCCTTGGGTATTGCTGATTTTCTCTCCACCAAGGACCTTGGGGGAAAACGAATACTGCTCGCTAGATCATCTTCAGCAGACAATAGCTTGGGCAGAGAGCTTGCGAAGAACGGCGCGACAGTCGCTACGGTCAATCTTTACGATTCGGTCATTCCCTCCGACGCAACCAGCATCCAACGATTCGTAGACCTCATCGAGAGGGATGATATCCAAGCGATCCTTTTCACAAGTTCCTTGTCCGCTTCAAACCTATTCTTGATGTCGAAGAACTACCTTCGCGTTGACGAGCTTGTCCCACGACTTCGAAAAATCCGGATAGGAGCCATAGGTCCTGTAACAGCTCATAGACTCGCTGAGCTCGGAGTACCTCCGACGATAATTCCCGAGACGTTCATAATCGATGATGCCCTTAAGGAATTACTGGGCTGAGCATTTTCGTGACTCATAGTATTGTCCTTCTCAGGATACTTTACGATTACACTCTAATTTCTAAGGAACTAGCGCGATTAGCCTCAGCGAGCCGCTATTTGTCGCACGAGGATTGGCTTAGCAACCCCGGCCAAGGCTTCTATGAACATTGGATCATCGTTAAGGGATAAGGTTCGAGACATCACCACGCCACGAGAATTTGCATGGTCTCTAGCTTCCACATCCAAGTCGTAGAGAATCTCCAGATGATCTGAAACAAACCCCACCGGGCACACCAAGATCCTCTTGATCCCTTTGTCTGAAAATTCAGAGATTTTCTCTTTAAGGCTCGGGCCCAGCCAAGCGCTGATTGGCCCGCTAGCACTCTGAAATGCAAAATCCCAATCAGTGACACCCGTCTCTTTTGCGACTAGCTGGCTGGTTTCCAGCAATTGGGCCCGGTACGGATCGTCGTCTGAGACGGCCCTGAGAGGCAAACTATGGGCAGTAAAGATCACCATGGTTCGTTCGGAACCCCTTATTTCACTCAGCGCGCTGCTGACTCGGGTTGAAAGAGCGGTGATCAGTGACGGCTCGGTGTGCCAGTTCTTCACCATGACGAAAGGAACGTTCGGATACTTCCTAGCCAATCCTCTTCTCACACTGTCCTCGTAGCCGCCGATGCTAAGCTTCGAGTAGTGTGGGGCGAGAGCGAGCCCGACGAGAATGGGCGGATTATCGATACTGATTTTCTCGACAACATCCTCGATGAATGGATGCCAGTGTTTCATCCCAAAAGAGACTCTTGCGGGGGCACCGTCTGCGACTAGTTTCTTCTCAAGAGCGTCAGCTTGAGACTTGGTGATCTGGAGTAAAGGAGTTTGACCTCCAACTCGCTGATATCGCTGCTTCAGATGCTCGATCTCTTCTGGCGTTGAAACACGACCTCCTCTGACCTGTGCCAGGTAGTCGCCTACCTCGTCTAGAGAGTTTGGGCTACCGTAAGCCATCAGGAGGATTGTAGGCAATCCGTTAGTTCGATCCGAGAATTTTCATCTCTTGTTTCTGGTCGATTGGTGCACGAACTGAACGAGTCTCTTAGCTTTCTCGGCTTTTGTCTCGGGCAGGACCCCATGTCCCAAGTTGAATATGTGACCAGGCTTGCCCCGCACTCTGGCAAGGATCTCCTTTGTCCTCTCCTCGATCAGCTTGTCGGAAGCAAGTAGGGTCGCTGGATCAAGGTTGCCTTGTATCGCTGCCTCTCCCAGAACTGCCCAAGCGTCGTCGATGGGTAGTCTCCAGTCAACACCGAAAACATCGCTCTCAGCCTCTCGCATCTGGCTTAGAATTCCCGCGGTTCCGACTCCGAAGAGAATTCTTGGAACGTTCTTTCCGGATAGGTCAGTTAGAATCTTCTGATTGTAAGGTAGCACAAAATCTCTGTAGTCTGCGGGTGAGAGACATCCTGACCAGCTATCGAAGAGCATCACGGCGTCGACTCCTGCTTTGACTTGGGCCAGCAGATAGGTTGTAACGATGCGAGAGAGCCTGGAGAGAAGTTGGCCCCACAGTTCTGGCTGCTCGTACATCATTTTCTTGGTTCGAATAAATTCTCTCGATGGACTTCCTTCAATAAGATAGGACGCGAGAGTGAAAGGTGCTCCCGAGAAACCTATCAGAGCAACTCTTTCTCTAAGTTCTTGCTTGATTAGCTGAATAGCGTCCAACACGTAGGGGACGTGTTCTTCAGAAGAAAACCCTGTGAGACTCTCAACATGCTCCTTATTCTCAACGGGTTTCTCAATGACGGGTCCGACTCCATCTACCAGTTTGAGTTTGACGCCGATTCCTTCGAGGGGCAGCATAATGTCGGCGAAGAGAATTGCGGCGTCTACTCCAAGGTCGGAGACAGCGTTGGTTGTGATTTTTGCCGACAGTTCAGGGGTCTTGCATATCGTGAGAACGTCATGCTTTGCTCGGATCTTTTGATAGCTTTCGAGATATCGGCCTGCCTGTCGCATGAACCAGACTGGAGTGTACTCTGTCTCTTTCCTCCAGCAGGCTCGGAGAAAATTGTCATTCTCGAATTCGGTCATGCTCTCTTCGCTATAGACTTGTCATGGTCCTAGAAGGTTAAGCATCTTCTCAGGAGTGACGGAGACACATGTGAAAATGGGCGTCTCGATCGCGGTGTATCTGCTTGCTTCGCTACCGCGCAAGTCCATTACCAAGTTAAGAAAATCCCCCGGATGGTCCGTCTCAAATGAGAGGATGAACTCGTAATCATCTAGTCCGAAACAGTAGGAAGTGTGGATGGTTACGGACGAGTACTTGTGTCCTATCTGGATATGCTCCTTCATTATCCTCCGCCGTTCTTCGAAGGGGATGCTATACCATTCCCGTTTCTTGGTGAAGGGATAGACGAAGAGATAGTTGGAGCCGACGGGTTCAGGGTCAGTTGTCTTGCCGAAATATTCTGACGGTCTAATCATGGCCAGGTAGGAGTGGGGAGTTGTGAGATACATTCCGAGGCCGGTCTTCAGGACCTCGGAGTTGAAGCTCTGAAGCTCCTCCATTGAATCAGTAATGATCCATAACATGAAGTCGGCATCGCCTCGAGTTCCAATCAGAGAGTATGTTCGAGGGACCAGAGCATCATGTTTACGAAGCGTCTCAAGGAAGTCGTTCCTAGAGGACTGACGGTCGTTGTCGGAAAGACGCCTCCAAGCAGGGTCTAGCTTGTAGAAAGTGTATTTGACAACGCGATAAAGGGCCCTCGTCTTCTGGACAGACTCGGGGGATTGGAGCGTCAAGTGCGTCTCCTCTGGGCTCTTCGAGGTCTTGTATTTGAAAGAAGCTCGATAGGCGTCTAATAGTATGTAGACCGTTACGAGGGATTTCTCAGATCATACCGGCAAGAGTCCGAGCTGGCGCTTTTGCTCTATGCTTGGGTATATTTCTGGGGATTCTTGTCGAATGAGGCTTTGCATGAAGATGAACAGAAGTAGATTGTTTTTCCTCCATGATTGGATGTGAATTTCGCCTTCTTTTCGTCCACCATCATTCCGCAAACTGGATCTTTCTGCAACCTGTCGCCTCCTAGATTTTCGGATTGAATCTTCTGAGTAGGAGTGAGTTGGATACTACTGTTACTGAGCTGATTGCCATCGCGGCTCCTGCAAGGAGGGGGAGGACCTGGTAGATTCCTGGCCCGAGAAATGGGACTAGTATGCCGGCGGCTATTGGAATGAGAGCCACGTTGTAGACGAAGGCCCAGAGTAGATTCTGCTTGATCTTTCTTACAGTCGCCTTGCTTAGCTCTAGAGCTTTGGGAACGTCTGTCATGTCATCTTTGATGAGGATTATGCCACCAGTCTCCTTCGCAACGTCTGTCCCGCTACCGATTGCTATTCCAACGTCTGCGGCCGCTAGCGCGGGCGCATCATTTATCCCGTCGCCAACCATTGCGACCTTTCCACCTTTCTGAAGCTTCTTCACAATTTCTTCTTTGTCGCTAGGACGCACGTTTGCAAATATCGTATCGATGCCAAGAGTCCGTGCTATCGCTTTTGCAGTCCGTTCGTTATCGCCAGTGAGCATTACGATATCCAATCCCATTTTCTTCAATGCCTTGATAGTCGGCGCTGAGGATTCCTTCACCGTGTCCGCGAGTCCGATCAGGCCGACCGGTTGCCGGTCTAACGCAAGTAGACTAATCGTCTTTCCTTGATCCTGGAGCTCCATCATTCTTTCAGAATATGCCTCGACTGGAACTGAAAACTTGCCCATGAGTTCCAAGTTGCCCAGAAGAACCTCGTGTCCCCGAACGGTCGCTTTCACACCCAGACCTGGAAGAGCTTCAAAACCTGAAGGGTCGGAGAGTTCGATTCTCTTACCCTGTGCTGCGTTCACGATGGCCGCTGCTAGCGGATGCTCGCTGCCCTTCTCCACCGCTCCGGCGTAGCCGAGTATCTGAATCTCTGTGAGTTTTCCGATAGGAACAATGTCAGTAACGGATGGTTGCCCCTTTGTTAGGGTCCCTGTCTTGTCAAAGATTATCGTATTGATCTTGCCAGCCTCCTCTAACTGGTCCCCTCCCTTGATCAGTATGCCGTTCTCAGCACCTTTCCCGGTTCCCACTAGTAAGGCGGCCGGGGTGGCGATTCCGAGCGCGCATGGACACGCGATGATTACGACGGAGACGAATGCGAGGAGGGAGTAGGTGAGTCCGATTCCTGCGACGAAGAACCAGAATAGGCCGGAAGCTGTTGCGATCAATATGACTGCTGGGACAAAGTATGCGGAGACTCTGTCGGCTAGGCGTTGGAGAGGGGCCTTTCCGACTTGAGCTTCTTCGACAAGCTTGGCGATCTGAGAGAGCACCGTGTCCTGTCCGACTTTTGTTGCTTGAATCTTCAGCAGTCCGGTTTTGTTGATTGTGGCGCCTATCACTTCGTCGCCGTTATGCTTGTCGCGTGGGAGGCTCTCTCCAGTGATCATGGATTCGTCGATCGCGGAGTTTCCCTCGATCACTCTTCCGTCGACTGGGACCTTCTCTCCTGGACGAACCAGTAGAATATCGCCAACCGCAACCTCTTCAACTGGTATGCTGATTTCGCTGCCATTTCGAATCGCATGTGCCATCGTTGGCTGTAGACTCAGTAGTCTGTGAACCGCCTCTGAAGCCCTACCCTTTGTGATGTATTCGAGGAGATTACCTGTCTGTATCAGAGTGATGATAATGGCAGACGTCTCAAAGTAAGTACCGCTGCCGGGAAAGAATCCGGGGACGAAGGTGGCGGTTGTGCTGTAGACCCATGCAGCGGTTGTTCCTAGGCCGATGAGAAGGTCCATGTTGCCAATTCTCGATCTTAGCGCGTCGTAACTTCCCAGATAGAACCGGTAGCCTACGACAAACTGTACGGGGAGTGAGAGAACGAACATTACGAGATTGTTGATCTGATGGTCTGGGATTATTGGGAGATATGTGAGGGCAGCAATTGGGATTGTGAAGGCTGCGCCGAGTGCGACGAGCCTCTTTAGACGGGCTAGAGTTTTTTCGGGAGCTTGGAACTGTGCGAGGCAGGTCTCGCTGCAGAAGTAGTACGTGGTTCCGTAACGTGTCGTCTGGAGAGCGTGTCTGCCCTCCTCCACGTACATTCCACAGATCGGGTCCTTCGCCATTATTCTTCTCAGCGCACTAGGAATATGTGGTTCGAGGGACTTAATCTCACGCCTTTACACTCGTAAAGAGCTCGATTCTGACGCTTTTTCCTTGTTCTATGAATCCATTTTGCCCGTGGAAACTCGATTGTGACTTAAGGTGCAGTTTCGAGGTGATTCTCTCTATCAATTCTTATCTGCGAGATCGCTCGTACTCTACACATGGCGGTGGAAGTCCGACGGACGATCTTCAGACATGGACTAGCGTTCTATGGAACACTGGCCTTCGTCGCAAGCTTTCTTGGGGCTAGGCTCTTCGCGACCCTAAACCCGACAGTCACAGTAGTCCGGGGTGGAATACATTTTCACCATTTCTGGTATGGCTTAGCGATGGTCGTCTCTACTGGTTGGCTCGGGATTACTCTCAGCAACGAAAGGATGGGACGCAATCTAGCGATAATCTTCGGTCTAGGAGCTGGACTGATCGGAGACGAAGTTGGCCTGCTTCTGACCTTCGGCGACTACACGAGTAACTTCACAGAAATATTCTTCGTCTCTGCAATCGCGTTCATTATTCTCGTGACGTTACTGTCTAGGGGTCGGAAGCACATCGAGAGAGAGGTGATCAATCTGAGTCGGAAAGAAAGATTGACTCAGGTGGGAGTCTTCCTCGGGGCTTTTTCCGTAATCTTCTTCGCGGCGGGAAACTGGGAAATAGGCTTCGCGGTCCTGGGTCTAGGAGTACTGGCCTATCTCTGGGGCGAGCGCGAACCACGGCCTAGGAGTCTGCGGTCTCTCGCTTCATAGTTGTCCATCCAGTTTCTCTGTCTGATCCGAGTTTTCTGAGAACAAGAGTTTACCGTCAAATGGCGAGTGTAGGGACGCTATGCGTATCTTGATGTTCCTTCGAGTATGACGAGAAGTAGGAGTTGTATTCATGAGGACGAACCTGATCTCAGGTTTCCAACTGTCTGTCAACTACTGGTTTGACCTCGTCCTCCAAGGGATGGGCGCGCCTATCCGGGACTGGGTCTACGACTTTTTGGACAAGAAAGGCATCAAGCGGGATGATATCCCAGCCAGGTTCGCGGATGTTGTGAAGATACTGCATGAGAGGTTGGGGACGAGCGCACGTGTCATCGCCTACCGGACGATGGTTGAGCTGTACAAGGAGTTCTCCTTGAATGCGAATTTCGACTATGAGGATTCCATAGAGGACAGATTCATATTCCTAAAAGAGAGAGTGCTTGCGGATCGGCTCCATCCGACAAGAACCCCCAGCCTAAAACTAGCATTCTAAACCCCCCTTCGGGACACAGCTATCAGTAAAGGTCGACCAGACAGCCAAGCAGCCTCGGGCCCAGAAGACCGCTTTTGTGTCGTGAGGGTCAACTGCTTTTGAGATGTTTCAGGGAGGGGTCCCGCCAGTTGAAACTGCTACGCGCGAGTCTCGCAATTCAGGGCGCAGAATAGAACCGTCGAGGGTTTTTTTGATCGCGGATTAAGCGTAGACCTCAACGCGAAAAAGTCGCGATCTCAAATCGCCTGCCCCGATTCCGGATCAGGGCTTGTTCTGCGCCTTTCAGGTTTAGAGCGGAACAGTTCGTGATTCCTATTTTTCGGAGAGCCGGGGCGGAGAAAGGATTACACTCTGTTAATCTCCTCCCAAGGGCCGAGTTTCGTGTCGCGGGAAATATTTTTTTCTAAATTCTAGGACGGGTCCACTTGCCATCTGAAACGTTTCTGGGCGAGATTGCTGGTTTGTCGCGCAGAACAGGCGAGTCAGCCGTTTTTCGACCGGTCTCCATCTGTAGAATTGCATGCTTGAACTAGGCTTCGTATGTAATGCTCCTCCCAGATCCTAGATCAGGGTTCATTCCATGGCCATTTCCCCGAGAGTAATGATTTACCAAATTATCGGCATGTCATTTTTCAGGCTGTCTATCCCGACAGGGTTTCGTCGGGCTCTGTCAATGCCGAGCTCTCCTCAGCCTTGTTCCAGTCCTTCGCGATCTTGACCAGCCGCAATAGATGTTCGTGGTCTTCAACGCTTAGAGACTTGCCAGAGTCTATCTGGGCCTTGATTCTCGCGAATATCGGGGCGGACTCTCCGAAGGGCACTTGAGACTTTTCCACTATTGCGAGGAGTCTTCGAGCCTCGGCCAACCCAGATGAGGTGGACTTGCTAGAAGCCTGAGACGGCCCTGGCTTGTTCCCTTTTCTCTCCATATTTTTGGTCCGCCCTACTGTTTTGTGCAGAGTTTTTGGGAGGCGGGTAGATAAAGAAATCACCTGAGGTCAAAACGAAAACTGTAAGCCTTTATCCTAGAAGCTAGACATGAGGATTGATTCGGGTTGGAAAAGGTCGATAAGATGGCTGCGGGTCTTATGTGGAGAATTATCGGAACTATCGTCGCGTTTTCAGCATTCTTGATCGGGTCGCTGATCTATGTAGGGTTCTATACGAGCGGGTTTGACCTAACTCAGAAGGTCATAGTCGTCCTTGTCGCCCTGATCCTTGCTTTTGCGGCAATAGCGATAATGTGGGTGACCTTTGCTGGACGCAGGGGATGGATGCGGGACCGATGGGGATCTTGAATCCTTGCTCGGTTGAGTGATTATTCAGCGAATCGTGAGGATTCCATTTCCATTCGTGATGGATGTCTTCGATGGGAAGCTTTGTCTCGGGGTTTGGTCATGAGTCGCTTAATCTTCTCGCCTATCTTTTCGAAGACCTCTTCTATGGACCAGCCTTCTTCTTCGAAGTCGAACTGTTCTTTGGGAAGCTTGATGAACACTTGGACTTCATACCGTCTTCTGTCTTTCTCGAGCAGTGATGTCTTTACGACAGCCCTTGCCTCAAGAATGTTGGGATGAATGCGGCCAAAAGCTTGTAATGATCTTTGAAATTTCAGCTCTGCCTTTCGAGATTCGATGTCATCCTTCTGGAGACCCAGTACCTGTACTGGCACCTCTACGAATTCTTGTCCAGCCATCTGATAGTCTCCTAATCACTTATCTTACTACTAGGACCGGACAATGTGCATGGGAGACTATTCCGCTGGAGACGCTTCCTAGCAGCATCTTCTTGAATCCCCCGAGCCCCCGAGTCCCAACTATGATCAGGTCAACGTTCTCTTTGGTAGCGTGATTGATTATCGTCTCGACGACTGACGAGACCGCTTCCGGGATCTCCGTCTTGACGTGGATGCCCTGTTTCTTGGCTTTCGACTCTGTCTCGCCTACAATTCCCATTGCAGCTTTCCTCGCGTAAGCGTAGTAGGCGTCGATCTCGTGCTGTGAGGGAGCTGGAAGGCTCATTCCGGTGGGCGATGCGATTGTGGAATGGTAATAGGATGTAGGAGGGGTGATCGCGTGAAGGACTACGAGGTCTGCTTTGAGCTTCTCGGCCAGTTCAAGTGCTGCTTGAGAGGCTCTCTGTGAGCTCTCCGAGCCGTCCTGAGCGACTAGAATCTTCTTGAACAAAGGTTTCGATATGGTAAGGGAAGGCTCCCCCATGCGCTTCACAGTTTTTGTTTCCATTCGTCTCAGCCATACCTAGGTATTGGCAGGTTGTTAGGTTTTGGCACATATGAAGTGTTGCCATGATCTCTTAGTAGTGGAATTTGTAATTAGTCGGCCTGAATGTTCTCCAGAAACGTGGCGGATGGGACGAAGAAGAGGTTCCCGGTGACGGCGCGGCTGAAATCTAGCAGTCGGTCATAGTTGCCTTTGGGCTTGCCTACGAACATATTCTGAAGCATCTGTTCGATGGTGCGAGGAGATCGGCTGTAGCCGATGAAGTAGGTTCCGAACTCTCCCTGACCGGCGTGACCGAAGGGCATGTTGTCCCGGAGTATCTTGATCTCCTTCCCGTCCTCCACTATCTTGGTTAGCGCGTTATGCGCATAGGTGGGCTTGACGGAATCATCCAGCTCTACGTCAGTCAGCTTTGTACGACCGACGATGTGTTCTTGCTTTTCCGTCGGCAGCTTATTCCAGTCGGCTAGATTGTGGAGGTACTTTTGTACGATCACGTAGCTACCCGCGGTGAATGCGGGGTCTTCGTCGGCGATGAGGGTGACATCAAGAGCCTCCTGAGCCTTTGGATTCTCTGTCCCGTCGACGAAGCCGATGAGGTCCCGGCTGTCGAAGAAACGGAATCCATGCACCTCGTCTACTGGAGAGATTGCGGATCCGAGCCGGGCCATGATTCGCGTCGCCAGCTCGAAGCATAGATCCATCCGCTGTGCGCGGATATGGAAGAGCATGTCGCCTGGTGTTGAGACGGCGTGACGCTCCCCCGCGCGGATCTCGTGGAACTTGTGCAGTTCTGCTGGCCTCGGCTGTCCGAAGAGCCGGTCCCATGCTTCGGACCCAAAGCCCAATACGCACGAAAGGCTTCCCTCAAGTTCGCGAAAACCCACCGAGCGAACGAGGGCAGCAAGGTCTGCACAGAAGGATCGTATTGTACCTCGATTCCCAGCGCCAGGCTTGGCCGTCACCACCAGAAAGATCGCGGCACGGGTGAGGGGTATAGCTACCGACTGAGGCAATGCATGTGAACCTTCTGGCGCAATCGGCTTCGACATAGGCAGGGTTCCCCGTCCTTGAGGACGGAAAACCCTTACGGTCTTTTCTCTAGTCGGGTCATATTTGTTACGTCTGGGAATTTACT
>Ga0209059_1000347_pt1 | contig 21004 bp, 30 predicted proteins | sample GraSoiAngelo_151_FD_186165 | JGI IMG/M metagenome (GOLD analysis project Ga0209059, IMG submission 186165) | Grasslands soil microbial communities from the Angelo Coastal Reserve, California, USA - 14_1009_12_20cm (SPAdes) (version 2) | ecosystem: Environmental > Terrestrial > Soil > Grasslands ...
CGATGTGATACGCGAGCAGCTGCAGCGGCACGACTGCCAGGACCGGTGAGAGCAGCTCTTCGACGGCCGGGATGCGAATGATCTCGTCGGCCTTTCCGGTGATCTCTTCATCCCCGTCCGTCGCGATGGCGATCACGACTCCGGCTCGAGCGCGAACTTCTTCCATATTGCTGCGGATCTTCTTATAGACGGAGTCCTTGAGGGCGATCGCGACGACTGGCAGGTCCTCGTTGATCAGCGCGTTCGTCCCGTGCTTCATCTCACCCGACGCGGTTCCCTCCGCATGGATGTAGGAGAGCTCCTTGAGCTTGAGCGCGCCCTCGAGGGCCGTGGGATAGTTGACGCCGCGCCCGAGGAAGAGGAAGTTCCGCGCCGCGTAATAGCGATACGCGAGCGCTCGGACCTTCGGCTCCTCGCCGAGCACCGCATCGACGAGCGTCGGCAGATGAAATGCCTCGGCGAGCAGCTGGCGCGATCGCGCGGCATCGAGCGTTCCTCGCCGTTGGCCGAGGTAGATCGCGAAAAGATACAGATCCACGAGCATCGCGGCGTAGGCCTTCGTCGACGCGACGCTGATCTCCGGTCCCGCATGCAGATACACGACGTCGTCGGACACGCGACTCGCCTGACTGCCGACCACGTTCACGAACGACAGAAGGCGCGCGCCCTGCTTCTTCGCCTCTTCCATCGCGGCAAGCGTGTCGGCTGTCTCTCCCGACTGCGTGACCGCGACCACGAGCTGACCTGGCGCCACGACCGGCTGGCGATATCGGTATTCACTCGCGAAGTCCACGTCGCAGGGTATGCGCGCGAGGCGCTCGATGAGGTACTTGCCGACAAGCGCGGCATAAGACGCGGTGCCACACGCGACGAAGCTGATCCGCGGCAGCGTCCGGACGAACGCGTCGTCCATCTTGACGTCGCTGTCGAAGACGACTCGGCCGCTCGTGCGCTCGACACGACCGAGGAGCGTGTCCGAGATCGCGCGGGGCTGCTCGAAAATCTCCTTCAACAGGAAATGCTTGTATCCGGACTTTGCCGCCGCGATCGGGTCCCAGGTGATCTGCTCGACCTTCTTTTCGATCGGCTCGCCGCTGAGCTTCCGGAATCGGACCGCGTCCTTCGTGACGACCGCGAGCTCGCCGTGATCCAGGAAGCTCACCGCGCGGGTGTGCTCGATGAGCGCGGGAGCGTCAGAGGCGATGAAGTTCTCGCCCTTTCCGTAGCCGACGAGCACACCGCCGGCGTTCGAGATGCGCGCAGCGACGATCTTGCCCGGGTCGCGGGCCGACACGAACGCGAGGGCCGCGGCGCCTTCGAGCCTCGGTAGCACGGCAATGGCGGCATCGTCGAGCGACAGGCCCTTGGCGAGCTCCTCCTCGAGGAGGTGCACCACGACCTCGGTGTCGGTCTCGCTCGCGAACCGATGGCCGCTCGCGACGAGCGGAGCCTTGAGGGCTTCGAAGTTCTCGATGATCCCGTTGTGGATCACGGCGGTCACGCCACCGCAGTCCACGTGGGGATGCGCGTTCACCTCGGTCGGGCGGCCATGGGTCGCCCAGCGCGTGTGCCCGATCCCTGTGTGGCCGTGCGCCGGATGGGTCGAGACGACTGTGGCGAGGTTGTCGAGCTTTCCTTCCGCGCGAAGGACCTCGAGGGCTCCGTTTTCTTGCACCGCGACGCCCGCGGAGTCATACCCGCGGTACTCGAGACGTCGAAGACCGGCCATAAGGAGGGGTAGCGCCTCGCGCGGCCCGACGTAGCCGACGATCCCGCACATGCCTAGACGAGCTCCTTCTCGGCGACGCGGGCAAGCAAGTCCGCGGTGCTCGAGGCGACCGTCGAGCTTTGCGCCTCGACGGTGATTCTCAGAACGGGCTCGGTGCCCGAGGGACGGACGAGGAGCCGGCCTGTGGATCCGAGCGTCGCCTCGGCGCTCTGCTTCGCGGCGCGGAACGCGTCGTTCGCTTCCCACTCGCGGCGGCGCGCAGCCTTCACGTTCCGTGTCACTTGCGGCCAGAACTTCATTTCGTCGGCGAGCTCGGCCAGCGTACGTCCCTCGGCGCGCATCAGATGCAACACCTCGAGCGCCGTGAGGATGCCGTCACCGGTCGTCGAGTACTCACGGAAGATGACATGTCCCGACGATTCACCGCCGAACTGCGCGCCGAGGCGCTCCATCGCCTCCCACACGTACCGATCGCCAACCTGCGTGCGCTCGAGCCGGACGCCGTCACGAGCGAGCATGTGCTCGAGTCCGCCATTCGTCATGACCGTGCCGACCACGATCTTCGGGTTCAGCTTGTCGTGGCGTATGAAGTGACGTGCTATGAGCGCAAGCACGAAGTCGCCGTTGTGGGCGCGGCCCCGTTCGTCGATGACGATCACGCGATCGCCATCACCGTCGAACGCGAATCCGGCATCGGCTTTGTTGTCGACGACAAGCCGCTGGAGCGCCTCCGGAGCGGTCGCACCGCAGCCCTCGTTGATGTTCTGGCCGTCGGGTTTGTCGAAGTACGAGAGAACTTCCGCGCCGGCCTGCGCGAAAACAGCGGGCGCCACGCGATAGGTCGCCCCGTTCGCGCAATCGAGCGCGATACGCATCCCCGAGAGGCGCGGCGCCTTGGACACGAGGAACGCCTCGTACTCCTTCACCAGCGCGCGCGAGTCACCGACGAGGCCGATGCCGCCCTCCGTGGGGCGAGGAAGCGTGTCGTCGCCGGTCATGAACGCTTCGATCCGGTCCTCGACGCTGTCCGGGAGCTTCTGCGCGCGGTGATCGAAGAACTTGATGCCGTTGTCGGGCGCCGGATTGTGCGACGCGCTGATGACCGCTCCGGCGACAAACTCATCGGTCTTCGCGAGAAACGCCAGCCCGGGAGTCGGAATGTGGCCGACGAGACGCACCTCCATGCCGACCGAGCAGAGTCCCGCGGCGAGCGCGCTCTCGAGCATGCGGCCACTCCGGCGGGTGTCGCGGCCGATGACGACCGAGTGCCCCGGCCCACCGAGGACGTGGCCCGCCGCCCGACCAAGCCGAAGCGCGAGCTCCGGTGTGAGATCGAGATTCGCCACGCCACGAATGCCATCCGTACCGAAGAGCCTGGTCAAGCGGTTCCTGATTACCTCGTTCGTATGGTGAGCGTCACTCGGATCGGTTGCACGCTTTGGGCCGTCGTGCCTGCAGGCGTGCGAATGCCCACGTCGACCGGGTAAGTGCCCGGTCCCTTGCCCGTCGCGTCGACCGTCGCGACGACCTGGCCCGCCGTTATGCCCGAGAGTGCCGGTATCGAGCCGGCAACGACCACGCTGATCGTCGGCGGGTCGAACTCCGCGACGAAACCGCTACCGATACCGGTGGCCTGGAGGGCCACGACCGGGAACGCACGGCTTCCAATGAGTGGCGCGATCGAGAATGTGACCGTCGCCTGGGTCGCTTTGACGAGGGTCGTCCCCTCGGCGGGGAGCAGCAGCGCCACCTGGAACGTCTTGTCGGCACCGAGACCGCTCAAGTCGATCGCTGTGGTGTTGACCTGGTCGATACCGCTGAGCGCGGCGGCTTCGCCACGCACCGTAACGACAGGTGGATCGCTCGTCACGCGGGTGACCCAGTAGCCCGCGGCGACCGCGCCGCGCACGGACGGGACGACCGGCACGGTGCGCGTCGTCGCGGTCGGAAGCACCGGCACCGTGAGCTGCACGACCGCGGGATCGGTGGTGAGCGCCTCGATCGTCGCGCCCGACGCGTCGACCGCCGTCGGCTGGACGCTCGCGACAAGGTCGGTGACCGCGTCGCCGAAGCGGACCGTCGCATAGAGCGCCGCGATCCGCGCGATCCGACTCGCGGCGCCGCTCACCCTGACCTGAGCCGGCGTGATCGCGGGGTCGCCGGCGAAAGTGCCCTCCGGTGGACTGTTCGCGAAGCGCGCCTGCACTGCGACGTCACGCGAGGTGATCGGCTCGATGCGCACCGTCACCGTAGCCGGCGCCTTGCTGTCCACCTTCACCCCGGCCGTCGCGACATCGACACGCACGGGGATGTCCTGCGGATCCGCGCGATGCACGTCGGCGGCCGAAAGATCGAGGCTCGCGTGGATATCCGACGCAACGACGTTCGCGAGCGCCGCCTCCGTTCCTCTGAGCTTCACGCCGACATCTCCGAGCGGTCCCTCGAGCACGTAGCCTGCGGGGACCGCATCCGGGCGCTCGACGGCGACGCGCTCGCCGTAGTCGCGGACGACTTCGGTCGGCGGCGCACTGAGTGCGGAGACGGCCCAGAAGATCATCGCGATGAGGACCGCGGTGAGCTTGAGCGGCAGGTCCGCGGTCGCAATACGCCGGAAGTTGATGTGCCGCCGCGGCAGGAGCGGCCGCGCGGGCGCGGGAACACGCGCCATCGCTAGGAGGCCTTGCTGCGGAACGGGAGCGGCTGAATGCGGCTGCGGAGAAGCGACGAGAGGACGCGCCGCAGACGCTCCTCATCGAGCGCGCCGATGATCCGTCCGCCCGCCGCGATGGAGATGGCCTGCGTCTCCTCGGAGACGACCACGACGATCGCGTCGGTCTGCGCGCTGATGGAGAGCGCGGCGCGGTGGCGCATGCCGTAGCGATGCGCGCCCCGGTCGGTGTTCTCTTCGAGCGGGAGAAGGCATGCGGCCGCGAGGATCTGTCCACCGCGGACGATCACCGCGCCGTCATGCAACGGCGAGCGCGTCATGAAGATGGACGCGAGAAGCTCGGCCGTGAGCTTCCCATTCACCGGCACCCCGGTCTCGCTGTAGTCCTGCAGACCCGTCGCCCTCTCGAGAACGATGAGCGCGCCGTGCTTGGCCTCACTGATCAGGAGCGCGGCCCGCACGAGCTCATCCACGATGCCCTCGAGCTCCTCCTCGCTGCCCGGTGCCAGCAGCCGGTTGAGCGGACCGAGCTGGCCGATCTGGCCGAGCGCACGCCGCAGCTCGGGCTGAAAGACGACCACGAGAGCGATAAGGGCCACCGCGAAGAGGGCTTGGAGCAGGAGCGTCGTCAGGGTTAGATGCAGCGACGTAGCCACGAAGTAGATGAGCACGAGGACCATGACGCCGATGAGCAGCTGGACGGCTCTCGTTCCACGGATGAGCAGCAGCACGTAATAGATGAACACCGCGACGATGAGCACGTCGAGCACGTTGTTCCACCCGAACGGCTTGTTTTGGGTGAGGACGTTGACGAAGTCGCCGAGCCACCTCTTGATGTCGTCCATCAGTCAGCCAGAGCCAGTGCCTCGACCTCCGCGGCAAGGTCGTTGCGGCCGTCCAGGAGCAGCGCGTGCGCGAGCAGCTGGCACTTCGTCTTCGCGACCTCGCGCTTGCCGAGGGTGCGGACGATATCCACGAGGAGGCGCTGCGCGTCGTGTTCCGCGACTCCCGCCGCGATGAGCTGCAGAAGCAGGTCCGACGCGGCGTCGAGGTGGCCCTCTTTGACGTAGTAGCGCGCGGCTTCGAGAGCCTTCGTTGCCGCTCGCGGATCTCGCGTCGCGAGATAACGCGCCGCATCTTCCTCGACGACGATGGGGTCGGCCTCGGCGGCGGGCTCTCCGTTGGCGCCGCCGGGCTCCGGCTCCGGCGCCCACGGCTCGACCGCTTGCGCTTCGACGGGCTCGGCCGCGGCAACCTCGGAGGCGGTCCTGTCCTCGGGGGGGAGCTCCTCGCTCGGCTCCTCTCGGACGGGCCAGCTCGGAGCAGGCGGCGACGTGACCGCGGACCAGGGATCGTTCTCGAGAGTGATCTCGCGTCCCTGCTCCTGATCGGATGGGGTGCTGCGCGGGTAGGTGGTCGGCGGCGGCGCCGCCCACGGATCGTCCGCGGGTGTGGCCATCCTGGATTCGGCCGGAGGGACGAACCGGGGCGCCGGTTCAGATCGCGGTGCGGTCCAGTGATCGAACGCGGGCGGGCGAAGCGCGCTGCCCGCTTCGCGCTCGGAGAATCGCGTTGCCGGCTCTTCGGTCTCGGCCGGCGTCGCGACGGACGGCTGGCCATCCGCGATCGCGTCGAGGGTCGACACGCCGCTCACGTCGCGGAGCTGCCCCTTGGCGTAGGCAACTTCTTTCTTCGCGCGTTCGCTCTCTCCGCTATCACGAAGGTCGCGAATGAAGCGGGCGTACTCCTGCACCGAAGCATCGGTGTCGCCGGCGAGGGCGAGCGCCGCGGCGAGACGACGGTGCGTGGAAAGGTCGCGGGGGTCCAGGACGATGGCTTGGCGAAGAAGACCGATGGCCGCCGATCGCTCGCCGGACTTGGTGAGGGCCGCGGCACCGTCGCGGAGCACGCGAAGCGCTCCGGTGCGGTCCTCTTCCTCGAAGTGCACCTTCGCGAGCCCGCGGTAGCCGCCCTCGGCGCCCGGGAACTTGTCGACCAGGTACTTGAAGCTCTGCTCGGCCTGGCGCAAACGCCCTTGCTCGAGGCTCTTGAGACCTTCTTTGAGCGCGACCTGATAGTTGAAGTCCTTCGAGGCCATGGCTCTAGTCTGCGCTCCGAGCGCGCCTTCGGGCTAGCGCTTCGTGAACTGAGGCGCCTTTCGGGCGCGCTTGAGGCCGGGCTTCTTCCGCTCCTTGGCGCGCGGGTCGCGCGTGAGAAGACCGGCCTTGCGGAGCGCCGCGAGGTGCTCCCGGTCCACTTGAAGGAGCGCGCGAGAGATGCCGTGCGCGATCGCGCCGATCTGGCCGCTGACGCCACCGCCTTCGACCTTCACCATCGCGTTGAAGCGACGCGCCGTGCTGGTGACCGTGAACGGCAAGAGGGCCTGATCGGTCGCACCGTCGCGAGCGAAGTAGTCATCCAGCGGCTTTCCGTTCACGACGACCGCACCCTCGCCGGGTACGAGGCGGACGCGAGCGATGGACGTCTTTCGACGCCCCGTGCCCTGGAAGTACGGCAAGGCCTTCATGATTCGGTCTCCTTACGCATCGGCTCGGGTTTCTGCGCGGCGTGCGGATGCTCGGCGCCGGCGTACACGTGAAGCTTGCGCGACATCTGCTCGCCGAGTCGGTTCCGCGGAAGCATGCCGCGCACCGCGCGTCGGACGACTTCCTCGGGACGGCGGGCGAGAAGCTGCTCCAAGGTCTCCGACCGCAGGCCTCCGGGGTAGCCCGAGTGCCGCACGTAGTTCTTCGCCTGCAGCTTGTTGCCGGTGACGCGCACCTTTGCCGCGTTCACGACGATGACCGGGTCGCCGGTGTCGAGGTGCGGAGAGAAGATCGTCTTGTGCTTTCCGCGGAGGATCGCGGCGACTTCGGTCGCGAGGCGGCCCAAGGTCGCGCCGTCGGCGTCGACCACGCGCCAGCTCCGCGTGATCTCACTTTGCTTCGTTGCGTACGTCTTCATTTCTTATTCATCCGCCTCGTCAAGCTCCTGTCTCTCTCGTGCGTCGCCATAGTCCACGGCGATGAGGCACAGGCCGTTCGCCGGTGCGCTCGGACCCGCCATCGCGCGATCCTTCGCCGCCACGATCTTCTCGAACGTCGGTGCGTCGATCTTGCCACGTCCGACCCAGAGGAGCGTCCCCACGATCGCCCGGACCATTCCCCTGAGAAACGCATCCGCCGCGATCTCGAAACGGAGCTGAGCTTCGTCGTGCTCGCACCACTCCGCGCGCCGGACCGAGCGAATACCACCCGGTCCCGCCGCGAAGGACGAGAAGTCTTTGCGACCCAACAGCCGCTCGCTCGCATCTCGCATCGCCGCGACATCGAGCGCTCCAGGAACGTGGAGCTCGCGGCGCCGCTCGAGCGGATCCCGCTCTCTGCCGTGTCGGACCCGATATTCATATGTCCGCCCCGTCGCCGAGAACCTGGCGTGGAAGTCCTCCGCCGCCGGCTCGAGCGCCGAGACCGCGATGTCCTGCGGCAGGAGGGCGTTTACCCCCCGGCCGATCGTTACTCCGTCCAGCGCGCTCGCCGTCCGGAAGTCGATCACCTGTCCGCTCGCATGCACCCCGGCGTCCGTGCGCCCCGCACCGGTGACTCTCACCGGCTCGTCACACACCGCAGAGAGCGCTTTCTCGAGCTCACCCTGCACCGTGGGCGCGTTGTGCTGCACCTGGAACCCCGCGTAGTCCGTTCCGTCGTAAGCCACGCGCGCCTTCCAGTGCGGCGTCTTAGGTCGCTGCTCCCTTCGCCGTCTTCTTCTTCGGCGCCGTCGCCTTGGCCGCGGACTTGGCGTTCGTTTCGGCCTTCGCCTCATCCTTCTTCGCCGCGGCGCGCCGGCGCGGAAGTGCGAGCCGGCGGCGTGGCTTCGTCTCCTCCGCCGCGTCGGCCTTCTCGGCCGTGGGCTTTTCGGGCCCGGGCACCAGCTCCATCAACATCTGAGGCGCCGAGTCGCCCACACGCCGGCCGAGATGGGTAAGACGCAGGTATCCCGATCGGCGATCGGGCCAGCGGATCGCGAGATCGGTGAAGACCTTCTCGACGATGACCGGTTCGGGAAGCCAAGCGAGGGCGCGGCGCCGCGCGCCGAGCGAGCCGTCCTTCCCGAGGTTGATCATCCGATCCACGAAGAGGCGGACTTCCTTCGCTTTCGCTTCGGTCGTCTTCACGCGCTCGTAGCGAAGCACCGACAAGGTGAGATTGCGGAGCATTCCCCGCCGCGCCCCGGTGCGTCGCCCGAACTTACGCTCGTGGACCTTATGCGGCACTAGCTCAATCTCCGGCTGTCGCCGGAGACACGCCTCCGGCAGGATGGACTCGCTCGTCGCGGCAAAGCCGCTCCTCGCTCACCTTTGAGCACTAGCTCGGGCCTTCCTCGCCGTCGCTCATGCTGGTCTCGGGCTCGTTCTCGTCGTCAGCGAGGGGCTCGTCGGTCACCGGCGACGACTCGTCGCGGATCGGCGCCTCGATGAGGCCCCGCGCCGCGAGGCGCTCCTTGATCTCGTCGAGCGACTTCTTCCCGAAGTTGCGCATGCGGAGGAGCTCGTCATCGGGGGTCTGCAGGAGCTGACCCACCTTGGTGATGCCGTGCCGTTTCAGCGAGTTGAAGGCTCGCTGCGGCAGGTCGAGATCCTCGATCGGCATGTCCGCGATAGCGGCCGGCAGCGCCGAGCCGTTCGTCCGCTCGGGCTGAGCGAGAGCGGTCTGCGACCGCGTGAGACCGGCGAACAGCGAGAACTGCTGGACGAGGATCTGCGAGCCCTGGGCGACCGCGTCGTCGGGGGTCGTCGTCCCGTCGGTCCACACCTCGAGGATGAGCCGGTCGTAGTTGGTGACCTGGCCGACGCGGGTGCTCTCGACGCCGAAGTTCACCTTCTTGACCGGGCTGTAGAGCGCGTCGATGGGGATGACCCCGATCGGCAGGCCCTCGCGCCGGTCGGCGGAGTGGAATCCGCGGCCGGTCTCGACGGTGAGCTCGAGCCAGAGCGATGCCTCTGGCTCCAACGTCGCGATCTTCGCCTCGGGATTGACGATCTCGATCTCGCTCGTGGTCATGATGTCGGCGGCGGTCGCTTCGCCGGGACCGGTCTTCTCGAGGGTGAGCGTCACCGGCTCGCTCGCGAACGAGCGCAGACGGATCTGCTTCAGGTTGAGGACGAGCTGGACGACGTCCTCCTTGATTCCGGGGATCGTGGAGAACTCGTGCGCGACGCCGCGCACGCGCGCGGCCGTGATCGCAGCACCGGGCAGCGAGCTCAGGAGCACGCGGCGCAGCGAGTTCCCAAGGGTCGTGCCGTATCCGGGAGGGAGCGGCTCGCACGCGAATTTCGCGTACCGCTCGTCGCCCTCAATGCGCTCGATCTTGGGGTACTCAAGCTCTACTAGGGTCATGGCTTCGGTTCCTTCCTGCGGGGCTAGCGCGAATAATGCTCGACGATGAGCTGGGTGTTGACCTGTGCTTCGATCTGATCACGACTCGGCAACGCGAGGACTTTGGCCGTGTATGCGTCGGGATCGACCTCGAGCCAGCCTGGGCGCGTCTGCGTCTTCGCCCAGGCGGTCATCTCCTTGAAGTAGTTGGAGCCGCGGCTCTTCTCCGATACGGCGACGGCGTCACCGGCCTTCACCGAGTAGCTCGGAGTCTTCGTCTCGCGACCGTTCACGGTGATGTGGCCGTGCGCGACGAGCTGCCGCGCCTGCGACCGCGACTTCGCGAATCCCGAGCGGTAGACGGTGTTGTCGAGGCGCGTCTCGAGGTTGATGAGGAGCGTCTCGCCCGTCGCGCCGGTCACTTCGGCTGCGCGGTCGAAGGTGTTCTTCATCTGGCGCTCGAGGACGCCGTACATGCGACGTGCTTTCTGCTTCTCGCGAAGCTGGAGCGCGAAGTCGCTGACCTTGCGACGGCGCTGCTGGTGCATCCCCGGCGGCGACGAGCGCTTCTCGAAGGTGCACTTGGTGAAGCACTTCTCTCCCTTGAGGAAGAGCTTCATGCTCTCGCGGCGGCAGATCCGGCAGACGGGGCCGGTGTAGCGAGCCACTAGACGCGCCTCCGCTTCGGCGGCCGGCAGCCGTTGTGCGGGATCGGCGTGACGTCGGTGATCGCGGTCACCTCGAGGCCTGTCGCCTCGAGAGCGCGGATCGCCGCCTCGCGTCCCGCGCCCGGGCCGCGCACGAACACCTCGACCACTTTGAGGCCGAGATCGAGCGCCTTGCGAGCCGCAGTTTCGGCCGCGACCTGCGCTGCGTACGGCGTGCTCTTGCGCGAGCCCTTCCAACCGGCGGCGCCGGCCGAGGACCACGCGATCACGTTCCCGGCGGGATCGGTGAGCGACACGATGGTGTTGTTGAAGGACGCCTTCACGTGCGCGGCGCCGCGCGGGACGACACGCTTCTCGCGGCGTCGACGCGGCTTCGCCTCGGCCGCGGCCGCGGCTTCCGCCTCGGGCTTCTCGGCCTTGTCCGCGCCCTTCTCGGGCCGCTCCGGTCTCTCGGACTTTCGCTCCTGCGCCATTAGGTCTTAGACACCGCCTTCTTTCTTCCGGCTACCGTCTTGCGCGTTCCGCGGCGCGTGCGCGCGTTGGTGCGCGTGCGCTGCCCGCGAACCGGCAGATTGCGCCGGTGACGAAGACCGCGGTAGCTGCCGATCTCCTGGAGTCGCTTGATGTTGAGTGCGATCTCGCGGCGAAGGTCACCCTCCACCGTGAAGCCGCGATCGATGATCTCGCGGATCTTGGCGACCTGAGGCTCGGTCAGGTCACGCACCCGCGTCGCGCCGTCGATCCGTGCCTGCTCGAGCACCTCTTTGGCGGCGGTGGCACCGATGCCGAAGATGTAGCGCAGCGACACGTCGACACGCTTCTCGCGCGGGATATCGACGCCTGAGATTCGAGCCATGGCTAACCCTGCCTCTGCTTATGTTTCGGCTCGGAGCAGATCACGAGGATCTGCCGCTCGCGCCGGATGATCTTGCATTTATCGCAACGCTTTTTGACTGACGCGCGGACTTTCACTAGTACCTCACTCGCCTTGTAATGCGTCCCCGTTTTAGGTCGTACGGCGACAGCTCCACGAGGACCTTGTCGCCCGGCACGACCCGGATGAAATTCATCCGCATCTTGCCGCTGATGTGTGCCAAGACCGCATGCCCGTTCTGGAGCTCGACCTTGAACATCGCATTCGGAAGGGCTTCTGCGACCGTCCCTTCCACCTCGATGACCTCTTTGTTGCTCGGTTTACTCGCCATCTTCTCCAGACACAGGTTGACCCGCGGCATGAACCCACGGGAGATAACAGTGTACCAAGAGCGGCCAGTTCCGGGCAATCATCGGCGTCAGGCTGCCACCGCAGCGCCTTCGCCGGCGCGGGTAAGCACGACGGGACCGGCAGCGGTGCACGCCAGGGTGTGCTCGAAATGCGCCGAAAGGCTCCGGTCTGCGGTCACCACGGTCCATTGGTCGCCAAGCGTCCGAGTTTCCGGGCCGCCGACATTGACCATCGGTTCGATCGCGATGCAGAGGCCCTCGCTGATCGGGGGATTGGGCTGGCCCTTCGTCGGCCGGTAGTTCGGCACCTGCGGCTCCTCGTGCATCGCCCGTCCGATCCCATGCCCGACGTAGTTGTGGACGACGCTGAATCCCTGGGCGCGGACGTACTCCTCCACGGCGGCGCCGATGTCGCCGATCCGGCCACCGACCTTCGCGCTCGCGATGCCGATCCGGAGGGCCTCCTCGGTGACCTCGATGAGGCGCGCGGCCTCCCCTGAGACCTTCCCGACCGGAACGGTGATCGCGGCATCGGCGTGCCAGCCATCGACGATCGCGCCCGCGTCGATGCCGACGATGTCCCCCTCGCGCAGCCGTCGTGTCGCGGAAGGGATCCCGTGGACGATCTCGTAGTTCACCGAGGTGCAGATGGTCGCCGGATATGGCGGCGTGCTGTAACCGAGGAAGGAGCTCTCGGCGCCCGCCCTGCGGAGGACCTCCGCGGCCACGCGGTCGAGCTCCGCCGTGGTCACGCCAGGGCGCACCGTCGCGCGGCACACGTCGAGCATCGCCGCCACCACTCGACCGGCATCGCGCATCTTCGCCATCTGCGCCGGGGTCTTGAGCGTGATCATTCCGCCGCCTCGCGAAGACGAGCCGTTACTTCGGGCACGCTGCCCACGCCGTTCACGCGCTTCACAAGCCCGCGGTCCTCGTAGTAGGAGATGACCGGACGGGTCTGCTCCTCATACACGTCGAGCCGGTTCGCGATGATCTCGGGGGTGTCGTCGGCGCGGTGCTCGGCGGTGGCCCGGCCGTTCAGACGCGCGACGAGCTCCTCACGCGGCGCGTCGATCAGCAGAACGCCGCCGATGTGCCGGCCCATCTCGCCGGAGAGCTGGTCGAGGGCTTTGGCCTGCGCGACCGTTCGCGGAAATCCGTCGAACAGCACGCGCGTCGAAGGCGATATGTCCTCAAGCTTGGCGCGCACCATCCGAACGGTCACGTCGTCGGGAACGTACTCGCCACGCTCGAGGTACCCCTTCACGCGACGGCCGAGGTCGGTCTGGCGGCGGATGTGGTCGCGGAAAACTTCGCCGGTCGAGAGCTGCACCCAGCCGTTCTCGTGAGCGAGCGACTTCGCCTGCGTGCCCTTCCCCGCCCCTGGCGGGCCGATGATGATGAGATCACCTCCGCTGTCGCGAAGGCTGGACGTCTCAGGGGCCGACACGGTCTCGGTCACTAGCGGATGAATCCCTCGTAGCTGCGCTGGAGCAGCTGCGCCTCGAGCTGCTTCATGGTCTCGACCACGACGCCCACCACGATCAGGATGCTCGTGCCACCGAGCCGCAGCGTCTGCACGCCGGTGATGTCGCCGATGAGCGTCGGCATGACGGCGACGATCCCGAGGAACAGCGCGCCGGCGATCGTGATCCGCGTCACGACACGGGACAGGAACTCGGCGGTCGGACGGCCGGGACGGATGCCGGGGATGAACCCGCCGTAGCGCTTGATGTTGTCGGCGACGTCATTTGGCACGAACGTGAAGGCCGTGTAGAAGAACGTGAACGCGACGACGAGCACGAAGTAGGTCAGGTTGTAGAAGATCGGGTTCTGGAAGAAGGCAACGATCGCGGTCGAGACGTTGCGCAGCCACTCGGTATCGCTCGTCGTGAAGTACTGCGCGACCTGGTTCGGGAGCAGCAGGATCGAGATCGCGAAGATGATCGGGATCACGCCGGCGCTGTTCACGCGGAGCGGAATGAAGGTGCTCCCGCCGGAGTACATCCGAGTGCCGCGCACGCGCTTTGCGTACTGCACCGGAACGCGGCGTTGGCCCTCCTGAATGAAGATGATCGCCGCGATCACGAGGACCGCGATGACCACGATCGACCCGAGCGCGAGCGCGTTCGACTGCACCTGGAGCGTCTGCTGCACCGTGTTCGGGAGACGGCCGACGATTCCGGCGAAGATGATGAAGCTGATCCCGTTGCCGATGCCGCGCTCGCTGATGAGCTCGCCGAGCCACATCAGGATGATCGTTCCGGCGGTCAGCGAGGCCAGGATCGAGAGGGTCGTCGCAATGTCGTTCGGGCCGAACGTGTTCAGCACGCCCTGCTTCTGCATGAAGACCGCGACGCCGATGCCCTGAAGGAGCGCGAGCGGAACGGTCAGCACGCGGGTGTACTGGTTGATCTTGTTGCGGCCGTACTCGCCCTCTTTCGAAAGACGCTCGAGGGCGGGGATCGTCTGATTGAGCAGAGTCATGATGATCGACGCGTTGATGTAGGGGTTCACCCCGAGCGCGACGATGGAGAACCGCGCGAGCCCGCCGCCGGAGAAGAGATCGAGCAGGTTCACGAACGCGCTGCTCTGCAAGAGTACGTTCAGCTGATCCTGGTTGACGCCCGGAAGCGGGACGTGGGCCAGGAACCGGAAGACCAGGATCATGCCGAGCGTGAAGAGGATCTTGTTCCGGAGATCCGGTGTGCGGAGCGCGTCGATGAGCGCCTGGAACATGCCCACGCGCTAGACCCCCGGAGCGATGATCACGATGGAGCCGCCGGCGGACTCGATCTTCTGGCGCGCCGTCGCGGACACCGAATGCGCGTGTACCTCGAGCTTCGCGCCGATATCGCCGTCGCCCAGGACCTTGATGCGCGCGTCCCGCTCGATGAGGCCCTTCGCGGCGAGCGTGTCGGGTGAGACCTTTCCCTCGGCGGCGTATTCGGCAAGGCGTCCCACGTTCACGGCGACGAAGGTCTTCCGGAACCGGTTCTTGAACCCGCGGAGCTTCGGCACCCGCATGTGCAGCGGCGTCTGGCCACCCTCGAACCAGCCCGGGAGTCCCGGGCCCGTGCGCGCGAGCTGACCTTTCGTCCCGCGGCCCGCCGTCTTGCCCTGGCCCTGCGACGTGCCCCGGCCGAGCCGGCGCGGCAGCTTCCGCGAGCCGCGAGGCCGGGCGACCTGGTGTTCGCGCATCAGCGGCTCGCGTCCTTCTCGTCGGTGACGACGATGAGATGTGCGACCCGACGGATCATCCCGCGAAGCGCCGGCGAGTCGTCGTGCGACACGACGTGGCCCGGACGCCGCAGTCCGAGCGCCGACAGCGTCTGCTTCGCGCCCTTCTTTTCGCCGATCGCGCTCTTGTGCTGGCGGATCTCGAGACGCGTCACGACGCCACCTCGGCCGTTTCGCGACGCTCGCGAGGCTCGCGAGGCGGAAGGCCTCGCGTCTGGCGAATGGTCTCGGCGGAACGGAGCTGGGATAGCGCCTTGATCGTCGCCCTGACGACGTTCACCGGATTCGTGCTCCCGAGCGACTTCGACAGGATGTCGCTGATCCCCGCCGATTCCACGACGGCGCGCACGGAGCCGCCGGCGATGACGCCCGTGCCTTTGGATGCAGGGCGAAGGACGACGCGCGCCGCGCCGAAGTCGGCGACGACCTGATGCGGGATGGTCCGATCGACGAGCGGAACGAGCATCACGTGCTTCTTGGCATCCTCACGACCTTTGTTGATCGCGCCCGGGACCTCGTCGGCCTTGCCGAGGCCCGCGCCGACGTGACCGCGGCCGTCGCCGACCACGACGATCGCGGAGAACGAGAAGCGCCGACCGCCCTTCACGACCTTCGATACGCGGTTTATCTGTACGACCCGCTCAGTCAGCTCGAGGCGATTTGCGTCAATTCGTGGCATCTAGCTTTAAAACCTCAACCCCGCGCTTCGGGCGGCGTCGCCCAGCGCTTTGACTCTCCCGTGATAGCGGTAACCGCCGCGATCGAAGACCGCCTCGGCGATGCCCTTGGCCTTCGCCTTCTCGCCGAGCATCGATCCCACCGCCTTCGCGCGCTCGCTCTTATTGCCCTTGCCGTCCTTGGCGGTCTTTGACTGGGGCTCGGCCGGCGACGGCGAAGCCGTGGCCGGCCGCAGGTCCAAGTCCGTGGCTGTGACCAACGTACGCCCGGAGTCGTCGTCGATGAGCTGCGCGTAGATATGCGTGATCGAGCGGAAGACGGCGAGGCGCGGACGGCCCGCACTCCCGCGGATCTTCTCCCGCACACGCGAGTGACGCCTGGTCCTGCTTTCAAGTCGCGACTGCTTAGCCATTAAGTCTTCGCCGCCCCGACCTTGCCGGCCTTGCCCGCCTTGCGGCGGATGTACTCGCCCGCGTACTTCACGCCCTTCGCCTTGTACGGGTCGGGGTCGCGGAGTCCGCGGATCTTCGCGGCCACCTCGCCGACGGCCTCTTTGTCGATACCTGACACCTTGAGCTTCTGCGGTGTCTCGACCGTGAACGTCACGCCCGCCGGAGGGTCGATCTCGATGGGATGCGAGAAGCCAAGCGAGAGCGTCAGCTTCTTCCCCTGCAGGATGGCCCGGTAGCCCGTCCCGCTGATCTCGAGATCTTTCGCGAATCCCGTGGTGACGCCGGTGACCATGTTGGCGATGAGCGTCCGGGTCAGACCGTGCAGCGCGCGGTTCATCTGCGAGTCGTCGGCCCGCTGCACCGAGATCTTTCCATCCTCGCGCGCGATCTTCATGTTGTCGTGAAAGGTCCGCGACAGCTGCCCCTTCGGGCCTTTCACGCTCACCGTCTGACCGTCGATCTTGATATCGACCCCGCTCGGGACCGTGACGGGGAGTCTTCCGATTCTGCTCATGCCCTACCTACCAAACGTACGCCAGGACCTCGCCGCCGAGGCCCTTGCGCTCCGCTTCGCGGCCGGTCATGAGGCCCGAGGAGGTCGAGATGATGGCGACGCCAAGGCCGCCGAGCACGCGCGGCATCTCGGTCTTCCGCGCGTAGACCCGGAGGCCGGGCTTTGAGATGCGGCGCAGCCCTGAGACCGCCGGAAGCTTGCCGACGTATTTCATCCGGAGGACGAGCTCGCGCGCATTCGGCTGTTCGTAGCCCGAGATGAAGCCTTCGTCGCGCAGGATGCGCGCGACCTCCGCCTTCATGCGGCTCGTCGGCACGGACACGGTCTCGTGGCGCGCGCCCGCCGCGTTGCGGACGCGCGTGAGGAGATCGGCGACGGGGTCGTTCGGCATCCCGATCCCCTTCGGTCGCGCCTTCTTCGGCGGCGCAGGCTTGCGCGCCGGCCGCTCGGTCCGCTCCGCGGTCTCCGCGGGCTGTTCGCGCGTCGCGGTCATCTCTTCGGTCAACACCAACCCCCTGTCACCAACTCGACTTCGTGACGCCCGGCAGCTCGCCGATCAGCGCGCGCTCCCGGAAGCAGATCCGGCAGAGGCCGAACTTCCGAAGGAAGCCACGTGGCCGGCCACAGACCTGGCACCGATGGTGCGTCCGCACCGAGAATTTCGGCGTCCGCTGCGATTTCAGGATGAGGCTTTTCTTTGCCACCGTTGCTCCTTTAAGACGACGCGGTGCGGAACGGCATCCCGAGGCTGCGCAAGAGAGCGCGCGCCTCTTCGTCCGTTCTCGCGGTCGTGCAGATCGTGATCTCCATGCCACGCAACCGGTCGATCTTGTCGTACTCGATCTCCGGAAAGACCAGCTGCTCCTTGAGACCGAGCGAGTAATTGCCGCGCCCGTCGAAGCTCTTGTCGGGCACCCCTTGGAAGTCGCGGATGCGCGGGAGGGCGACCGTCACGAGCTTCTCGAGGAAATGCCACATCCGCTCGCCCCGCAGCGTCACCTTGAGGCCGATGGGCATCCCGACTCTCAGCCGGAAGTTCGAGATGGCCTTCTTGGACTTCGTCACGATCGGACGCTGTCCGGTGATCTTCGCGAGATCGCCCGCTGCGGCGTCCATGGCCTTCGCATTTCCGATGGCCTCGCCCATGCCGATGTTGAGGACGATCTTGTCGACCTTCGGGATCTGCATGACGTTTCCGTAGCTGAATTGCTTGCGCAGCTCATCTTTCACGGCCGTGTCGTAACGCTCCTTCAGTACCGCAGCCATTATTTGGGTTCCTCCACGACGATCGCCTCGCCGCAGCGCTTGCACACGCGCTCCTTGGTGTCCTCGTCCATCCGGTGCGCGACACGCGTGGGTTTTCCACAGTGGGGGCAGACGACCATGACCTTCCCAAGCCCGAGTGGCATGGGCTGCTCGATGATCCCGCCCTTCTGGTTCTTCGTCGGGTTGGCCTTGGTGTGGTGCTTGGCGATGTTCACGCCGGCGACGATCACGGTCTGATCGCGCGGCCGCACTTCCTGCACGCGGCCGCGCTTGCCCCGGTCCTTGCCGGTGATCACCATGACTTCGTCGCCCTTGCGAAGGCGCATGCCGCTAGCCATCTAAAGGACCTCCGGAGCGAGCGAGACGATCTTCATGAAGTTGCGCTCGCGAAGCTCGCGAGCGACCGGGCCGAAGATACGGGTCCCGCGCGGCTGGTTCTGTGGATTCAGAAGCACGGCCGCGTTGTCGTCGAAGCGGATCATCGAACCGTCGGTGCGACGGTACTCCTTGGTTTGACGGACGACGACCGCGCGCACGACCTCGCCCTTCTTCACTCCGGAGTTCGGGATCGCGTTCTTCACCGCGGCGATGAAGACGTCGCCGATCTCGGCGGTCGTCCCGGTGGACGACGCCAAGACACGGATCACCGAGAGCTCGCGCGCCCCGGTGTTATCCGCGCAACGGACCCGCGTGTAGGGTCGGATCACTCTTCCGCCTTCTCCGCTGTCTGGGCCTCGTCCTCTTCACGGTCGGGCGTGAGGATGTCGGTCACGCCCTCTTGCTCCTCGAGCGCCTTCGAGATGTCGGCGACGCGCGGCGCGGCCGCCCCGGCCTCACCGGCACGCGAGATGACCTCGACCAGCCGCCAGCGCTTTGTCGCGCTGAAGGGCCGGCTCTCCTGGATGCGCACGAGGTCGCCTGCCTTGGCCTCGCCGGCCTCGTCGTGCGCGGCGAATCGCTTTCGGAGCCGGATCATCTTCTTGTAGAGCGGATGCTCGCGGAAACGGCCGACCTCGACGATGATCGTCTTGGCCATCTTCGCCGAGACGACCACGCCGACCTTCGTCTTTCGACGGAAGCGCCGCCACGTGAACTGCTCTTTCTCGCCGGCCGCGGCCGGCGCCGGCGCCGCCCGTTTGCGCGCGACGGTGCGCTTGCCGACCGGGCGCGCGGCGACCGCCGCCTTCGCCGGGGCCTTCGCCGTAGCCGCCGGGGCTTTCGCCGCAGCCGCGGGGGCTTTCGCCGCCGCTGTCGCGCGTGCCTTCGCGGGCGCCTTCGCGCGCGTCGTCGTCGTCTTTGTCGCGGTCTTCTTCTCGGTCTTCTCAGCCACTGGTGTCACTCTCCGTCGTTCGCTCGCGCATCACGGTGAGAAGGCGAGCGATCTTGCGCCGCGCCTGCGGCATGGTGCGGAAGTTCTTGAGCTGGCGCGTAGCGAGCCTGAACTTCGCGTCGAAGAGCTCCTCACGCGCACCGCGCAGCTGATCCGCGATCTCGTTGTCAGACAGCCGCCGCATGTCCTTCATCCGCCGCCGCCTCCTCTCTCGCGATGAACTGGGTCTTGATCGGAAGCTTGTACGCGGCGAGCCGCAGCGCCTCTTTCGCGAGGGCACGATTGACGCCGCCGACCTCCAGAATGACCCGCCCGGGGCGCACCACGGCCACCCAGTGATCGGGCGCACCCTTGCCCGAGCCCATCCGCACCTCGGCGGGTTTCTTGGTCACGGGCTTGTCGGGAAACACGTTGATCCAGACCGCGCCCCCCCTCTTGAAGTGGTGGGTCACCGCGCGACGGGCCGCTTCGATCTGCCGCGCCGTCATCCAGCACGGCTCCATCGCCTTGAGGGCGTAGTCGCCCTTCGTGATCCGGTTGCCGCGCTGCGCCGCGCCCTTCATCCGGCCACGCTGGAACTTGCGGTGCTTGAGCCGCTTCGGTTGCAGCATCTAGGTCGCCCTCGCCGGCTGGGGCACGGGTGCGGGCGCCGGTGCCGGCGGCGCCGGCGGGCGCTGTGGCGCGGCGGCGGGCGCGCTCGACTGGGTGACCTGGCGCGGGGCCGGCTCGATCTCGCCTCTGTAGACCCACGCCTTCACGCCGATCGTGCCGTAGGTCGTCTTCGCGGTGGCGCGGCCGAACTCGATGTCGCCGCGGAGCGTGTGCAGGGGGACGCGCCCCTCGCGCTCCCACTCGCGGCCGCTCATCTCCGCGCCCCCGAGCCGGCCGGAGACCGCGACGCGAACGCCCTTCGCGCCCGACTTCATCGACCGCTGCACGGTCTGCTTCAGGACCTTGCGGAAGGACACGCGCCGCTCGAGCTGCTGCGCGACGTTCTCGGCGATGAGGTAGGCGTCGAGCTCCGGATAGCGGATCTCGAAGATGTTCACCTTGACCATCTTGCCGGTCATCTTCCCGAGGACCTGCCTGAGCTCCTCGACCTTCGCGCCACCTTTTCCGATGACGACGCCGGGCTTCGCCGTCTGGATCGTGACGGTGACCTGGTTGGCCGACCGTTCGATGTCGATCCGGGCGATCGCGGCGTCACGGAGCCGACCGCGGATGGCGTTGCGGATCCCGATGTCCTCCTTGAGGAGCACCGGGTAGTTCTTCTTGTTCGCGAACCACTTCGCGTTCCACGTCTTCGTGAAACCGAGGCGGAACCCGATCGGATGCGTTTTCTGGCCCATGACTAGCTTCCTCTCTCGTCGAGCACGACCTCGAGATGCGCCATTCGGTGCACCTTGAGATCGCGACGACCGCGACCGCGGTACCACACGCGCTTCATGCGCGGGCCCTCGTTCGCGATGGCGCGCTTCACGTACAGGTTCTCGAGCGTCAGGTTGAAGTTGTTCTCGGCGTTGGCGATGGCCGACCGCACGACACGGCCGAGCGGCAGCGACGTCGACTTCGGAAGGTTCTCGAGGATGGCGATCGCCTCTTCGGCGCTCTTCCCCTTGATGAGGTCGGTCACGAGACGCGCCTTCCTTGGGGAGAGCCGGAGATATCGGGCCGATGCCTTGACTTCCACCTAGGCCCCCGCCCTCACGTTCGTCGAGCGCTCGGGCGTACCGGCGCCCGCGGGCGCTCCCGCACTCGGTGCGGCCGTGGCGCTCGCGGCCTCGGCTGCGGCGATCGCGCGCCCGTGCCCGCGGAAGCTCCGCGTCGGCGCGAACTCGCCGAGCCGGTGACCGACCATGT
>Ga0209059_1000350_pt1 | contig 20932 bp, 22 predicted proteins | sample GraSoiAngelo_151_FD_186165 | JGI IMG/M metagenome (GOLD analysis project Ga0209059, IMG submission 186165) | Grasslands soil microbial communities from the Angelo Coastal Reserve, California, USA - 14_1009_12_20cm (SPAdes) (version 2) | ecosystem: Environmental > Terrestrial > Soil > Grasslands ...
GGCGACGAACGCAAACCCGATGGCTGTCGCCACCTTGCCAATCAGGTAGGCGATCGGCCGCAGCGGCGTCGCGCGCATGAGCGCGTCCATCCGCTCGCCGCGTTCGACCGCCACGCTGATTCCGAACGAGAAAAGAGAGACGTTAACCGCGGCATAGGCTGCGAGCGAGGCGAGGATGTAGGTGTGGATGTTGACGCTGGAGTACTGACCTTGCTGGAGCCCGATGAAGAGGTAAAAGACGGCCGGCAGCGCGATGCTCGTCACCGAGAAGGCCGGCAGGCGCCAGAGCTTCAAAAATTCCGCCCGGGTCTGGGCCGCGACCATGGGCAGCAGCCGAGCCGTCTTCATCCCCGGCCCTCGGTGAGGCTCAGCACGGCCTCCTCCAGGCCCGCGCCGACGACCTCCAGGTCGCGGATCTGCGTACCGCGCTCGAAGAGGGCTTTGAGGACCGCCTCGGGCTCGTTCGTGAGCAGCTCGACCGTCGAGTCGCGGATCGACAGGTTCTGGATAGCGAGGTCGCGGAAGTCGGCGTCCTGCAGGGGTCCCGCCGTCGTGAAGCTGACCTTCTTTCCGGGCACGCGGTCTTTGATTGCGGCCGGGCTGCCCTCGGCGACCTTCACGCCGTGATCGACGACGACGACGCGCGTAGCCAGGGCGTCGGCTTCTTCAAGGTAGTGGGTGGTCAGGACGATTCCCTTGCCGCCGCCGACGAGCGCCCGCACCTGTTCCCAGAAGGCGCGCCGCGAGGCCACATCGAGTCCCACGGTCGGCTCGTCCAGGAAGAGCATGTCGGGGTCGCCGCAGACGGCCAGCGCGAAGTAGACGCGCTGCTTCTGACCGCCGGAAAGCTGCGAGATCAGCTTCCCGCCGAGGTCGCTGATGGAGGCGATTTCGAGCACGCGCTCAGTCGGCAATGGGCGCGGGTAGTAAGTCCGGAAAAGGTCGACGATCTCGCGGACCCGCAGCGAAAGCGGGACGCCGGACTCCTGCAGCATCACTCCCATCCGGCTTCGGGCGCGGATGTCGGTGGGTGCCAGCCCAAAGAGCCGCGCCGACCCGGAGGTCGGCTTGCGCAGCCCCGTCATGAGGCTGATGGCCGTCGTCTTGCCGGCGCCGTTGGGTCCGAGCATCGCCACCAGCTCGCCGGCGTTGACGGCGAGCGACACACCTTTCAGCGCCTGGACGTCGCCGTAGCTTTTGTGGGCGTCGACCAGCTCGGCGAACGGCCGCCCGTCAGCCGAGCGAATAGATGCCTGGGAGCTCGCGGTAGAGCCCGGCATAGTCGAGACCGTAGCCGATCACGAATCGGTCCGGGATGACGAAGCCGGTGAAGTCGATGTGGGTGGGGACCTCGCGCCGAGCGGGCCGGTCGAGCAGAGACGCCAGCCGGATCGAGGCGGGTCGCTGCCGGCGCAGCTTTTTCAAGATCACGTTGATGGTGCGGCCGGAGTCGACGATGTCCTCGACCAGGAGGACGTGTCTTGCGGTGAGCGGGCCCTCGACGAGGTGGGCGAACTTGACCCTGCCGGAGCTGGCTGTCCCCGCCCCGTAGCTGGATGCCCTGACGAACTCCAGCTCGGCCGGGATGCTGAGGGCGCGGAGAAGGTCGGAGGCGAAGACCGCGGCGCCCTTCAGGATCACGACTATCACGAGCGGCTGGTCGATGTCCTGGTAGGTCCCCGAGATCTCGCGCCCCAGCTCGCGCACCCGACGCGCGATTCGCTGGGGCGTGATCATCGCCTTTCCGGAACCTCGCTTCGGCGGCGCCGCCGGCGGGCTCAGGACGTCAGCCATGTGGCCTCAAGTCTAGTGATCCCCGACCCCTGGCACCCAGCGGGCCGACCGAGGCCTGAACCGGCGCCAAGCGCCGGTAGCGCGGGCGCCCGAAGCGGCTCAGACCGCCGTCGAAGTTGATGGCACGGCCGCCGCCGTAGACCTCAGGCTTTGCCGCCGAGTGGGGAGTATGCCCGTGTACGACCCGCTCCGCGCCGGTGCGCTCGAGCCAGCGCTGTAAGCGCCCCGGACGCTTGAAGATCGAGCGGGGGCTGAGTGCCGCCCAGAGCTCGGCCTCTCGGCCCGGCTCCGCCAGCAGCTCGCGGATGGTGGCGTTGACCACCTTCGGATCGCCGCTCCCCGCCAGCTCCCAGTAGCCGTCGTTATCGCTGTGCTCGACGATCGTCCCGTCGTCGAGCATCAGCAGGGCGGGGCGATCCAGGAGCCAGGCCTGCAGCGTGGGGTCCTTCCTCAATTCTTCGAGGTCGTGCAGCTCGCCCCCGACGCTCAGCCAGCCGCCGATGGACTCCGGGTCGCGGAGCGCCCTCAGCATGGCGACCTCATGGTTGCCCAGAAGTACTGTCGAATTCGGCCGGTCACGAGCGTAGCGGAGCGCTCCGACGCCGAACGGGCCCCCGTCGACAAGGTCGCCCAGGAAGATGGTTCGCCACTCCTGAGGCGGGTACGGCTTGAGAGCTGTGAACAGACGCTCCAAGTCGCCGTGAACGTCGCCGACGATCAGTATGGGCAGCTCGCTCAAGCCAGGCGGCGAACGGCCCGGGTGTAAGAGCCGATGGTTTGCAGCTCGGTCCGGTGCGGTCGCCAGAGCCAGCCGGTTCCGAAGAGCGATTCGGCCTCGCTGCGTCCAAAGGGACGCGCCCGCGCGAAGAGCTGACTGCCGGCGCCACCGCGAAAGACCCAGAAGGAGTCCCAGCAGCCGGTGGCCCGGGCCCGCCGGACGTGGGCGTTGGCGTCCCACCAGCCCCGCCCGGGATCCTCGAGGACGTCAGCCAGGACGGCCGCCACGACCAGCCGGCCGACGAGGAAGAAGCCGCCCGGATGGAGACGTGCCAGAAAGAGGATTTCATCGCCCGGTCGCGCACGGCGGAGGCTGAAGGCCCGCCCGGCGCGCCGGCAGTTGTCGCCGTAGGTTGGGATCGGCGACGTTAGGTCGGGGTCGAGGTGGACCGCGCGATCGAGCCAGCCGACCGGGGCATAGGGAGCCAGGTCGGGGAGATCGCCGAGGCGCAGCATTGGCGGCGACCAGGCGACTCGCTCGGGGATCGGCAGGAGCCGAAAGCTGCCGTCCGCGAAAAGCGGTGAGTGCGCGGTGTGGGCCGCGTTGACCCCGACATTGGCGACGAAGGTGGCCATGGTTGTCCAGTGTGCCCGGGTAAACTTGCTTCCGGTTCGTAGGGGCGTAGCTCAGTCTGGTCAGAGCGGCGGTCTCCAAAACCGCGGGCCGAGGGTTCGAATCCTTCCGCCCCTGCCACAAACCTGACCTGGGCCGCTAGCTCAACTGGCAGAGCGCCGTGCTGATAACGCGGAGGTAGGTGGTTCGAGTCCACCGCGGCCCACCACCCGCTGCTTGGCACGGCACTTGAGAAACGCGGCGCGGACTAGCCGGACGGAGCTTCCGTTATAACGAATTGCTATAGACCGTCTATCCGTAGTACGGTCATGTACGATGGCCGGTTTTCCCGTGCGAACACTGGTACCTGCCTTCGCCGCGCTGCTCCTGGTGCTGGCTGCGCCCTCGACCGTGAGCGGCGCTCAGCTGTATGCCGGCCCCACCCCACAGCTCGCCTGCGACAAGCAGTCGCTCCCGGAAACCGGTGCCCAGGGCCGGGTGCCCAAGGCCGAGGTCGACAACGGGCGTGCCGCCATGGGTTATCGCTGCAACACCGCCCAGGTCGGCACCTTTGGCGGCTCCGGGGGCTTCCGGGTCGAGCGCTACATCGACGCTAGCGGTCACGACTGTGCCTTCTACGACAGCACGCTGCTCTTTCCGACGAGCGCGCCCAACAACGCGCAGGAAGGCCTTGGCGTGTACGTCCTCGACATGACCGACCATGCCCATCCCGTTCACACGGCGAGCCTGACCACCCCGGCCATGCTGTCGCCGCACGAGTCGCTACGGCTGAACCAAAAGCGCGGCCTCCTGGCCGCCGACATGGGCTACCCGACTTTCAATCCTGGCTTCGTCGATGTCTACGACGTGAGCAATGACTGCCGGCATCCCGCGCTCGATTCGTCGACTCCGATGGGCATCCTCGGGCACGAGAGCGCCTTCTCGCCCGACGGGACCGTGTTCTACGTGAGCTCGACCGGCGGGCACACGCTTGCCGCCGTCGACCTGACCAACCCGAGGGTACCCATCACCATCTGGGGCACGGGCGACTACGCGCCGCATGGCATGAGCGTCAGCGGAGACGGGAACCGGCTATACATCGCCGACACCGCCCTGCCAGGCCTGATCATCCTCGACGTCAGCGAGATCAACAAACACCAGCTCAACCCCAACGTGCCGGTGGTCAGCAAGCTCTCCTGGCCGGGCGTGAGCATCCCGCAGAACGCCATCCCCTTCAGCGAGAAGGGCCACCCCTACCTGGTCGAGGTAGACGAGTACACCAACACAACCACCCATCCGAGCCAAAGCGCCATTCAAAACGGCGGGTACGACCCCAACGCCAGCGTTGGGGCGGCGCGGATCATCGACATCCGGAACGACCGAAGCCCGTTCGTCGTTTCAAACCTGCGTCTGGCGGTCAACCAAACCAGCGCGCGCAGCGGCGACCAGCAGAACGACTACGGCGCCAAGAGCGGGGTCCAGGGCTACGCCGCCCATTACTGCAACGTGCCGACGGCGGTCGACCCGACCTACGTCGCTTGCAGCTTCATCTTGAGCGGCCTTCGTGTGTTCAACATCCAGGACCTCCTGCACCCCTACGAGATGGCCTATTTCAACGCGCCGTCCAGGCCGCCCAGCCCGGCCTACGCGGGGATCAACGGGGGCAACTTCGCGATGAGCGCGCCTACCTTCGACACCAGCCGTAACGAGGTCTGGTACAGCGACGGGTTCTGGGGCTTCTACGTCGTGAAGCTCACACCGGGCGCGTTCAGCACCGCCCGGCCGCATCCGGCCCCAACGGGCTGAACGGCGAGTCCAGCGCGGCCCACCACCGGTAATTCGGTGGGTTGCTTGGCTCGCGACAGAGTTCGCGGTCACCGCTGAAACGAACACTCTCCGGGCTCTCCGCGTTCTAGCTGAGTTGAATCGCATCGCAAGCACCTGCCGCGCACCCGACGGTGCATCCACCGACCTGCCGTTCAATCGGTCAAATGGACAAGGGTCTGCGCGTCATGTACAAATGAATGTTCTAGAGACTGAGGGGGGACCGACACTGTTCAGCATCGGCATCGTCGATGACCATCCCGTTTTCCGGCTTGGACTCAGCCGCCTCCTAGAGACCGATCCGGATCTGCACGTCGCCTGGGAGCTGACTGACGCGACGAGCGTTCTGCCGACCCTGGCCGTCAATCCTGTCGACGTCGTCCTGATCGACCTGGTCCTGGCGGTTGGGCAAGACAGCCTCGCCGCCATCCGAGGGATGCGCCGAATGCACCCTGAGGTGCGCGTCATCATGATCTCTGCCTCCCTCGATCCTGAGGTTGCCGAGGCAGCCCAGATCTGTGGGGCTGACGCCTATCTGCCGAAGGATCTGCCGGCTGCTGAGACCCTGGCTGCTGTCAGGAGCATTGCCCGGGTGTCCAGCCGTGAGCGCTTCCGGAACTTTCTTACCGAAGGCATGGTCAAGCGTCCCAATGGGGTCCTCGAGTACGGCCTCACTAAGCGAGAGGCCCAGGTGCTGGCCGAGCTCCGGCGAGGCTGGTCAAACCGCGAGATCGCCTCCCATCTCGGCGTCTCGACATCGACGGTCAACAAGCATGTCCAGAAGGTTTTGAAGAAGCTCCGCGTGCGAACCCGAGCCCAGGCGATCGCCAGCTTCGCCTCGGGGACAAGCCGCCCGCAGTCGGAGGTTTGTTAATAAGGTGAGCAAAACATGGGCAGAACCGGTGGAAAGATGGTCAATTCTGACCATTGACTTCCCCCCGGGAGTGGCGTTTAGTCACAACTGGTAGTAGGACTGACCCAAATTGGGTGGGCCGCTTTTAGGACAAGTGGCCGGGTTCCTACTACAGCGGTCCGGGAAGCGAATGTCCCGCCGGCCGACTGGGGTTGATCGTTAAGGGGGGAGAGCGTGACTTTGCCAGGCGTGGTGCCCAGAGCATCGAGGGCCATGGCCAGGCGTGTCGTGCTGGAACAGAACATCAAGCAGCTGCTCGCGCGTGAGCTCCACGACCGAGTCGCCCAGACCCTGACCTCGATGCTGGTCGAGCTCGAGAACTTCAAAGCCTCGCAGGTCGGTCGCCAGTCAGTCCTCCTCGAGGTGGATGGTCTCCAGGACTCGACGAGGGACGTTCTCAACGAGCTGCGCGGGCTCTTCTATGAGCTGCGCGGCGAGGAAGGGATGGGCGACAGCTTCGTAGACAAGGTGCGTCTGCTGATCGCGCGGTTCCACGAGAAGACAAGCATCGAAGCCCATCTGAGCGTGCAGCGCGGCTGGCCGGCCAGACTGCGACCGCAGATCGCTCTGAATGTCTATCGCATCATCGAGGAGGCGCTCGCAAACGTCCGCATGCACAGCGGCGCAAATGCGGTTAGAGTCGCTCTCAAACGCTATTCACTCAGTCACCTGGCCGTCGAGGTTCGGGATGACGGGAGAGGCGTAGACACCGATGAGTCCCGCCTCCTGGGAATGGGAACGGTCGGCATGCGTGAGCGCGCCGTCATCCTTGGCGGAAAGCTGCAGATCGAGAGTTTTGGCGGCCACGGCACGAAGGTCCTTGCGATCTTTCCCAAGGAGCTTGTGCCGATCAAAGACCTGATTTCGCCACAGGAATTACTCGTACCGGAGATAAGCGCATGACTATGACCGCGACCCGACCTGTCCGCGTACTCATCGCCGATGACCAGACCCTCTTTCGCACCGGCCTTGCGCATCTGCTTGGTGAGGATCCACGTGTCGAGATCGTCGGGCAGGCAGGTGACGGAGTTGAAGCGACGAAACTTGCCGCCACGCTCAAGCCGGACGTCGTCCTGATGGACTTGAAGATGCCCAACATGGACGGGATCGAAGCGACGCGGCAGATCGTTGAAGCCGATCCCTCGATCAAGGTCATGCTCCTGAGCACCTTCGACGCCGACAATCACGTGATCCAGGCTCTGAAGGCGGGCGCAGGTGGTTACGTCCTGAAGGACTCGCGTGCCGAGGCTGTCGTCAGCAGCATTGTCGCGATCATGTCAGGCGAGCGGGTGATGGCCGGCGCGGTAGCCAACCGTGTGCTCGAGATGCTGACGGGCGCCACCACCCCCAAGCAGTTCTACGACGGGCTGACTGCCCGCGAGATCGAGATCTTGAGGTTGCTGGCGACGGGAATGGCCAACAAGCAGATCGCTTTTCGACTCAAGATCAGCGAGAAGACGGTCCGCAACCACGTGAGCAACACGTACGAGAAGCTCGGCATCTACGATCGCGCCCAGGCCGTCCTGTACGCGGTGCGCAAGGGACTGGTCGAGGTCTAGCAACCAACCAGTCAGCTGGTCAAGCCGACGGACGGTCCGCTGGCTTGGGAGTACCGCCCGGGTTTTTTACTTCCCGCCCACGATGACGTCGTCGACGGAACGCTTCAGCTTAAGCATCGCGTCGGCGGAGACGGGCAGGTCGTCAAGCCAGACGAAGATCGCATCGACGATCTGACGCCAAGCCCCGACCTGCCGCGTCATCACGCCCCCCCAGTACGACCTGGACCAGCCGGCTGCTGTCAAGAAGCCGGCAACAAAGCAGCAGAGACAGGCAGTCAAGGCCACGTCCCAGCCGATCCATCCGTCTGGACGGAGCGAAGCGATTATGTAGAGGCCGAGAGCCAGGTTGGTGGCGACGGACGCCGGCAGGATGATTCGAAAGAAAATCGTTCCTCGTGCCCTGCGCCCCATTTGCAACCCCCCTGAGCCTGGTCTGTTAAGGCCAAAATCGCTCCCCCCGACCATGACACTGCCCAGGCTCAAAGCAAATGAGGAAGATGTCCCGGTTGGTGGGTACCGGGTACCAGGCAGCGCTTGCGTCCGATGCTCAACCTCGACCGCCTGGTCCCGATTGGAGTACGAACCTTCCCATTACAAATTCAGGGATTCGAAACGTACATTCCGGCTGTGATCGTCGTGCCGAACGGGTCCGCGCGCGCGAGTCCGCTGACTGGCGAAACTTCCAGCGAGCCGCGCATCCTGCTGATCGATCAGCAGGCGCTCTTCCTCGCCGCGTTGGAGAGCTTGCTCTCGGCGCCAACCCTGAACGCCAGAGTCGAACTCACTTCCCGCTCCGACACCGGCCTTACGATTGCTCGTCAGGGGGAGACTGACCTCGTGGTCTGCGAATTGCAGACCCAGCCGCTGCCGGCTCAGGAGCTGGCCGACCTGCTCGCTCAGCAGGAGCCGCGCATACCAGTGATCCTGCTCGCCGGCTCTGAGGATGATGCTCTGCTCATGGCCGCCGTCTCCTCATCTGCGGCCGGCATCTTCTACAAGGACTCGGCGTACGAAGAGTTTCTGGTCGGCGTGCGGACCGTGCTGTGCGGCCATCGAGCGGTGGGTGCCGGCGTGATGCAGAGGGTGCTGACGCGGATCGGCAACGAAGCGTCCCTGGTACGCACTTACCCAGGCAGCCTGCTCTCGCCCACCGAGGTTCAAATCCTGACCCTGATCGGCGAGGCCAAGTCGATCCCGACCATCGCCGCCGCGCGCGGCATCAGCAGCAAGACGGTTCGCAACCATCTCGCCAGCATTTACCGAAAGCTCGACCTCCACGGCCGCATCGAGGCGATGCTGATCGCCTCGCGGATGGGCCTGACATCAGATTGAAGTGGAACCTGGTCCTGGCGTCCGGCCGGAGTCGGGACAAACGACCTAATCGGTAGGCAAATTCCTATTCCTCGAAAGGGTAAGCAGCGCCAACATCTGCCCATGACACCGGAGGGGGTTGATGTTGTTCCGCGGCTGGTCACAACAGAGTCTGAGCAGAGGCTAGGGCAGCTCCTCCTGATGAGGGGTTTGATCACCGAGGAGCAATTGGCGCGGGCCCTCGACGTCCAGCGGCTGAACCCGGCGCCGGTGGGAGCGCTGCTAGTCAGCCAGGGGGCCATCGAAGAGGACGCGCTGACTCTCGCCATCAGCGAACAGTTGGGCACCCAGGTGGCCGACTTGAAGCATGGCGAGGTGGACGCTGAAGCTGCACGCTTGATCCCGGAGGACTTCGCGCGGCGCAACCTGGTACTTCCTCTGCGCCGGGTCAATGGCCGCATCGCCGTCGCTATGAGCGACCCCGGGAACCTCTCCTTGATCAACGACCTACGGCTGATGACGGGGCTCCAGATCGAGGCTTTCGTGGCGGGCCGCACCGACATCCTGGCCCACCTGAGCCGCGTGCACAGCGTGAGGCCGCGACTACAGCAGGCGGCGCGTTCCCTGGAGGAGTCCCGACCTCAGATGAGTGTCGGTGTGGAGCGGACCATCACGCTCGAGCTCGGCAACATAACGGCGGCGTCGCCGGCGGTCGAGATCGTGAACCTTCTGATCACGCAAGGTCTGCGCGATCGCGCTTCCGACATCCACATCGAGCCGCAGAGAGAATTCCTGCGAATTCGGCTCCGGATCGACGGCGTCCTCCAGGACGTCGCCCACCTGCCCAACGCCACTGGGGCGGCGCTGGCGTCCCGCGTGAAGATCATGGCCGGCATGAACATCGTGGAAAGGCGGCGGGCGCAGGACGGTCAGATCAGCCTCAACATCGATGGCCGCGAGCTCGATTGTCGCGTTGCGACGATCGAAACGATCTGGGGGGAGAAGCTGGTCCTTCGGCTGCTCGATCGCAGCCGCTCATTGATCACCTTGCCCCAGCTCGGCTTTTCAAAGAGAGCCTCCTCCGAATACCACCGAATCCTGCATTCCCCTTACGGAATGCTGATCGTGTCGGGTCCGACGGGGAGCGGCAAGACCACGACCCTGTATGCCTCGATCAACGAGCTCGACAAGCAGGTCCGCAACATCATGACCATCGAGGATCCGGTCGAGTACATGTTCGACGACATCAACCAGAGCCAGATCAACAAGCTGGCGGACATCAGCTTCGCGCACGGCCTGCGCGCCATCCTCCGCCAGGATCCGGACATCATCCTGGTCGGCGAGATCAGAGACCGTGAGACCGCCGAGATCGCGGTCCAATCCGCTCTCACCGGCCACCTGGTCCTCTCTTCGCTCCACGCAACTGATGCGGTGGGCGCGCTTTTGCGCTTCATCGACATGGGAATCGAAGGCTTCCTGGTGGCCTCGTCGGTGAACGCGATCGTCGCGCAGCGCCTGGTTCGCAAGATCTGCGAGGCCTGCCGGGAACCGTACGAACCGGGGGCCGAGGAACTGGACTTTGCCAACTCGCTGGGACTGCCGGCGCCAAAAGTGGTCTATCGGGGCCAGGGCTGCAGCCGCTGCAACATGACCGGGTATTTCGACCGCATCGGCGTATTCGAAGTACTCGCCATGAACGACCGGCTGAAGCGCCTGGTCATCGCCCGGGCCAGCCACCGCGAGATTGTCGAAGCCGCGGTCGCCGGCGGCATGGTTCCGCTGCGCGCCGATGCCTGGGACCGTGTCATGGCCGGCGTCACAACCGTCTCGGAAGTTCTTCGGAGCGTCTACATCATCTGACGTAACGGGAGGGGAAGTAGTCATCGCAAAGTTCGCTTACCGGGCCTATTCGCCGAGGGGCAATCTGGAAGAGAAGCTGGTCGTCGGCGACACCGCGGCGGTCATCCACCGCGGTCTCATCGATAGGGGCTACCGGGTGGTTTCCTTGCGCCCGGCCAAAAGCGGCTGGCGTTGGATGTACCGCGAGCTGCCGACCTTCTTCCACGTCGGCACGTCCGATCTGATCCTGTTTTCCCGCCAACTGGCCACCTTCCTGAGGGTCGGCGTACCAATAACCGACGCCATCAAACTGCTACGGGGCGCCTCCAGCTCTGGTGCCTTCAGAGCGGCACTCGAGGACATCTGTGACGACCTCGACGCGGGCGAGTCTTTCTCGGTTGCCATTTCCCATCATCCGAGCGTATTTAACAGCCTCTACGTCGACATGATTCGAGCCGCTGAATACAGCGGCACGCTGGACCGAGTCCTGGTTCAAGTCGCCACCTACCTGCAGCGACAAGACCAGGCTTTGAAGAAGCTGCGCAGCGCCATGATCTACCCCGCCGTCATCCTGACCTTGGCTCTGGGCGTCTGCACCGTGCTGACGGTGTTCGTGCTCCCCAACTTCGTCTCGATCTTCAACGAGTTCCACGCCCAGCTGCCACTGCCCACCCGAATCCTCCTGGGCATCAGTGAATTTGCGGCGGCTTACCGGTTCCAAATCCTATGGGGAATGTTCATCGTCATCGTGGGGGTCATCGCATTCATGGCCAGCCGCCCAGGACGCATCTTCTGGGACTACACCGTCATCCGCCTGCCGGTGATTGGGGGGATCGTCGTCTACAGCATCATCGAACGCTTCACGCGGACCCTCTCGACGATGCTCAGGGCGGGCATCCCGATCAGCCAGACCTTCGAGGTGGCCATCGCTTCAACCGGCAACCTGCGCTATCGGAGAGGGTTGGACGGAGTTAAACAGCGAATGCTGACGGGCGATGGTTTCTCCGCTCCCCTGGAAGCGACTGGGCTCTTCGCGCCGATGATGATCCGCATGATCCGCGTCGGCGAGGAGACCGGCACGCTCGATTCCAGCCTCGAGCAGATTGCCGACTTCCTGAGCGAGGAGATGGACTACAAGGTCCGCAACATGATCGCGCTGATCGAGCCCTCTCTCGTGATCGCTGTCGGCGGTGCGGTCGGGTTCGTGGCCGTCTCGGTAGTCCTTCCGATGTATGGCCTCCTCAAAGCGGTCCATTGAAAGCGTGGTTTGGCGATCGCCGCCGAGCCCAAGCTGGAGCCACGCTGATCGAGCTCCTGGTCAGTGTGGTAATCATGGGTACGGCGTTGGTGCTTGTCATCGGGCTCTTCAGCACCGGCCTCCTGAACGCCACGGTGGCCAAGCGCGATTCCACCGCGCAGGCGGTCATGCAGTACGAGCTGGACCAGATCAGTGGCAGCTCTTATGACCCGGCTGCGCAGTCGTACTCAGAATGTTTTGCGAGCGAGAACGCGACCGAGCCAACGGGCCGGTTAGCGCTCCGGGGTGATTGCCCCGACGCCGGCTTCAGCATGCGCGCGGATGTGACGGTGGCGGCGGGGCCGGCCCCCAACCTTCAGGAATGGTCAGTGGCGGTGGTTAGCTGGGCGGCTCTCAACCAGATTGGCACCCCCGTGGCGGTCTACAAGGACAACCGATGACCGACTTTGTGAAGCGGCACGCCCGCGATCAGGGCGGCTACACCCTGATCGAGCTTCTTGTCGCTTCTGCGATCGGCTTGATCGTGATGAGCGGGCTCACCTCTGTAGTGCTGTCGTCGTTCAGGGCGGCCAGCATCGCAACCAGCCGGGTCGAAGCCAGCGGACAGATACGGAGTTTTCAGCTCGATGCCTACACCGATTTCGCCGGCAGCAGCCTGCCTACTCCTTCCGGCTGTGGTACGGAGACCAACCGCTGCACCACGCAAGCCATAAGTCTTCAGGGACTCCAATCGGGAAACACCACAATCCCATCGCCGGCTTCCTACAAGGTCACGTATACCTGGAACAGCGCCAAGTTCATGCTCGACCGCAAGGTCGGCAGCATGGAGGCACGCCACGCAGCCACCAATGTGACCGACTTCTCCTGGTACGTCGATGGAACTTCCCTGCATAGGACCGTTGTCGTGAGTTTGACGGTCACGGTCCCCCTTTGCTCTGTTTCCCCCCGGCCAGCGCTGTGCTATTCCGAGTCACAGACGCTGCGTTTCTATCCGAGGGTCAGTCCGTGAAGCTCATGTTGATTGGCGACCGAAAGCGGCGCCAGCAGGGCGGCGTCCTGAGCGGAGTGCTCATCATCACCGCTTTCCTCTCGATCATCGCGGGAACGGTGATGACCGAGGTTTCATCCCACTTTCTGATCTCGCGCAGCCTCGTGAACAAAGTCGCGACAGAAGCAACGACCACGTCTGCTGTCGAGGAGGCAGTCAACTTCCTACACAGCGCGCCGAGACCGCTCGATACGAGCTGCTCCAGCCTGAGCCCACGCGTTGTCACCCTCAACGGCATGACAGCGGCCGCCAGCTACGTGAAGTGCGCCGCCGTGATCTCAGGCAACCCGTCCCCGGGTCTTACGAAGCTGCCCTCGAACTCTCACTCATTCGAGCATGACGGCACCCATGTCGTGCTGCCAGGCCGTGACGACTACCTGATCGGCGATTCGAACGGCGATGTCTATGACTACGCCTTCGGCGGGTCCACCCTGCGTTGGCCGGCGTTCCAGATCAAAGGCGGACAGATAAGCGGACCGCCGATCGCGATGCCCGACGGCAGCCGGATCTCCTACCTGGTGCCGGTCTCTAGTCCCAACCAAGTGAAAAAGAACAAGTGCCGTAACGACTGCGTCGCACTCCTGACAGAGGATGCCGGCTCTGTGTCCTTCACGTGCTTCATGGACATCGACAGCGGAACAGTTAGGGCTGCACCGGCCGCTGGGCAGCGATTCCCCAACCTGACCTACTTCGGAGATGACCAGGGGGTCCTCTTCGCCTATACAGCAACACATGATGGGAACTGTGCCCAACAGGCGACTTTCGACGGCGACCAAAGCGTAATCGCTGGCCCACTGGTGTTTCCTGGGTCAGCGAGTTCTACAGACCAAATCTACGTGTTGGTCTCAGACGGCTCTGACAGCGAGCTCGTCCGCTATTCCTACACATCAGGCAAGTTCACCTTGGCGGATAGTCTGCCCCTGCCTTTCTCAACCGCCAATGGGATGGCGCTAGAGCAGCCGAATCTGCCGGCCAAGGTTGCGATCTCGTTCTCCGACGGCGGCGTCGCCATGGTCCAGATCGGCACCAATTTCAGCCTCACCCTGCTGCCAAGCGGCGGCGTGGGGACGGGCATTAACGGCGCGCCCCACTGGTGCCACTGCCCAGGCGGCGCCGATCTGATTGGGCTGAGTGGTGACAACGACACCCTCTACCTGCTCGACGCAGGCATGAATAAAGTCGCTTCGTACGATGTCGGGCAGCCAATAGGTACCACGCCTGCCGCCGATTCGGCGGGCGACTGGTTCGTCGGCGCCGAGGATGGCGAGCTTTATGAGGTTGTGCCGCCCCCGGGGCAGTCCGGCCTGGTTCTTGGAGCGACCTTCGGGAAGGCCGGTTCGGAGTTCGGGACATCGACCATTGAGGGCGACTGCGGGGCCAACATCTGCGTCTACAGCGCCTCAGCGGACGGTCACGCCTACCTGGCGCGCCTCGACGCCCGCAAGGCGGACGTGGTCGCCTGCATCACATCCTCAACTCCCGCGTGTCAACCGGGGTTCAATCCGCGTCTGTGGGCGCGGATCGAAGCAGGTTCCGGGGCAGACCCTAAAGTCATCCATATCCAGGGCTGGTCTTACTATTCACCCTGACATATGGCCCTCCCACGCTTGGCCGTCGACCTCTCGGGCGGCCTGATTCGAGTCGTTGAAGGCGCGCTGGGTGGGCCGTTGCGTTGCGGGTCCGGCGGCACCGCGGCTGGCTCCATAGTCGGCGGCCGGGTGATCGACGCCAGCGCGGTCGGAGCCGCCCTCCGGCAGCTCTTGGCCCGCACCGAGATCGGCCAGAACAGGGCAATGATTGCAGTCAGCGACGCGGTCGCGACTTTCCGCGTCTTCAATTTCCCAGGTGACACGAACGATCGGGATGTGGACGCTTACGTAAATCGGCAATTGCTCCTGGACCCGGAGCGTATCGAAGTGAAATGGGCCGACATCCGAAGGGGGGCCGGTCACCGGCCCGTTTATGCCGCTGCCTGGGACCGCTCCCTCGTCAAAGGCATCACCGAAGCGGCCAGGTTTGCGGGCCTTGAGGCGGCGGTGATCGAGCTCAAGTCGGCGTCCCTGGCACGAGTCGTGGCGGCGCCGTCGTATGCGATTCTCGAAGTCACCCCCGATTCCGGTGAGATCTTCCTCATCGATGGCCACCTGCCTCAGGTCTGGCATAGCTTCGAGATCAGCGCCAAGGTTGGTGAGGACCTTACGGCGGCACTCGCCGGGCCGCTCCAATCGGTGCTGCGGTTCTACAAAGGTCGCCCTCAGAGCATCTTCGGACCCAGCTCGCCCATCATGATTTCCGGAGAGCCGGTCGTGGCGCAATCGGTGATGAGCGCGCTGTCCAAACTGGTGGGTCATCCGGTCGAGCCGGTACCCGCACCCGCTCGAGTACCAACCGACGTTCGGCATGGAGCGTACCTGACTTGCCTAGGCCTCCTGATGAGGAGGACCGCATGAGCGCCAAGCAATTCGATACCGGCGAACGCTCGGAGCGCCGCCGTGCGCTTGTCGAGTTGAACCTCGTCGGTGACGCCAAGTCTTTCTCTCTGATTGATCAGGCGAGGACACGCTCGAGCCTTCTGCGCCGAGGCTGCGGTCTCACTCTCTTCTCGCTACTCGCCGGCCCCGCTTTACTTGCCTTGGTGATCTGGTCGAACCTCCGCTAGGGCTCTCCGATTTCGCACTCCTCTGAATAGGGACCAGCGCCCATGACTTGGGCCATTTCCTCTATTTAGATTTGATCTCCAAGTTCCCACACTGAAGCTCGGTCGAACCGAAATCAGATTCCGCCATGTCGTTCGGATGCGAACGGCTTGAGACTCGATCGGGTAAGGAGCCGTATATGCAGGGATTCTATGGATGGCTGAACAAGAATCTGCGAGGCCGCAAGGGCCAGCAGGGGTTCACGTTGATCGAGCTTCTCGTGGTGGTCACCATCCTTGGCATCCTTGCCGCAATCGTGACCCTGAGCCTGGTCGGTTTGACCACGAACGCCAACGTTCAAGCCTGTAACGCGGAGTACAAGACCGTGCAGGCCGCGCTTGACGCCTACATGGCCAACAACAACCTCGACACGATAGCGGCCGGAAGCAACACGAACGACATGACTACACCGGTAGCCCTGTTTAACCCGAACCCTTCGGGCACCAGCCCCAACTACACGCGCAACGGCACCACCCAGTTCAAATACGACTGGGACGCGCACGGAAAGATCATCAATATCCATGGCCCTAGCGGATGCGTCATTAAATAGCCGCCGCTGAACACGGCTGGGAGGGGGAGGGCGCCGCGGCCATCGCGGCGCCTTCTCTTGTTCTCTACAGTGACGACCGCAACGACATGCAGACCGTGGTCCCATTCGTGATCGCCTATCTGATCCTGGTCGGGCTCTTCCTGGGCAGTTTCATCAACCTGGCCGCGGACCGCATCCCGAGAGGCGAGTCGGTTGTGCGCCCTGCCTCGCACTGCCGCACCTGCGGTCGTCGGCTCAACTGGGTCGATCTGCTTCCGGTGGCGGGCTACCTCATCCGCGGTGGGCGCTGCGCCAGCTGTAGAACACCAATAGGGTTGGCCGCGCCTGTAATTGAGGCGACCTCAGGGCTACTCCTCGCCATCCCGTTGGTCTGGCTGGGTCTGCTCTGGGGCGCGCTGGCCGGCATCGCCCTGGTTGCGCTCTGGGGGGCCGCTGTCGTCGCTTACGCGGTCCGGCGGGGAGTCAGCGCGTAAGGCCTTCGGGTTCGGTCGCAGCGACGCGAATCTCGGTCGGATGGAGCGAGCGGCTGATGGCGTCCGGCTCACTCACCACGCCTGCCCGAAGGAGGTGGCTAAGAGAACGCTCCAGCGTCTGTGAGCCCTCCCGCAGTCCTGTCTGGAGGATGCTGCGGAGCTGGTCGGTCCGGCCCTCTTTGATCATCGACCGCACCGCGACATTGGCGACCAGCACCTCGAATGCGGCGACCCGGCCGCCACCGACTGCCGGAATGAGCTGTTGGTAGATGACCGCGATAAGAGAGCTCGAAAGCTGAATCCGGATCTGCTGTTGCTCGGAACCGACGTAGCTGTCCAGGATGCGGTTGATAGCCTGGGCCGCGTCGTTTGTGTGCAGCGTGGCCAGGACGAGGTGTCCTGTTTCGGCGATGGTGAGGGCGGTCGAGATCGTCTCCAGATCGCGCATTTCGCCGATCAAGACGACGTCCGGGTCCTCTCGGAAAGCGGACCGCAAGCCCTCGGCGAACGTCAAGGTATCCTCGCCGACCTGGCGCTGATCGATCACCGACAACCGGTGCTTGTGGACGTATTCGATCGGATCCTCGATGGTGATGATGTGGTACTGCTTTGTCTTGTTGAGGTGATCCAGCATCGCCGCCTGAGTCGTAGATTTACCGCTCCCCGTCGGCCCGGTGACAAGAATCAGTCCATGACGCCTCTCGAGGAGCCGGTGCACTGATTCAGGCAGTCCCAGGAGGTCGAAGCCCGGGATTTCCAATGGCAGCATCCTGAACGCCGCGGCGAGCGAGTTGCGCTGGAAGTAGGCATTGCCGCGGATGCGGGCCCGCTCTCGCCAGGTGAACGCGAAGTCGACCTGGCGCCGCTCCTGGAGCTCATCCCACTCATCGGGTTTTAGGACTGCGCGCAGCAACGTCGCCATTTCACTCGGCGTTATGGCGTGAGCCTCGCCTGCCATGGCCTCGAGCCGGCCGTCTTTGCGAATTCGCAGCGGGCTCCCGCAGCTCATGAGCAGGTCAGAGCCGGCCACGCTGACAAGCTGATCGAGGGCAGCGTCAAGAGAAATCACAACTGCCTAAATGTAGACGTCGCGGTCTGTGTCTAGAAGGGCCGGGTCGGGTTCCTCGGAGGGCGTCTGTCCCGGGCCGTGGTGGACTTGTCCCGAGGCTGTTCAACGACGCAGCAGTAGGTGGGTGTTAAGAACCATTGCGGCCTGCTGAGTGAAGACTATTCTCGTCATAGGCGGGGAGCGCGAAATGAAAGTCCGGGTGCTGGGATTGTTGCAGCGATATACATGCTTCTGCGGTCAGCAAGTCATGGGCCTGCCCGTCTGCGAAGCCTGCGCCAAGGCTATGACTGAAGCGTTCCTCGGCATGCGCCTCCCCGCCGCCATCGACCAGGCTCGAGCCCAGGCCGAGCTGGTCCGAAACCCGGAGTCCAGGGCCGGCTAGCGAACCGTCAGTCTGGCCGCACAGCCTCCGGACTTGGGCCGGTCGGCGGACGATCAGAACCAACCTGGCTGGCGGGTGTACCCTGGGGCGCGTTTCTAACCGCTTGTTGTAGGGACGTGTGTTAGAGCTCATCTCACTCTCGGACCCACTGAACGCAGGCCTTCTCTTCTTTAGCTCGGCGTACGCGGGCGCGCTGCTGATCCTCACGCTTCACCATGCCGCCGGCCAACGCTGGCCGCTTCCGGCGACATTGCTGGCGGCCTACGGGTTGGCTGCCTGCTTTGCATTGGTAGCCGGAGTGTCTGGCCTTTCGTTGCTGCCAGCGGTCGCCTTCGCACTGATTACGCTGATTGCGCTCCGCCGCTTCTTGAGGTGGTACCACCCTTCAGGGTGGCTGGTAATCCTGACCTCCGCCCAGCTACTTGTGGTCTCGATCCCCTGGCTTGTGACCTTCATCCTGACCGTGCCCGTCAGCCCGCTGACCCGCGACCTGATGCTGTCGGCGCTCCCAGTTGCTTTTGTGGTACTGGTGCCCGGCGTCGTGCAGGCGTTCGGGTACTGCGAGGTCCTCTGCCGCGATATCTGGGTGCGGCCTCGAAATCCACTCGAGTCGCTGCCTCGACGCTTCCATCCGAAGGTCTCGTTCCACGTCCCGATCCACGCCGAGCCGCCCGATGTCGTAATAGCCACTCTCAATGCCCTGGACCGACTCGCATATGCCAACTACGAAGTGATCGTGGTGGACAACAACACCAGCAACCCGGCCCTCTGGAAGCCGGTGCGAGACCACTGCCGGCGGCTGGGAGGTCGCTTCCGCTTCTTCCACGTCGATCACCTCGCCGGGGCCAAGGCCGGCGCGCTCAACTTTGCGCTCCGCCAGACCGACCCCGACGCGATGCTCGTGAGCGTCATCGACGCCGACTACCTGGTCGAGCCAGAGTTCCTGGAGCGTTTAGTCGGCTACTTCGCCGATTCCGGGATGGGGTTCGTCCAGACTCCCCACGACTACCGCGCCTGGCAGGAAAGCGTCCACCTTCGGCTCTGCTATTGGGAATACCGGACGTTCTTCCATACCATGCTCGTGAGTCAGAACGAGCGCACCGCGTCGATGATCCTCGGGACGATGTGCTTGATCCGTCGATCTGCGCTGGAGCAGAGTGGGGGATGGGCCGAGTGGTGCGTTACCGAGGACTCCGAGCTGGCCATCCGCATCCACGCTCTGGGCTACCGCTCCGTCTATGTCCCCGTCACCTTCGGGCGAGGCTTGATCCCTCCGACCTTCAGTGGCTACCAGCGTCAACGGTTCCGCTGGACCTACGGCCCCGTGCAGGAGCTGAGACGGCACTGGCGGCTCTTCCTACCGCAACGCCTGGCACGACCGTCGCGCCTGTCGTGGGCTCAGAAGATCAACCATCTGACGCATGGCCTCGATTCCGCCGCGCTCGGCCTGACCCTGCTCGTCTTGCCCCTCGGGATGGCCACTGCCGGGTCCATGGTCGTCCACCGCGAGGTGATACCGGTTCCCTTCGCGCTCTGGCTTTTGGTGACAGTGCAGCTGCTCGGCGGGATCCTGTTGCGGCTGCTTGTCTTCCGTTTCGTGGTCGACGCATCCTGGGGAGATTGGCTGCGCGCGGCCCTCGCAAGTAAAGCGCTCAGCCACACGAGGGCCGTGGCGGGCCTCCGCGGTTTGCTCACCAGGACGATCGCGTTTGTCCGTACAGACAAGTTCATGCCAGAACCCTCGCTGCAGCGAGCCTTAGCGGGCTCCTGGCTTGAGGGTCTTTTGGCGGTCTGCGCGTTCGGATTTTCAGCTGTCGCCTTCGGTCTCCTCCCGCGGACCGGCTTGCTCATGATGGTATTGATCGGGCTGATCCTGCACGGGCTGCGTTACTCGGCGGCTCCCGTCGTGGCGGTTTCCGCTGAGCTGGCTCTCTGGCGCCAGTCCCGACTGGAGGTCAGGCAGGAGTCCCCCGAAGGCATAGACCGCTCCCCCGCCGCTTAACGCTGACCGTCGAAACGTTTACGAACTGACAAGCCCCGTGCGAATGGCGTGGAGGACCACCTGGGAGCGGTCGTGAATTTGCAGCTTGCCGTAGATGTTGCTCATGTGGTTCCGGACGGTCTTGTAGCTGGCGCCGGTGCGCACGGCGATCTCCTTGTTCGACAGACCCTTCGCGGCCAGGTGCAGCACATCCAGCTCCCGCACCGTCAGGAGCTGCCTCAAATGTCGAGGTCCGGACACGACGGCGAACGGTCCGAGCGATCTGGGGAAGAGCTTCAGACCGGCGAGCACAGCGTTGATGCTGGAGATCAAGGCTTCGGGTTCGAGGTTCGCCGGGACGCAAGCGGAAGCTCCGGCAGAAAGAAGCTTGATGCAAGTGTCTGCATCGAAGTCATCCTGGACGACTACGTTCAGCTCCGGCATCGACCGCTTGAGCCGGAGGGTCACAGCGATTGTCCTGGGGCCAGCTCCCAGGCTGAGGAGGACCATATCGGCTCCAAGGGTTTCGGCGAGTTGGAGAATCTCCGCGTCGCCGTTGGTAGCCTGGCCAACAACCTCAATCCGTGGGTCTTCGGGGAGCAAGCTTGAGACGCCAGCCTCTGGAGCGGGGTGACCGTCCGCGACCAGGACCCGAGCCGGCCGCCCCCACTCACCGGGCCTGGCGCCGTTCTGCTGCAGTGGCACGATCACCTTGGTGGTGACGCCCGGGCCTTGATGCGACTCGATCACGAGTCGACCGCCGAGCAGAAAAGCGAGGTCCCGCACCCTCAGCAGTCCGTTGGGGCGCTCTGGCGTTGACCGATCCTTCGCCCGGTAGCGGCCGTCATCGCTGATGGAAACGATCAAGCCGTGGCTGCTTACATCCAGCGATACCTGAACGTAAT
>Ga0209059_1000351_pt1 | contig 20857 bp, 16 predicted proteins | sample GraSoiAngelo_151_FD_186165 | JGI IMG/M metagenome (GOLD analysis project Ga0209059, IMG submission 186165) | Grasslands soil microbial communities from the Angelo Coastal Reserve, California, USA - 14_1009_12_20cm (SPAdes) (version 2) | ecosystem: Environmental > Terrestrial > Soil > Grasslands ...
CGGCCATATTGATGCTGGTCATTCCGGTTGCCGGGAACGCGGCGGCGCCGCCACCCGTCGCGCTGACACCGCAGCAGAGCGCGGAGCTGCAGCGCGTTGCCGGCTATCTCAACGGCATCCGCACGATGACGGCGCGGTTTCAGCAGACCGCCGCCAATGGCGGGGTCAGCAGCGGCCGGCTGTGGGTGTCGCGGCCGGGGCGCATGCGCTTCGAATACGAACACCCGGCAACCCTCGCGCTGTTGGCCGATGCCGGCTTTGTCTACCAGTGGGACAAGGAGCTGAAGCAGACGACAAAGATCGAGCTCCGCTCGACGCCGGCCTGGTTCATTCTGAAGGATCCGGTCAATTTTGGGCCGGATGTCATCGTGACCGGATTTCAGCAGGGCGGCGGCACGATTCGCGTCACCGTCGTCGAGGCGGCGCACCCCGATCTCGGCTCCCTGACGATGGCGTTTACCGAAAATCCACTATCCTTGCGACAATGGACGGTAGTGGACCAGCAAGGGCGGCGTACGACCGTCACCCTGTCGGACGTGCAGACGGGCGTAGCGCTTGATCCCCGGCTGTTTCAGTATCAGTACCTGTTTACGCCGCCGACCCAATAGCGAGCGAGCGACGAGAAAGATGCCCACCCGTACCTTGCCACTGATCGGCATCCCGAGCTGTGTGCGCTCGATCCACGAGCGCGCCTTCCACACGGTCAACGAGCGCTACACGAGCGCTGTCATCGACGCGGTCGGCGGGCTGCCGGTGCTGATCCCGGCGATCGGGCCAATGGCCGATTGCGGCGCGATCCTCGACCGGCTCGACGGCATCCTGCTGACCGGCAGCCCGTCCAATGTCGAGCCGCACCATTACGGCGGCCCGCCGAGCCGGGAGGGCACGCTGCATGACCCGGACCGCGACGCGACGACGCTGCCCTTGATCCGCGAGGCGGTGCGCCGCGACATGCCGGTGCTGGCGATCTGCCGCGGCATCCAGGAATTGAACGTCGCGCTCGGCGGCACGCTGCACCAGCGCATCTTCGATATGCCGGAGCGCTTCAATCACAAGCGGCGGCTGGGACGCGGGCCGCTGACCTCGGATGAGGAGCGGTATGGCCCAGCGCACCCCGTGTCGCTGACCCCGGGCGGATTGTTTGCGCGGCTCGCCGGCACGACCGAGATCATGGTCAATTCGCTACACGGCCAGGGGATCGATCAGCCGGCCCCAAAACTCGTTGTCGAGGCGGTGGCGCCCGACGGCCAGATCGAGGCGGTCAGCCTGCCGGGCGCGCGATTCGTCGTCGGCGTGCAGTGGCACCCGGAGTACAAGCCGCTGCAGAACCCGTTCTCGCGGTCCCTCTTTGACGCGTTTGCGCAGGCCTGCCATGCAACCAGTGCGAGGACTGCGGCAAAGCGTCACGCCGCTTAATCCAAAAAGGGATTAGTTCCGCAAGCCGCTTATGCGTTTTTGCCGCGAACGCATGCGTGATTCGCATTTTTGGAATGGCGGCTCCGCCCCCATCTTCCAATTCCAGAAGCGGAGAGGGCGCCATGCCCTCTTAGACCCGGTCCCGTTTCCCCTGCGGGTCCGGATTCCCCCAAGCGCTTCTGACAAGCAGGCGCCCGGTCCTCCCCCCCGACCGGGCGCCGTTTTGTCTACCCCCCAAATACCCTCAGGATCCGTGACCCCTTGGGTTGTCAACCGGCCGAGGAGCGAGCTTCCCTTCATAGCTTGTTATCGTTAACAAATCCTAACCGTGCGTCTGATCACCTGGAACATCAACTCGGTGCGGCTGCGCATCGACCTTGTCCGCCGTCTGCTCGACGAGGCGAGACCCGATGTCCTGTGCCTGCAGGAGACGAAGACGCCGGACGAGCTGTTTCCGCGCGAGGCGTTCGAGGCGGCGGGATACCGGCACATGCTGGTGCACGGGATGAAGGGCTATAACGGCGTCGCGATCCTGGCGCGCGAGCCCTTTGCGTCATCGACGACACGCGCGTGGTGCGCCCGCAAGGATTGCCGCCACGCCATCGTCGAGCTGCCGGGCGGCATCGAACTCCACAACATCTATGTGCCGGCCGGCGGCGATATTCCCGACCCCGGCGAAAATCCGAAATTCGCGCACAAGCTGCAGTTTCTTGACGAGCTGACGGCATGGTTCGGAGCCGAGCGCGCAGGGTCTAACGGCGGGAAGCGGATGATTGCGGTCGGCGATCTGAATATCGCGCCGCTCGAAACCGATGTGTGGTCTCACAAGCAGCTGCTGCGGGTCGTCAGCCACACGCCGGTCGAGGTCGAGCGGCTCGGCAAATTGCAGCGGGCGGGCGGCTTTGTCGACGCGGTCCGGCATTTTGTGCCACCCGAGGAGCGGCTCTACACCTGGTGGAGCTACCGGGCACAGGACTGGGCGGCGAGCGATCGCGGCCGCCGCCTCGACCACATCTGGGTCACAGAGCCCTTGGTCGGCTCACTCGCGCGGGCGCAGGTGTTCCGCGATAGCCGCGGCTGGGAGCAGACCTCCGATCACGTCCCGGTCATGATCGAGTTGTCTTGAGGCCGTGGCGGTCAAACCAGCGCGCTCCCAGAAATTTTGACTTATGTTAAAAATAACCGCACGGTGCTGCGCGCGCACCTTTCCCGCAGCAAACCGCAGTGGTCCTGTCATGGATCTCGTCCGATCAGGACCAGCTCCCCAGCGGGCACAGCGCTATCTAGAACCAGGCCGAAAAGCTGCGCCTACTCGCGGGGGCCGAGTCGGTCGCCAAGATCCGGGACGTGCTGATAGTAGCTGCCGAGCAGTATCAGCAGCTCGCGGAAAGCCTATTAGAAGCGAAACAGCCCGATCTGCGCTAAACCCGGCGGTAGAGGTGGTAGCGGCCGAGGGAGACGCCGTCCGGCAGGGCCACGGATTCGAGATCGGCGCGGTCGAAGGGCGGGTCGCTGACCAATATCCCGCCGGCGCAGAGCAAAGGCGCGACGAGCGGCATCAGTTCGGCGGCGAGGGCGCGGTTGGCGGCGGCGTCACCGGTGCCGGCATCGAGATGCGCCAGCGCGACGCGACCGCCGAGCCGGGCATGAGCCGCCGGCAGGGTCTCGCGCATGTCGCCGAGGATCAGCCGCTCGGGCGGCGGCACGCAGTCGGGATGCGCCGCCACCTTTTTCTCGCAGACATAGATGTCGCGCTCGGGAAACAGCTCGCGCAGATGGTCGTAGGTACGGCCGTTGCCGAGCCCCAATTCGAGCACCGCGCCGTCGAGGCCGGCGACCAGCCGGGCCGCATGATCGAGACAAGCGCGCTGCGCCTCGAGCCGGCGGATGAAGCTGTCGAGCCGGCTCACCGGCTCGGCTAGGCGCCAGCTTCTTGGGAGGCCGGTGCGCCGGCGCCCTCGCGCAGGCGGCGCACCTCGGATAACGCCGCACTCAGCTGCGTGTTCGTCGAATCGAGGCGGTTCGCCAATTCGCGCATGATCGACACCGCCATCGCCGGGAATTCGCGCACCATGCGCACGAACGGCTCCTTCGAGATGCGCAGCGCGACGACCCGCCCCTTGGCCCGCACGCTGGCGTTGCGTGTCGTGTCGCACAAGATCGCCATCTCGGCGACGATCTCGTTGGCGCCGATCGTCGCGACAGTCAGCGGCCCGGCCGGTCCTTCGAGGACAATCTCGACCTCGCCCTCGATGATCAGATAGGCCGCATCGCCCGGATCGCCCTGACGGCAGAGCAGCTTGCCGTCGTCAAAGCCGACTCGCTCGCTCATGAAGGCGACCAATTTGAGCCTCGCCGGCTCGATGTCCGCAAACATCGGCACGCGGCGAAGCAGCTCGTATTCCTGCACCAGACTCACGGTTTCCTCCCGGTCCCGTCGCGAAAACCCATAGCCCCCGAAAGGGGGCGGGTTCGCGCGCGGGAACCTGTATTGGTTATCTTGCAGCGTTCGGTCATTCCGCCGCCATCAATAGCGCGGTCAACGAATCCTTGCGGTCCAACTCCTCGAAGCGTCCCTGCTCCTGCAACTTGCCACCGCTCATCACCAGCACGCGGGCAAAATTGCGCGCGAGGCTGGCGCGGTGCAGCACCCAGATGAGACCACGCCCGGCCATCTCCTCGCGCAACCCGGCGGCGACCTTGGTCTGCGCCGGAGCGTCGAGCCCGCTGGTCGCCTCGTTGAGGATCAACAGATCGGGCCGCTTCAGCAGAGCGCGGGCGATCGCGGCGCGCTGGCGCTGCGCCAATGAGAGGCGCGAGCCGGCGGTGCCCACATGATAGTCGAGCCCGACATCCATCACGGCGGAGCGCAGGGAGAGCGCCTCGAGCACGTCGCGCAGAACCTGCGGCACACGTGCTACGGCATCGGCCTCGCCATAAGCGATCTTGCCGAAGAGCATGTTATCCTGCAGCGAGGCGGCGGCGTTGTAGCGGGCGGGATCGAAAAACTCGATCTGGCTGCGTGCCTCGTCCGGCAGGCTCTCGCGGAAGGCGCGGCGCGCTTCGAGGAGGCGCTGCTGCATGCCTTCCTCGAGAATGCCGAGGCGATGCCTCGCCGCGATCAGCTTGAACGGCAGGGACAACAGCTTGTCCCGCTGCTGCCGGTCGAGCCCGCCGACCCCGCCACTTTCGGCGGCGGCGAGGACCGAGGCGAATTCCGGCAATTCATGCGCGCCGATAAAGCTGAACTGCTCGAAAAATTCGTGTTCGGGCGGCAGACCGGCGAACATCTCGGTCATCGTCGCGGCGATCTGACGCCCGGCCTCGACAAGGTCGTCGGTCAGCCCGAGCTGGTCGAGCACGCGGCGAACATGAATATTGTCGGCGAGCGCGTCGAGCTCGAACGTCGGGCCGATCGGCGTCCCGAACAGCAGGTTCTCGGCGACCGTGGCGTTCGAGTTGTAGCGCTCGGGGTCGTAGGTCTCGACGAGGTTCGTGATGCCCTCGGCGACGAGCCGCTGCTCCAGGGCGCGGCGCGCTTCGAGGAGGCGCTGGGCGAGTTCGGGCTGCGCCGCCGGATCGAGCCGGCCGCGCAACCCGAGGCCGTAGATGTCCTCCTCGAAATCGAGGCGCCGCAGGATTTCGGCAATACGTTCGGTCAGCTCCGCGGGGCCGGAGACGCCGGCGCTCCGGTAATCGATCCAGTCGGCCTGCAGATCGAAATCGATGTTGCCGGAGCGGCGCGCCTCGTAGAGCTGTCGCTCGCGCTCCCGGGCGAGCGTCTCGTCGTATTCGGGCGGCCGCAGCGGAATGTGCCGCAACGCGAGCAGCAGATTGTCCCGCAAGGTGCCGGCAAAGAGATACGGCATCGCGGCGGCATAGCCGATGCGGCGGCCGATCACGGCTACCGGCAATTCGGCAAAATCGAGCCCGCCCACCGTGATGCGGCCGCTCGACGGCCGGGCGAGGCGCGCGAGCAATAGCGCGAGCTCGCTCTTGCCGCTGCCGCTTTGGCCGATGATCGCGACATGCTCGTCGAGCTGCACCGTGAAGCTCACCGCGTCGACGACGCGGCTCTTGTCGTCCTCGTCCAACGATACATTGGCGACCGAGAGCTCGCCCGTTAGCGGCATCACCTGCTCCGGCTCGGCGAGCAGCAGCTTGGCGTCGGTCATGCCGGAGGGCTGGAACTGCTCGACGATCTGCTCGTAGGTGATCCGCGAGTTCTCCTTGATCTGGTAGAAGTCGAGGAGCTCCTTCCAGGGCGAGGCCAGATCTTTCTGTGCCACCGTGATCGCGACCAGCGCGCCGAACGATAGATCGCCCTTGATGACGAGATAGCCGCCCAGCGAATAGAAAAAGAATGGCGTCAACTGGCCGATGAAGTTGTTGAGGAACTTGGCAAAGAATTTGCGCTTATAGATCTCGAAGCGGATGTCATAAATTCGACCGAGAACGTGTGCAAAATCGGTCAGGTTCAGCTTGACCGTGTCGTTCGCCTGGATCTCGACGATGCCGGCCGCCGATTCCTGGACGCGGTCGGCGACCTGGCGCACCGTGCGCACGCGCTGCTTGGCGAGCTGGTTCACCTTGAACTGCAATTTCGGGATGATGTAGCCCTGCACCGGGTAGAGCGCGATCGCGGCGGCGGCGAGGATCGGGTCCTGCATGAACATGAAGAGGATCATCGTCAGCAGCTGGCCGCCCTGGAACAGCGGCAAATTAAACGCGTCGCCGATAAAGCCGCCCAATTGCTCGCATTCGACCGTGATCATCGGGATGATCTGGGCCGACGAGTTCTTATGGAAATACGACAGCGGGAAGCAGAGCAGCCGCTGATACAGCGAATAACGGAAGCGCCGCAGCATGCGCTCGCCGATCTGGCCCTTGAAGGTATTGATGGCGTATTTGAAGGCGCCGTTGATGAAGACGAGCGCGAGAAACGCCGCGCAGAGGATCATCAGGTACGGCACCTGATCGAATTCGAACCCGAGCAGCTGCTCGGGGAAATGCTTGCCGCCGATCGCCCGGTTGACGATCGTTTTTGGCAGGTCGAGCGAGTAGTAGAGGAACGGGAAGGAAGACAGCGTCAGCAACAGCAGCAGGATCTGCTGCTTCATGCTGTGCTTCAGGATGAAGCGATAGACGGACGGTTCGAGGTCGCTGACCTCCGGCGGAATAGGCGGCTGCGGCACGCGTTCTGCATCGGATTGGGGCGCGACCCCCGGCAAAAGACCGGGGCGCAGCACCGCGTCGGCCGAGCTGGCCGCCGCCGTCATCGCCTTCATCTCCGGCCTCCCGAAACCACCATAACCCTTGTCCTAACTCCTCATCTCATGGTTGCATCGGACCAATAACAGGGAGACATCGCGTGGCCCCCCGGCGCGATCATAAACGAGTCTTAATCTACAGCCACGACAGCTTTGGGCTCGGCCATCTACGCCGATGCCGGGCGATCGCCCATTCCTTGGTGGATGGCGACACCTCGCTGTCGGTCCTGATCTTATCCGGATCGCCGATCATCGGCAGCTTCGATTTCCGCTCGCGTGTTGATTTTGTGCGCATCCCGGGCGTGATCAAGTTGCGCAACGGCGAGTATGTCTCGCTCAATCTGCACATCGATATTGAAGAAACCTTAGCGATGCGCTCGTCGATCATGCGGCACACCGCCGAGATCTTCGACCCCGACATCCTGATCGTCGACAAGGAGCCCTTAGGCCTCCGGGGCGAGATGCGCCCGACCCTCGACCTGTTGCGGGCGCGCGGGACGCCGATGGTCCTGGGCCTGCGCGATGTCATGGACGACCCCGAGGCGCTCGAAAGCGAATGGGAGCGCAAGAACGCGATCCCGGCATTGTCGGAGTATTACAACGAGATCTGGGTCTATGGCCTGCCGCAGATCTGCGACCCTCTGGCCGGTATCGACCTACCGAAAAGCGTGCGGCGGCGCATGATCTATACCGGCTATCTACGCCGCCAGGTGCCGGTAGCGGCAGCCGCGGCCCCGGAAAACCCCGGCCTGGTGGACGGCGAGTTCCTGCTTGTCACGCCGGGCGGTGGCGGCGACGGCGACGGGCTCATCGACTGGGTCTTGGCGGCCTATGAGCAGGAGGGCCCCAGGCTGCCGCCGGCGCTCATCGTGTTCGGGCCGTTTATGTTGCCCGAGCGCCAGACGGCGTTTGCCGCCCGGGCCGAGCGGCTCGCCAATGTCTACACGCTGACCTTCGAGGCGCGGCTCGAACATTTGATGGCGCGCGCTCGCGGCATCGTCGCAATGGGCGGCTACAACACGTTCTGCGAGATCCTATCTTTCGACAAGCCGGCGCTGATCGTGCCGCGCACGACGCCGCGCCTCGAACAGTTCATCCGCGCCCAGCGCGCCGCCGAGCTGGGGCTGGCCGCGATGCTGCCCGACGAGCACGACCACGATCCGGCGGTCATGGCGGCCGCGCTGTTGCAACTGACGCAGCAGAAGCCGCCCTCGGCGGTCGTCGTGCCGGGGCTCCTCGACGGCATGGCGAGCGTCAAGCGGCTCGTCCAGAAATGGCTTCGCGAGGGCCGCGCCGAGCGGCCGAAATTGCGGGCGGGCGGCCGAGCGTGACCGCGGCCGGCCTGGGTCCCGGCCGGGTTGCCTTTGTCCTGAAGGGCTACCCACGGCTGTCGGAGACCTTTATCGCGCAGGAGATCCGGGCGCTCGAACAGCGTGGCCTCGACATCCTGATCGTGTCGTTGCGCCATCCGACCGACCCGGCGACGCACCCGGTGCATCAGCAGATCAAGGCGCCGGTGCTGTACCTGCCGGAGTACCTCAAGGACGAGCCGCGCCGGGTATGGCGCGGCTGGCGGCGGGCGCGGCGGATGGCCGGGTACGGCGCGGCGCGGCGGGCCTGGCTCAGGGATCTGCTGCGCGACCCGACCCCGAACCGCATCCGCCGCTTTGGCCAGGCGGTCGTGCTGGCGGCGGAATTGCCGGCCGATATCGGGCAATTGCACGCGCATTTCCTGCACACGCCGGCCTCGGTGGCGCGCTATGCCGCGGCGATGCGCGGGCTCGACTGGTCCGTATCGGCGCATGCCAAAGACATCTGGACGATCCCGGATTGGGAGAAGCGTGAAAAGCTCGCCGCAGCGCGCTGGGCGGTCACCTGCACCGAGACCGGCCGCGCGCACCTCGCCAGGCTGATGCCCGCGCCCGAGAAGGTCATGCTGTCCTATCACGGGCTCGATCTCGACCGCTTTGCGCCGGCAGCGGCGCGGGTTGGCGCGAGCGACGGCAGCGATCCGGCGCGGCCCGTCGCGTTGCTGTCGGTCGGCCGGGCGGTGGCGAAAAAGGGGTATGACGATCTCCTGGCGGCATTGGCCTTGCTGCCGCGGGAATTGGCTTGGCGGCTCGTGCATATCGGCGGCGGCGCGCTCGCCGGGAAGCTGAAGCGCGAGGCAGCGCGGCTCGGCTTGGAGCCGCGCATCGACTGGCGCGGCGCGCAACCGCAGCCCGCCGTATTGCAGGCCTACCGCGAGGCCGATTTGTTCGTGCTCGCCGCCAAAGTGGCGAAGGACGGCGACCGCGACGGGCTGCCGAATGTTCTGCTCGAGGCGCAGAGCCAGGGGCTGGCCTGCGTCGCGACCGCGCTCCCCGGGATCGCCGAACTGATCGAGGACGGGCGGACCGGGCTGCTCGTCGCGCCGGAGCAGCCAGAGGCATTGGCGGCGGCGCTCGAAATGCTGATCCGCAGGCCGGAGTTGCGATCGCAGCTCGGCGCGGCCGGCGAAGCGCGGGTCCGCCGCGAGTTCGACATGCATGCCGGCATCGATCTGTTGGCCGACCGGTTCGGGCTGACGCCGCTCCGCGCCGCCGCCGAGTGATGCCCGCATGCGGATTGCGTTCTACGCGCCGCTGAAGCCGCCGGATCATGCGGTGCCGTCGGGCGACCGGCAGATCGCGCGGCTGTTCGTTGAAGCATTGCGGCAGGGGGGACATCAGCCGTTTGTCGCGTCGCGGCTGCGCAGCTTCGACGGCGCGGGGGATGCGCGGCATCAGGCGCGGATTGGGGCGTTGGGCCAGCGCACGGCTAAGCGACTCGTGAAGCGGTGGCGGGAGCGGCCAGAAACGGCACCGGAGCTGTGGTTCACCTATCACCTCTATTACAAGGCGCCGGATTGGCTCGGACCCGCAGCCAGCGCGGCGCTCGGGATTCCCTATGTCGCCGCCGAAGCGTCTTATGCGGGAAAGCGCGCTGCGGGGCCATGGGCAGACGGGCACCGCGCGGTTGAGCGCGCCGTGCGCCGCGCCGATGCGGTCGTTGGGCTCAACTCAGCCGACCGCGACGGGGTGTTGCCGCTGCTCCGCGATCCCGCGCGCTGGATTGCGCTGCCGCCGTTTCTCGATGCGGCGGCGTACCCGGCGAGAGACCCGCGCCGCGCCGACGCGCCGCGGCTGATCGTGGTCGCGATGATGCGGGATGGCGACAAGCTGGAATCCTATCGGCTGCTGGCCGCCGCGCTGGCGCAGCTGCTCGATTTGCCGTGGTCGCTCGACATTGTCGGGGACGGCCCGGCGCGAGCCGAGGTCGAAGCGGCGCTCGCGCCGCTCGGTACCCGCGTGACCTATTACGGCGCGCTCGACGCCGCTGGTGTCACCGCGGCGCTGGCGCAGGCCGACCTCTTTGTCTGGCCGGCGATCAATGAAGCCTTTGGCATGGCGTTGCTCGAAGCGCAGGCGAGCGGGCTGCCGGTTGTCGCCGGGGCAAGCGGCGGGGTCGGCGACATCGTCGCGGCGGGCGTGACCGGTCTTCTGACGATGCCCGGCGATATCCCTGCTTTGGCGGCGGCGGTGCGGCGGCTGATCCTCGACCCGGCCGTGCGCGCCGCGATGGGGCTGGCGGCAGCGCAAAAGGTGCGGCGTGAGCACGATCTACCGGTTGCCGCGGCGCGGCTCGCCGGTCTGATCGAGACTCTCGGGCGAAAGCGCGCGGCGTGACGCTCTTCGCGCTGATCCGGCACATGCCGACGGAGTGGAATGCGGCGGGACGGCTGCAAGGCGGCGAGGATGTGCCGGTCGACAGCGCGACGGCGCCGAAATGGCAGGTGCCGCCGGAGCTCGACGATTTCCGCTGGCTGACAAGTCCGCTGCGCCGCGCGCGCGACACCGCGCGGCTGCTCGGTATCGCCAAACCGGTCATCGAGCCACGGCTCTCGGAAATGCGCTGGGGGCTATGGGAGGGCGAAACCTTGGCCGGGCTGCGCGCGCGGCTCGGCGCCGAGATGGCGGCGGCCGAAGCGGCGGGAGTCGATCTGCGCCCGCCCGGCGGCGAGAGCCCACGCGAGGTGCAGGCACAAATCCGGCCGATGCTCGCGGAGATCGCGCAACGCGACCGCCCGACCGCAGCGGTGACGCATAAGGGCGTCATCCGCGCCGTGCTGGCGCTTGCCACGGGCTGGGACATGCGCGACAAGCCGCCCCATCGGCTCGACTGGTCGGCGGCGCATCTGTTCCGCCTCGACGAGAGCGGCGAGCCGAGCATCGCGCGCCTCAATGTGGCGCTGGAGCGGGTGTGAGCCGGTCGGTTCTGTTGCATGTGCAATATCTGCTCGGCATCGGACATCTGCAGCGCTCGCTGCGGATCGCCGGCGCACTGGCGCGCGACGGCATCACGGTCACCCTCGTCAATGGCGGGCCGCCGGCTCCGGAGTTGGCCGCCTATCCCAAGGTGCGCGTCGTGCAGCTCGAACCGGTGCGAGCGCGCGATGCGAGCTTTGCGCTGGTCGACGATGCCGGCCAGCCGATCGGCGACACATTGCGGGCGCGGCGACAAGAGGCATTGCTCGCGGCGTTTGCGGCGGCACGGCCGGATGCGGTCGTCATCGAGGGCTTTCCATTCGCACGGCGCGCCTTTGCCTTCGAATTGGACCCGCTGATCGCGGCGGCGCAGGCGGCAACGCCGCGGCCACGGGTCATTTGTTCGGTGCGCGACATCATCGCGTGGCGCGACGACCCGGCGCGGCACCGCGCCATCGCGGAGCGGGTATGCCGCGATTTCGACGCGGTGCTGGTGCATGGCGACCCGAAGCTGATCTCGTTCGAGGCGAGCTTTCCGGCGGCGCCCGACATCGCCGACCGGCTGATCTATACCGGGTATGTCTATGAACCCCACCTCACCCTCCCATCGCTGCGCGATGGGCCCCTCCCTCTCCCCCCTGACGGGCGGAGAGGGAAATTAGCGGCGACGCGGGGTGAGGTGGGGGATTCCATTCCGCAGGGCGGGGTGGTTGTGTCGGCGGGGGGCGGCGCGGCGGGAGCGGCGTTACTGAATGCGGCAGTGGCGGCACGGCGGGACGGCTGCCTCGCCGATGCGCCGTGGCGGCTGCTGACCGGCGCGAACCTGCCGGAGGCCGAATACGCGGCACTGTGCCGGTCCGCCCCGGCCGGGGTGACGGTCGAACGATTCCGCCCGGATCTACCCGCATTACTGCGGCAATGTCGGGTCTCGGTCAGCCAAGCCGGCTACAACACCGTCCTCGACATCCTGCTGGCGCGGGCGCGCGCGGTACTTGTGCCGTTTGCCGCCGAGCGCGAGACCGAGCAGCTGATGCGGGCCGAGCGGCTTGCGGCGCTCGGCGCCGCGGTGCTGGTGCGCGAGAGCGACTTGTCGCCCGCAACTCTCGCGACGGCGATCGAGCGGGCCGCGGCGCGCCAACCGGCAAGAGTCATGGTTAACACCGACGGCGCGGCCAATTCGGCCCGGATTATCGCGGCCCTGATCGATGGCTGTCCCGTCGGGTATCTTGCCGCGAAAACGGGCAAGGCTATGATCGGCCAATGAATAGGCATGCCGCGGTGATACGGCCATGACCGGCAAATGGCCCGATCTCGTCGCGGAGCTCGATCGCTGGGGGGAGACCGGGCACGTGGCCAGCCTGTGGTGGCGCGACGACGACGCGGTCGCGCCGACCCCCGAATTGACCGCGCTGTTGCAGGTGGCGGGTGCGGCGCCGGTGGCCTTGGCGGTGATCCCGGCCGAAGCGAGCCGCGAGCTGCGCGGCGTTCTCGACAATGCACCGCAAGTTGCCGTGCTTCAGCATGGCTGGCGTCATACAAACCATGCGGCGGCGGGGGCGAAGAGGAGCGAGTTTCCGGCACGCCGCGCGGAGGCGACGGTCGTGGATGAGCTGGCGGAGGGACGGGAGCGCCTCAAGACGCTGTTCGGGCCTCGCGCATTACCGGTGTTGGTGCCGCCGTGGAACCGCTTTGCCGCCGAGTTCGTACCGTTACTAACAAAAACCGGGATCAGGGGCCTGTCGTCGATGGCCTCCCGCCAAGCCGCGGCGTTGCCCCCGAATATTGCCTCCATGGATGTGCACCTCGACCTCGTCGCGTGGAAGGATGGCAGGCGGTTCATCGGCACCGCGGCGGCGCTGGCCGGGCTCATCGGCCATTTGCAGGCACGACGGCTAGGCCAGGCAATCCGCGGCACCGTCACCGGGATTCTGACGCATCACCTCGTCATGGACCGCGCGGGGGCCGGCTTTCTCGACCGGCTCGCCGCGACCGTCGAGCGGCATGCCGCGGCGCGCTGGGCGAATACCGCGGAGCTGCTCGCCGCATGATGCCGGCCGACTCCATGGGCGCGGAGACCCGCCATGCCTATCCGGCGTCGGCGATGCTCGGCGATTATCTGCGCGCCGCCGCCGGGCTGGTGCCGGTCGGGGTCGTATTCGCGACCGTCCCAGTCGGCGCCGTGGCGGCCGGAATCCTCGGCGGGTTTGCGGCGATCTTCGGGGTTTTTGGCGTGCGCACAGCGCTGCGGCACGGGACCAGCCTCGAGATGACCGACAGCGAGCTGCGCGCCCGCGGCCTCTGGCACACGACAATCCGCTGGGACGAACTCGACCGGATGCGGCTGGCCTACTATTCGACGCGGCGCGACCGGCGCAGCGGCTGGATGCAGCTCGATCTCAGCGCCGGCGCCGCCAGGGTCCGGCTCGACAGCCGCATCGAAGGCTTTGACCAGGTCGTGCGCCATGCCGCCCACGTCGCCGCTGCGCGCGGGTTGGGGCTCACCGAAGCGACGATGTCAAACCTCGAGGCGCTCGGTATCGCGCTGCCCGAGGGCTATGCCGAGAGCGGGGCGGCGCGATGAACGACCTGCTCCGCGTCGAGGATCTGCACGTCCGCTTCGCGACCGGCGGCGGACCGCTCGACGCGGTCAAGGGCGTCAATTTCCGCATCCGTCCGGCAGCGACCGTGGCGCTGGTCGGCGAAAGCGGCTCGGGGAAATCGGTCGTTAGCCAGAGCATCCTGCGCATCCTGCCGCGCAACGGCCGGATCGTGCGGGGCGCGATCCGGTTTGCCGACCCGCGAGGCAATGGCGAGGTCGTCGACCTTGTCCAATTGCCCGCCGATGGCGCGGCGATGCGGGCGATCCGCGGCGGCCGGATCTCGATCATCTTCCAGGAGCCGATGAGCTCCCTGTCGCCCTTGCACACGATCGGCGACCAGGTCGGCGAAGCGCTCAAATTGCACCGCAGCGTGAGCGCCGCCGAGGCGAAAGAGCTGACCACCGACATGCTGCGGCTGGTCGGCTTTCCCGACCCGGAGCGCGCCTGGCGCAGCTATGCCTTCGAATTGTCGGGCGGGTTGCGCCAGCGCGCGATGATCGCGATGGCGCTGGTGTGCCGCCCGGCGCTCCTGATCGCCGACGAGCCGACAACCGCGCTCGACGTCACGATCCAGGCGCAGATCCTGAAGCTCATCGTCGAATTGCAGGCCGAACTCGGCATGGCCGTGCTCCTGATCACCCATGACCTCGGCGTCGTCGCCAATGTCGCCGAGGAGATCGTCGTCATGTATCAGGGCGAGATCATGGAGAGCGGCACGCTCGACGATATCTTTCGCCGCGCCGCGCATCCTTATCTGCGCGCGCTCTTGCGGGCGGTGCCGCGCTTTGACATGAAGGCCGGCGAGCGGCTCGTGCCGATCCGCGAGATCCCGCCGGGCGACGCACCGCATCTGATGGCGCAGCTGCCGCCCTGGCCGGCGCAGGCAACGGCGCCGCTCCTCGAATGCATCGATGTGAAGAAAAGCTTCGGGTTGCGGGCTGGCGGCATGTTCCGCACCGGGCCGGGGGTGCGCGTCACGGCGGTCGGCGGCGTCAGCATCAAGATCGCACGCGGCGAATGCCTCGGGCTCGTCGGCGAAAGCGGCTGCGGCAAGACGACATTGAGCAAGATCCTCTTGCGCGCGTTCGAGCCGGATTCGGGGCAGGTCATCTTCAACGAGCGCGGCAAGCTGATCGATGTGCTGGCGCTCGAAGGCGAGGCGCTAAAGCGCTTCCGCCGGCAGGTGCAGTTCATCTTCCAGGACCCGTTCGGCTCCTTGAACCCGCGCATGACGGTCTACGACATCATTGCCGAGCCGCTGATCATCCACGGCATCGGCGATGCGAAGATGCGGCAGGAGCTGGTGTCCGAATTAGTGACCTTGGTCGGGCTCGACCCGCGGCACCTGCGGCGCTATCCGCACAGCTTCTCGGGCGGGCAGCGCCAGCGGATCGGCATTGCGCGGGCATTGGCGTTACGCCCCGAGCTGGTCATCTGCGACGAGCCGGTCTCGGCGCTCGATGTCTCGATCCAGGCACAGATTTTGAATCTGCTGATGGATCTGCAGAAAAAGCTGGGGCTGACCTACTTGTTCATCTCGCACAATCTGGCGGTTGTCGATTACATCGCGGACCGCATCGCGGTCATGTGCGCCGGCCGCATCGTCGAACTGGCGCCGCGCGGCGTGTTGTTCCGCAACCCGGTCCATCCTTATACGCAGGCGCTGCTCGCGGCGGTGCCGGCGCCCGACCCGTCGCACCGGCTCGATTTCCACCAGCTGATGGAAGGGCGCGCCTCCGATCCGCGCGCCTGGCCCGAGCCCTTCCGGCGCGACCCGGGCCTAGCGCTGGAACTCTTCGAGGTGGAACCCGGGCATTTTGCCGAGGCGACGGCGATGCCGGGTATCGCGATGCGGCGCGAAGCGCGCCTCGCCGCGCCGGGTTGAGGTATGATTGTGAGATGCTCAATGCCCGTCATTCCGGGGACCGAGCGCAGCGAGGGAGCCCGGAATCCATGAACGCAGGCCTCTGGAATATGGCTTCCGGGCTCACCGCTGCGCGGCGCCCCGGAATGACTCGTTCTTATGCTCCAAGTTGCACCCGACGAATGGTTCGCCGACTGCTCCCAGGAGTGGTGGCAAGTTTTTTCCTCGCGTTACCGGTATCGGCGCGGGCGGCGTTGCTGGAAACGCCGATGTTCACCGAGGCGGTGGCGAAAGGCACGCTGCCGGCGATCGACGAGCGGGTGCCGCGCGCGCCGGCGCTCGCCGAACTCGAGACGCTGGGGCGGCCGGGCGGCGATCTGCGCATGCTGATGTCGAGCCCGAAAGACACGCGGCTCATGGTCGTCTACGGCTATTCGCGGCTCGTCGCCTATACGCCGGCGCTCGCCCTCGTCCCCGACATTCTCGAAGCGGCCGATGTCGAGGACGACCGGGTGTTTACGTTGCGGCTGCGGACTGGGCACAAATGGTCGGACGGGCGGCCCTTCACGACCGAGGATTTCCGCTACTGGTTCGAGGACGTCGCGGAAGATGCCGACCTGTCGCCAAGCGGTCTGCCGGTCGCGATGCTGCCGAACGGAGAGCGGCCGAAATTCGAGGTGCTCGACGCACGCACCGTGCGGTTTAGCTGGTCGCGGGCCAACCCGCTGTTCCTGCCGGCGCTGGCGGGGCCCGACCCGATGTACATCTACTGCCCGGCGCACTACCTGAAGCAATTTCACAAGAAATACGCCGACAAGAAAAAGCTGGACGAGCTCGTCAAACAGATCGGCGCGCGCAACTGGGCGGCATTGCACAGCAAAATGGACGTCATGTACCGGAACGACAATCCGGACCTGCCGTCCCTCGAACCGTGGGTGCTCAAGACAAAACCGCCATCCGAGCGCCTCGTCTTCGAACGCAACCCCTATTACTACCGGATCGACGGCGCCGGGCATCAGCTGCCCTATCTCGACCGGGTCATCTTCTCGATCGCTACCAGCAAGCTCATCCCGGCCAAAGCGGGCGCCGGCGAAAGCGATCTCCAGGCGCGATATCTCAGCTTTGACGACTACACCTTTCTGAAAGCCGGCGAGGCGACCGGCGGGTACAAGGTGCGGCTGTGGCGCACCGGGCCGGGCAGCCAGCTTGCGCTCTATCCCAATCTGAATGTCGAGGACCCGGTGTGGCGCGGGCTGGTGCGCGATGTGCGCTTCCGGCGCGCCCTGTCGCTCGCGACGAACCGGCACGAGATCAACCAGGCGATCTTTTTCGGGCTTGCGATCGAAGGCCAGAACACGGTGTTGCCGGAAAGCCCGCTCTACCGCCCCGAATACCGCGATGACTGGGCCACCTTCGATATCACCGAAGCCAACCGCCTGCTGGACCTCGTCGGCTTGAAGCGCGACGGCGAAGACGGGCTGCGCCATCTGCCGGACGGGCGCATCGTCGACATCATCGTCGAGAATTCCGGCGAGTCGACCGAGCAGTCGGATGTGCTGGAGCTGATCCGCGATTCCTGGCGGCGGGTCGGCATCCGGATGTTCTCGCGGCCGAGCCAGCTGACCCTGTTCCGCCGCCGGGTGTTTTCCGGCCAGACGCTGATCTCGATCGACAAGGGCATCGAGAACGGCCTCGCAACGGCCGACATGCCGCCTTGGGAATTCGCGCCGACAACGCAGCAGCAGCTCGAATGGCCGAAATGGGGGCAATACTGGGAGACAAAGGGGACGGCCGGCGAAGCGCCGGAGATCCCCAGTGCCAGCCGATTGCTCGAACTCTACACTTCCTGGCTCAACGCCGGCACCAGCGCCGAGCATGCCGCGATCTGGCACGAGATGCTGAAGATCTGGGCCGACGAGGTGTTCTCGATCGGGCTGATCGGCGGCGTATTGCAGCCCGTGGTCGTCAATGACCGTCTGCGCAACGTGCCGGAGGACGGCATGTATAACTGGGACCCCGGCGCCCATTTCGGGATGTACCGGCCCGACGGGTTCTGGTTCGACAAGCCGGCGACCTCGCCCGCAGCATCCGCTTCGCTGATCGGCCGTTAGCGGCTGACGTGGGAGCGGAACGGGCGTCATTCCGGGGCGCCGCTCGCGGCGAGCCCGGAATCCATAGTCTGTCGGCGCATCGGGTGGCAGGTGCGCGCGAATTAATATGAATCAAATTGCCGGCGGGCCTCGGGACAGGTAATCGTCACGCCAGCAGTGAAGGGTAGAGGCTTACAGCGTCGATGCTCGGCTATCTCGTCCACCGGATCCTGATCATGATCCCGACGCTGATCGCCATCAGCCTCCTCATCTTCATCATCATCCACCTGCCGCCCGGCGACTATTTCTCGACCTACATCGCCGAATTGCAGAGCCAGGGCGAGAAGGCGAACCTCGCCAAGATCGCGTTTTTGAAGGCGCAATACGGGTTCGACCGGCCGCTATGGGAGCAATACCTGTTCTGGGTGGGCGGCCTCATTCAGGGCGATATGGGCTATTCGTTCCTCTACGACCTGCCGGTGAACCGGGTCGTCGGCGACCGCCTGTTCCTGACCTTTCTCGTGTCGTTCACGACGATCGTTTTCACCTACCTCGTCGCCTTCCCGATCGGGGTCTACTCCGCGACGCATCAATACTCGCTGGCGGATTATGGGCTGACGTTTTTTGGTTTCCTCGGGCTCGCGACGCCGAGCTTCCTCTTGGCGCTGCTGCTGGTCTATTTCGCGAATGTCTATTTCGGCATCTCGGTGGGCGGGCTGATGGACCCGCGCTATGTCGATGCGCCGTGGGGCTGGGGCAAGATCATGTCGGTCTTTGCCCATATCTGGATCCCGGTCATCGTTATTGGCACCGCCGGCACCGCCGGCATGATCCGGCGATTGCGCGCCAATCTGCTCGACGAATTGCAGAAGCAGTACGTCGTAACGGCCCGAGCCAAGGGTCTGCCCCCGACCAAGCTGCTGTTCAAATACCCGCTGCGCCTCGCGCTGAACCCGTTCATCTCGGATATCGGCTCACTGTTGCCGCATGTCATCTCGGGCGCCGCGGTCGTGTCGATCGTCATGTCATTGCCGACGACCGGACCGATGCTGCTCGACGCGCTGCGCAGCCAGGACATGTTCCTCGCCGGCTCCTTCCTGATGTTCATGGCGGCTCTGACGGTCATCGGCGTGTTCCTGTCGGATCTCGCCTTGGCAGCGCTCGACCCGCGCATCCGCCTCCATGTCGGTCGGCAAACATGAGCGGCCGGGCATGAGCGAGCGCGCATGAGCAGGCGGGCATGAGCGAGATCACGGTCAATGCCGGAGCGCCGGCGCCGGAACGGCCACAGCGCATGAGCGCGGCCGACGAGCCCATGTCGCATTACGTCTCCCCTGCCCCGTTCGACCCCTATTCGGTCGACATCATGACGGCGGAGCAGGAGCGGTTCTACCGCGCCTCGCAATGGCGGCTGATGTGGATGCGGTTTCGCCGCCACCGGGTTGCGGTCGCCTCAGGCGCGCTGCTGCTGGTCTTCTACGCCGTCATCCTGTTCTGCGAATTCCTCTCTCCCTACGCGCTCGACAGCCGCCACACCGATTTCATCTACGCGCCGCCGCAACGCCTGCGCCTGTTCGACGAGAGTGGGCTCACAAAGCCCCATGTGCTCGGCTACGATTACCGCCTCGACATGACGAAATTGCACCGGGTCTATACGCCGGACCCGTCGAAGCAACAGCCGATCCGCTGGTTCTGCCACGGCGATTCCTACAAGTTCTGGGGCTATATCGCGGGCGATCTGCACCTGATCTGCCCGGCCGAGGGCGGCACGCTGTTCCTGCTCGGCACCGACCGGCTCGGCCGCGATCTCCTGTCGCGCATCGTCTACGGCGCGCGCATCTCGCTGACGGTCGGGCTGATCGGCGTCATCGTCAGCTTTACGCTCGGCATCCTGATCGGCGGCATCGCCGGCTATTACGGCGGCTGGACCGACATCCTGATCCAGCGCGGCATCGAGGTGATCCAGAGCTTCCCGCATTTGCCCTTATGGATGGCCTTGTCGGCGGTCCTGCCGGTGACGTGGAGCCCGATCCTCGTCTATTTCGGGATCACGCTGATCCTCGGGATGATCGAGTGGACGCATCTGGCGCGCGCCGTCCGGTCGAAGCTCCTGGCCCTGCGCGAAGAAGATTTCTGCACCGCCGCCGTCTTAATGGGCGCGACCCCGGCGCGCATCATCGGGCGGCATTTGCTGCCGAGCTTTATGAGCCACCTGATCGCCTCGGCGACCTTGGTCATCCCCGGGATGATCCTCGGCGAGACGGCGCTGTCATTTTTAGGACTCGGCCTGCGGCCCCCGATCACCAGCTGGGGCGTGCTCCTCAACGAGGCGCAGAATATCAGTGTCGTCGCGCTCTATCCCTGGCTGATGCTGCCGGTCGTGCCGGTCATCCTGACCGTCCTCGCGTTCAACTTTTTTGGCGACGGGCTGCGCGACGCCGCCGACCCCTATCACTGAGCGGGTGCGCCGAACGGAGGCCAACGCCGCTCTCCCTTTTCCTGCCAATCCGGATTGTGCGCCTTGTAGCACACTTGCATCGCAAGAACAAAAGATGAACATGGACGCATAGCTGCTCCGCGTAGCTGCGAGCCTTGGGGCCGAGACGGCTGAAAAGCGGGTGTCGGCTTTCGCCGGACGAGCGGTTTGGAATTTATCCCCGGCGCTTTTCCGCCGTATGGGGCGTCAAAGGCTGAGGACGAGGCCTTCCTTGGCGACGATCGTGCCCGGGCGCATCGCGGCGGCCTCGGCGGCTACCCGGTCCATGAAGGCGTCGTCGTGGTCGGGGTCGTGGTGGAAGATCGCGAGCGTCTTGACCTGGGCCGCCTCTGCAAGCCGCACCGCCTCTTGCCAGGTCGAGTGGCCCCAGTCGTGATGCGACGGGTATTCCTCGTCGGTGTAAGTGGCGTCGTAGATCATCAGGTCGGCGCGATCGACGAGCCGCAGCACATTCTGATCGGGGTGGCCCGGACGGTGCTCGGTATCGGTGATGTAGGCGGCAGCCTTGCCGCCATACTCGACACGGTAGCCGGTCGCGCCGCCCGGATGGTTCAGCGGGCCGGTGCGGATCGTGATGCCGGGATGAGGGTGCAGATCTTCGCCGGCAGCAAAATCGCGGAATTTCGTCTTCGCGGCGAAGATGTCGAGCGGCACCGGGAAGAGCGGCGCCTGCATCATCTTGCGCAACACCTCCTCGATGCCGGAGTCCGGCTTCAGATGCCCGGCCCAGAAGCGGATGTCGCTGTGCGCCTGGTAGCACGGCGCGAAAAACGGCACGCCGACGATGTGATCGAGGTGGGTGTGGCTGTAGAACAGGTCGAAATGCAGGCGCTG
>Ga0209059_1000352_pt1 | contig 20830 bp, 17 predicted proteins | sample GraSoiAngelo_151_FD_186165 | JGI IMG/M metagenome (GOLD analysis project Ga0209059, IMG submission 186165) | Grasslands soil microbial communities from the Angelo Coastal Reserve, California, USA - 14_1009_12_20cm (SPAdes) (version 2) | ecosystem: Environmental > Terrestrial > Soil > Grasslands ...
TCTCTACAGCGTCGACATCATCGAGAGCAACGGGAAGCCGTACGTCGTGGACATGTGCAGCATCCCGGGGTGCGGAGGCGTCCCGGACGCGCCGCAGCGGCTCGCCTCGTACCTGCTCGCGGCGGCGCGCGCCGCCGGCAGATTCGGGCCGGCGATGGTCGGAGCTCAAGCGTGATGGCGAGCCGCCTGCGTGAGACCGGCACGCTGCGCGAGCGACTCGCTCGTTCGCTCGACGAGCGGCGGGAGCCGGGGGCGGCCGAGCTGTGCGACGCCCTGGAGCGCATGCTGGACGGCCCCGCGGCGTCGGGAGACACGATCCATCTCGAGCGCCTGCAAAAGGGCGTGTACAGGCTCCGAGTGGACGGTGCATCCGGCCGCACGCTCGTGGTCAAACGCCACACGCCGGCCATCGCGCACACCGACCGCCTCGTCGTGGAGCGCTGGCTGCCGGCGCTCGGTCTCGGCGACCGCTGCCCGCGGCTGCTCGGCGCCGCGGCGCAGCGCGAAGGGCGCTGGGTGTGGCACGTCTACGAGGACCTCCGCGGCGAGACGCTCGCCGATCACCGGGAGCGGCCCCGCCTGGAGGCGGCGGTCGATCTCATCGCGCAGCTCCACACCCGAGGCGACGGCCACGCCCTCCTGCCGGAGATCCGCTGGTACGGCCGCGACCATGGCGCGCGGTCGTTGATGTCGAACCTGCGCGATGGCATCGCCGCGCTCGAGGCGCTCGCGACCATGCGCACCCCGGCGAGGTTCGCGCAAGCGCACCGGCGTCTGCTCGAGCGATTGCACCGGCTGCTCGAAGAAGCGCCTCGGCAGGTCCGCCTCATGGACGAATCCGGCGGGCCCGATACGCTGCTGCACGGCGATCTCTGGCCGAAAAACGTCTTCGTCGCCGTCGCCGACGACGGCCCGCGGGCCCGGCTGGTCGATTGGGACCACGTCGGCGTGGGCCCCGCGAGCTACGACCTGTCGACATTCCTCTACCAGTCGTCGCCCGACGAGCGGCCCTGGCTGCTGCGCCGCTATCGCGCGGCCGTGGAGCGGTCCGGCCAGCGGTTGGCGGCGGATCGCGACCTGAATCTGCTGTTCCACACGGCCGAGACCGCGCGCGGGGTGAGCTGCGTGGTCTGGCCCGCGATGGCGGTGTTGAACGATGGCGCCGAGTGGGGCCGCAGCGGCCTGGTGGACATCGAGGACTGGTTCGAGACGCTGCGCCCGCCGCTGCCGGATCCGCTCGGGGGTGCCGCGTGAGTCTCACGGTCTGCGTCGCGCCCGCGAACACGATCGGCTACCCCCAGGGCGGCGGGCACCTCTGGGTGTACCTGAACTGGGCCCTGGCCTTGCGCGCCAGCGGATGCCGGGTGATCTGGCTCGAAGGCGTGGACGACGATGCGGGCGACGCATCGGTGGCGCGCCGCCGTCGCTGGCGCGGCCGCAACGTGCGCGAGTGCGTCGCCACCTTGAAGGCACATCTCGGACGCTACGGGTTCGCCGATGCGCTCGCGCTCTACTCGATCGACGGCGGGCCTCTCCCCGACGACCTGGCGGCCGCCGGCCTGGACCTGGACGTCGCGGCCGACGCCGACCTGCTGCTGAACCTGTCGCACGCGCTGCCCGGGTCGGTGGTGCGACGGTTCCGCCGCTCCGCCTTCGTCGACACCGATCCCGGCCTGTTCCAGGTGTGGATGACGACAGGCGACATCTGCGTGGCGCCCCACGACGTCTACTTCACCATCGGCGAGACGGTGGGCACGCCGGCCGCGCGCTTTCCCGACTGCGGGCTGCGCTGGCACTACACGCCGCCTCCCGTGTTCCTCGCCGAGTGGCCGGTGGTGCGCGCCGACGCCGCGTCGCGCTACACGACCATCACGCACTGGTGGGGCGGGACCTTCGAGTTCGCGGGCACCACCTTCTCCAACGACAAGCGGACGGCCTACCTCGAGTACGCCGACCTGCCGTCGCGGACGCCCGCACACCTCGAGCTGGCGGTGTGCCTGGGCCAGCACTACGCGGAGTGGCGCGAGCGGCTCGGGGCCCTGGGCTGGGGCGTGCGCGAGGCATGGGACGTCAGCGCGACGCCGGAAGCGTACCGCGCCTACATCCAGGCGTCGCGGGGCGAATTCAGCTGCGTGAAACCGTATTGCGTCCAGTTCGTGAACAGCTGGACCAGCGACCGGACGATCTGCTACCTGGCCAGTGGAAAGCCGGCGGTGGTGCAGCACACCGGGCCCAGCCGGCTGCCCGACGCGGCGGGACTGTTCCGGTTCCGGTCGATGGACGAAGCGGTGCGCGCCTTGGCGGCGATCGAGGCCGACTACGAGAACCAGTGTCGCCTCGCGCGCAACCTCGCCGAGGAGCACTTCGACGGGTGCCGCGTGGTGACACGGGTGCTGGAGCGCGCGCTCGCATGACCACGCGCGACGCAGCGGGTGTGCGCGAGCGCCTCGAGCGCGCGCTCGAGCCATGGCAGGAGCCGGGCGCGGCGGAGCTGTGCGCAGCCCTCGAGGAATTGGTGAGCAACGCCGCCCGACCGGGAGAGCGGCTGGACGTCGAGCGCCTGAAGCCGGCCGTGTACCGCGTGAGAATCGGAAGCGCCCCGGGCCGTGACCTCGTGCTCAAGCGCCACCCGCCGGCCGTGGCCCAAACGGACCGCCTGGTGGTCGAGCGCTGGCTGCCGGCCCTCGAGCTCGCCGATGGCTGTCCGCAGCTGCTCGCGGCCGTAGCGGAGCGCGAGGGCAGCTGGGTGTGGCACGTGTACGAGGATTTGGGCGACGGCAACCTCGCCGCGGACCGCCTGTCGTGGCGCCTCGACGCGGCGGTGGACTTCATGGCGGAGCTGCATGTGCGAGCGGCGCGGCATCCGCTGGTTCCCGAGGTCCGCTGGCGCGCACGCGACCACGGCGTGCACTTCTTCATGTCGAACCTGCGCGATGCCGTCGCGGCGCTCGAAGCGCTCGCGACCCCTCCCCGTGATGTGCCCGCGGCGTTCGCCGGTGCGCGGGAGCGCCTGCTGCAGTGCCTCTACGCCCTGCGCGACGATGCGCCGCGGCGCGTGCGTCTCCTGGAACAGGCGGGAGGGCCGGACACACTGCTGCACGGCGACCTCTGGCCGAAGAACGTGTTCGTGTCGATGTCGTCCGCGGGGCCGCGCGCCCGGCTCATCGACTGGGATCACGTCGGCGTGGGCCCGGCGAGCTACGACGTTTCCACCTTCCTCTATCAGTCCGCGCCCGAGGAGCGGCCGGCCATTCTGCGGCGCTACCGTGAGGCAGTCGAGCGGCGGGGCTGGCGCCTTGCCGACCACGACACGCTGAACCTGCTGTTTCACACGGCGGAGTGCGCGCGCTACGCCCACTGCGTGGTCTGGGCGGCGATGGCGCTGCTGCACGACGGCGCCGAGTGGGGCATCGGCGAGCTCATGGATTTCGAACCCTGGTTCCGGGCGCTACGGCCGCCCTTTGCCGCATGACCGCCCCCGTGAAGCTGCTCGTGGTCACCGCCGACGACTTCGGCATCACCCACGGGATCACCCGGGGGATCGTGCAAGCGCATCGCGAGGGGATCCTCACGAGCACGAGCCTGATGGTGCACCGGCCGGCGGCGGTGGAGGCGGCCGCCCTCAGCCGCGAATGCCCCGCCTTGAGCGTCGGGCTGCATCTCGAGCTCGACCCCGACTCCCGGGAGGACGTGCCCGCGGAGCTGCAGCGTCAGCTCGACCGCTTCGTGCACTTGGTCGGTGCGCCGCCGACGCACGCAGACTCCCATCACGACGTCCACCGCAACCCGCGCATCCAGCCGCACGTGCGGTCGTGGGCCCGGCGTGTGGGCATGCCGCTGCGCGGCTACTCCGACGTCCGCCACCTCCCGAAATTCTACGGACAGTGGGGCGGCGAGACCCATCTGGAGCAAGTCACCTTCGAAGGACTGCTCCGGCTGCTGGACGCGGAGCTCGGCCCCGGTGTGACCGAGCTGACCTGTCATCCCGGCTACGTGGACGAGGGACTCGCCTCGAGCTACACCGTCGAGCGTGAAGCCGAGCTGCGCACGCTGTGCGACCCGCGCGTGCGCCCGGCGCTCGAGGAACGGGGCATTCGTCTGGCGGGCTTTCGAGACCTGCCCGCGGCCGTGGCCGCGCTCTCCGTCTCGGAGGGCGCAGCGTGATCGTCGTGATCTCGGTCTACAAGGTCGCGAATTTCCCGGACGGCGGCGGCCACTTCTGGGTGTACATGCAGTACGCCCAGGGGCTGCGCCGCCTGGGGTGCGACGTGTACTGGCTGGAGCAGTTCCGTCCCCCGGACGATCCCGCCGCGGAGACGCGTCTGCTCTCGGCCTTCTTCGAGCGGCTGCGGCGGTTCGGTCTCGAAGGGAAGGCGCTCCTCTACGCCCGCGATCGTGGACCGGCCGTAGGCCCCGACGCCTTTCGCTTCGTCGGCGGCACATGGTCCGATGCGGAGCGTGTGCTGCGGCAGGCGGACCTGTTGCTGAACTTCCACTACGCGATCGACCCGCGATTGCTCGCCTGCGCCCGGCGCACGGCACTGGTCGACATCGACCCGGGGTTGCTCCAGTTCTGGATCAGCACGGGTCAGCTCAGCGTTCCGGCCCACGACGGCTACCTCACCACCGGCGAAACGGTGGGCACGCCCTCGGCGCGGTTCTCCGACTGCGGCCTGCAGTGGCACCGCATCCGGCCTCCGGTGTGTCTCGATCTCTGGCCCTTCACATACGATCCCCACGCCGAGGCGTTCACGACCGTCTCGAGCTGGTCGACGACCGATTGGCTCAAGGTCACCGAAAACGGCAAGACCGTGCTGCGCGAGAACACCAAGCGGGTCGCGTTCCTCGAGTTCGCCGAGCTGCCGCGGCGCACACGCCAGCCGCTCGAGCTCGCCCTCTACACGGACGAGCGCGACGCGGCGGATCTCACCCGTCTCACGGAGAGCGGCTGGCGTGTGCGCCACTCGACCGCGGTCGCCGGCAGCCCCGACGCGTACCGCTCCTACGTGCAGCGCTCGCGCGGCGAGTTCAGCTGCGCCAAGGCGTCGTGCATGGAGTTCCAGAACGCCTGGGTCAGCGATCGGACGCTCTGCTACCTGGCGAGCGGCAAGCCGGTCGTCGTGCAGCACACCGGCCCGAGTGCTTTCCTGCCGAACGGCGACGGCATGTTCCGCTTCACCTCGCTCGACGACGCCGCCGCGGCGCTCGACGCGATCAATCGCGACTACGAGCGCCAGTGCCGCGCGGCGCGCGCCATCGCCGAGACCCACTTCGACGCGAACCGCATCCTCGAACACGTGTTGAACGTCACGCTGACCACGGACCCGGTGGCCCCATGATCCCTGCGCTCGCCGTCCTGCTGCTCCAGTCCGCCACGATGGACTCCGCCCTGCTCCACCCCGCCGGAGAACGCCCGGCCCTCGTCACGGCGGTCCGCGTACCCGCCCCCGCCCGGCTGACGATCGACGGGCGGCTGGACGAGCCGGCCTGGGCGTCGGCGACCCCGATCACCCAGCTGACCCAGCGCGACCCCGACGAAGGGGCGCCCCCGTCCGAGACCACCGACGTGCGCATCCTGTACGACGGCGAAGCGCTGTACGTCGGCGCGCGGCTGTTCGACTCCGCGCCTCGAGGGATCATCGCCCGGCTGGGCCGCCGCGATGTCTCGACGCACAGCGACGAGTTCCGCGTGCTGCTCGACAGCTACCACGACCGCCGGACGGCGTTCGAGTTCGCGGTCAACGCCGCCGGCGTGAAGCGGGACATGCTGCTCGGCGACGACGGGGGCTACGACGACCCGTCCTGGGATCCGGTCTGGCGCGTCGCCACCTCGGTCGATTCGCTCGGGTGGACGGTGGAAATGGAGATTCCGTTCTCCCAATTGCGCTTCTCCGAGGCGCCGGTTCAGGTGTGGGGCGTGCGCTTCGAGCGCTGGATCGAGCGCAAGAACGAGCTCGCGCTGTTCCCCTTCGTCCCGAAGACCGAGAGCGGCGTCGCCTCGCACTTCGCCGATCTGGTCGGGGTCCAGAACATCCCGCCGTCGCGCCACGTGGAGGTGCTGCCCTACGCCCTCGCCCGCAGCCGTTACGACACGCCCGAGTCGGGCAACCCCTTCGACCACGGGAGCGGCTACTTCGGCGGCATGGGCGCCGATCTCAAGTACGGCGTCAGCTCGAACCTCACGCTCGACGCGACGGTCAACCCCGATTTCGGGCAGGTCGAGCTCGATCCGGCCATCGTCAACCTCACCGCCTTCGAGGTGCAGCTCGAGGAGCGGCGGCCGTTTTTCGTGGAGGGGGGAGACATCTTCGGGTTCGCCGGCGCGGGCGCGGGTCTCGCCAAGCTCGCCGACCGACCCCAGTACTTCTACTCGCGCCGTATCGGCCGGTCCCCCGAAGGATCGACCACCTCGCCCAACGAGTTCGTCGACATGCCGCAGAGCAGCACCATTCTCGGCGCGGCCAAACTCAGCGGCAAACGGGCCAACGGGTGGTCCGTCGGCGTGCTCGACGCCATGACCGCACGCGAGTGGGCCACCGCGGCCGACGCTACCGGTCCCTCGCACCGCGACGAGGTGGAGCCGTTCACGAATTACTTCGTGGGGCGGCTGAAGCGCGACCTGCGCCATGGGAATACCACGGTGGGCGTGATCGCCACGGCAGTCAATCGCAATCTCGACACGCCTGCCCTGGCCGGCATGCCGGCCGCGGCGTACGCGGGCGGCGTGGACCTGTTCCACCGCTGGCACCACAACACCTACGCCGTGGCGGCGAGCCTCGGCGCGTCCTACCTGCGCGGAGACACCCTCGCCCTGCAGGACGTCCAGCAGTCGTCGAGCCGCTACTACCAGCGGCCCGACGCCGCGAGCTTCCGCTACGACCCGCGCCGCACGTCGCTCGCGGGCGTCACCGGGGACGCGTTTGTCAGCAAGATCGGCGGCCCGTGGCGCTGGAGCGTCGCCGGCGAGTTCGTCTCGCCCGGCTTCGAAGTGAACGACCTGGGATTCCAGGAGCGAGTGGACCGGATCTCGACGGCCATCGCCGGGCAGCGGCGCTGGACCCGCCCCGACAAGGTCTTCCTCCAGCACACCCTGGCCCTCTCGCTCGATAACGGCTGGAACTACGACCGTGACCTGATCGAGCGCAAGGTCGCCGCGTACGCGTTCGGGCAGTTTCGCAACTTCTGGACGGCGGCCGTGAACCTGAGCTACACGGCCGGAGTGATCGACGATCGCCTCACGCGCGGGGGACCGCTCGCGCGCACACCGCCCGGCTGGCAAGGCAGCGTCGAAGCCTACACCGACGACCGCAAGCGCATGAGCGGTTACGTGTTCACCGCCTACGGCCGGGACAGCGCGGGCGGATGGTCGTTCGAGTTCCTGCCAAAACTCACGCTGCGCCGCGGCACGGCGGTGTCGTTGAGCCTCGCGCCCGACTACTTCACCGGTCGCGTCGCGGCCCAATACGTCTTCACACACGTCCCCGCAACGGCCACCGACAGCGCGCGCTACGTGTTCGCCCAGCTGATCGAGCACCAGATCAGCGCGACGCTGCGCCTGAACGCCACGTTCTCGCCCACCCTGAGCTTCCAGCTGTACGCGCAGCCGTTCGTTTTCACCGGCGCCTATCGCGGCTTCAAAGAGCTGCAGGCCCCCCAGACGTTCGCCTTCAACACGTACGGCCGAGATAACGGCTCCACCATCACGCCCGGGGCGCCTGCCGACTCTGTCTGCAACACCGGCCCGACGGAGTGCTTCCGCGTCGACCCCGACGGGCCGGGGCCGGCGCGGCGGTTCGCCCTGTACAATCCCGACTTCCGCCAGCGCTCGCTCAGCGTCAAGGCGGTGTGGCGCTGGGAGTATCGCCCGGGCTCGACCGTCTTCTTGGCCTGGACGCACTCGCGCTCGAAGTCTTTCCCCTACGACGCCAGCTTCGACGTGGGCCGCGACCTGGGCCGTGAGCTGTTCCTCGACCGGCCCACCAATGTGCTGCTCGTGAAATTCAACTACTGGCTGAGCCTATAGGGTCGCGAGCCCGCTGACGTCGTCAGGGCGGCGCAGGTGCACGTGCGCCACGCGCCGTCCCCGGGCGAGCAACGCACGGATGTCGCCCCGCGCCTGCGCGCGCTTGAGCCGCCCGAACGTGAACCCCGTCTCCGGTATCTCGGCATCCTCGGCGTCGTCCGTCGTGATCGCCAAGAACAGTCCGCTATTCGGGCCACCCTTGTGGAGCTGGCCGGTGGAGTGGAGGTAGCGCGGGCCGAAGCCGAGCGTGGTGACGCAACCGAGGGCGCGCCCCCAGGCGGCACGCACCGCCTGTAGCTTGGCGGTGACGTCGGGTGTGGGGGGCAGGTAGGCAAGGATCGCGAGATAGTCGCCCGGCCGGGCGCTCCGGCGCAGGGCCTCAGGCGTCACGGTGGGTAGGGGCGCGGCATGCTGCGTCCCAACGGGGCCAGCGTCTCTCCCCTCGAGCTCGGCGCGCGCCAGCGCCTTCGCCTCCTCCACGTCCGGCTGATCGAACGCGTTCACACCCAGGCGGACGCACAACTCCCATGTCGCATACTCCCAGGTGACGAACGTCGCACCCAGGCTGAGCGGGTCGGCCGAGAAGTCGGTGACGATCTCGCCATCGGGATACGCCGCGGCGACGGGGTCGTCGACCACGGGAATGATGCCCCGTCCGCCCTTCCCCGTGCTCTCGGCGACCAGCTGCTCGATCCAGTCGGCGAGCCGCGCCACCGCCGGCGGCGGCCGCAGCACCAGCTTGTCCCGCCCGGCGAGCGCCGCCGCGGCGACACGCGCGCCCAGCGCCCGCGCTGCCGCCGGGTCGACCGCGAGCGCCCGCTCGAGCAGGACGCGACCGTGGAGCCCGGAGAGCGCGGCGGGCAGCATCCCCACGACCGTCAGCGCGGCATACCGTCCCCCCACGTCCGGGGGATGCGGAAACACCGCACGGAAGCGACGCTCGCGTGCCAAGGCCTCGAGCGGGCTCCCGGGGTCGGTGATCGCCACGAATCGCCCCGGCTCCGCGCGCGTCGCCAGATACCGATAGAACGAGAGCGTCTCGACCGTGCTCCCCGATTTGCTCGAGATCACGAACAGCGTGCGGTCGAAGTCGGGTGCGCGCGCCACGGCCAGCACCGCGGCCGGGTCCGTGCTGTCGAGTACCGACAGGCCGAGTTGCCCGAAGCTCGCCGCGAGCACCAGCGGCGCGAGGCTCGAGCCCCCCATCCCGCACACGACGGTGCGCGTCAACCCGTCGCGCCGCGCCACGTCGGCAAAGCGGGCGAGGTCGTTCCACTGCGTCAGCGACGCGCGGGGCGCGTCTTTCCATCCCAGGAGGTCCATACGGCCGCGAAACATAACGAACCCTCCCGGCCGTCGGGGCCGGCCGTTAGGTTAGCGCGGAGGCCGCCCGTGCCCCCTCTCAGCCGGCTCACTCGCATGCTGGTGGCGATCGCCGCCGCGTCGTTCCTGGCGATCGTGCTGGCCTATTTGCGCACCCCAGCCGATCGGGCGGGGCGCACCCTCGCCGCCGCCGCGCTGATCGGCGTCGCCGTGGCGATCATCGGCGTCTGGTTCACGCATTCGTTGCGCGCCAACCGACGCTACGCGGCGCTGCTCGAGAACGAAGTAGCGAGTCAGACCCGATCGCTCATGGATTCGCTCGCGGCCACCGCGGCCGCGGAGCGCAACCTGCGGCTCGTCATGGACGCCGTGCCCGATGCTATCGTCGTGGTCGACCGCGCCGCCACGATCCTCGAGGCGAACGAGCCGGCGCGCGGCATGGGGGCCATCCCCGGTACCACGCAGCGGCCCAGCCTGTTCGACGTCGTGAATCCCGATGCCATCGGCGTCGTGCAGGAGAAGCTCGGCGCCGCCTTCGAGGGCGACGTCCAGCACCTCGAAGTCCCGCTGATCCGTGCCGACTCGAGCCACGGCATTGCGGCGTTGCTGTACGCGCCGGTGCGAGACGGAAGCAAGATCACTCGCGTTCTCATTCTTGCGCGGGACGTCACCGACCAGCGACGCAGCGAGTCGCAGTACCAGCAGGCGGAAAAGCTGGCCGCCCTGGGCCAGCTGGTGAGCGGGGTCGCCCACGAGATCAACAACCCGGCGGCCATCATCTCGGGCTTCGCCCAGACCCTGCTGCTCGACGAGCTCAAGCCCGAGCACCGCGACATGCTCCAGATGATGTACGATGAAGCCACCCGTATCGGGCGCATCACGTCCAGCCTCCTGGCGTTCGCCCGAGCAGGCGGCAAGCAGCGAGGCCTGGTAGATCTGAACGACATCGCCCGCCGCACGTTCGCGCTGCGCTCCTACTACCTCTCGACGCTCAACATCACGGTCGCGCTCGACCTCGATCCCAGCGAGCCCAAGATCTGGGCGGACGCCTCCGAGCTGCAGCAGATGCTGCTCAACCTGCTGATCAACGCCGAGCAGGCGCTCCTGACCGTCGAGCGGGCCCGCACCATCACCGTGCGCACCCGCGCCGACGAGAGCGACACGCGGCTCGAGATCGCCGACTCGGGCCCGGGGATCCCCGCCGAGCTCCGCACCAGGATTTTCGATCCCTTCTTCACCGCCAAACCGGAAGGGGTGGGCACGGGGCTGGGGTTGTCGATCTGCTACGGCATCGCGCGCGACCACGGCGGCCGCATCTGGGTGGAGTCGGAAGCCGCCGGGGGCGCCCGATTCTGCGTGTTGCTGCCGCGGGACCAGCGCGAGGAAGCCCGGGCCCCCGCTGTCACCACGCAGCCCTCCCCCGCCGCCACCGGCCGGCTTGCCGTGCTCGTGGTGGACGACGAAGTGGCGTTGCGCGAGGCGCTGCTGCGCTTCCTGCAGCGCCGTGACATCCACGTCGAGGGCGTCGCCGACGGCTGGGAGGCGATCCGGCTGCTCGAGCAGCGCGCCTTCGACGTCATCATTTCCGACGTCCGGATGCCGGGGATGAGCGGACGGGAGTTCCTGGAGCGGCTGCGCCGCGATCGGCCCGATCTCGTCACGCGCCTGGTGTTCAGCACCGGCGACGCCTTCACGCCGGAAACGGCCACGCTGCTCAAGGAGTCCGGCGTGCCCACCGTGGCCAAGCCGTTCGATTTCGCCGTGCTCGAGCGCGTCGTCCGCGAGGTCGCCGGGCGCGCTACGGCCTCGGCGTGAGCTCGACCTCGAGACCGGAGGCTCCCACGCCGTTCGGCGTAGGCACGAGCGTCACCCGCAGCGGCGCGGCGGTCGCCCGCAGCGCGTCCAGCACGGCGGCGTCGACGGTCAGGTCGTAATCGCCCGGCTTCACCCCCAGCACGTAGAACGCCCCGTCGCTGAACGTGGTGAAGCGCTGCCCGGCGCCTCCCGTGCGCCGGTCGGTGAGCCGCAGCGTCACACCGGGCACCCCCACGCGCCGACCGCCCACGTCGCGGCTCACACGGCCTTCGACGACGCCGGCCGCCACGACGGGAATGTTCAGGCCGCGGAAGCGGTTGGGGCCGGGCTCGAGCAGCGCGCTCGCGAACGCCGGCACGAGCAGCGGCGAGGACAGAGACAGCGAGTCGACCTGTACGCTGACCGGCTCGAACGGCACGATGTCCCACACGCGGAACGCGCCGTCCGAGTCCGAGACGGCGGTGCTCGTGCCCACGCGCACGCGCACGCCCGGGATGCCCCGCTCACCCGGGTTCTGCAGGCCGTCCGCGTTCTCGTCCAGGAAGACCCGCCCGGATACGCCCGACCGCTCGAGCGAGGGGCCGGGCGCCGTCGTGAGCCGACCCGTCGCGCGGTCCCACAGTAGCGACCCCTGCACGTACTGCGTTCCGCTGACGGTGCCACCGGCGGGGGCGCTCACCGTGGTATACGACCGCACGGCCGAGAGGTAGGAGGTGAACGAGAGCGAGAGCACCGGCCCGGCCGATCCCCGGAGCCATGTGACCCCCGCCTCGACCCGCAGCCCCGCACCCACGGGGCGCGCGGCGAGCAGTGAATACGACGACAGGCGGAGCGGGCCGTCCGTCTCGATCTCGCCACCGCCCCGCAGCCAGATCGGCCCCAGCACCCGGCCGAGCGCCGGGCGCGGCAGGACGAAGGCGCTCGCGCCCGCGAACCACCGGGTCATCCCCGGTACGCCGGCCGGGGCGTCCCGCTCGAACCGGACGAAGGGTAGCGCGCGCACCGCCTGCCCCTCGGTCGAGCTCTCGACGCGCACGAGGGTCGTCGCGCCCATGAGGCTCGTCTGGCGGTCGAGCGTCCCGTCGAAGAAAAAGAAGCCCGCCCGGCGGATCGGCCGCCAAAATCCGAACAGCAGCAGCCGCGAGCGCGCACCGGGCGTCGTGAGGAGGGGCGCGACGGTAGCGCCGGCGTAGCGGGTGTATTCCGCGGTCACGCGTCGGTCGATGGACGGCTCGTAGCGCAGGCCCGCCCGCGCGAACGCCGCGGTGACGCCGTCGAGGGTGACCGTCCAGGTGGTCGTCGGACTGCCCACGACCGACGCGTACGCGTGGGTCAGGTCGGGCAGCGTGTCACGCCAGAAGCGATCGAGCCCGCCCCGCACGGTCCACCGGTCGCTCACGCCGTAATGCAGATCGACGTTGGCGGTGGCACCGCACCGCGTGCCGCGGCACGAGCCGGCCGAGACGCCGTACTCGAACCGCCCGGCAGGCAACAGCTCGTCCGCGACGCGGAAGGTCTGGTTGAAGTCGCGGATCTCGCCCAGCGGCCCGTAGGCAACGAAGTCCACGGGGTTCTCCCCGTACCGCACGGGAACCGGCAGGCTGAATCGCCCGGTGGCGTCGACCGAATCGAAGCCCAGGAGCTCCCCGCCGCGGTACGCCTCGACCGACCATCCACCGCCCGGCTCGAGCGCGCCCTGGTAGCGCTGGATCCCGACCAGGGAGGGACGGACGAACGGTGCATTGGTGATGGAGACACCGCGCAGCGAGCGAGGCGCTGGCCCCGTGGACACGCCGTCGCCCAGACGTAGCTGTTCGAGCCAGCGGTTGTCGCGCCACACGCCCGTCCACGAGCCGGCGATCTGCACCACGCCGTCCGCCGCCCGCCCGACGCTCGCGGCGCTCAGCTCGAGTGAGCCGCCGAACGCGTCCGCTCCCAGCGCCCCCGTGTACCCGCTGCCCGCGAGCGGGTCGCCGCTGGGCGCAAGCAGCGTGTAGTCGAATACCAGGCCGTCCCAGCGCGGGTGCTCCGCCGCGAGCAGCAGATCCGGACGCGTCGTCTCGCGCGGCCGGAGCAGCGCCGTCCGGGCCGCCTCGCGACGCAGCCGGCGCGCCACCGGCAGGTCGCCCGGATCGGCCATTGTCACCGTGAGCTCGGAGAAATCGACGACGAACGGCGATCCCACCAGGTCGCCCAGGCGCTCGGCGCCCACGTACAGCTCGCCGTCGCGAAAGCTCCGGTACTCGGGCTCCAACCGCACGCGCCGCGCGCCGTAGCTCATCGTATCGCCGCCCGCGTCGATCACCAGCCGCCGATTTCCCGGGTCCACGGTCGCCTCGATCCGGCCGGCCGCGCTCAAGCGGTAGCGGATCTCGGCGAGCTGCAGGAACTGGGTGAGCGGCACGAGGACTTCGGTACGCACCCGCCATGCCGCGACGGTACGACCCGCGACATGCCCGAGGCGCAGCTCCACGAGGATGGGCTCCGCCGTATCGGCCCGGGCGGGCCGCTGGGCGGCCGCCACGGCGGCGCCGGCCACCGTGAGCCACAGGGCGACCCGCGTCGCGCGCCAAACCGGTGCCATGAATTACAGGTAGGCGATCGTGACGATGATCGTGCCCGTGTACACACCGGGCTTCGCCGTGGCGGCGGGGGTCACGGTGCCGCCGATCCACAGGTAGATGTACGGGTTGGCAGGAGGCCCGAGCTTGCCCGTGGTTCCGCCGCTCGGGTCGAAGGCGGTCGCGCCTGCCACGTTGTTCGTCGCCCGGTTCCAGCGGGCCGACGTGGCCCCGAACGACACCGGCATCGTGCTGCCGGGCAGCGCCTGAATGTTCGTCAACAGCGCCGGAAGTACGAACGTGATGGTCACGTTGGCGTTCTTGCTGCCCTGGATCTGCCACGCCCCGGCGCCGGCCGCCGTCGGCTGCACAGTGGTGGCGACGCCCTTCGGCACGCTCCCGAAGTTCAGGTTGCTCAAGGTGGTGATGGTCAGCACCGGGCCGATGACGTTCGCGTCGATGCCGACCGATCCGCCCACGCCTTGCGACAGGCCGGGGCGCGGCACGAGCAGCCCGAGCAAGAGCACGGCGACGAGACGCGGTCGCGACATCACGGGACGCGGACCTCGACCGAATCGCGGACCGGCGGGCTCGGCAGGACCAGCTCGGGAGCCAGATCCTCGCGGGCGGTGGACAGATCGAGCCGCAGCCGGTAGCGGCCGGGAGCGAGTGCGCCGATGGGGAGCGCGTAGCGCGGCTCCATCGTGTAGTAGACGCCGATCGGCGCCTTCATCTCGGCGAGCGTCTTGCCGGTCGAATCCACCAGCGCGGCATGCGCGCTGCCGATGTAGGCGGCGTTCCCCTGCTGCGTCAGGCGGGCCCACACGGCGAGCGAATCTCCCACCACCGCCGTGCGCAGCCCGGACAGGGAGATGCCCGTGTGCACCGCGCCCTTGCGGTAGAATACGCCGATGATCGTGCGCACCTCGAGCGTGAGCCCGACCCTGACCTTGGCGGTGTCGGCCACGCCCGTCACCGGGAGCTGACCCCCCTTGGCCGAGATCACGAGACGCGCCCAGTATTCCCCGTCGGCAAGGCCCGGGGGCGGACTCGCGAGAAGGCGGATCGTCTGGCGCTCGAGCGGCGGCACGGTGAGGCGGCGTGGGAACGCTTGAATCCAGCTCGCCGCGGACGGACTGGTCGAATCGGGATGCTCGACCGTGCGCACCACGATAATGCCGGCGGAGTCCGTCGCCGGGTAGCCGAAGAAGAACGAAATGGCTACCTCCACGGGCTCGGTGTTTGGGTTGTACAACAGCACCGCGCCGCTGCGCGTCCGCGCGTCCATGAACACCGCATGGGGGGCGATCACCACACCCTGCCCAGCGAGCGGCGCGGCGCCCCACAACAACGCGAGCGACAGCCCCGTTCGCTTCATGGGAACGCCGTCAGGTTGAGGGTAATTGTCCCGGTGTAGGAGCCAGCACGCTGTGTGGGCGCAGGACGCGCGGTGGCGCCGAGGAACACGGACCCGCGTCCCTGCCCGCTGAAGGTCATGAGGAACGGCTGCTTCGGGTCGAAGCCGATCTGACTGCCGATGTTCTGCGACTGCGAGAACCCCGCGTCGCTCCCGGAGAAGGTGAGCGGCAGCGTGGCGCCCGCCGGTCCCGTCAGTACGGACGGCAAGGTGAACGTCAGCCGCCCCTGGGTGTCGTGGGGGCCGCCCACGTCGAACCGCCCGCTCTTTACGGCGTCGGTGCGCGACACGACCGACGGTATCCCGGGGATGAGCGTGCCGAACGTGAGAGACTGGATGCCCGTCACCGTGAGCGGACGCTGACCGGCGAGCGGCACAACGGCCGTGGCCGACAGCAACAATGCGTACCGCAGACCTCTCATCGCGGGCCTCCCGTGCGTGGCAGCGCCGGCAGAGGACCATCCAGCCTCTGCCGGCGCGGCGACAGCCAAACTTATGCGAAAAGGCTGTTTAGTACGACACCGTGAGCGTCACCGTACCGGTGTAGCTGCCGGCCGGTAGGTTGCTCGGGGGCGTCACCGTCGCGCCGACGAAGACATACAGCGCGCCACCGGCGCTCAAGGTAGCGCCCGCAGGTGTCGCCGAGGGCGTGATCGCCGAGCCACCCGCCGTCGAGTTGGCGGTGTTCAGGTAGCCGGTCCACGAGCCAATCGGCAGGTTATTGCCGCTGCTGGTCAGGTTGGTGGGCAGCGTGAACGAGTACGTCACCGCCGCGCTCCCCTGGCCGGTCACGTCGAAGCGACCGCCGTTGGTGGCGTCGCTGTAAGCGATGGTCTTCGCCACACCGGGGAAGACGTTGCCGAACGCCAGGTTCTGGGCGCCGGTCACCGTGATGGGCGACTGCACCGTCGCCGTCGCCGTGATGCTGCCGTTCACGCCTTGTGCGCGGACCGCAGCGGTCGCGACCAGCCCGAGGACGAGCGTGGCAAGCGCGGCTTTGGAAGCAGTGTACATGCGGCGTCTCCCCCTATCTGTCGTGTGATATAGCGCTTACAGCCAAGAGGCGCGTGCGCCTCGAATGCGTTGCGTCTACGCAACAGGCAAGGGGCATGCCATAGTGGTTGTTTTCTTGACAATCGTCAATGTTTTATACAGTCAGGACATCACCTGCTACCTTAAGACGCCCAACAGTTTAGCGCCTGCAACCGGACTGACTGTCACGATATTTGACGTCAGCACAGCTCGCATACGCCAACGCCGAGCACAGTAAGTTATTGTAGTGGAGGTGCTTAGAGACGTTAGCCTCGAGGTACGGACCGTGCCTTACGAGAAGGCACGATACATGGCCTTGACCCCGAGGAGCACCAAGATGGCAAACCGACGTCGTTCAGTACTCACTCGCGTGGTCGTGGCCGGCCTTCTCTTCGGTGCCGCCTGGTTGGGGCGGCCGATCAATGCAGAAGCCCAAGTCCGTGGCACGCTGCAAGTAAGTGCACAAGTCGTTGATACGAAGGCGAGCTTCGAGGGCCTGAACGCGGCCCGCGTCGCGCTGCGCCAAGCCGCGGCTGGCACACAGGTCGTGAACCTCGATACTGTCTCAACACTGGCGCAAGTAAGCGTCGCCCGGCTTCCGCAGGGCCGCTCGGACTTGGTTGTCACGGTCGACTACTCGAAGAACTAGGCCGGCGGATCGACAGGATCGCCGAACACCATCACGACACCCCTGAGCCAGCGGGGGCGTGACGGAGGCGATGCAGCCTGAGGTAAGGCACTCTATGCGAGCAGCGGACTCCCCTTGGAGCGGCGGTCGGGGATGAGTCGACGGGGCGCGAGCGCGCGCCGCGGGGCCCGCCGCCGCTCGCCCTTCGAGCGCCGTTCCGACCCGGAGCGGCGCTCGTCGGGTACCGGGGTCTTCCCCTGGCGCCGCTCCGAGCGCGACCGGCGGTCGACGCCGGAGCGGCGGTCGTCGAGTTGACGGCGATCGTCACGGCTGCGACGGTCGGGCAATGGCTCGTAGCCGATGGGATCCTCTCCGGAACCGCTGATCGGGGCCCAAACCTAGTGGCCCCCGGGCTGCCCGGCTAGGGCCCCGGCCGCGGTGCGGGTCCCGCTGCGCTAGATTGCGCCACGCGATGACCTCTGCCACGTCTCCCGCCGAGCTGCTCGAGGGCGTCGTGCGGGCGCTCGAGCCCGCCTTCCGCATCGACCGGCTCGTCGCCGCGACGGCCGAGCGCGTGGTGTACCACGCCTGGGACCGCGTGCTCAAACGGCACGTGGCGCTGTATGCGCACCTCGCGCCCGACGTACCGGGGCGCGCCTGGTTCCTGCGGGAGACCGAGACCCTCGCCGCGCTCGACCACCCCACGATCCGCCACGTGTACGCCGCGGCCATCGCGGGGAGCCTCGCCTACCGCACGACGAATTGGGTGGATGGGGAGAGTCTCGCCGACGCGCTACGGCGGGGGCCGCGGCCCATCCCGACCGCCCACATGCTGGTGCGCGATCTGCTCAGCGCGGTCGAGCATGCACACGCCCGCGGCGTGATCCTGCGCCGGATCGTGCCGCTGACGCTCATGCTCGAGGTCTCGGGTCGCGCCGTGATCACGGACCTGCGCTACGCCAACTGGTGCCTCCCCAACGTCCCGCCCGAGGAGCGAGGGGCGGGAGGCGCCTTCGTCGCGCCGGAGGTGCGCGCCGGGGGCCCCGGCGAGCCGGCGAGCGACGTGTACGCCGTAGCGGCCCTGGTCTATTACGTGCTCACCGGCCACGAGCCGGACGCGGACCCGGCGCGGGTGGTGCCGCCGCGGCAGCTCCGGCCCGCCGTGCCGGCGGCCCTGGAGCGGGTGCTGTTGCGCGCCCTCCAGGCCGTGCCGGCCGGCCGCTACTACACGGCGACGGAGATGCTCGAGGACTTCGTAAGCGACGCCGGTGTGTTTCAGGAGCCGGCGGCGACGCCCCCGCTGGCAGAAGCGGGCTTCGAGCGACGGCTGCGACGCGCCCTGGGAGACGACTACGAGCTGCTGGAGGAGATCGGCACGGGCGGATTCGGGCGGGTGTATCGGGCGCGCGATCTCGGGCTCGAGCGCGACGTCGCGATCAAGGTGCTCCACCCGTCGCTCACGGCCGATGCCGCCGTGACGGAGCGGTTCCGCCGCGAGGCGCAGCTCGCGGCGCGGCTGCGGCACCCGAGCATCGTCAGCATCTACGACATCATGGGCCGGGCCGGCCTGCAGTGGTATACGATGGAGCTGGTGCCCGGCACGAACCTGGCGCAGCTGGTCCAGGCGCAGGGTCCGCTGTCGGTGGAGCAGACCGTGCGCGTGCTCGATCAGGGGCTCTCGGCGCTCGAGCACGCGCACGCACTCGGGCTGGTGCATCGGGACCTGAAACCGGAGAACATGCTGATCGAGCCCGACGGGCGGCTGCGCATCACCGATTTCGGGCTGGCCCTGGCGCTGCGTGGCGACGGGCGGTTCGGCGGCGCCACCTCGCGCAGCGGCACCCCCCAGTTCGCGGCGCCGGAGCAGCTCCTGGGCGAGCGCGTCGACCAGCGCGCGGACCTGTACTCGCTCGCCGCGGCGAGCTATTTCGCGCTCCTCGGCCGGCCCCCGTTCGAGGGACGCACGCCGGAAGCGATCCTGGCCCGCCAGACGACCGATGACCTCCCACCCCTCACGGACGCCCGGCACGACGTGCCGCGCGAGCTGGAAGAGGTGCTGCGCCGGGCGCTCGCGAGCGATCCGGGGGCTCGCTACCAGACAGCGACCGCGTTCCGGGAGGCGGTGCGGCGGTCCCGCGGGTTGCTGCGCCGGCTCGGGGCGGTGCTGCGAGGGGAGTGAGCCGGACATCCGGGTGGTGATTCCGGCGCGTCTCTAGTGCAGTCCCCACTCGATGGCACCAACAGCCGAGTTTCTCATTCACCCCGGGCGTCCGGGGTCAGTCGAGGCTTCGGAGGGATACCATGCGGATACGGTGTGAGCTGCTGGTCGCGGTGCTGTCGACCGCCTGCGGCGGGTCGAGTCCCACGAGCACGGGCGGGGGCGGAAATCCGCCGCCGCCGACGGCCGCGGTGACGATGTCCGAGTACCGATTCTCGCCGGAGACCGTGAGGGTCGCCGTCGGTAGTGTGGTGGGCTGGAACAACAACGGAACGACGAGCCACACGTCCACGAGCGACGGGGCGCAGTGGAACAGCGCCGCGATCGCTCCCCCCGGCCCGCCTCCGATGACGTGTCCGTACCCACCCTGCGACAACACCCCGGGCGGAAGCTTTCAGCACACGTTCACGACGGCGGGGACCTACCCGTATCACTGCACGTTTCACGACTCGCTGGGGATGAAAGGCGTCGTGATCGTGACACCTTGACCTAGCGCCACCGGAAGATCTGGAGCGCGACGACGAAGCTGGCGAAGCCCCACGCCGTCACGATCGCGAGCGGCGTGCCGAGCCGCGCGAGCGGGCTGCCGTCGATCATGACGGCGCGCAGGGCGTCGTTGAGCGCGGTGAGCGGCAGGGCCCTCACGAACGGCTGCATCACCTCCGGGAACCGGGCATACGAGAAGAACGTGCCCGACAGCATCCACATCGGGAGCATCACGAGGTTCATGAGTCCGGAGACGGCCTCGATGGTGCGGGCACGGCTCGCGACCAGCATGCCGAGCCCGTTGAACGACAGGGCGCCGAGCACCGTGATGAACGTGAGCGCGCCGACGGAGCCCCGCACGCCCACATCGAACATCCACCACGCGAACCCTACCAGCGCCGCGACCTCGACGAACAGAAACGCCAGACGGGACAGCACGAACGACAGCAGGTAGTGGCTGCGACGCATCGGCGTCGCCATGTAGCGCTTGAGCAGCCGCTTGGTGCGGGCTTGCACCACGGAGAAGCCCACGCCCCACAGCCCGCTGCCCATCAGGTTCATGCCCAACAGGCCGGGAATCAGGAAGTCGATGTAGCGCGCGCCCGGCTCCGTGACGCGCTCGTCCTCGACGCGCACCGGATCGGCCCGCCCGCGCGCACGCTGCACGGCGTCGTCCACCTGCAGGCGCGCCAGCTGGCTCTCCGTGCGGGTCGAGTCGTAGCGGTACACGAGGCGCTCACCCGGGACCACCAGCAGAGCGACGCGGCCGGTCCGCAACTCGAGTCGCGCCACGGCGCTGTCGAGCACCGCGACGCTGAGGCCGGGCGCGTGGGCGAGCGCCGCGGCCACGCCCGAGTCGCCCGATTGACGCAGCACCGCGACCCGCAGCTCGCCGGGACCCCGGTTCCGGAACGCGATCCCCAGCGCGAACGCCAGCACGATCGGGAACCCGAACACCCAGAAGATCGCCTCCGGCTCGCGGTAGAACTCGCGCATGCGCGCCAGCGTCAGCTGGACCAGGGGGTGGTCACGCATCGCGCAGCTGCCTCCCCGTGAGGGTCACGAACACATCCTCGAGCGTGGCGTGGTGAGTGGCGAGGAGCGAGAGCTCGGCGCCGCGCCGCTCGAGCAGGGCCAGCAGCGCCGGGACGGCGCGGTGCACCTCGGCGACGGTGAGCGCGGTCCGGTCCGGCGCCGGGCGCACGGCCCGAACCCCGGCGAGCGCGGCCAGCTCGTCGACTCCGGGAGCGTGCGCCGCGCCGTCCGCCAACGCGAATTCGACGACGTGCTCGGCGCCGAGCGACGCGATGAGCGAGCCCGGCGTGCC
>Ga0209059_1000353_pt1 | contig 20829 bp, 32 predicted proteins | sample GraSoiAngelo_151_FD_186165 | JGI IMG/M metagenome (GOLD analysis project Ga0209059, IMG submission 186165) | Grasslands soil microbial communities from the Angelo Coastal Reserve, California, USA - 14_1009_12_20cm (SPAdes) (version 2) | ecosystem: Environmental > Terrestrial > Soil > Grasslands ...
TCCAAGATCCGTATCCGACTCAAGGGCTACGACCACCAGCAGCTCGACAAGTCTGCGTCGCAGATTGTCGAGACGGCCCAGCGAACCGGCGCCACCATCACCGGTCCCGTCCCGCTGCCGACGGAGAAGAACGTGTTCACCGTGATCCGGAGCCCGTTCAAGGACAAGGACTCGCGCGAGCACTTCGAGATCCGGACGCACAAGCGGCTGATCGACATCCACTCGCCCACGCCGAAGACGGTCGACTCGCTGATGCGGCTCGACCTCCCGGCCGGCGTCGACATCGAGATCAAGCTCTGAGGGTGGCGTGAAGGGCATCGTCGGCAGAAAGCTCGGCATGACGCGCGTCTACGACGAGGAGACGGGCATCGCCACGCCGGTGACGGTGATCGAGGCGGGCCCGTGCCCGGTCGTGCAGGTGAAGACCGTCGACACGGACGGCTACGAGGCCGTCCAGCTCGCCTTCGAGCCGGTCGCCGAGCGGAAGCTCTCGCGGCCGGAGCTCGGCCACCTCCGCAAGGGGCAGGCGGCCCCGCACCGGCACCCGGTCGAACTCCGCGGCGGGAGCGAGCTCACCGTCGGCGAGTCGGTGACCGTCGAGGCGTTCGAGCCCGGCGACCACGTCAAGGTCTCCGGCGTGTCGATCGGCAAGGGCTTCGCCGGCACGATCAAGCGGCACCGCTTCAGCCGCGGCCCTGTGACCCACGGCTCGCACAACGTGCGGAAGCCCGGCTCGATCGGCGCCTCGGCTACGCCCTCGCGCGTCTTCAAGGGCGTCAAGATGGCCGGCCGGCTGGGCGGCAAGCGCGTCACACAGGTCGGGCTGACGGTCCACGGTGTCGATACGGAGCGGAACCTCCTCCTCGTCAAGGGCGCCGTCCCCGGGCCGAAGAACGGCATCGTCGAGGTGCGAGAGGAGAGGGCGCATGGCCGCGCCTAAGGCTCCCTTGCTCGACGGCGGCGGCAAGGCCGCGAAGCAGGTGACCCTCGAGGCCGAGATCTTCGGCGCCGAGGTGAAGCCGCACCTCGTGCACGAGACCGTGCGCGCGGAGCTGAACGCCCGCCGGGCCGGCACGCGCGGCGCGAAGACCCGCGGTCTCGTCTCCGGCGGCCGCGCCAAGCCGTGGCGCCAGAAGGGCACCGGCCGCGCCCGCGCGGGCACGATCCGGGCGCCGCAGTTCACCGGCGGCGGCCTCGCGTTCCCGCCCGGCCCGCGGAGCTTCGACGTCAAGGTGAATCGGAAGGCGCGGCGCGCCGCGCTCCGCGGCGCGCTAACCGCGCATGCGGCTGCGGGCACCTTCGGAGTCTTGGCGGACGACGCAGTGGCTGAACCCTCGACCCAGTCAGCGGCGAGCCTGCTCGCCGCGTGGGGAAAGGAGCTCCCGGCGGTCGTCGTCGCCGTGCCGGAGCAAGAGGTGGTCGCGAAGTCGTTCCGCAACCTCGACCGCGTCGCGGTGACCTCGCCGGGCGAGCTCGAGGTGGCGGCGGTCGTCTGGGCGCGCTCGCTCCTCGTCACCGAGGCGGCGCTGCCGCTCGTTCAAGGGAGGGCCTCGTGAGCCTCCATCCCAACGAAGTCCTGCTCGCCCCGGTCGTGAGCGAGAAGAGCTACTCGCTGATCGCCGACCGCAAGTATTCGTTCCGCGTGCACCCGCGCGCGCACAAGACCCAGGTCCGCCAGGCCGTCGAGGAGCTCTTCGACGTGAAGGTCGAGCGCGTCAACGTCTCGCAGGTGAAGGCGAAGCCGAAGCGGCGCGGCCTCCACCGCGGCACGAAGCCCGGCTGGAAGAAGGCCGTCGTCCAGGTGCGCGAGGGCGACACGATCGAGATCTTCGAGGGAGCCCAGGTCTAGCCATGGCATTGCGCAAGTACAAGCCCACGAGCCCGGGCCGGCGCTTCATGACCGTCTCCACCTTCGAGGAGGTCACGAAGTCGAAGCCGGAGAAGAGCCTCGTCGAGCCGGTGACGAAGAAGGGCGGCCGCAACAACAACGGCCGCATCACGACGCGCCACCAGGGCGGCGGGCACAAGCGCCGCTACCGCGTGATCGACTTCAAGCGCACGAAGGACGGCGTCCCGGCGAAGGTGGCGGCGATCGAGTACGACCCGAACCGGTCGGCCCGGATCGCGCTCCTGCACTACGCCGACGGCGCGAAGTCGTACATCCTCGCGCCTGCACGGCTACGCGTCGGCGCGACGGTCGAGTCGGGTCCGAGCGCCGACATCAAGCCGGGGAACGCGCTGCCGCTCGAGAACATCCCGACCGGCACGCTCGTCCACAACGTCGAGCTGAAGCCGGGCAAGGGCGGCCAGATGGCGCGGAGCGCCGGCTCGGGCGTGCAGCTCGTCGCGAAGGACGAGGGCTACGGCGTCCTGCGCCTGCCGTCGGGCGAGATGCGCCGCGTGCCGCTCTCGTGCCGGGCGACGATCGGCCAGGTCGGCAACGTCGACCACGAGAACATCTCCGGCGGGAAGGCCGGCCGCAGCCGCTGGAAGGGCAAGCGCCCGGCCGTTCGCGGCGCCGCGATGAACCCCGTCGATCACCCGCACGGCGGCGGCGAGGGCAAGTCGAAGGGCGGCCGCCACCCGGTCACGCCGTGGGGCGTGCCGACGCTCGGCAAGCGCACGCGCCGCAAGCACAAGGAGTCCGACAAGCTGATCGTCCGCGGCCGCCGCCGCGGCAAGGAGAAGCGCTGATGAGCCGAAGCTCGAAGAAGGGCCCGTTCGTCGAGGGGCGGCTGATGAGCCGCATCGAGGCGATGAACGCCACGAACGAGAAGCGAATGATCCGCACCTGGTCGCGGACCTCGACGATCTTCCCGGAGATGGTCGGGCATACGATCGCGGTCCACGACGGCCGCAAGCACGTGCCCGTCTTCGTCTCGGAGCAGATGGTCGGCCACAAGCTCGGCGAGTTCGCGCCCACGCGCACCTTCCGCGGGCACTCCGGCGACCGCCAGGCGCAGGTGAAGCGAGGGCGCTAGTGGCGACGACTGAGGAGACACGCGAGGTGCGCGCCGAGGCGAAGTGGGTTCGTAGCTCGCCGCGCAAGGCGCGGCTCGTCGTCGAGCACATCCGGGGCCGCACCGTCCCGGAGGCCCGGACCGTGCTCGCGTTCTCCGAGCGCGCCGTCGCGCGCGAGGTGGAGAAGGTGCTGCGCTCGGCCGTCGCGAACGCCGAGGCGAACCACGGCCTCGTCGGCGACGACCTGGTCGTGTCGGCGGCCTACGTCGACGAGGGCCCGACGATCAAGCGCTGGCGGCCCCGGGCGCGCGGCCGCGTGGCCCGGATCCGCAAGCGCACCTGCCACATCACCGTGAAGCTCCGGACCGTCGCGGAGCGTCCGAGATCGGAGCCTGCTGCGCCGGCGGAGGAGAAGCCGAAGCGCGCCAAGCGCGCTCCCGCGACGAAGAAGGAGGCGGCCGCTTAATGGGCCAGAAGGTTCATCCCGGGGGGATGCGCGTCGGCGTCATCCACGACTGGAAGTCGAACTGGTACACGGGCAAGAAGGAGTTCCCGGCGTACCTGCTGGAGGACATCCGGATTCGCGACCACATCTACCGCAAGCTGTCGCATGCGGGCCTGTCCGACATCCTCATCCGCAAGGACAAGCAGCGGGTCACCGTCGACATCTACACGGCGCGGCCCGGGATCGTGATCGGCAAGTCGGGCGTCGAGGTCGACGCGCTCCGTAAGGAGCTGCACGCGATCACCCAGAAGAACGTCCACATCAACATCAACGAGATCAAGCGGCCCGAGCTCGACGCGAAGCTCGTCGCCCAGTCGATCGCCGAGCAGCTCCAGAACCGCGTGAGCTTCCGTCGCGCGATGAAGCGCTCGCTCGCCTCCGCGATCCGCTCCGGCGCGCACGGGATCAAGATCGTCTGCGGCGGCCGCCTCGGCGGCACCGAGATGAGCCGGAGCGAGTCCTACTCCGAGGGGCGCGTCCCGCTGCACACGATTCGCGCCGACATCGACTACGGCTTCGTCGAGGCGAAGACGACCTTCGGCCGGATCGGCGTCAAGGTCTGGATCAACAAGGGCGAGATCATGCCCGAGGGCTTCGTCGGCATGACCCAGAAGGAGACCCGGCTCGGCGAGCAGGACCAGGCTCGGCGGCGGCGCGGCTCCGCCGAGGGCCTCGGCGCCTCGCGCGAGAGCGGACGAGGTCGCGGAGGCGACCGCGAGGGGCTCGGGCCCGTGCGCCAGAAGCGACGCGGCGAGGGCGGCCGCGGCCGGCCGGGCGCCCGCGACCGCGCGCGCGGCCAGAGCCAGAGCAACGTCGAGCGCCCGCGCACCGACGAGGAAGCCGTCTCGGCCGAGGGCCGCGAGCAGCCGACGATCGAGCCGCAGGTCGAATCGGCTCCGGCGCCGGTCGTCGACGCACCCGACACGACGACGCCGAAGACGCAGACCGAGGACGCGACGAAGCTCGAGAAGGGCGAGGACGAGAGCTGATGCTGCTCCCGAAGAAGACGAAGTTCCGGAAGGTCCAGCGCGGGCGCCGCCGAGGCACCTCGAAGGGCCAGACCCAGGTGCAGTTCGGCGACTTCGGCCTGAAGTCGCTCGAGGCGGCGTGGATCACGAACCGGCAGATCGAGGCGGCCCGAATCGCGATGACGCGCAAGATCAAGCGCGGCGGCAAGGTCTGGATCAACGTCTTTCCGGACAAGTCCGTGACGGCCAAGCCGGCCGAGACGCGGATGGGCTCCGGGAAGGGTTCGCCCGAGCACTGGGTCGCCGTCGTGAAGCCCGGCCGCGTGATGTTCGAGCTCGCTGGCGTGCCCGAGCCACTGGCCCGCGAGGCGCTCGAGCTGGCGGGGACGAAGCTGTCGGTGAAGACGAAGGTCGTGAAACGAGAGGCTGATCTGTTTGCGAGCTAGGGAACTGAGAGATCTGACGGACGACGAGCTGGAGCGCCGGCTGCACGACACGCGGCAGGAGCTCTTCAACCTGCGCTTCCAGTCGGCGACGGGCGCGCTCGAGAACAGCGCGCGCCTGCGGACGACGAAGCGCGAGATCGCGCGCATCCTGACGGTCAGGCACGAGCGCGAGTCGAGTCTGGAAAGGCACTAGATGGCACGGAAGCGAAACGACGAACCCGAGAACCAGGTCGAGCCCGAGGCGATCGAGACCCCCGAGCCGGAGGCTGCCTCCGAGCCCGAGGCGCCGGTCGCTCCCGGCGACGACGCACCGGCGGAGGAGGAGCCGGAGCCCGAGTCGGAGCCCGCCGAGCAGCCGCCTGCGTCGGAGCCGACGGAGGTCCCGGCCGCCGAGCCGCCCGAGGAGGCCGCCGAGGCTCCGGCCGAGGAGGCCCCGGTCGCCGAGGCGGGACCCGAGCCCGACGTCGAGGCGGAGGCCGCCGCAGCCGAGGCTCCTCCGGCGCCGCCCGCGCAGCCCGAGCCCAAGCCGAAGCGCAAGCGCCTGCCGCGCGTGCAGCGGCGCGTCCGCACGAGGCCGAGGCGCGAGCGCCCGAAGGCGCGCAAGCCGATCACGCGCCTGCCCAAGCCGGAGCACGAGCGCGGACGCCGTCAAGAGCGCCGCGGCGTCGTCGTCTCGAGCGCGATGGACAAGACGATCGTGGTCGAGGTCGACACGATCAAGGCGCATCCGCGGTACAAGAAGGTCGTCCGCCGCTCGACGAAGTTCCACGCGCACGACGAGCGCAACGAGGCGAAGGTCGGCGACGTCGTCCGCATCGTCGAGACGCGGCCGCTCTCGAAGACGAAGTACTGGCGCCTGGCCGAAGTGGTGGAGGCCGCCCGGTGATCCAGCAGGAGTCCCGTCTCCGGGTGGCCGACAACACCGGCGCCCGCACGCTGCTCTGCATCCGCGTCATGGGCGGCTCGAAGCGCCGCTACGCGCGCGTGGGCGACGTGATCGTCGGCACCGTGAAGACCGCGACGCCGCAGGGCGCGGTGAAGAAGGGCGAGGTCGTGCAGGCCGTCGTCGTCCGTACGAAGAAGGCCTACGGCCGCGAGGACGGAACGCAGATCGCCTTCGACGAGAACGCCGCCGTGATCATCGACAACCAGCGCAATCCGCGCGGGACGCGCATCTTCGGCCCGGTCGCGCGCGAGCTGCGGGAGAAGAACTTCATGAAGATCGTCTCGCTCGCCCCGGAGGTTCTCTGATGCCCACCACGATGCGAGTCCGCAAGGGCGACCTCGTCCAGATCCTGTCCGGCAAGGACCGCGGCAAGCAGGGCCGCGTCATCGAGGCTCGCCCGCGCGAGCGACGCGTCGTCGTCGAGAACCTGAACCTCGTGAAGCGCCACACGCGTCCCAAGCCGGTTAAGGACTCGAGCCGCATGGGCGGCCCGTCCATCATCCCCGGCGGCGTGATCGACAAGCCGGCGGCGCTCCCGGTGGGGAAGGTGATGCTCGTCTGCCCGGTCTGCAACCGGCCGACGCGGATCGGCGTGACGGAGAAAGAGATCAAGGGCGAGCGCGTGCGCCTCCGTGTGTGCCGCCGTGCCGACTGCGGCCAGGAGATCGACAAGTAATGGCGAGACAGCGCTCGAAGGACCAGAACGGGAACGGCTACTCGCCGCGGCTCAAGCAGCTCTACGGGAGCGAGCTGCGCGCCCGGCTCAAGGAGGAGCTCGCCTTCTCGACGGTCATGCAGGTGCCGACGATCTCGAAGATCACGCTCAACATGGGCGTCGGCGAGGCGAAGACCGACGCGAAGGCGCTCGACTCGGCGATCGAGGAGCTGACGACGATCGCCGGGCAGCGCGCGCAGATGCGTCGCGCGAAGAAGTCGATCGCGAGCTTCAAGGTCCGCGAGGGGATGCCGGTCGGCGCGCGCGTGACGCTCCGGGGCGCCCAGATGTGGGAGTTCCTCGACCGCCTCGTCTCGATCGCGCTGCCGCGCATCCGCGACTTCCGCGGGCTCGATCCGGCTTCGTTCGACGGCCGCGGCAACTACTCGCTCGGCATCCGGGAGCAGATCATCTTCCCGGAGATCGACTACGACTCGATCCAGCAGGTGCGCGGCCTCGACGTCGCGATCACGACCACCGCGCGGACGGACGAGGAGGGCCTGGCGCTCTTGCGCGGTCTCGGGCTCCCGTTCGCCGGCGAGAGAAGGGAGCAGTAACCAGGCATGGCCAAGAAGTCACTCAGGGTGAAGCAGAGCCGGCCGCAGCGCTTCAAGGTGCGGGGCTACACGCGCTGCAACCGCTGCGGTCGCCCGCGCGCCGTCTTCCGCAAGTTCGGCCTCTGCCGGATCTGCCTGCGGGAGCTCGCGCACCAGGGCGTGATCCCCGGCATGACGAAGAGCTCGTGGTAGGAGACGCGCGATGCTGACCGATCCAGTCGCAGACATGCTCGCCCGCATCCGCAACGCCAACAAGGCGATGCACGAGACCGTCGAGATGCCGACGTCCCGCCTCAAGCAGGAGATCGCCCGCATCCTCAAGGAGGAGGGCTACATCCGGGACTTCCGCGTCCAGAAGGGCGAGAGCTTCGATACCCTGGTCGTCGAGCTCAAGTTCGGGCGCAACCGCGAGCGCGTGATCACCGGGCTCAGAAGAATCTCGAAGCCCGGTCGCCGGGTCTACGCGGGCAAGGATCGCCTGCCGCGCGTGCTCGGCGGGATGGGGACGGCGATCCTGTCGACGTCGGGCGGCCTCGTCACGAGCCGCACGGCCGCCGAGCGCGGGATCGGCGGGGAAGTGATCTGCTTTGTCTGGTAGCGAGAGATGAGTCGAATCGGTAACAGGCCAATCGAGGTTCCGGCGAGCGTCAACGTCGCGCTCTCGCCCGGGCGCGTGCAGGTGAACGGGCCGCTCGGCGAGCTGTCGCAGCAGGTGCCCGCGCGCATGCAGATCGAGCAGCGGGACCGCGAGCTCGTCGTCAGCCGCCCGACCGAGCGGGGCGAGGACCGGGCGCTGCACGGGCTCACGCGGACGCTCGTCGCCAACATGGTCGAGGGCGTGACGAAGGGCTTCGAGAAGCGCCTCGAGATCCAGGGCGTCGGCTACCGCGCCGCGCTGCGCGGGACCTCGCTCGAGCTCAACGTCGGCTTCTCGCACTCCGTCGTCGTCGAGCCGCGCGCCGGGATCACGTTCGAGGTGCCCGCTCCGACGCAGGTCGTCGTGAAGGGCGTCGACAAGCAGCAGGTCGGCCAGACGGCCGCCGAGGTGCGGTCGGTGCGCCCGCCCGAGCCGTACAAGGGCAAGGGCATCCGCTACGAGGGCGAGTACGTGCGCCGCAAGGTCGGGAAGAGGGCCTAGCCGTGGCCGTCCTCACCAAGCCCCAAGCCCGGGCCCGCCGGCACAGGCGTGTCCGCGGCAAGGTCAGCGGCACGGCCGAGCGGCCGCGTCTCGTCGTGTTCCGCTCGAACCGCGGGATCGAGGCGCAGCTCGTGGACGACCTCGAGGGCCGCACCGTCGCCGCGGCGAGCTGGCTCCACCTGAAGAAGTCGTTCAAGGGCACGAAGACCGCCCAGGCGGCGGAGGTCGGCAAGCTCCTCGCCGCGAACGCGAAGAAGGCGGGGATCGAGCGCGTCGTCTTCGACCGGGGCGGCTACCTCTACCACGGACGCGTGAAGGCGCTCGCCGAGAGCGCCCGCGAAGGAGGGTTGAAGTTCTAGTGGCGACCAATGTCGCAGAGGCGAGAGAGCTCAAGGAGCGCGTGGTCGAGATCAACCGCGTCGCCAAGGTGGTCAAGGGCGGCCGGCGGTTCTCGTTCACCGCGCTCGTCGTGATCGGCGACGAGGTCGACCGTGTCGGTGTCGGCTACGGGAAGGCGCGCGAGGTGCCGCTCGCGATCACGAAGGCGGTCGACGACGCGAAGAAGAACCTCTTCACCGTGCCGAAGCACGGCCAGACGATCACGCACGAGGTGCTCGGCCGCTTCGACGCGGCGCGGGTCATGCTGCGCCCGGCGAGCGAGGGCACCGGCGTCATCGCGGGCGGCGGCGTCCGCGCCGTGCTCGAGCTGGCGGGGATCCGGGACATCCTGGCCAAGAGCCTCGGCACGACGAACCCGATCAACATGGCGAAGGCGACCGTCAACGGGCTGAAGCAGCTCCGCCGACCCGAGGACGTCGCGAGGATCCGCGGCCTCACGGTCGCGCAGGTTTTGCCCGTTCCGGCCAAGCCGCCGCAAGAGAGCGAGAGCAATGGCGAAGCTGAAGATCACGCAGACGCGTAGTGCGATCGGGCAGTCCCCCGCACACCGCGGCACGCTGCGCGCGCTCGGCCTGGGCAAGATCGGCCGCACGGCAGAGCACAAGGAGAGCCCGACGCTCGCCGGTATGCTCAGGAAGGTCCGCCACCTCGTGAGCGTCGAGGGCGGGAGCGAGCCCAATGCCTGACGAGCTGAACCTCTCGAACCTGAAGCCAGCAGCCTCGCGTCGCGACCGCAAGCGCATCGGTCGCGGGATGGGCTCGGGCAAGGGCCGCTACTCGGGCCGCGGGATCAAGGGTCAGAAGGCCCGCTCGGGCTCGCACAAGATGCGGGCCGGCTTCGAGGGCGGCCAGATGCCGGTGTACATGCGCCTCGGCAAGCTCCCCGGCTCGACGTCGAAGGACGCGATGCCGATCGGGCCGTTCCGCACCTCGACCGTTCCGGTGAACGTCCGCGACCTCGATCGCTTCGACGAGGGCGCCGAGGTGACGCCGGAGTCGCTCGTCGAGAAGCGCCTGATCAAGAACACGCGCACCGACGTGAAGATCCTCGGCGTCGGTGAGGTGACGAAGAAGCTGACCGTGCGCGTGCACGCGATCTCGAAGGCGGCGCGCGAGAAGATCGAGGGCGCCGGTGGCACCGTCGAGCTCCTACGGGAGGCGAAGAGCTAGATGTTCTCCTGGCTCACGAACGCCTGGCGCGTCCCCGAGCTTCGCCGCCGCGTCCTCTTCACCGCGCTCATCCTCGCGATCTACCGGCTCGGCTCCTGGCTCCCGGCGCCGGGCGTGAACTCGGACCAGATCTCGCAGTACTTCAACGGCAAGGGCGGCACCGTCCTCGGCTTGCTGAACCTCTTCTCGGGCTCGGCCCTCGCGCGCTTCTCCGTCTTCGCGCTCGGGATCATGCCCTACGTCACCGCCTCGATCATCCTCCAGCTGCTGACGGTCGTGATCCCGACCCTCGAGCAGCTGCAGAAGGAGGGCGAGGCGGGCATGGCCAAGATCAACCAGTACACCCGGTACCTGACCGTCGCCCTCGCGGCGGCGCAGTCGACCGGCTACGCGTTCCTCTTCAAGCGCTCGCACGCGCTGAACGCGAACGCTGGCCGCTTCGTGCTCATCATCCTGACCCTGACCGCCGGGACGACGGTGCTCATGTGGCTGGGCGAGCTGATCACGAAGCGCGGGGTCGGGAACGGCATCTCGCTCCTGATCTTCGCCTCCATCCTCGCCACGGCCCCGGCGGGCATCAACGCCTGGATCAACGGCGGGCCGATGGAGAAGCTCTTCTTCCCGCTCATCGCGCTCGGCGTGATCGTGGCCGTCGTCTTCATCCAGGAGGGCCAGCGGCGGATCCCGATCCAGTACGCGAAACGCATGGTCGGACGAAGACAGACGGCCGGCGGCTCGACCTATATGCCCCTGCGCGTGAACATGGCCGGCGTCATCCCGGTGATCTTCGCGGCCGCGATCATGGCCTTCCCGCCGACGATCGCGCAGTTCTTCCCGCAGACGCAGACCTTCATCAACTCTCACTTCCTGCCCGGGAACGTCACGTACCTGCTGCTGGAGGGCTTCCTGATCGTCGTCTTCACGTACTTCTACACGGCGGTCCAGTTCAACCCGGTCGACCAGGCCGACAACCTGCGCAAGTACGGCGGCTACATCCCCGGGATCCGGCCGGGCGGGCCGACGGCGCAGTACCTCGACCGGGTGCTGACGCGGCTCACCTTCCCGGGCGCCCTCTACCTGGCGATCGTCGCCGTCGCGCCGAGCCTGTTCATTCGCTACTTCGGCTTCTCGCAGGCGACCTCGCGCGCCCTCGGCGGCACGTCGGTCCTGATCGTCGTCGGCGTCGCGCTCGACACGATGCGGCAGATGGAGTCGCAGATGATGATGCGCAGCTACGAAGGTTTCCTGAAGTAGCGTGAACGTGCTGTTGCTCGGTCCGCAGGGGGCCGGGAAGGGGACGCAGGCGAAGCGGATCGCGGCGGAGTACGGGCTGCCGCACATCGCGACGGGCGACATCCTGCGCCGCGCGATGGCGGACGGCACGCCGCTCGGCCGCAAGGTGAAGCCGATCTACGACAGCGGCGGGCTCGTTCCCGACGACCTGATGATCGAGCTGATCCGTGCCCGGCTCTCCGAGCCCGACACGGAGCACGGCTTCATCCTCGACGGCTTCCCGCGCACGTTCGTCCAGGCCGAGGCGCTCGACACGATGCTGCGCGAGATCGACAAGCAGCTCGATCTCGTCCTCGAGCTCCAGGTCCCCGACGAGGTCGCGGCCGAGCGGCTCACCAAGCGGGCTACGCTCGAGGGGCGACCGGACGACACCCCGGAGGCGATTCGCCGTCGCCTCGAGCTCTACCACGAGGAGACCGAGCCGCTCGTCGAGTACTACCGCTCGCGCGGCAACGTCGTCGGGATCCACGGCGACCGGAGCGAGAACGAGGTCTTCGCCGAGATCCAGCAGGCGCTCGAGCAGGCGGGCGCGGTCGCGTGATCATTCGCAAGTCCGTCCAGGAGATCGAGAAGATGGCGGCGGCGGGGGCGCTCGTGGCCGAGACGATCGCGCTGGTCGGGGAGCACATCCGGCCGGGCATCACGACCGCCGAGCTCGACCGGATCGGCGAGGAGCACATCGCGAGCCGGGGAGGCGTGCCCACCTCGAAGGGCTACCGCGGCTTCCCGGCTGCGCTCTGCATCTCGCCGAACTCGGTCGTCGTCCACGGCATCCCTGGGCCGTACGCGCTCGAGGAGGGCGACGTCGTCGACATCGACATCGGCGTGACCCTCGACGGCTTCGTCGCCGACAGCGCGTATACCTTCCCGGTCGGCGATATCTCCGACGAGGCGGAGCGGCTCCTCGAGACGTGTCAAGGCGCGTTGGCCGCCGGGATCGCGCAGGCGCGGGTCGGCAACCGGGTCGGCGACATCTCCGCCGCCGTCCAGGACGTGAGCGAGGACGCCGGCTTCGGCATCGTCCGCAGCCTCGTCGGCCACGGCGTCGGCCGCTCCTACCACGAGGAGCCGCAGATCCCGAACTTCGGCCGGCCCGGGCGGGGCCCGGTGCTCAGCGAGGGCATGACCCTCGCGATCGAGCCGATGATCACCGCCGGCCGCCCGGAGGTCCACGTCCACGACGACGGGTGGACGATCTCGACCGCCGACGGGTCGCTCGCGGCCCACTTCGAGCACACCGTCGCGGTCACCGAAGCGGGCCCGCGGATCCTGACGACGAGCGCAGTCCCTTTGCTACGATGACGCGGCGCCGCAGGGCGTTTCTGTGTGCGCTCGAAACTCTTTCACCGCGCTCGCCGAGCGCGGTTTTGTACGCATGAAGGTCAGAGCATCCGTCAAGCCCATGTGCGAGCGGTGCCGCGTCATCAAGCGGCACGGCACGACCATGGTCATCTGCACGAATCCGCGTCACAAGCAGCGACAGGGGTAGGAGGCCAGTTGGCACGCATCGCAGGAGTGAACCTGCCGAATCAGAAGCGCCTCGAGGTGGGGCTGACCTACATCTACGGCATCGGCCAGTCCAGCGCTCGCCAGGTCTGCGCGGCGCTCGGCGTCTCGAAGGACACGAAGGTCCGTGACCTCACCGACGAGGAGGTCACGAAGCTCCGCACCTACATCGACGAGAACCTCGAGGTCGAGGGCGACCTCCGCCGCGAGCGCTCGCAGGCGATCAAGCGCCTGGGCGAGATCGGGGCCTACCGCGGCATCCGGCACCGGCGCGGCCTGCCCGTGAACGGCCAGCGCACGAAGACGAACGCCCGCACGCGCAAGGGCCCGAAGAAGACCGTCGGCCGCGGCAAGAAGGCAGCGAAGTAGCGTGGCGCCTCCTAGGAGACCAGCGACCCGCGGTCGCACCCGCCGTCGCGTCCGCAAGAACATCGCGATCGGCCAGGCGCACATCAAGACGTCGTTCAACAACACCATCGTGTCGCTGACGGACAAGGACGGAAACGTCATCGCCTGGGAGTCGGCCGGGTCGGCGGGCTTCAAGGGCTCGCGCAAGTCGACGCCGTTCGCCGCCCAGGTGACCGCCGACTCGTGCGCCCGCAAGGGCATGGAGCACGGTCTCCAGAAGGTGGAGGTCTTCGTCAAGGGCCCGGGCTCCGGGCGCGAGACGGCGATCCGCTCGCTCCAGGCCGCGGGGCTCGAGATCCTCGGCGTGAAGGACGTGACCCCGCAGGCGCACAACGGCGTGCGGCCGCGCAAGAGGCGGAGGGTCTAGTGGCCCGCGACCTCGGCCCCAAGTGCCGCGTCTGCCGCCGGGAGGGCATGAAGCTCTTCCTGAAGGGCGAGCGCTGCCTGACGGAGAAGTGCGCCATCGAGCGCCGCAGCTATCCGCCGGGCGAGCACGGCCGCGGCCGCATCAAGCAGTCCGAGTACCTGCTCCAGCTGCGCGAGAAGCAGAAGGCGCGCCGCTACTACGGCCTGCTCGAGAACCAGTTCCGCACCTACTACACGAAGGCCGCCAAGGGCACCGGCGTCACCGGCGAGACCCTGCTGCGGATGCTCGAGACGAGGCTCGACAACGTCGTCTACCGGCTCGGCTTCGCAGTCTCGCGCGCGCAGGCGCGTCAGCTCGTCCGGCACGGGCACTTCCAGGTAAACGGCCGCCGGGTGAACATCCCGAGCTACCAGGTCAAGCCGGACGACATCGTCACCGTCGCGTCCGGCAGCTCCGCCGAGCCCGTCATCCGCGACGCCACCGACCTCACGGCCTCCGTGGCGCCCTGGCTCCAGGCCGACCACGACGGCCTCACCGGGAAGATCCTCAAGTGGCCCGAGCGGGACGAGATCGACACGCCCGTGCAGGAGTCGCTCATCGTCGAGCTCTACTCGAAGTAGCACTCAGGAAAGGAAGAGATGGCAGTTCGCACCAGCCTGATGGAGTTTCAGACACCGAAGATCGTCCACGAGGAAGTCGACGAGCACCGCGGCGTCTTCGTGATCGAGCCGCTCGACCGCGGCTTCGGCTTCACGTTCGGCAACTCGCTCCGCCGCGTCCTCCTCTCGTCGCTCGAGGGCGCCGCGGTCACCTCGGTGAAGATCGAGGGGATCGCGCACGAGTTCACCACGCTTCCGGGCGTGCGCGAGGACGTGACCGACATCATCCTCAACCTGAAGAACCTGATCTGCCGCCTGTACGGCGAGTCGCCCGAGATCGAGGTGCACGTCGCCAAGTCGGGCTCCGGCACGATCACGGCCGGCGACATCGAGGCTCCGGCCGACCTCGAGGTCCTGAACCCGGACCTCGAGATCGCGAACCTCGCGAAGGGCGGCAAGCTCGAGCTGACGCTGACGATCGGCCGCGGTCGCGGCTACCTCCCGGCGGAGCTCAACCGCGGGCCCGAGCACACGATCGGCGTCATCCCGATCGACTCGATCTTCTCGCCCGTGCGGCGCGTCTCGTACGACGTCGAGGCGGCGCGCGTCGGGCAGCGGACGGACTACGACAAGCTCACGCTCGACGTCACGACCGATGGCTCGATCGACCCGCGCGACGCGATCGCGCAGGCGGCCGAGATCCTCATCCGCCAGCTCGCGATCTTCACCGACCTGGAGAAGATCGAGGGCTTCGGCGAGACGCCGGCCGCTGCGGGCGACGGCGCGGGGCCCGAGATCCCGCTCGCGCACGGGATGGAGAACTTCCCGATCGAGGAGCTCGAGCTCGGCGTCCGCTCGTACAACTGCCTCAAGCGCGTCGGCATCGAGACGATCGGCGACCTCGTGACGAAGACGGAGACCGAGCTGGCCGCGATCCCGAACTTCGGCAAGAAGTCGATCGAGGAGGTCAAGGAGACGCTCGCCTCGCACGGCCTCACGCTGCGCGGGGACGAAGGGCTGCTCTCCGGCTAGAGCCATGCGTCACCACCGCTCGGGAAAGAAGCTCGGCCGCGACTCGGCGCACCGCAAGGCGCTCTACTCGAACCTGACGAGCGCGCTGATCGAGCACGGCCGCATCCGCACGACCGAGGCGAAGGCGAAGGCGGTGCGGCCGATCGCCGAGCAGATGATCACGCTGGGCCGGCGCGGCGACGTCCACGCGCGCCGGCAGGCGCTCGCTTACCTGCGCTCGCAGGACGTCGTGCACAAGCTCTTCTCCGACGTGGGGCCGCGCTTCTCCGAGCGGCCCGGCGGCTACTCGCGGATCGTCAAGCTGGGCCCGCGCCCCGGGGACGCGGCACCGATGGCGTACCTCGAGCTCGTCGATTTCGTCCCGTAATCGGGCGGAGCCGCCGAGCCTAGCGCGACGACCTCGAGGCGAGGACCTCCTGCGCGGCCCGCCGGCCGCTCTCGATGGCGCCGTCGACGAGGCCGCGATAGCCCTCGACGGAGGTCGCCTCGCCGGCGAAGAAGACCGTCGACCCGAGCGGCGCAGCCCATCCCCGAGGTGCGTCGAGGAACCCCACCCGGGGATAGCTGTAGGCGCCGAGGCTGAACGGGTCGCCTCCCCAGTCGGCCACGTGTAGCCGGCCGATCGTCTCCGACGCGATCCACGGCAGGACCGGAGCGATCAACCGCTCCACGAGCGGAGGATCGATGCCCGTCCGGCGCACCGCCGCCGCCGCCCGGTTGCGGAACGAGGCAGTCACGAGCCGCGAGCCCGCCTGCACGTGCCACAGACCTCCGTACTCGCCGACGACGAGGGCCCAGGCAGACCACGGCGCGGGCTCGCTCGTCGACGCGCAGAGAACGACCGCGTCGCCGAGGTCGATCGCACGCGCAGCGGCCATCCGCGCCGAGGGGAGCGCCGGCTCGAACGCCAATCGTCGCTCGACGACGGCCGGCGGCGGCACGGTCACGACCGCGGCCCGCGCCGTCATCGCCCCGTCACCGACTTCGACCTCGACAGATCCCTCTGACCAGCGAATGCGCCTCACGACTCGACCGAGCCTGACATCGAGCCCGGAAGCGAGGAGGGCGGGAAGCCGGTCGTAACCCTCGAGCACGACGAGCTCGCCCGCGCCTGCCGCCGGCGCGCGCATGGCGTCGGCGACCCCGGCGGCGCTGAGCTCGTCCGGATGCCCGCCCCACCGATGGATCAGCCACTCCCGGGCGATCGCGAGATCCAGCCCGCTCGTGGAGCGCGCAGCCAGAACCTCCCCTACCGACACCTCTGCGTGCGTCCCTCCCAGCTCGCGCTCGAGCGTCCACGGCGCCACGCCGCCGCCGGCGAGGAGCTCGCTCGCATCGAAGACGCGGCCGTCCACGCTGAAGACGAGCCTGCCGCCGCGCTCGAGCGGCGCGGTGCGAAGGCCGCCTTCGCGGCTGAAGCGCGCGGCAGGGCCCGCCTCCCCGTGGATTACCTGCGCGCCGAGCTCACCCGGCGCTTCACCGGCGATCCGAGCCGTCCTGATGCGCCCGCCGATTCGATCACGCGCCTCGAGGACGACGACGGCGACGCCGGCCCGCGCGAGCTCGCGCGCGCACGCCAGCCCAGCCACTCCGGCTCCGACCACCACCACCTCCGCCGTGTCCACGCCTGACCGGGGTCAGCCCGTCCGGACCGGGAGCGCCCTCAGGCCGCGCGGCACGAGCGACGGGCGCCACTCGAGGGCGCCGGCGACCGAGAGGTTCGGAAAGCGGTCGAGGATCGCGAGGATCGCCTCGCGGCAGACGAGCCGAGCGAGCGGCGCTCCGAGACAGAAATGGGCGCCGGCTCCGAACGCCAGATGGGGGTTCGGCCGTCGACGGAGGTCGAGCCGGTCGGGGTGTGCGAAGACCGACGGGTCGTGGTTCGCCGCAGCAAGGAACACGACGACGGGTTCGCCGGCGCCGATGTCCTTCCCGCCGATCGCGACCTTCTCGCGAGGAGCCCGAGCAGCTACAGGCACCGGCGCCTCGTAGCGGAGGAGCTCTTCGACTGCGCTTCCGATCAGGGAGGGGTCGCTGCGCAGCACGCGCAGCTGCTCAGGGTCGGCGAGAAGAGCCGCAAGCGCGTTGGCCACGAGGTTGGCCAGCGGCTCGTAGCCGCCGATCACGAGGAGATTGAGCATCGTGAGGAGCTCGTCGCGCGCGAGGCCGGCGCGAGTGCACTCCTCACCGAGAGCGTCGAGGATCCCAAGCTCCGACCTCGAGCGCGGGGTCTCGAGATACGTCGCGAAGGCAGCTCGCAGCGCCTCCGCAGCCGCGAGGGCAGCCGCGAGAGCGTCCGGGCCCGCGAGCGGATCGAGATTCGCCGACGCCTCGTCCGCCAAGCGCTCGAAGCGCTCCCGCTCGTCGACGGGGACGTCGAGCAGCTCGGCCAGGACGCGAGAGGACAGGGGCCGAGCGAACTGGCCGAGGAGGTCCAGCTCGTCCCGGTCGTCCAGCTCCGGCACGATCGCATCGACGACGGCGCGGACCCCGTCCCGTCGGCGCTCGACGGCCCGCGCCGCGAACACCTTTGCAGCCGGCGCGCGCAGCCGTGCGTGGTCCGGCGGATCGCTGTTCAGCATCGAGAGCGGCAACGGCGTGCCACGGCGACGGAGCCGCTGCCCCAGAGCCGCCGAGAAGCTACGGCCTTGAAGGACGAGCTGGACGTCCTCGTACCGAGTCAGAAACCACATCCCCGCGGACGCGTGGTAGTGGACGGGGTCGTTCTCGCGGAGCCGGCGGTACCACGCGAACGGATCGTCCGGCACTGAGTGGTCGCCTAATGCGTCGTCAGCCCGCCGTCGACCGTGATCACCTGGCCGCTGATGAAGGCGGACTCGGGAGAGGCGAGAAAGAGGACGGTGCCGACGAGGTCTCGTGATCGCTGCGGACGTTGCAGGCACTGGTAGTTGACGATCGCGTCGATTCGCTCGCGCGCGGCGTCCGTCATCACGACGTCGGGAACCACGGCCCCCGGAGCGATCGCGTTCACGCGGATCCCGTACCCGCCCACCTCACGCGCGAACGCCCGGGTGAAGCCGACGACGCCGGCCTTCGCCGCGACGTAGTGCACCATCCCCGCCAGACCGGTCCAGACGAGGTTCGTCGCGACGTTGATGATGCTCCCCTCGCCTTGCGCCTTCATCTGCCCGAGGACCGCGCGTGAGCAGAGGAACACGCTGTCGAGGTTGACGCTCATCACGCGGCGCCAGTCGTCGTAGCCGATCTGCTCGAACGCGACGTGGGGATAGCTGCCCGCGTTGTTGACGAGGACGTCGATGCGCTGGAATGCGTCGAGCGCGGTCTGGGCGATCGCCTCGGCGCCGGCCTCCGACGTGACGTCGGCGGCGACCGCGACCGCGCGCGGCGGCGCCTGGCCGTCGAGGGCGCCCGCTACCGCGGCGGCGCTGTCGCCGTCGATGTCGGCGACGACGACGCGGGCCCCCTCGTGCGCGAGGCTCTCGCAGTAGGTGCGTCCGAGACCGCTCCCTCCGCCCGTTACGACGACGACCGCGTCGGCGAGGCGGCTCATCCCTCTTCAGCGGTCGCGTGCGGCTGCCCGAGAAGGACGACGTAGACGGTTGATTCGTCGACGCCGTCGAAGGCGAGATAACGGTCGACGTCACGATCGAAGTAGCCGCCGATCGGGGCTACGTCAAGCCCGAGGTCCAGCGCGGTCAGCGCCGCGTTCTGCACCAGGTGACCCGCCTCGATGAGGACGAAGCGGTACCCGCGATCGCCGTACTTGAACGTCGAGCGATAGAAGATCGCCGTGACGTAGACGATCGCGGTCGCCGTCGAGGCGAGGTCGCTCTGGACGAAGAAGCCGTCCACGTCGGCGTCGGCGGCGCCCGCGCGCAGGAGATCGAGGGAGTGGTCCTCGGGGTCGTAGTGGTAGAGGCCGCGTTCGAGCCCCTCCACGCGCCTCGCCTCGACGTAGAGCTCCAGTGGGTAGAGGGCGCCACCGGACGGGATGATCCGGAAGGGCCGGGGAAAGGGCGTCTCGTCGTTCTCGCGCGAGACCCCGTAGCTCATTTGCAGGATCTTCGCGAGCTGCGCCAGGCCGATCGGGCCGGCTCCGAATGCGCGAGCCGTCGTGCGCCGGAGCAGCGCGGCGTCGAGCGTCGACGACGAGTGCGGGAACTCCTTCGGAAGTACGACCTTCGCCATGTCGGTGTACGGCTTCACGCGCCGCAGGCGCGCCATCGCCCGCACGATCGTCTGATTGGAGGGATGAGTCGGGTAGGTCGGGTGCCGTTCGTGGCGGCTGGTCTTCGAGTTCTCGTGGAAGAGCTCCCAGAGCGCCTTGCTGTCCGGTGCAAGCAAGAATCGGTCGACGGATTCGAGAGCCATGGGTCGTCCTTACGGGAACGGGTGCGGGTAGGGGTTGTCCGGCTCGCCCGGCTCGAGCCCGTCCTGGCCGAGCTGCTGCGGGATCGTATAGAGGCGCTTCCCGCCGAGCGCCCGATTGCGGTAGCCCATGAACAGCGGATTCAGGCCCGGTACGACGACGCGGACGACCGAGAGGCCGAGCGCGCGGACATCCGGTGTCGTCAGGTCGCAGGCGATCGGCTCGAGCCCCCGCCGCTCGAGCTCACGCGTCACCGTGCTAAGCGCCTGCGCCGGCGACTCGTCCCCGCAGTCGGCCAGGTCGTCGAAGGGGACAGACTCCGGCGAGGCCCAGCTGAACTCGGCGAACGCCTTCGAACCCTGAGGGCAGTAGAAGCGGAGATGCTGCACCTGATCCCGCACCGTCGGATGGCCGAGCTCGACCTCGATTGGGAGCTCAGGCGTGAACTCCATCACCTGCTTGGCGAACTTGCGCGTGTGCGCGAGCTCCTCGAGGCTCTTGACGAGCGCCCGCTCGGACCGCGGATCGGTCGCTGCGGCGACGGCGACGGCCGGCGACGTCGACGCCTCGCTCAGCGCGACCGTCAGCGTCGTCGGGACGCGAATGTCGGTCGTGATGTCCATCAGCTCGACGCGCAGGCCGACCTCGGTGTACCGGCGGAGCAGGTCGCGCACCGACGAGGGAAGCGACTGTTCGTCGATGTGCGGCCGGCTCATTCGCGCCTGCCAGGCGAGCGTGAAGGCATCGCGCTCGATCGCCTCACAGGTTCCGGAGAGGGCGGCCTCGGCGAACGAGCCTCCGCAGGCGAGCCCAGTGGAGATGGGCTGGACGATCGGCGTGTCCGGACGTGATCCCAGATAGTGGTACGGGACGTAGACCATCGCGGCCGGGACGAGAACGTCCTCGTCCGTCACGAGCGAGCGGCCCTCCGTCCACGCGATCGGGGTCTCCTCCGTGAACGGCTTCCACTGGAACCCGTCCGACGAGAGCTGGTCGGGGGCATAGAGGGCGAACGCCTCCGGCGGCGTCCCGCGCACGCCGAGCTCCGCGTACGACGCATACACGAGGCTCTCGTACTCGAAGATCGCTCCGCAGTAGCGTTCGATCGCCTCTCCGATCGCCTTCGCCAGCGCGCCGTACCGATGGGTGGATACGCCGCCGTTGTTGCCGAAGTTCCGGAGCGCGGTGAAGCGGCGCGTGTCGCACGCCCGCGAGAGGTAGTGGAAGAAGTCGGGATCGTCGTCGTCGGGCACGAGCTCTCGGACCTCGGAAACGATCCCGACCTTCGGGTCGACGAGGAGGTCCCACAAGCCGAGCAGGCGCTCGACCCCGAGCCCTTCGCTCTCCTGCGACGGAGACGCAGTCACGGCGGTGCTCGCCAGGGCCACGCCGGCTGCCTCAGTGACCGCGGAAGGGGATTTGCGGACCGTGCTCCAATACGACCGTCGGACGCCGAGTCGTGTCGCTT
>Ga0209059_1000354_pt1 | contig 20816 bp, 26 predicted proteins | sample GraSoiAngelo_151_FD_186165 | JGI IMG/M metagenome (GOLD analysis project Ga0209059, IMG submission 186165) | Grasslands soil microbial communities from the Angelo Coastal Reserve, California, USA - 14_1009_12_20cm (SPAdes) (version 2) | ecosystem: Environmental > Terrestrial > Soil > Grasslands ...
GCAGCAGGGACCCGAAGGCCAGGGCCTCGCCCAGCGACCAGTCGACCTCGCCGCCGGCGTAGAGCTTGGCCCGGGCCTCGATCTGTTTCTCGAGCTTCGGATGGACGTGGAAGGTCTCGGGGAAGGTGTGCAGCACCTCGACCACCCGGTCCAGCACCGACCGCTCTACGCCGGTGTCGATGTGGGGCAGGACGCCGACCGACGGCGCCCGCCGCCTGATCCCGTCCGTGGAGGTACTCGGCGTCGACATCGGCGGAGTCGTCATCCAACGCACCGGTGACGCCGGTGAGGACGACACGTCGTTCTGGGGCCCGAACTATCTGGACACACCCGAAGTCGATGACGCCATGGCGACGATCGGCGCCCTCGCGCGGGGCCGTTTCGGCGATGCCGTCCATCTCAGCCCAATGCTGATCATCATCGCCTTCGTGGTGGGCGGCTATCTTGGCGGCATCCTGGGTCTGTTCGTGGCGGTTCCGGTGGCCGCCACCCTGCGCATCCTCTTCCAGTACGCCCACGAACGCGTCTACGCCTGAGCGGCCCTCGTTCGTCACCTTCGCGCTGCTCTCGGATATCCATAGCAACCTCGAGGCCTTGGACGCCGTGCTCGAGGTCCTTCCGGAGGTCGATCGCATTCTGGTGCTGGGCGACATCGTCGGCTACGGCCCTGATCCGAATGCGGTGATCGAACGCTTGCGGTCAGTCCACGCCCGCGGCGTTCGCGGCAATCATGACCAGGCGATGCTCGACCCCGGGTTACTCGAGCTCTTCAACCCCCACGCCGCGGCCGCCGCACGCTGGACGCAAGGGGTGATGACACCGCAGAGCCTGCGCTACCTGAACGGGCTTCCTCTCACCGGCCGGATAGGCCGCCACCGGGTCGTCCACGGCAGCCCCCGCGATCCGATCTGGGAGTACATCCTCGACGATCTCCAGGCGCTCGAGATCCTGCTCACTCTGGGTCGGCGGTTCTGCTTCTTCGGTCACACCCATCTGCCTCGAATCTTCACCGAGGAAGGGGAGCAGGTGCCCGAAGTTGGCGTCTCGATTCCGCTGCCGGCCAGTGCCCTGGTCAACCCTGGCAGTGTGGGCCAGCCTCGGGATGGCAATCCGGACGCCAGCTTCGCCGTCGTCGACCTGGGGGCGTCGACCGTCCGCTTTGGCCGCGTCCCATATGACATCTCCACAACCCAGGCCAAGATCAGGGACGCGGGGCTGCCCGAGATTGAGGCGGCGCGGCTGGCGCTGGGCCGCTGACCGTAGAATTGGGTCGCAATTCATGAAACTGGTCATCGTCGGCTGCGGCCGGGTGGGCGCCATGGCAGCCGTCGCCCTGTCGAAAGATGGCCATCAGGTCACCGTGATCGACATCAACCGGCGCGCCTTCGACCGGCTGGGGCCCGACTTCAATGGTGAGATGGTGCTCGGTAATGGGATCGATGAGGACGTCCTTCGCCAGGCCGGCATCGAGACGGCCGACGGCTTCGCCTGTCTGACCAATGGCGACAACCGCAATATCATGGCCGCCCAGATCGCGCGAGAGATCTTCAAGGTTCCCCGGGTGATCACCCGGATTTACGATCCGATGCGCCAGGACGTCTACACCGAGCTCGGCCTCGATACGGTGTGCCCGACCCTTTCCGGAGCGCGCCAGATCCATACCATGCTGAAAGGATGAGCCAGCCCATGTACGTGATCGTGATCGGGGGCGGCAAGGTGGGCTACTACCTGAGCAAGCACCTGCAGGATCGGGGATACGAGGTGACCCTGATCGAGAAGGATCCGCGGCGGGCGGAGGTCCTGAATTCAGTCCTGGGGGAGATCGTCATGGTGGGCGACGGCGACGAAATGGCCTTTCTGGCCACCACCGGGATGGAGCGGGCCGACGTCGTGGTCGCGGTCACTGGCGACGACGAGGACAACCTGGTCGCCTGTCAGCTGGCCAAGCGCAAGTTCAACGTCCCCAAGACGGTCGCCCGGGTGAACAACCCGGCCAATGTCCGGATCTTCAAGACGCTGGGGGTCGACGTGGCGTTGAGCGCGACGGAGGTGCTGCTGGATCTGATCGAGTCCGAGCTGGCCTCGAAGGAAGCTGCCGGCCGGTCGGCGACCAAGCCCTAGGAGCGATCTCCAGACAAGAAGAAAGCCGGTTTGCACCGGCTGTCCAGTTTCAGCGACGCTAGGTTACGCTTTGCCGATCTTGTAGATCTTGGTCCCGCAGGTCGGGCAGGTTCCGGTGGTGGCGGGCTTGCCGTTCTTCATCGTGATGTGCTGCGGATCCTTGATGTCGACCTTTTTCTTGCACTTCAGGCAATAACCGGTAACGGCCATAACACTCTCCTTTGCTGGCTGCTGAACGCCTCGGGCGCCCCAAAAATCCGCCTGATGATAGCACAACCCCTCCAATTCGAATCGTATTCAGAATCTTGCCCAAAAAACATGATTCCCTCCCCCGCCTGCGGGCGACGGTCAGACTGGGGGCTTCAGCCGTCGTGGCGAGCGAGGATGACGCTCGCGTTGTGCCCGCCCAGCCCGAAGGAGTTCGATAGGGCGACGTCGACCTTGGCGCGCCGCGCCGCGTTCGGAACGTAATCCAGATCGCACTCCGGATCCGGAGTGTGCAGGTTGATCGTGGGCGCGATCACCTGGTCGCGAATCGTCAGCGCGCAGACCACGGCTTCCACCGCGCCCGAGGCCCCCATCATGTGGCCGGTCATCGACTTGGTGCTGCTCACCGCCAGCCGTTCGGCATGCTTGCCGAATACACGGTGAATCGCGTCGGTCTCGAACTTGTCGTTCAGCGGCGTTCCCGTCCCGTGGGCGTTGATGTAGTCGACCCGCTCCGGCTCGATCTCCGCTTTGCGCAAGGCGCGGCGCATCGTCAGCACAGCGCCTTCGCCCTCCGCCGGCGCCGCCATATCGAAGGCGTCATTGCTGGAGCCGTAACCGATCACCTCCGCGTAGATTCGGGCGCCGCGGCGGCGAGCGTGCTCCAGCTCCTCCAGCAACAGCGCGCCTGCTCCTTCGGAGATCACAAAGCCGTTCCGATCTCGGTCGAAAGGCCGTGAGGCTTGCGTCGGATCCTCGTGCTGCGCCAGGGCGCGCATGGCGCAGAAGCCGGCGTAGACAACGGGAACCAGCACCGCCTCAGCCCCGCCGGTCACGATCGCATCGGCATCCCCGCGCCGGATCGTTTCGAACGCTTCGCCGACCGCGCCGCTGCCCGTGGCGCAGGCGGACACCACCGCCATGTTCGGCCCACGCAGGCCGAGCACGATCGCGATATGGCCGGAGGCGGTATCGGTCAGCATGTTCTGGATGAACGTCGGGCTGACCCGCTTGAGCCCGCGTTCCTGCAGGATTCGCTGTTGCTCGAGCAGGACCGTGAGTCCGCCGGCGGCGCTGCCGAAGACGACGCCCACCTCGTCCAGCAGGCCGTTCCGGGTCAGTCCCGCATCGGCAAACGCCTCCTGGGCGGCCACCACCCCCAGCTGTGTATAGCGGTCCATCCGGCGGAGCTCCTTGGGCTCGATCCGTCCGGTGGCGTCGAATCCTTTGACCTCGCCGGCGATCTGGACCGGATATTCGCTCGCGTCGAACAGGGTCACCCTGCCGACACCCGATTGGCCTTCCAGCATGGCCGCCCAGGTGCTGGGCGCATCCAGGCCGACGGGGGTCACCGCCCCCACGCCGGTGACGACGACCCGCTTCATCCCAACGGCGACGGCGTCAGGACCCGGGCCACTTCACGATCGTTCAGCGAGACGACTTGCGAATCCTGGCTGATGCGCCGAATCAAGCCCGAAAGAACCTGTCCCGGGCCGATCTCGAGGAATTCGGCGCTGCCCCGGGTGACCATCTCGACGACGGAAGCCGTCCACTGCACCGGCTTCAGAATGTGGTCCGCCAGCTCTTTGCGGACATCGTCGGCGCTGGTCAGAATCTGCCCCGTGATATTGGCGACCACCGGGATACGCGGTTGGCGCAAGGGAAGCCGCGCGACGATCTCTCCGAACTGCGTGGCCGCGCGGGCCATCAGCGGCGAGTGCGACGCGATGCTGATCGGCAGCCGTACCACGCGGGCAGCGCCCCGCAGCCGGGCGAGTTCGGTAGCCCGGTCCAGGGCGGCGGACTCACCCGACAGCACCACCTGCCCCGGCGAGTTCGCGTTGGCCAGCGTGATGACGCCGCAGGCGGCTGCCTCGCGCACGACCCCTTCGACGACCTGCCGGTCAAGGCCCAGGACCGCCAGCATCCCGCCGGGTCGCTCGTTGCCGTTCTCTTTCATCAGCCGGCCGCGCTCCCGTACCAGGACCAGCGCGGTATCGAAGTCGATGACGTCTGCGGCCACCAGCGCCGTGAACTCACCCAGGCTGTGGCCGGCCACGTAGCGCGGCGCGATCACCTGGCCCATGCTCTGCCATCGCTCGCGCATCGCGTTCAGACAGGCGATGCTCACGGTCAGGATCGCGGGCTGGGCGTTGATCGTGTCGTTCAGGTCCTGTTCGGGACCCTCGAAGCACAGCTTGGTCAGAGCAAAGCCGAGGATTTCGTCAGCCCGGCGAAACACACGACGAGCCGTTTCGGACGCGTCGTACAGCGCCTTGCCCATCCCTACATACTGCGAGCCCTGTCCGGGGAACACGAAAGCCATCGGCCGATCGCCGTATGGCGTCGTCATGGGCTGGGAGGTCAGGCGACGGACACCTTCCCCTTGACGTAATTCCAGGCCTCGCCCACCGTTCGAAGCTTCTGGGCGTCTTCATCGGAGATCTCCATCCCGTATTCCTCTTCGAAGGCCATGATCAGCTCAACCAGGTCGAGCGAATCGGCCTGCAGGTCCTCGGTGAAGGAGGCTTCCGCGGTCACCTTCTCGACGTCGACGCCAAGCTGCTCGGCGATGATGCTCCGAAACTTGTCGAAATTCGCCTCGGCCATCCTACCCTCCTGCTGATTGAAGTTGCGGGCACGGTGTGGGTGCCCAAATTTGGTGTATACAATAGCGAACCGCGGGTGCGGCTGGGGTGGCCAGCCGTCGCGAGCTCGCAGGGATGTATCCCGCCAGGCCACCAATGGTTACGGCGAGTTGCGATTTCCGAGTTCGCGACGAATTCAGTGAACGGCCGTAACCAGCCGCAATATCACGACATAAAATGAGGCGTGACTTCAGCCCCGGTGCCTTCCCCGGCTCAGACTCGGCGGGGAGTGGCTCTCGGCACGATTGCTGGCATTGGCATCTATCGCCCACCGCTCGACGCGCCGCTGGCCCGACGGGTTAGCGGCACGGAGCTCACGGGCGTCTCGTATCGCGTCCAGGGCAAGCACGGGCTGACCACCGCCTCGCTCGCGGCCGGGGCGGCGCGGGCGGCGATGCAGGCGGCCGGCGCGGATCCGTCGGACCTGGAGATGATCGTGGTGGGGACGACGACGCCGGACGTGCTCTGGCCATCGACGGCCTGCCTCGTCCAGACCGAGTTGACGCTGCCGATGGTGGCGAGCTTTGACCTTTACGCCGCCGAGACGAGCCTGCTCGCCGCTCTCGATGTCGGCACCCGATACGTGGCCGCTGGTGCGCGAGGTGTCCTGGTCATCGGAGCTGAATCGGATAACCAGCTGGTTGATCTGCCGGGGCAGGGCGGTGCGGTCCATGGACGTGCCGCTGCCGCTGCCGTGCTGACCTCCGGCGGTGGTGAGGCGGGGATTCTCTCGACGGTGGTCGGTGGCGCCGCCCGGCCCGAGGTCAACGGTGATGCGCAGGATCGGATCCTCCTGCGCGGACTCGCGGACGGCGTCGACGAATGCCTGCGGAAAGCGAGACTGACCATGACGGACATGGACCTCGTCATCGGTGAGCAGTCCGCGCCGGAGATCATGCATGCGTGGAGCAGGGCCGCCGGCGTCTCCGCCGCCCGGCTGGTGGTCCAGCCGGCGCGCTACGGTGCGCTGCTCGCCGCGGCTCCCCTGATGGTTCTGCACGACATGGTCCGGGAGGGTCGCCTGCATAACGCCATGACGGCGCTGCTGATTCAGTGCGGAAGTGGCCCGGCGTGGGCAGCCGCGTGCGTGCGATGGGGCGGTGGAGGATTGGTCGAGTGGTGAACGGCACCCGGGTCGTGGTGACCGGTACGGGGAGCATCACCTCGCTTGGCCAGACCACCCGTGAGACGTGGGAGGCGGTCAAGGCCGGTCGATCGGGGGTGCGCCGGGTCCAGGCCTTCGACCCATCGGAGATGCCGAGCAAGGTGGCCAGCGAGGTGATCGGCTTCAAGCCGGAGGAGCGCCTCGATCGGAAAGAGGCGCGGCGGTTGTCCCGCTTCGTGCAGTTCGCGATGGTCGCCACCCGCGAGGCGCTCGGCGAGTCGGGACTGCAGATCACAGAGGCGAATCGCGACCAGGTCGGCGTGCTGGTGGGCAGCGCGATCGGGGGGCTGGAGGAGATCGAGGAGGCCCATACCATTCTCAAAGAGCGCGGTCCCTCGCGCATCAGTCCCTTCACCGTGCCGATGATGATCGCGGACATGGGCGCCGGTCAGATTTCGATCTCGCTCGGCGCCCGTGGTCCGAACTTCTGCACGGTTTCGGCGTGCAGTTCCGGTGCCCACGCGATCGGTGAAGCCTTCGAGATCATCAGGCGAGGCGACGCGACGGCCATGATCGCGGGCGGCAGCGAGGCCTGCGTCACGCCGCTGGCGCTGGCGGCGTTCTGCGCGTCGCGCGCCGTGTCGACGCGCGAGGTTGACCCGAGTCGAGCGAGTTGTCCCTTCGATCTGGAGCGGGACGGCTTTGTGATGGGGGAAGGTGCCGGCATCCTGATCCTCGAGGAGCTGAGCTCAGCGCTCAAGCGGGGGGCGCCGATCATCGCCGAGATCGTCGGCTACGGGGCAACCGCCGATGCCAGTCACATCACGGCGCCCGATCCGGTCGGCGCTGGTGCCGCCCAGGCCATGAAGCGCACCCTCGCCAAAGCGCGGGTCGCGCCCGAGGAGGTCAGCTACATCAACGCGCATGGAACCGCGACCCAGCTGGGCGATGTCGCCGAGACGCTGGCCTTCAAGGACATCTTCGGCGAGGCCGCCTACAAGATCCCGATCAGCTCGACCAAGTCCATGCTGGGCCATCTGCTGGGGGCGGCGGGATCGGTTGAGGCCGTGATTTCCGTCAAGGCCGTTCAGGAAGGGGTCGCACCCCCCACCATTAACCTGGAGCACGCCGATCCCCAATGCGATCTCGACTACATTTCCGAGGGCGCTCGCGAGCTCGACATCAAGCTCGCCCTCTCCAACTCCTTCGGCTTCGGCGGGCACAACGCGTCCTTGCTGTTCAAGCAATTCTCGGGGTAGCCCGTGATCTTCCTCAGCGACTTCCTCAACGCTGAGGTGGTGGATGTTCGGCAGCACCGCGTCGGACGCGTCCGAGACCTGGTGGTCGTGATGACCGAGCCCTTCCCCAAGGTGACCGGCGTCATCCTCAAAGGGAACCCAAAAGTGCACTCACTCGACTGGGCCGTGGTGCGCAGCTGGGACAACAAGGAGCTCAGCCTGAAGGTCGACGAGGCGAGCCTCCAGCCACATGCTCGCGCCGACAACGAGCTCTGGCTTTCTCGCCAGATCCTGGACAAGCAGATCGTCGACATGGATGGGCGGCGGGTCGTGCGCGTCAACGACCTCCAGCTTTCCCAGGTCGACGGCAATCTGTTGCTGGTCGGCGTCGACATCGGAAGTCGCGGCCTGGCCCGCCGCGTCGGGCTCGAGGGTCTGGGTCGGTGGTTGACCTCGGCGGTCCGGCGCGACTGGCCTCAGAAACTGATCTCCTGGGAGGCGGTCGACCCGGTCAAGAGTGACGTCAGCTCGGTCAAGCTTCGCATCGCCCACACCAAACTGGCCAAGCTCCATCCGGCGGATATCGCGGACATCGTCAACGAGCTCAGCCCGGACGATCGAAGTGCTGTCTTTGCGGCGCTCGATGACGAGAAAGCCGCCGATACCCTGGAAGAGATCGACGAGCCCCAGATGCAGGCGTCAATCCTCGAGCGGCTCGACGTCGAACGGGCGTCCGACATCCTCGAGGCCATGGCCCCAGACGAGGTTGCGGACTTGCTGGCCGACATGCCGCGCGACCGGGCCCAGCTCCTGCTCCAGAAAATGGAGGAAGACGAGGCGCAGGACGTCGAGGAACTGCTCGCCTATCGTGAAGATACGGCCGGCGGCCTGATGACGACCGAATACGTGGGAGTCCTGCACACGTTGACCGCCGCCGAGGCTATCGACCGCCTGCGCGAGCTCGAGCCGAACGCCGAATCGGTCTACTACGTTTACGTCGTCGACGAGGAGGAGCATCTGCTCGGCGTGCTCTCGCTGCGCGACCTCATCGTGGCCAGGCCGGAGACGAAGATCCGCGACTTCATGATCAAGCACGTCATGTCGGTTGGCCTCGATGCCGGGCCCCGCGAGGTCGCCGAGGTCACGTCCAAATACAACCTGCTGGCGGTCCCGGTGGTCGATGAGCACAACCGGATCCAGGGGATCGTTACCGTCGACGACGTCATGGAGCGGGTCATGCCGGCGCGGGCCGGCATGCGGCGCCGCCGCATCTTTTAGAGCCGGTCGTTGACGTCGCCGAAGGCGCTCCAGCGATCCCTGGGAGCGCTTCGGAGCCGCCGCATTCGGTTTGTGATGCTGCTTTCGGTCGTCGGTCCCGGGATCATCACCGGCACCGTGGACAACGATGCCACCGGCATCACCGGCTACGCCCTGGCCGGCTCGCACTTCGGCTATGACCTGCTCTGGCTGCTGATCGTCACCGCGGTCTGCCTGGCGGCCATCCAGGAAATGGTGGCCCGCATGGGCACGGTGACGGGAAAGGGCCTCTCCGACCTGATCCGCGAGCGCTTTGGCGTGGCGCCGACGGTCTGGGTGATGATCCTCCTCTTCATCGCGAATGCCGCCACGACGGTCGCCGAGTTTGCCGGCATCGCGGGTGCGGCCCAGCTCCTGTTCGGCAACGTCGCCCGCTACATTGCCATCCCGGTGTGTGCGGTTTTCGTCTGGTTCCTGGTGCTACGCGGTTCCTTTCGAATCGTCGAACGGATGTTGCTCATCCTGAGCCTGGTGTTCGTCTCCTATATCGTCTCGGCGGTTTTCGCTCATCCGAAATGGAGCGAGGTGATCCACCACACGGTGGTGCCCACGTTTCACTTCACCGCGCCCTTCCTCTTGATTTTCATCACGATCGTCGGAACGACGATCACTCCCTGGATGGCGTTCTTTCAGCAGTCCAATGTGGCCGACAAGGGCCTGAGTCCAAACCAGCTGCGCTTCGAGCGGATCGACACCTACACTGGGATCCTCGCCCTCAACGTGGTGGCCTTCTTCATCATCGTGGCGACCGGTGCCACGGTTTTCGTCCACCATGTCCACGTCGACCCCTCCGACCCGTCGGCTTTCGCCAAGATCGCCCTCGCCCTCAAGCCGCTCGCCGGCCAGTACGCCGAGCAACTATTTGCGATCGGGCTGCTCAACGCCTCGTTGATGGCCGCCTCGGTGCTCCCGCTATCGACGACCTATGCGATCACGGAAGCGTTCGGCCTCGAGCGCGGCATCGACAAATCGTTTGCCGAAGCGCCGGCCTTCCTGACGATCTACACGACGATGATCGTTCTGGGCGCCCTCATCGCCATGTTTCCGGGCGCTCCCCTGGCCCTGATCACCAACCTCCCCAACATCGTCAACGGGTTGATGCTGCCTCTGTTGCTCCCCATCCTGATGGTGCTCGCCAATGACAAGCGCATCATGGGCCGCTACGCCAATACGCCCCTCTTCAACGTCTTCAGTGGGGTGGTGCTGGTCTTCCTCTCGCTCGTGACGCTAGCCTTCCTTGCCTCGATCGTCTTTCCGGGATTGTTCCGTGGCTAGGCGACGGTCGGCCTCGCGCCGGAAGGCAGCCTCGGCCTCCACGCCGAACAGGACGAATCGAACATTCTCGAGTGACGCGGCCGTCTCCGCCTGCGCGACGACCTCGTCGACCATGATCCGCGCGCATTCGTCGAGTGGAAATCGCGCAATGCCGGTGCCAACCGCGGGAAAGGCGATCGACCGCAATCCATGCTGGTTGGCCAGTTCGAGACTGCGTCGCGTCGACTGGCGCAGGCTTTCGGCGGTCGTCCGCCCTCCGAGCCGCATGCTGGCCGCGTGGATGACGTGTCGCGCCTGGAGCTTGCCGCCGCTCGTGATGGCCGCCTCGCCGACATCGATCGGGCCGACCTTGCGGCACTCGGCCTGGATCGTTGGACCGCCGGCCCTGGCGATGGCGCCCGCCACGCCGCCGCCGAGTTCGAGGTCATTGTTCGCGGCGTTGACGATCGCGTCCACGTCCTGCGTGGTGAGGTCGCCCTGCATCACCTCCACTCGCAGCTTTCCAGCCCGCCAGCTCACCGGGTCGGCTGCACCTGCCAGGCCATGGACGCCATCCGAGCCTCGACGTCCGCACGCGTGACCGACTCGAGTCCACGGACGCTGAAGTGCTGGATCGTGAACGAGGCCATCACCATCGCGTACGCCAGGGCGAGGCGCACCGTCTCGTCGTTCTCCACCTGCTGTTCGGCGAGGCAGCCGAGAAAACCCGCCGCCACCGCGTCGCCGGCGCCGGTAGGATCGGTTGGCGGATCGACCGGCAGGGCGGGCAGATGGATCTCCTCGGCGTGGCGGTACAACGTGGCGCCTTTCGGACCTTCCTTGATCACCAGTCCGCGCAACCGGTAGCGATGCCGCAGCAGCGCCGCCGCCTGCTCGATGGTTCCAACCTTCGCCAGGGCGATGGCCTCAGAGGCATTGAGAAAGAGGTAGTCGAGCCGTTGCAGGACGGGCTCGAGCGCCGCTGGGTCTTCGCGGATGTAGAGCTTCATGGTGTCCCCCGCGACCAGCCAGGGATGATCCAGTTGCTCGAGCACGCGCAGCTGGTGGCGAGGCTCCATGCTGCCCAGAAACACGATGGGAATGGTCCGCTGGTCCGGCGTCAGGACCGGTTTGAACCCGCGATAGGCACCCTGATCGGATCGCTCGTTGCGGGTGGTGCCGGTCTCGTAATCATGCTCGGCAAACCAGCGATAGGTCGGCAGCTCCGAGGTAACGACACCGCGAAGGTCGGCGCCGGTCCTGTGCATCGCGGCCTGGAAGGTCGGCATGAAGTCCGGGCCTGCCGTGCCGACCACCGAGACGGGAGCGAACAATCGGGCGGCGAGCGTGAAGTAGGTCGCCGATCCCCCGAGTCCGTCGGTGTTGGCGCCCATCGGGGTTCGGACGTCGTCGCGCGTGATCGTGCCGGCGACCAGCAGTCGGCGCGGTTCAGGGCCGGGCATACGAGGCCCAATTCTCTACTAATTTCCCTCCCTCGCCTGCGGGGGAGGGAGGGTGGGGGCCTTTCTACACCGCGAGCAATTGCGGGTCGGGTCGGGCCAGCTCGCCCTCGACCGCCGCGACGAAGCGGCGCACCGCGGTCGGATCGGTGACCAGCCATGCTTCGTCGGGGCGGTTGAAGTCCGGCTGACAGATCAGCGCCATGGCGGTGTCGTCTCCGAGAACCGCGCTGAACCAGGTATGAGACAGCCAGCCCATCCCCGGGTCGCGCCGGTCAGCCTCCTGGGGAAGGGGAGTGGTGTCGGGCGTCGTGACCACGGCGCGGCGAGCGCTGCGAACCAGGCCCATCTCGGCATCCCACTCGGCCCGGACCGCGGCCGGGTCCGGCCGGCCGAGGTAGACCGTATAACGCCCGGGCCGCATGGTGGCGAGGCTCTCAACGACTCGACGCAGCAGGGGGACGGTCGAGGCGTCGGTGACTGGCCGGCTGCCCGGGGTGTCTTCGATCAGCGATGCCATCTCGCCCATAGGTGCAGGCTAGCACAGATTGAGGCTGAAAGCAAACATTTGTTCGTAGGTGGTTCTAGGGCTGTCGGAAGAGCGGGACGACGTTGGTCGGCCGGCCCCGCCAGCGGGTGCGGGCGGCCAGCATCAGGTCCTCCTGGGCTTCGAAGAGGACTTCGGCCGTCCGCTCGACCGATCGATCGATGCCGAGCTTCTCGGTGTAGGGGCCATCGAGCTGACCAAGCAGGTGGACGATGCGGCGCCAGATGTGCGTGGGAATCAGCTTGATCTCGCGCAGCCGGCACTCTTCGACTGCACCGAGCAATTGATCTGTCTCGCGCAACTGGTTGCGCGGCGTGGGCGCGGTGCGGCGTTGCCATGCCCAGAACCGATGCTGGGCGATTTCTAAAACGGTGCGCTCGATCATTGGCTTAGCCGTCATGATAGTCCCGGTATGGAAGAGCGGGTCGACAGTCAGGAGGTTTACCCGGGCGAGCTCTTTCAGGTGTTCAAGGATCGGGTGCGGCTTAAGAGCGGAAAGGAGACGACCCGCGAGATCGTGCGCCATCCGGGATCCGTCGCCATCATTCCGCGTCGAAGCGACGGCCGCATCGTCCTGGTCCGGCAGTTCCGATACGTGACCGGTCACGAGCTGTGGGAAATCCCGGCCGGCACCCTCGACAAACCGGGAGAGGATGTTCCCGATGCCGCCCGGCGGGAGCTAGCCGAGGAAGCCGGCCTCAAGGCCGCTCGCTGGACCACGCTGGGCAGCGCCTATCTGATGCCCGGCTACTGCGACGAGCGGATGACCTTTTTCCTGGCCGAAGACCTGTCCGCGACGGAGGCCCATGCCGAGCTGGACGAATCGTTCAAGGTGAATCCGTTCGACCTGCACGACCTCCAGGTGCTCCGCTCGACCGGCGAGCTCGAGGACGCCAAGACGCTGCTCGGCCTCGCCTGGGCTGGCGTCCAGCTCTGGGAGTCGCCTGTCCCTCGAGCCTGAGAGCTACTCCTCCGCTTCGGTGCCCTTGGATTTCTGATAGGCGGCGATCACGGTCTGGGCGGCGTGCGCCGGCATCTCTTCATAGTGGGAGAACCTCATCGTGTAGCGCCCGCGGCCCTGAGTAATGGATCGCAGATCGATGGGGAAGCGGTACATGGATGAGAGGGGGACTTGCGCCTTTACCTTCTCCATGTGATCGCCCGAGGGTTCCATCCCGGCGATCTTGCCGCGTTTCCCGTTGAGGTCGCTGATGACGTCGCCCATGTTGCGCTCGGGGACGAGGACTTCCACCTCCATGATGGGTTCGAGCAGCACGGGTCTGGCGTCCATCACCGCCTCGCGCATGGCCATCGCGCCCGCCAGCTTGAAGGCGATGTCCTTGCCGTCGACCTGGTGGGTCGAGCCATCGAGCAGGCTGACCTTGATATCGACCAGCGGGTTGCCGGTCAGCACACCCTGCTCCATGGTTTCGCGAACCCCCTTCTCCACCGAGGGCCGGAAGTTCTGCGGGATGGAGCCACCGAAGATCTTGTCTTCCCACACGAAACCGGTGCCGCGGGGGACCGGTGCGATCTCGATCACGCAGTGGCCATACAGCCCCGCGCCCCCCGACTGCTTCTTGTACTTCTTCTCGGCCTTGGCGTTGCTGGTGATCGTCTCCTGGTACGGCACTCGCGGCACCGAAAGCGATCCCTCCACGGCGTACTTGCGCTTCATCTTCTCCAGCACGACATCGAGGTGGACGTCGCCCATACCGTGGACGATCGATTCCTTGGTGATGGGTTCGTGCTCGAGCGTCAGCGTCGGATCCTCGTCCACCAGCTTGACCAGGGCGGCGTTGACCTTCTCTTCATCGGCCTTGTTCTTGGCGGTGACGGCGGCGCTGTAGGTCTGTGCCGGGTACTCGATCGGTGGAAGTCGCAGCGGATGGTCCCGGCTGGCGAGGGTGTCGCCCGTCGCCGTTGCCTGGAGCTTGCTGATGCCGGCGATATCGCCGGCTGCCACTTCGGTCGCCGGTTCCAGCGTTTTCCCCTTGGGAAAGCCAATGGTTCCCGGACGCTCGGGCTGGTCCCTGGAAGCATTGAGCAAGGGGGTTCCGGGCGTCAGCACGCCGGAAACGACCTTCACATAGCTGATACGACCGACGAACGGGTCCGCGGTCGTTTTAAAGACCAGCGCGGTCAGCGGCCCGCTGGGATCGGCGCCGATGGCCTCGGGCTGGTCCGCGCGCGGATTCACCGCCTGTACCGTCGGCGCGTGCTTGGGCGATGGGAGCAGCGCCACGATCGTGTCCAGCAGCGTGCCGACCCCGATCGATTTGGCGGCAGCGGCACACAACACCGGCACGATGCTGCCCGCAGCCACGCCCTTGGCGAGCGCGCTGGTGACCTCCGTGTCGCTCAGCTCTCCCGTATCCAGGTACTTCTCGAGCAGGGCGTCGTCGGTTTCCGCCGCCGCCTCGACCAGCGGCGACCGCCGCGACTCCACCTCTGCCGCCAGGTCAGCGGGAATCGGGATCTCCTTGCTCCGGCCCTGCTGGTCGAACTCGTACGCCTTGCGCGTCACGAGATCGACCACGCCCTTGAACGCGGTCTCATGGCCGATTGGCGCCTGGATCGCAACTGGGCGGGGCGAGAACTCCTTGAAGCTGTCGACCGACTTCCAGAAGTCCGCGTTCTCCTTGTCCATCTTGTTGACGACGATCAGGGTGGGAAGGTTGTGGTCGCGCACCTGGTGCCAGGCGAGCTCGGTGCCGACCACGACCCCGGTGCTGGCGCTGACGACGATCAGGGCTCCCTCCGCGGCGCGTAGGGCGCCGTTGACCTCGCCGACGAAATCCTGGAAACCCGGCGTGTCCACCAGGTTGACCTTGTGATCGTGCCAGGTCAGATGCGCGATCGCGGTGCCGATGGAGATCTTGCGCTTGGTTTCCTCGGGCTCGAAATCGAAGGTGGTGTTGCCGGCTTCAGGCTTTCCCAGCCGGTCGACGGCGCCGCCGGCGTAGAGCATCGCCTCGGCGAGGCTAGTCTTGCCGTCGTGGCTATGCCCGAGTAGGGCGACGTTACGGATTTTCTCCGGATCGGTTCTGGCCACCGCTTCTCCCTGCCAGAGAAATAGTAATTCGGAAGCGCTCTAACCGATAGGCCCCAGCGGAATGATCTCGACGGGCTCGCTAGCGGCAACCTCACTCGTGCCCTGCGGCACCACGATCAGGCAGTTCGCATCGGCCATCGAGCGAAGCACATGCGAACCCTGGTCGCCCGTCAGGCGCACCACGATCCGGTCGCCCTCCCGCCGGGCGATGCCGCGAAAGTACTGCTCGAGATGCGGCGGGTTGACCAGCCGATCCGCGGTCGTGGCGCGCAGTCGCGGTCGCTGGTAATCGGCGCGTCCCTGCATCTTCAACACGGCGGGTCGCACGAAGAGCTCGATCCCGACCAGGGCGGAGACCGGGTTTCCCGGGAGGCCGATCAACGGACGTCCCTCGAGGGTTCCGACGAGCAGGGGCTTCCCCGGACGCAGCGCGACCTGCCAGAAATCGACCGCCTCGCGATCCTCGACCAGTGCCCGTACCAGGTCGTAGGCGCCCATCGAAACGCCGCCGGTGCTGACCACCAGATCCGCATCTCCCGCCGACCGGAACCGATCCAGGAGGTCCGATCGCGTGTCGCGGGCCACCCCGACATCGAGTACCTCGGTGCCGGTCTCTTCGAGCGCCGCCCGCAGCGCGTAGCGGTTCGTGTTGGTGATCTGCCCCGGGCCCAAGGACTCGCCGGCGTCGCGCAATTCGTCGCCGGTGGTCAGGAGCAGCACGCGCGGCCGGCGGACGCAGCGGATGGTTCGACGTCCCACCGAGGCGATGACGCCGATGAGACCAGGCGTCAGCACCCGCCCCGTGTTGGCGACGAGATCGCCGCGGCGGATGTCGCTGCCCGCCTGCCGAACGCTGGTGCCGCGCTCGACGGCTACCCGAATTTCGACCTGGCCATCAGCGTCGGCGGTGTCTTCGACGCGCACTACCGCGTCGGCCCCCTCTGGCATGACCGCACCCGTCATGATCCGAAGCGCGCTGGCCGCACGCACGCTGGTGGGAGGCGCGACCCCGGCCCGGATCTCACCCAGGACATTCAGCCGAACGGGCGCCGTCTCAGAGGCGCCGGCGGTATCCGCGGCGCGCACCGCAAAGCCGTCCATCGCGGAGTTCGTGAACGGCGGCACGTCGCGGTCAGAGTGGACCTCCTCGGCCAGCACTCGGCCGTTGGTGGCCGTCAGGGCGACGTCTTCGGCGTCGAGCACGCGAATTCGCTGCAGGATGCGCTCGCGTGCTTGGGCGACCGTCAGGACGGTCGCAGTGGATTTACCGATCGTTCCAGTGACTGTTTTCGAATTCGGGCCCGCCGCCCTCACCGTCGGTGACAACGTTCTGATGGAATCGCGCCGCGACCATCTGGTACGCCATCGCGCGCGGAATCCCGAGTTTGGTGAGGGCCTTGACCTCGTCGGCCATGACCTTATCGCGAGCCGACTCGATGGCGGCGATCACATCATCGATCGCGGTCCGGGCTTTCACCCCGCCGCTCGCCCCGTTTTCGGCTGCGACCTCGGAAGGAGCCTCGACCTGGGGTTCCTTCGGAGCCTTCGTCTTGCTGTCTTTGGTCTCTTTGGCCATGGAATCCTTCACCTTACCAACTGGAATTGAACTCAGGCAGGCACGCTCAAGCTGGCTGTCCCGCGCCTAGCTTGTACCCGTTCCATCACGAACAGAAACGTTGCCTGGCCAGCACGTGCGAATTGCAGACCCATGTAGGCAGTGCTACGGTCAGCAACGTGAATCGGTCGGCGCGCTTGCATCGGTTGCTGGTGATCCTCTCGGCCGCGACCGCGCGCCCAGGGATCCGAGCCGTCGACCTGGCCGATACGTTGAAGGTCAGCACCAGGACCGTCTTTCGCGACCTGGCCGAGCTGCAGCGCCTCGGCTTTCCGGTGACGTTCGGCAACGGCTACCCGGCCCAACAAGAGCTCTTTCGGCGTCGCCGCCGGCAGGAGATGTCGCAGGTAATGGCCGATCTGGTCGACCAGCAGCTCGAAGTGGTTCGTCGGAAACTGCCGCCGGAGGAGGCGGAACGCGTAGTCAACGAGGCCATTCGCTACCTTCCGATGGAAGCGGCCGAAGCGGTCACCCGCGCGCTCGCTCGAGCCGCCCGGCAATAGGTTTTACAATTGCCGCACTGGTCGGCTAGCTCAGCTGGTTAGAGCGCTTGGTTCACATCCAAGAGGTCGAGGGTTCGAGTCCCCCGCCGACCACCATCCCATTGCGCCCATCCGCCTCAGGCTCGGCTATACGTGATAATGCTGAGGTTGCGTAATCTGATACTGCGGGTATAAGATAGGAAGCCGAGGCCACCATTAAAGGGAGGGTTTTGCAGCATGGCTCATGTCGAAAAAGAGATCGAGGTCGACAAGCCGGTTGACCATGTCTACTCGCAGTGGACCCAGTTCGAAGAGTTCCCGAAGTTCATGGAGAACATCGAACAGGTTCGCCAGCTGGATGACAAGCATCTCGAGTGGAACGCGAAGGTGGCTGGTACGCAGCGGCAGTGGAAGGCCGAGATCGTCGAGCAGAAGCCAAACCGGGTGATCGCCTGGCGATCCATGACGGGTGACCAGAATGACGGCAAGGTTGAGTTTCAGCCGGTAAACGGTCACACGCGCGTCAAGCTCAGCCTCGACTACGAGCCGCCGAAAGGCGCCGTTGGCGAGATCGGCGACAAACTGACCCAGGCCACGCCCCGCAGCGTCGAGAACGACCTGAAGCGTTTCAAGGCGTTCATCGAGCAGCGGCCACAGCCGACCGGCACCTGGTCAGGCGAAATCCACTCCGGCCAGGTCAAGAAGTAGCGAGTCTGGCCGTATAGATATGTAAGGCGCGTTCGGTTTCCCTCCGCGGGCGGTCGCCTCCGGGCGACCGCTCTTCTTTTTGCCCGGGGAAGACCCGTTGTCTTTGTTAGACTTACGAGCGCTTTCCTGCTCCGTTGCCGCTGCGAGGCCATACGCGGAGCAAATCCCATAGGAAAGGAGGTAGCGTTTGTCCGCGTACGAGTTGATGTATATCGTCAAGCCCGAGCTCGACGATCAGGCGGTCCAGCAGGAGATCGAAAAGGTCGGCCAGCTGATCCAGACGAATGGGGGCCAGGTCAAGAAGGTGACCCCATGGGGGAAACGTCGCCTGGCGTACACCGTCAAGGACCAGCGGGAAGGGCATTACGTCGTCGAGGAGTTCGATCTCAACCAGGCCAAGGTTCAGGAGGTCGAACGTGTCTTGAAAATTTCCGACACCGTCTTTCGCCATTTACTGGTTCGACAGGATGAGAGGAAGTCATGAACCTGAACAAAGTGATGCTGATCGGCCGTCTGACCCGCGATCCCGAGATGCGCTACACGCCCAGTGGTTCGCCGGTGACGACGTTCTCACTGGCAACGAATCGGTACGGCCAGTCAACCGACGGTGAAAAAAAGGAGTACACGGATTACCACAACGTCGTGGTGTGGAACATCGGCAAGCGAAATCTCGCCGAAATCTGCGGCCAGTACTTGCACAAGGGCAGCCTCGTCTATGTCGAGGGCCGGCTGCAGACCCGCTCATGGGAGGGCCAGGACGGGCAGAAGCGCAAAACCACCGAGGTCAACGCCACCGAGATCCAGTTCCTCGAGCCACGCAGCCAGCAGTCGCGTGAGCCCGCCGCGGAGCCGGTCGAAACCGCCGTCGCGGCCGCCGCGCCTGCCGGCCGTGGCGAGGAGCCGTCGCGCGACGTCGACCCGGAGGACATTCCTTTTTAAGGAGCGATTGATCACGCACCATGCCACCCCCGACTGATAAGCGCGACCGCAAGCCGCACAAGAAGGTCTGCAATTTCTGCGCGGAAAAGGTCCACCTGATCGACTACAAGGAGGTGTCCCGGCTGCGCCGCTTCGTCAGCGAGCGCGGCAAGATCCTTCCGAGACGCGTCACGGGCACATGCGCCCGGCACCAGCGCCGGCTGGCCGTTGCGCTGAAGCGCGCGCGGCACGTCGCTCTGCTGCCCTATACCGCCGACCAGCGCTAGCGACGGGTGCCAGCATCCCCGAGTGTCGGGAGGCTGGCTCGGTAGTATCGCACCGTGAGCTTCCCGTACCGTGGCGTGGTGCGACGGTTGGCGGTGCCCGTAGTCGCGATTCTGCTCCTGTCCGGCTGCGGCTTCTTTGGGCCTGGGGCGAGCGAGAATGAACGCACCGTCCTCATCGACTACCACTACGACCAGTTCGCCAACATGTTTGCCCGGTACTTTCCCAACCACCTGACGGTCCGGCAGGGTGATACCGCCGTCTTCAAGCAGGCCTGGAACGGCGAGGCGCACACCGTCAGCTTCGGCGGCTTGATCGATACCATTGGGAAGCCCGTATGGGCCTACCTCGACAAAGATAAGCAGGCGCCACAAGAGGTATTGAACGCGACAGACCAGGCGGCTCAGGCGATCCCGTTCATGGTCGATCAGAACAACCACGTGCAACAGAATGCCGCGCAGCCGTGTTATCTGGACAGCGGAACGCCGCCGACCCACCCGACCACGCCCTGCCCGAAGCGAGCGCAACCATCGTTCACCGGCCGCCAGGCGTTCTATTCGAGCGGCTTCATCCCCTATCAGGGAACCGACCGCGATAACAGCTTCCGGGTGCCCATCGCGAGCGACGCGAAGCCCGGTACCTACCACTTCATCTGCCTGTTCCACGGTCCCGGAATGAACGGGTCGCTCACCATCGTTCCGAAAGGCAACGCGATTCCGTCTCAGGACCAGGTCAACACGCAGGCGCAAGCGCAGATCGATCGATTTGCGAAGCCGCTGGCGAGCGCCTTCGCCGATGCGAAGAAGGGCCACTATCCGGTCAAGTTGGTTACGCCGTACAAGTTCGTGCTCGCAGGGTACGGATCGCCGCAGGAGAGCGACGTGCACGGCTACGGCTCGATCAGCGAGTTCCTTCCGAAAACAGCGGATATCAAGGTGGGCGACACCCTGCGATGGCTGGTGGTGGCCGACGTGCACAACGTCGCCTTCGACGTACCCTCCTATTTCCCAGAGTTCAGCGTGGGCAAAGACGGCAGTGTCACCTGGAACCCGCAGGCGGTCGGCCCGGTGGCCAGTCCGGCCCTTCCGCAATCACCATCATCCGGACCGGGCCCACCACCCGCGGAAGTCGTCCCGGCCATCACGGACGGGGGCACCTACGATGGATCCCACTTCCTCTCCTCGGGCCTCGGTGGTGGCGGTAGCGCCGACATCGGCTACGCCCTGACGTTCACCAAGGCCGGGACCTATCACTACGCCTGCCTGATCCATCCGCAAATGGTTGGGACGGTGATCGTTCACTGAGGTGATCGACCGGCAGCCCCGCCGCCTGGCCTCCGATCTCGTGTTCTTCGGCTTCCTGGCGATCTACACGGGCTACGCGGTCCTTGTTCTTGCACTCGGCGTCGTGGCGGCCGTCGCGCACGCGGCTCCCGAGCTGCACCAGAACCTGCACGTTTACGGCTTTGGGGCGGAGACCCTGCCCGAGCGGGTGGCGCAGGCGATGGCGGTCGCCTCCCATCAGGCCGAGTCCGGCATCCAGCTGGTGCTCGACTACGGCTTCAGTCTCCTCAACCTCGTCCTCGGTCTGTACCTCCTGTACCTGCGGCCGCGCAATCCGACGGCGCGCTTTCTGGCCATCGGGATGGTCGGGACCGCCGCGATCTTCAACCTGCAAGCCCTGACTGTTTATGCGGCGCTGCAGTCGACCACGGTGGACACGGCGGTCCATTACGCCTTCGAGTTGATCGCGATGCTGGCCTATCTCTACGCGCTGCTGACCTTTCCCGACGCCCAGCTCGTACCCCGATGGCCGCGCTGGGCGCAGGCCCTCCTCTACCTACCGATCACGGTCTT
>Ga0209059_1000358_pt1 | contig 20704 bp, 17 predicted proteins | sample GraSoiAngelo_151_FD_186165 | JGI IMG/M metagenome (GOLD analysis project Ga0209059, IMG submission 186165) | Grasslands soil microbial communities from the Angelo Coastal Reserve, California, USA - 14_1009_12_20cm (SPAdes) (version 2) | ecosystem: Environmental > Terrestrial > Soil > Grasslands ...
ATGCGTCCGCATCTGTGTCGATCTCGCCGGGGTGGAGCGGTCGCAAATCGATCTGACGGTCGAGCCGCAACGCATTCTGATTCGCGGGGCGCGCGAGTTGCCGGAACCGACACACGCCGAAGGCCGCGCCGTCCGATTGTTGGCGATGGAAATCGATTACGGACCGTTCGAGCGCGAGGTCGCGTTACCGGCCGAAGTGGAGATCGATCAGGCCAGCGCCGAACAGCGTAACGGGTTGCTCTGGATTTCACTGCCATTAAAACAATGATCAACGAAGAACAAATCGCGTTGGCCAGCGAACTGGAAATGAAATCCAGCACCGGTCCGACCATTGCCGCGGACATGACCGACGAAAGCCTTGTGCCGCGGATTCCAGAGGAACTGTCGATCCTGCCAGTCCGCGGGTTCGTTGTTTTTCCGGGCACGATCGTGCCGCTGAATGTCCGGCGGCCGGGATCGATTCAATTACTCGACGAAACGTTGCCGCGCACAAAAGTGATCGGCCTATTGACGCAGCGCGACGAGGCCGTGGAAGATCCGGGGCCTCAGGACCTTTACCACGTCGGAACCGCCGCGCTCGTTTTGAAGCTCATTCGCCAGGCCGACGATCACGTGGTCATCATCGCGCGAGGGCTCGACCGATTCAGTCTGCGCAAAATCGTCGCGACTTCGCCGTTCATCCGCGCAGAAGTCGATTTGGTGAGTTCCATTTCGCCACCGGAGAGCAAGGAATGGGAAGCGACGTTCCGAAACCTGCGCGATTCGGCTGCGAGATTGTTCGAGCTGACTCCGGAAGCGCCGGAGCAAGCGCGCCTCATGATTCTCAACATCTCGAGCCCGGAACAGCTCGCCGATTTTCTGGCGCCGAACTTGAATATCGATGTCGCGCAGAGGCAGGCGATTCTCGAAGAACCGGACGTGGAGAAGCGGATCCATATCGTGCAGAAACACATCTCCGCGCAATTGGAGATCGCGCAGATCCAGGAGAAATTGCAGAAGGACGTGGCGTCGCAATTTTCCGACGCGCAACGGCGCGCCTATTTGCGTTCGCAGATCAAAGCGATCCAGCACGAGCTCGGTGAAGCCGAAACCGGCAGCGAAGAGCAAATGGAGCAATTGCGCGCGCGCCTAAAGGAAGCGAATCCGCCGCCAGAGGTGATGAAGCAAGCGGAGCGCGAATTGAAACGGCTTGATTTTATTCCGCCGGCCAGCCCCGAGTTTTCCGTCATCGTCAGTTACATCGAGATCGTCGCCGACCTTCCCTGGAACAAATTGAGCCAGGACAATCTCGATCTCGATCAAGCACAGCAAATCCTCGATCGCGACCATTACGATCTCGAGAAAGTAAAGAAGCGGCTAATCGAATACCTCGCCGTGCGCAAACTGAACCCAACCGGGCACGGACCGATCCTGTGTTTCCTCGGGCCGCCGGGAGTCGGCAAAACCAGTCTTGGCCAATCGATCGCCGATGCACTCGGTCGCAAGTTTGTCCGGATCAGTCTCGGCGGAATGCGCGACGAAGCGGAAATTCGCGGACACCGGCGCACTTACATCGGTTCGATGCCGGGACGGATCATTCAGGAACTGCGCCGCGCCGGCACTCGCAATCCGGTTTTCATGCTCGACGAGATCGACAAGATCGGCGCCGATTTTCGCGGCGATCCGGCGAGCGCGTTGCTCGAAGTGCTCGACCCGCGCCAAAACAACACTTTTGTCGATCGCTACCTCGACGTACCATTCGATCTTTCGCAGGTCATTTTTATCGCGACTGCGAATTACATCGACGGCGTGCCCGAACCGATGCGCGACCGGATGGAAGTGATCTCGCTGCCCGGTTACACCGAGCGGGAGAAGCTCGAGATCGCGAAACGTTATCTCGTCCGGCGGCAGATGGAAGAAAACGGCTTGAAGCCCGAACAGGTCGACTGGCAGGACGACGCGCTCCGCCAAATCATCAACGATTACACGCACGAAGCCGGCGTGCGCGAGCTCGAGCGCCAGATCGGAGCGATTTGCCGTGGAATCGCGTCGCGCGTTGCCCACGGTAAAACGGAACACGTGACGGTCACGCCGCAATTAGGGGCGCAAATGTTGGGACCCGCCAAATACGTGCGCGAAACGAAATTAAAAACGAGCAAACCCGGCGTTGTCACCGGACTCGCTTATACGCCGGCCGGCGGTGAAGTGCTCCACATTGAAGCGACGCGTTATCCCGGAAAGGGCAACGTGACGCTCACCGGTCACATCGGCGAAGTGATGAAGGAATCGGTTCAGGCGGCGCTCAGTCTCGTGCGAAGCCGCGATGGCGAAATCGGCGTGAAACCGGAAGACTTTCGCGACATGGACATCCACGTGCACGTTCCCGCCGGTGCGGTGCCGAAAGATGGACCGTCCGCCGGCATCGCCATGTTTACCGCGCTGGCATCATTATTCACAAACAAACCGGTCCGTCCCGATGTAGCGATGACTGGCGAAATCACATTGCGCGGACTCATCTTACCAATCGGCGGACTCAAAGAAAAAAGTTTGGCCGCGATGCGCGCCGGCATCTCGACCGTCATCATTCCGAAGTTGAACGAAAAAGATCTGGTTGATGTTCCGGAAGAAGCGAAACAGAAATTGAAATTTGTTCCGGTGGAAAATGTCGATGAAGTCCTCGCCGTCGCTCTGGAAAAAGACGGCGCCGCGCAATCAGCGAGCGCGAACGGAACAGACGAAAAAGGTAAAGACTAAGTCAACGTCCTTCGGCGTCGGCGCGTCGCTCGATTTGCTGCAAACTCGGATCTGAATTGCGGATCCAATCGCGAGTGGCGTTGATGTCGCCGCGGTTCACCGCAATTGCCGGCCGCACTTCTTCGGCGCGCGCGACCATCTCGTCACCAACTTTTACCGGCTCGGCCTTCGGCGCTTTCCAATGGTGACCGAATTTGCGGAGCGCATAATACATTGTCCCTGCTTCCACCGCGCTGACACCGCTGCAACGCATCGCGTTGTAAAACATCCGGTCGCAAACTTCCCATGGCCGGTTGCGCTGTTCGTAGGCAACGTCATGCAGCACCGACGCGTTCCGATATTTTCCTTCAAACGGGCCGCCCATGATTGACCAGAGCGATCGCGGAATTGACGCGCCGTCTACCACCGATCCGGCCGGCGCAATCCAGGCCACGCCTTGTGGATCGGTATAACGCAGCTCGCTCAGCAAAGTCATCGTCCGCCCGTCGTTTTCCCAACGCGCTTCGACATAGCCGCTGTAGTGCCCCCACTTGTTCGGTTGTTTCTCCGCGAAACGCACCCATGCCGGTTTTTGGTTTGAAGCGCAGCCGGACAAGACCGTGATCATAATCAGAGATCCTAACGACCGAACGAATTTTGAGTTCGCAACCATAAAATTTGTTCAGCGCGCAACCGGATGCAGTTCTTGCGCCCGCTTCGGCGGTTTCGGACCGGTCAGCGTGATCGGTTCGCCTTCTGTTTGCTTCCGGTATGGCTGGAGATAAAACATCATGAACACGCCGATTACGACAAGGAGCGAACCGATCCATTTCAACAGCCAACCCGGATCACGCAGAATTTGGACGCTGCTTTGACCGAGATTTTCCGGGTTCCACGACGCTTGCGAAATTTTGTAGGTGAACCCCGTCCACGTCCGCAACCAACTGCTTGGATAACTGAACGGATGATTCATCCAGCACGCACCGGTCGCGCTTTCGCCATCTGAACTGCTCACGCGCAACGTGCTTTTGAATCCGGCTGGACTGTCGCTGCCTTCGTTACGTTTCACTTCGAAGTCGAGCAGCTCAAGTCCAATCGGCAGTGGAAGCGTTTTCCAGCCGTAGGCGACCATCGTTTCGTTAGGCAAAGTCGGCACTGTAACTTGCCAGCCGGCTGGCACCCATTGCTCGAGTGTTTCGCCGTTTTGTTCCACTCGAATTCGCACACCGTCGGGCAATTCGGCCGCGCCGGCAGATGTCGATGTTGTCTCCGACTTTGCCGGCGTGAAATCCATCCACTGCTCCGCGTGGGGCATCGCTTTGTCGATCACGAGTTGCCAATCGGCCCAACCGGTCGTGAGCGATTTGTTGATGTCGATCTTGCCGGACGATTTCCCGCTCTTGCGCGAAAGAAGCTCGTACGAGATCGCGCCGTCGTTCGCGACGAAAAGAGTAAGATGATTTGGCGCCGCGTCACCAACGGCCGGCATTGTCGGCGGGCCGCCAGTTGTCGGCAGCTCGCCTCCGCCGTGGGGATTTTTCGTTTCCACTATGGTCGAGGGAACGGCCTTGCCGCGAATGGTCACGAGCACGGCTGGGTTGTTCGGCTGATCGCTGATCGAACCCGGTTTCCCGTTCTCGATCCGGAAGTCCGCCCAGTAGTTGTCGATCTTGAGTGTGAACGGCGTCTTCTCGATCTTCATTTCGCGGCCAACATTCTCGGCGACATCGAAAGACGATTCCTTTCCGCCGAGCGAAATCAGCACCCGGCCCTTGTTTCTGTTTCGAGGCGGTTCGAGTTGAACTTTTGCCCCCGTGCTGCCGCCTTTGTTCACGTGGCCGATCTGTTCGTCGGGCGCTTTGCTAAAAGCGAAAATCGATTCCTCCAGATCTTTTTCTTCATTTTTACTCGTGCTCGTGATCGAGGATGGCGATGTTGGCGCACTTCCACGCTTCAATTCGATGTTCGCGAGTCCCATCGAAAAATTTCCGTGCTGCGGATCGTCGGCCATCAACCAGCTTTCGAGGTGTTGATTCATCATCGCAGTTTCGATTTTGAAATGAATTGCCGGCGCGCCGCCGTCTTTGAGCGGTTTTGGATTGAGCTTGCCTTCAATTTCCAGCGCGTAATCCACAATTTGCAAACGGGCGCCGCTTGCGAGCGCGCCGAGATTTTTTGGATGCTGTGGGCTCGGCGGATGATGCAGAAATTCCGCGGGATAACCTTTGATGATGCCATCGATGTCGTGGACACGGAGCTGATGCTGATCGACGAGCAATCGATTTGTCGGCGCTTCGCCTTTGAAAAGTGTGATCGTTCCTTCGACACCAAGAATCCGGCCGACGAGCGAGCCGATCAGCAGCGTGATAATGCCGAGGTGCGTAATGAGGAACGCGCTATGATATTTTTTCCAGGGCCAACGCGATAACGCGGACACGGTCAGATTCGCGCCGAGCAAAACGAGCCAGGTGTTGAACCAAGGCGCGCCATAAACATAAGTGCGCGCCACTTTCGCATCGAAACTCGACTCGTAAAGTGTTCCCACGATCGCGCCGGCGATGAGCACGGCCAGCAACACGACCGCGAGTTTGAGCGACGCAAAAAACTGAAAGATCGCGTTCTGCTGCCAGACCGGTTGGTCGGATCGACTTATTTTGGCCATGCGAAGATCGACATCCGATTGCGCCGACGAGTCTAAAGACGCAACGACACGCAGCACCCCGCCAGATTTAGCATCCAGCCTTCAGAAACAGTAAGAGATTTCTCGACTTCGCTAGAAATGACAAAAGCTCAGTGCGTCCACGATTTCCAGCGTTTGCGGATCGGCTTGGTGTAACGGTCGAGGTCGATGTCTTTTACGCGACCGACGCCTTCTCGAACTGCATCGGCGGAGTCTTCGAGTCTCTCTTTCATTCCACGAAAGAGCGGCCAGAGAAACGGCAACGTAAGAACGCTCCAATTAATCCGGTCCAGGGGCGTTTTTATTTTCGCCTCTTTTTCGTCGGGACGCGAGGCGTAACGAATGGCGAGGCCAATGGCGAGCCCCGCGGCCAGCGCCCCAAGGATCATCGGGACCGGATTTTCCCGAAGGAATAATTCGGTCCGTTCCCGCGTGAAACCCCTTCTTCCCCTGATTTGTTCAGGGCGACGGGGTGGCGGTTCCAAGACGGTGGGTGGGCGGCGCCGACGTTTTCGACGCGACGCGTTCTGTTCTGCCCCCAGAGGTTCGTCGTTCACAAAATCATCTTCGATCGGATCCATCACCAATTGGTTCGCGACTGCTCGACCGATCGCGTTGGTCCAAAGCGTTTACTCATCCAGCGCGCAAAAGCAACTGTTTGTAGACAGAAAAAATCTCGCCCGTGATCAGGATGAAGATCACCTTGTCGATTTGGTCACTCGCGCTAAGAAAATCTCGCGCGGTTCGCAGAGCAATCTGAGCCGCTTCCGCAATGGGATAGCGATATGCGCCGCAGCTGATCGCCGGAAACGCGATGGTTTTGATTTCGTTCTCGGCAGCGAGGCGCAAAGAGTTCCGATAACAGTTGGCCAGCGTCTTTGCTTCACTGCGGTTCCCTCCCGACCAGACCGGACCGACGGTATGAATGATGAAGGGCGCGGGCAAATTGTAGCCGCGCGTAATTTTTGCATGACCGGGCTGACAGCCGCCGAGGCTGCGACACTCTTCCAACAACTTTGGTCCGGCCGCGCGATGAATCGCGCCATCGACTCCGCCGCCACCGAGCAAACTGGTGTTGGCGGCGTTCACAATCGCATCGACATCGAGTTTGGTGATATCGCCGCGGAGGAGGTCGATCTTGTCGTCGCGAGTTTTCACGGCGCGAGCCGGTCTATCGACCAAGAGCCGCTGGATTGCAACGTGTAGCGAAACCGGTCGTGTAAGCGATCGGGACGGCCCTGCCAAAATTCGATCCGGTCGGGTTTGAGGCGATATCCACCCCAATGCGGCGGAAGCGGAATTTGTCCTTCGGCGAAACGTTGTTTCATCTCTTCAAGGCGCGCATCGAGAATTCGGCGCGCATCAATCACCTCACTTTGATGGGAAGCCCACGCGCCAAGCTGCGCGCCGATCGGCCGCATATGAAAATATTCCTCTGATTCCTCGTGTGAAGTTTTTTCAACCTTTCCCTCGATCCGGATCTGGCGCTCCACTTCCATCCAATACATGACCAAAGCGGCATTCGGATTTTTCTCGAGCTGCCGGCCTTTGTCGCTGGCGTAGTTGGTAAAAAAAACGAACCCGCGCTCATCAAAGTCCTTCAGCAACACGACGCGCGCGGATGCTTTTCCATCCATGCACGTGGCCACCGTCATCGCGTTAGCATCATGGATTCCGGCTTTAATCGCAGCGGCGAACCAGGCGTGGAATTGCTTTACCGGATCGGGATCGAGATCGGTGCGTCGCAATCCTCCCCCAATGTACTCGTGTCTGAAACCGGCGTAATCGAGCGGAGATTTATCCATACGTAAGCAACGCGGCTTACGATATTCGCCGCTGCGACGATGTCGATCTCAGTTGGTTGCTAAGCCGCTGTGGCCCTGATTCGATCGGTTTCACCAACGCCGATTGAATGTTGTCCCAATGAGAGTTCCCATCCGACGATGGCGCGTTTCCGAATCCGACCGCCGCCGTAATTTCCCAGGGCTCCAGTCTCACGAATGACGCGGTGACACGGAATGATGAAGGAGATCGGATTGGCGCCGACGGCACTGCCGACGGCGCGCGCTGCCTTGGATTGGCCGATTGCTTCGGCGAGCCGCCCGTACGTCGTCAGAGCTCCGGAAGGAACACGCAGCAAAGCGCGCCACACCCGTAACTGAAACAGAGTTCCGCGGACAAAAGCACGAAGAGGTCGACGTGATGTGCCTTCGCGCCGTCGCGTGAAAATTGTCGTCGACAATTCCGCGATTCGCGCATCATTGCGGTGCAATTCTGCGTTCGGCCACTGCAACATTAAAAAATCTCGGGCACCGTTGCGGCCCTGGCCGTTGAGAAAAGAAAGATGGCACACTCCGCGTTTGGTCTCGGCGATGAGCGCTTCACCGAATGGTGTCTCGGCAAAGCCGTAATCGATTTGCATGCCGGCTCCGCCGTTTTTCATTTCGCCGGGTGAAGCGGCTTCGAGCGCCACGCAAAGATCGTGCAATCGGCCAGGTCCGGACAACCCGGCATCGAGCGCAGCGTCGAAGACATTGTTTCTCTCGAGCAAAAGCTGTTTCACGTGCTCGAGAGTCAGGCATTGCAAAAAATCTTTTGGCGTGACGCCGGCCCAAGTCGAGAAGAGCCGATGAAAATGAAACGGACTCAGCCCGGCCGCGGCCGCGAGCTCGTTGAGATCGGGCTGCTCGATATGATGTCGATCCAAGAAGCGGATCACGTTTGCGACTCGTTCGTAATCATTCATACGGTCAGTTTGTCATCGCTCAGACTGCATGCCCACCCGCTTCTTGCTGCGATTTTAGAATCTTTTCCTGGCCAGCCAATTGGTCAACCCGCGCCAATAACCTGGCTGAGCTCGCGAGCAAGCGCTTCACTCGCTTCGGCGTCGTCCTGATAGCCCCAAACCGCGATCTCGAGCATTTGCGCACCAATCTCGCGACGTCCTTGAAGCGCGGCCCGAAGGCGGCCGCGCGGCGACCAATCCTCGGACTCGGCCGCAGCAATGTTTTCATAAGAAGAACGCGCATCCCAATAACAGTAAAAAACATGGAGCGGAACACCGCGATCATCGAACCGATACGAGCGCACGGGCAGAGTCACTCCATTAACTGCGAGCATGCGGAGCCCATTGTCGCGTTCCATCGTTCTGCCGCTCGCGGGAAGACAAATGTCGGGGCGATGAATTTTAACAAAACGCGCTGCGGTCCGGCCCGGCAACCATCGAAAAAAATACATCATCCATTGCCGGCCGTCTGGTCCTTCCCAAGCTGCGCCGCCACCTTCATTGTAACGAAGCAGCGTTTCGGCGGCGGGAGCGACCGGCACCTGCTTGTAATGACTTTCCGACTCCGGCCAACGCACGACCCAACGCGAACGGATCAGCGTGTGATGAGACCGATACCAGATTTGTACTCCGAGTTCGACAAGAAGCAGCCAAATCGCTAACGCGCCAAGTAAAGACCAGTTGAGTTGGATCCGTGCGCGTTGATTATCGATCGAGCGCGCGATGGGCGATGCATTGCCGCGCCGTTGCATGATGAGACTCGCAACCCAAAGCCCAAGCAAACAGGCCATCAAAATTGTCAGGCCGGCCGGATCGTGCCAAGCCTCGATCGATTTTGGTCCGCTGGTTGTCCCAGCCCAGACCAGAATCGCGGTTCGCACAACATTGCAAACGAACGCGAGCAGCGCGCCGATGACGATCAGAATGAGGCGGCGCGACGCGGTGAAGTAATAAAGTTCGCCGAGAAAAAGTGAGACCATCAAGGTTGCTTGAAGCGAGCGCACGCCGCTGCAGGCTTCTTCGATTCCGATAAAGCCAGTCCCGACTTCGATAACGTTTCCATGTTGAAGAGCCGGAACCGCTGCCAGCTGGAGAAAGGTTACGTTGATGGCAGTCACAATCCGCATCAGGTCCTGAATGACGACCTGCTCGATCCGGACCGGCCACGGCACCGCTACCAAAAAAAATAAGACCGGAAAGGCAAAGTGCCGCACCCAGACGCGGCCGCCGACGATGTAGAGGAACAAAAGCGAGATGGTAACAACGACCAGCGCGAACAGCCAGCTTAACAATCGCCAGTCGGGATTTGCTTCGGCGAGAAACCGAATCGGAAGAGAGAGTGCGGCGCACAAAAGTATAAGAGGGATTGGAAAAGCGGTTGCTGCTGGCGGTGCGGGAGTCGGTCGAACGCGCCAGCGTTTCCAGAACAGGTAAAGCGCGAGGAGCGGAACGATCAGGCCGTAATTGTATTGCGGATTAAGCCACCACTCGGGTTTCAGCTGATTGATGAGCTCGAACCAAAGCAGGCTGAAGACAACAATTGGGATCGGCCAGCCTGTTCTTTTAACACTCGCCTCTGAAACAGGGGCAGTTTGGACAACGGCCTCATCCATTCGGGCATAGCGTAGCCGAGCGCGAGCAACTTGCGAGCGTGTGAGCACGAGGGGCCAGCCGGATTGCCAGCCGCGGAACACGATGTGTTATTCCCATAAGCGGCTCAAATTGGCCGCCCAATTCGCCTTTCACAAATTCTCCGTCTAATTTCTAACTCCATTGGAAAAGTCAGTCGAAAGAACACAACGAACAGTCATCAGGCTTTTGTTCGGCATTCTTCTAAGTCTGATTTTTTTCATCGCGGCGATCTGGGGTGGCCACGATCTTTACGTCCGCTGGCAGGAAAAACGGTTAGTGCGCCGGGCGACGTTCGACATGGAGCACGGCAATGAACGCGATGCCAGTCTGGCTGCGCGCAGCATTTTGGAAATGAAACCTTCGAGCGCGAGCGCGGCTCGAATCATGGCGCAATTGGGCGAGCGCGTGGGCGAACGTTCGGCGTTAAACTGGAGGCGGAAGGTCGTGCAGTTGGATCCACATTCAGTGGACGATGCGCTGGCACTGGTTCGGTGCGCCGTCCAATTCAACGACATCCCAACCGCCGAACGTACTTTGGCCGAAGTGAATGAGAATTTACGAAACAGTGCGCCTTATCACGAGGCTTCTGCTCTGGTGGCGCAGTTCAAACATCAGGATGAAAAAGCGGAGACCGAATGGAACGAAGCGCTGCGTTTGAGCCCCGACGACAAGTCCTTCCAGCGGCAACTCGGAATGCTGCGGCTGCGAGCGACCCAACCGGAACGGCGCGCTGCCGGCGAAGCAATGTTAACAGCTTTGCGCTCCGACCCCGCCCAGCGAAGCGCTGCAACCCGCGCATTGATTAACGCCGGGGTCACGCGAAAAGAAGATCCACGCAAGTTGCTGGAGCTCGCGCGCGAATTGCAGGCGTATCCCGAAGCGACATGGAACGATCGGTTTGTCTATCTCGATTTTCTCCACGGCCTGCAAGATCCTCAATTCAGCGCTTACCTGACCGAACTGGAAAAGACTGCGCCGACTAAAGCCTCATCGCTGGCAGCCCTGCTTTCGTGGATGGCTAAGAACAATTTGAGTTTGCTCGCTCTGGACTATTCCAAGAGCTTGTCGGCCGAATCGCTCCAGAACTGGCCAGTACCTCTCGCGATTGCGGATGCGTACCTCCGGTTACGCGAGTGGCAGAATCTGGAAGCGCTTACGGCTAAGGCAAATTGGGGACGGTTAGAGTTTCTGCGGCATGCCTACCTGGCCCGCGCCTTACGCGCAGAGGACAAGCGAGCCGCCGCCGAACACGAATGGAGTGCGGCGCTTAAGGACGCAACCAGTAGCGAATCGCTGGTCTTATTGATCCAACCGATTTCGGAATGGGGCTGGGAAAATGAAACTACCGATCTGCTCTGGGCGCTTTCCAAGCACCCCGAGAAACAGAAGGACGCTTTCATGGCGCTCTATCAACATTATGCAAAAGCCTCGGACACACAGGGACTTTATCGCGTCCTTGTTCGTCTGTCGGAACTGGATTCGACGAACCTCAATGTCCAAAACAATTTGGCGCAGGTTTCATTGCTCTTAAATGCTAACCCCGAAGAGGCGCGGCGGTCGGCAGCGGATGTTTATCACAAGTCACCTGCGAACCCCGCCTACATGACAACCTACGCCTACTCGCTCTTAACACAGGGCAACGCGAAGGGGGCGTTGCGAATTATGAGTTCTTTGAGCGAAGAGCAATTGAGCGATCCCACAATCAGCGCTTATTACGGCATCTTTCTCGCCGCCACTGGCGATGAAAAAGCGCGGGCTTATTTAGACTTTGGCAAACCGGCGAATCTACTCCCGGAAGAGAAAGCCTTAATCGACAAGGCCTACGCCAGTCTGGATTCGCGCAGCCGCACTCGCTAACCCGCGAAATTCAGGCGACTTGGCTACGATTAAGCCAACGGCGACAATTGTCGATCTTGTCATCGCCCAGGAAACGGCGGTGGAATTCGCGCCGCAGCGAGCGTGCTACGTAGCACTGCGATGGACGCAATAAGCTTGTATTGTCCTCCTTCAGCCTGGCCGTTTGGACGTCCAATGGCCGGGTCAGGAGATCGGATCGCACCGCTCGATGCTCTCCTGGTAGAACGTCGAAAGCGGGTCAGTTCGTAGCAACAGCCTAGGTAGATCACCTTGGCGGGAAATTTGCTTCTAAAGTATCCGTCTTCAGTTTGATCCGGTATGCTTCGGTTTCTCACTCGTCCGTCGCCGCTAGTTGCAGTAGTCGAATCTCTGCTGCTGCTATTCGCTATCACCTGGCTTGACCTCGCCACCGGTCACCAGGTGTCGCTCGTGCTTTTTTACACAGCCCCGATCGTGTTCGCCGTTTGGTTGTGCGATAATAGAAGTCCTTTTATCGTCGCTGGATTGGCCGGGGTGCTTTGGTCGTGGGCCGACATTGCGCTGGGGCACTTGTATTCGAGTGCCACTGTTCAGGTGTGGGAGATATCGATTCGATTTGCCTTTTTCTTTCTCGTTGCGCTCGCCGGCATCGCCACTAAAGAACGGCATCAGGCGTCCAGTGCCCGCATCAAGTTGCTCGAGCACTCGCGAAGACTCGAGCAGCAGATCATCGAGGTAAGTGAATACGAAAGGCAACGTATCGGAAGGGATTTGCATGACGGCCTTTGCCAGTACCTGGCTGCGCTCGGTTGCGCGGTCACTGCATTGAAGATGGACTTGCAAGAAGGAGGCCTGGAGAAATTGGCCGCGACTGCGGGCGAGATCGAAAAACATCTGACTGAATCGGTCAAACAAGCGCGCATTCTGGCCCATGGCTTGGTGCCGGTTCAATTTGACGAGGCCGGCCTGCCTGCTGCCCTGCAAGAGCTGGCGGCGTCCACCAGCCGGCTGCTGGCCATGGACTGCACGTTTGCATTTGCCGGCGAGTACAGAGCGACACATAACGATAAAGCGACTCATCTATATCGCATCGCGCAGGAAGCGATTAATAACGCGACCAAACATGGCAAGGCTCGGAATGTCGAAATGCGCCTGAGCGCAAACTCCAGCGCGATGAGCTTGAGCATTGCGGACGATGGCACGGGTTTTTCCAAAACGGAAAAGGACAGGAACGGCGTCGGCATCAGTATTATGCGATATCGCGCAAATGTGGTGGGTGGCGAGTTTGAGATCGAAGAGCGGCCGAAAGGCGGGACAATCGTGTCCTGCACTGTGCCGGCGAAAGCTTAAGTGAACCAACTAACAAATACTTTCGGGCAAACATCAGAAAAGTTCCGGGTCGTTCTGGTAGAAGATCACCCGATGTTTCGTGAGCAGCTGGCTCACCTTATTAATAAAGAGCCGGACATGTGCATATGCGGCGAAGCAGACAACATTCGCGACGCGCTTGAGCTACTTCAATCCGCTTCAGCCGACATCGTTATTGTCGATCTTACACTCAAGGGCCCGAGCGGGCTAGAGCTTCTCAAAGATCTCAAGGCCCACCAAGTCAACGTGCCGGTGCTGGTGCTTTCCATGCACGACGAATTGCTTTACGCCGAACGGGTCTTGAGAGCAGGCGCCCGCGGATACATAACCAAAAACCAAACGTCAAATGAAGTCATGGCCGCCATCCGCAAGGTCTTGAATGGACACGTCTATCTTGGATCGGAGATGGCTTCCCGCGTACTTGAGAATTTCTCCACTCAGCCGAAAACCGAAAAGGGAGTAGCGCTGCTCACGGACCGTGAACTCGAGATTTTCGAGCTAATCGGCCGCGGGCGAACGACCCGCCAAATCAGCAGCTCCCTTCGCTTGGGCATGAGTACCGTCGATACATATCGCACACGGATTAAGGCCAAACTGAATTTGGAGAACGCGAGTCAGCTCTGTCACGAAGCAATTCGCTGGGTAAGTGCAGGGCAAAAAGCGCCATCCTAAAAAGGGTTGGAATTTTCGGTAAGCTGTAGCGTTTTTCTCTACAACGTAATCGTGTGGCGTTAGCGCGGTTCGGGCACTGCAACTGCTCCCTTGCAGCGGTCATGAGAACGATAAAGATTCGCCAAAGGGGGTTAACGCTCGTCGAGGTTCTCATCGCCGTTGCGCTCTTGGTTGGATCTTTTGTCACCATATTTGAGATCAACGCCAGGTGCTTGCGTTTCATCGATGCCAGCAAGGAAGCCGTCGCAGCACTTCAAGGAGTGCAAGATCGCATTGAGCAGCTGCGTAATCTGGTGTTCACCGATCTGACCAACGCCAGCACCGTTCAGACTTTGATGACCACGCCATCCAATGGGTCGGCCTTCGCACAGAATGTAACGGAGGTGATCACGTTGAGCGCTTATCCAACACCGAATGGGGTTAACACACAGATCACCCGTGGGCCTGGCGCCTCTGTCACTCCCACGATCGGCTCAACCGACTCCAGCCTCTCGAGTGCCACGCTCGTGAAACTGAAGGTCGCCTATACCTGGACCACGGCTTTGGGGAGCCAATCCCGGAGCGAACAAGCCGAAACTATCATCTCAGCCGGAACAAAAAAATGAAGCTTTGCAAGGTTTCCAACCATCAGGGATTTACCCTCAGTGAAATGTTGATCGGGGTGTCGATCGGCGCGGTAGCTCTTGCTACCACAATTGCTGCGTCGGTCGGGCTCCAAAAAAGCTTGAATGCGGTGGACAACTACTTCACCGCGCACGCCCAACAAATCCGTATTGTCGATTATCTCAGCCGGGATGTGAGACGGTCGTACATCGCGACGATCACCGGCAGTCCGCAAACGGTCACTTGTACGACTCCGGAGTATCTCAATAGCAGCGGTGCACGACGAACGCCCACGATAACGATCAATGCGAATGGTACAACCGTGAATTACCGAGGAGTGTCGGACGGTGTTCTTGTTAGTGGCTCTCCCACATTCACGTCCGCGACAGCTGGGTTCACTTCAGCCGACGTTGGTAAAGCACTAATCGCCACCGATATCCCGGCCGGAACGACGATTCAGAGTTACACAGGCCCTACCACAGTAGTGATGTCTGCCAACGCAACCGCTAGTTCGACAAGCGAGGCAGTGACGATCGGAAACACCGTCCTTTACTCGATCAGTGGTCAGTCGATTCTGCGCACCGAAAATGGCGTTCTGACGACCATCGCGTCGAGTACAGACAATCTGCTTCCCAGCTGGCTGAACGTCGAACTGACCAACACGACGTATCTCCAAACCAGCATAACCTTTCTGCCGATCTTCACCTCCAGCGGGGCAACGACCGAACGATCTGGAACAACGCTCTATTCCACGGCTTATCTCCGCAACAAGCGCCGGGGTTGACCGAGTCAAAAATTAACATACCGAAACAATGAAACTTCGACGAACGAATACCGGCAGCGCAATAATTTGTGCCCTTTGCACGATCTTTATCCTTTCACTCATTGGAGCTACAGTGCTGTTGAATTGCGCCGCCCGCTACAACGTAGCCACGAAACAGGCGAAGGCCTGGAAAGAGGCCCTTTACGCGGCGGACGCCGGCGGGGACATCGCCTTTGCCGAAGTTCGGAAGCTCGTGAGTAATCCAGCGGCCGCCTTTAGTGGATGGACATCAGGCGTTCCGGCTCCCGGGCCTTCCGGCAATGGACCCTATACTTTGGGACAGGCAAATAGTCTCTCGACTAGTGTCACGGTCGACCGGCTCCAACCGACTCCCAATCCAAACGGCGTCTTTTGCTATCGAATTCGCGCCACAGGAACCGCGAAGCTACTCGGCTTGCCACGGACCGGCCTGGACTCCGCTCTCACCGCGAGCGGAACTCATTTTGCGGCTAACAGCGCGACGCGCGGAAACGGAGACACGCTCCTCCGAAAGATTGATTTCAACTACGACCACTTCAAAGCAACCTATGGAGATGGAGACGGTAATAATCTCGCTTTGCAAACAATGTCTAACCCGCAGATTACGCGGCGCATCGAATTAATCGCGACTCCGCAGACGCTCAATTTCACCGGTTCGTTAGAGGTTAGCGGTGCCTTCAGCGGACCCGGCTCCGCCGGCCGGATTGACAGCTGGGACTCAAAGCGTGGTGCTTACACCTTTGTTGCTAACAATCCCGCGTCGCCATATTACGCCGACTCCCGCAACGGAGATGTGTCAGTCGGGAGTTCGAGCTTTAGCGAAGGGGGGCCAATCTACGGAAATGTAACGACAAACGGAGGCAACGTCACTCATTCCGGCACCAGCATCAGCGGAACAATTGACAACAACGTGCCATTCACCATTCCTCCGCTGGTTAGACCGGACACGAGCACTTTCAGCACAGGAAGCGGCTCGACGCTTAATCTGCCCTCGGGAACAACGCCGGGAGCCCCTGCGCAATACGTCTACAGCTCGTTAAGCGGCGGTCTCACGATCAATGGACGAACGCTGGGGGGATTAGGACTCGTGCCGGTTGAGACGTACGTTACTATCGTCGTGGGATCTGCTGGTTCAAAAACCGGCGATATCGGCCCTATCACCATCGGCGCAGGGGTCAACGCCAAGATTTACTTCACCGGAAGCATGAACGTAAAAGCAAGTGATCTGGCGAATAACAACGTGGATGGCGCCGGCGGGGTTTTCAATGCGGATGGGACACCGTCGATCGACTATAGCCGGGCGGGTCATCTTCAGTTCTACGGAATCAGCCCAACGGATGGATCGATGCAAAGCATTGCCATCGCTCCGCCGGGTAACCTTTATGCCAGTATTTACGCGCCAAGTGGCGACATTTCGCTGACCGGCAATCCCGATTGGTATGGCGCGGTCGTAGCTCATAGTTTTGTTGGCAATGGCAACACTGGATTCCACTACGACAAGGAAATCACGGGGTTCGGTATTCCAATCGATTACCAGGTCGCCAGCTACATCGAAGACATTCGGTAACCTATTGCTGCCGCTGACTTCCAAACGGGGCAGACAACGATCTCATTCTGGCCGCGGTATTTTTCTAAGCGCATCGAAAGTCGATCCGGCAAGTCAGCGCCGATACTATTGTAAAGCAAAGCGGAGGCGACATATTCATTGTCGCCTCCGCGCCTATGCCAAACAAGGAGCGTCCGAAAGCAGAATGCTCGATTATTTCGAAAGTTGCTGTAGTTGCCGGCGTCGCACGAACTGAGTTGAAAAAACCGCTGCCAACAAACCAACGATCGGGAAAAACGCGCTCGCTTCCGGAATCGGATTCACCACCAGCGACCATTCTTCGAACCCGTCGTTACTCGCATATGTAGTGCCGAAATGACAATACAGGTAAACGAAATCGGTCGGGGCGGTACCGGCGAAATCGCTCACCGGGATGAATGCAAACATGTCGCCCGCGCCGCTGCCGGGATTGCGGGAAGCATCCAGATAGACGGCATCACCCGGGCTAAATGTATACCGCAGCGTCCCAAGTGAACTGACGGTCGTCGTGTTCTGGCCGCCGATGGGCGACGTGTAGAATTGCAGTTGGTCGAGTGAAATAAATGTGGCGTTGCCGTTGCCCGACTGATTGACGTCCAAGAGCACCTTAAAATAGTTCACGCCACCGATAGTGACCTCGGTTGTCATCAGATCGGCAAAAGTTATATCGCGGGTAAACACGCCCGTTTTATCATCGAATGGCGGAGAGGGGTTCGAGGTATTATATCCTTGCTCGGTTCCATCGGCCTGAACACGCAGGAAGGGCGTAATGACTCCCGTACCAGTCGATTGTGACGAGACCCAGTCGAACATAGCTCCATTGATTGTGCCGCTGTCCCCGTTGATCAGATCCACGATGGTGGCCTGAGCGCCGGACGCAAAAAAGAGCGCAGCAACTGCGAGGACAGCGCCGGACACGATCCTTTTAAAATTAAAAATGCTCATACCGATTTTGTCCTAGTTTGTTATGATTCCCATATTCCTCATAATTGAGTCGCAACGTCAATAACAACTTTATGCCACCTTATAACCACAACCCGACCAAGAGCGCTTTTACTTGAAACGCTCCCCAAGGCGCAAGCAAAAAAACGATTTGTTGCGGTTTTTTCGTGCGCCAGTGCCTGTGGAGACCTGCCTGAGGCGTTACCCGATTGGATTCACCTGGACTCCATCGCCGCCGGATTCGGCAACGTGAGTTCCCTGTTGCTCAGATGCTTTTGTTCGCCCCTCAATTGCGTCTAGATTTGATCGCGTGACGTCAATCTGGAACCGAGCAAACCGGCAACTGCGCGACCTGGCCGTTTACGAACCGGGCAAGCCAATCGAAGAGACCGCGCGGGAGCTGGGTCTCGATCCGAGCGAAATCATTAAGCTCGCTTCCAACGAGAACGCTCTTGGCCCGTCTCCAAAAACGGTCACGGCGATGCGCGCTGCGATTGAATCGGCGCAGCTCTATCCGGAAGGCAGCGGTGTCTATTTGCGTGAGGCGATCGCGGAACGATTGGGATTAAGCCGCGAAAATATTATTCTCGGAAATGGCTCCAACGAGGTCATCGAGTTCGTCGCACACGCGTTTCTCAATCGCGGTGACGAAGTCATAACTTCGGAGTACGCATTTATCGCCTATAAATTGATCGCGCAGCTTTTTGATGCACGCACTATTGAAACGCCGACAACAAACTTTCAACCGGAGCTGGACGAGATGCTGCGCGCGATCACGCCCAAAACGAAAATCATCTTCATTGCCAATCCAAACAATCCAACCGGATCATTGATTGGGCAGAAGAAGATCGACAATTTCCTGGCCCGTGTGCCGGACGAGGTCATCACCGTTTGGGATGAAGCCTATTTTGAATTTCTGGACGATCCGCCCGATACACTTCGCTACGTGCGCAATGGCCGAAACGTTGTCATTTTGCGGACGTTTTCGAAAATTCATGGGTTGGCCAGTCTGCGCCTGGGCTATGGAATCGCGCGACCGGAGCTGATTGAGGTTCTCCAGAAAACCAGACAACCGTTCAATGTTAATGGCATTGCGCAGAGTGGTGCACTGGCCGCTCTCGGAGACGACGAACATTTGCGCAAAAGTAAACGCGTGGTGGATTCCGGCCGCGCTTACTTAGAAAACGAATTTCGGGCGATGAAATTGAAATTTAATCCAAGCGCAGGCAACTTTGTTTTCGTCAATGTGGGCGATGGTCCGGCGGTGTTCAAAGAACTGCTGAACATGAGAATTATCGTTCGCCCGTTGCGCGGCTACAATTTGCCGGAGTGGTTGCGCATCACCGTGGGAACAATGGAGCAAAACGAAAAATGCATCGCAGCGTTGAAGAAACTGCTCTCCTAGGATCGGGATCTTCGGCCGCAGGCGATCCGGAAGTGATCGGCGCCGAAACAATCGCGGCGATCTCGACGCCCGCCGGCGAAGGCGCCATCGCCCTGGTGCGAATCTCCGGTCCGAATGCGATTTCAATCGGGGGCAAGATTTTTCGCGGCAAAGAAGCGCCTGCGAAATTTGCCTCTCGCCTTCAGCATTTGGGCGAGGTCGTCAGCGAATCAGGAAACTTGATCGACCAAGTGATGATGTCGATCCATCGCGCGCCGGCCAGTTACACCGGCGAGGATCTGGTCGAGATTAGTTGCCATGGTGGAACATTGGTGACGGCGAAAATTCTTGAAGCTTGTTTGCGCGCGGGTGCGCGTGCCGCGCGTCCGGGAGAATTTACCGAGCGCGCTTTTCTGAACGGCAAAATGGACCTGACCCAAGCAGAAGCCGTGATCGATTTGATTCGCGCTCGCACCGATCTGGCACTGCGCTCGGCCACGGAACAGCTCGAGGGCAAGCTTGGGGAAAAAATCGCAAATATTCGCGGCGACCTGCTCGATCTTCTCGCCCATCTCGAAGCCGCAATCGATTTTTCAGAGGAAGGAATCGCACCCGACGAAGGTGACACTCTGCGCGCGCGACTCGACTCAGTTCGCGCACAAATTGCCGCGCTTCTTGCAACTGCCGATCACGGCCGCATTTTGCGCGACGGCGTTCGCGTCGTGATCTATGGACCGACGAACGCTGGTAAATCCAGCCTGCTCAATCGCCTCCTCGGCTACGAACGAGTGATCGTGAGCGACACTCACGGCACAACACGTGATACCATCGAAGAAACCGTCAATTTGCGCGGGGTGCCCGTTCGTTTGCTAGATACTGCCGGCCTTCGAGCATCGACATCCGATATCGAACGCGAGGGAATTGCACGCACCGAGCATTCGCTACAAAAAGCTGACTTGCGTCTGCACATTGTCGATCGAACCACGGCGCCTCCGGAGCAGTTCGCGCAGACCGTGGATGGGAACGAAATCCTCGTCCTGAACAAGAGCGACTTAGCCGAACATCCGGAATGGAAAAACAACAATGCGCTTCGGATTTCTTGCGTAACCGGCGACGGCTTGGCGGATCTTGAGAACGAAATTCTTTCGCGGATCAGCAAACAAAATTTACGGCCGGAAAACGCGCTCGCCATCAACACGCGTCATCGCGATTGCTTGCGCCGCGCTCTGGAAGCGTGCGATCGCGCGCGAAAGAGCTTCGACGAGACATTCTCACCTGAGTACCTGTCAGTTGATCTTAATGAGGCGCTGGGGGCAGTGGGTGAAGTGATCGGCACGGCCGGCGTTGAACAAATTCTGGATTCCGTGTTTGGCCAATTTTGCATCGGCAAATGAAGAACGCCTACGAGCGATTCGTTAGGCCGCTGCTTTTTTCAATTGATCCCGAAACCGCGCACCGCCTCACAATCGGGAGTTTGCGCGCCGCCTCACATGTCAATCTTGCCCTGCGCGCGTTGAGCGTTTTTCAACCACCGGCAAAACCAAAAAAACTTTTCGGTTTGAATTTCCCAAATCCAATTGGTCTTGCCGCCGGTCTGGACAAGAATGGCGTAGCACTGCCGGCCTGGGCTGCGCTTGGCTTTGGTTTCATTGAAATCGGCACGGTCACTGCGAAAGCTCAACCTGGTAATCCAAAGCCGCGGA
>Ga0209059_1000359_pt1 | contig 20674 bp, 19 predicted proteins | sample GraSoiAngelo_151_FD_186165 | JGI IMG/M metagenome (GOLD analysis project Ga0209059, IMG submission 186165) | Grasslands soil microbial communities from the Angelo Coastal Reserve, California, USA - 14_1009_12_20cm (SPAdes) (version 2) | ecosystem: Environmental > Terrestrial > Soil > Grasslands ...
GTGATTCGATTGGCTTGGAGCGGCAGCCCGGGTCCGGCGGTATCAGGAATTGGCTAGCTCAAAACGAGCAGAGAGGGGAAGGGCTCCCGCGAAGAATCCTATCGGGTTGCGCGAAATGCAAGGCTTGCCGTTTGACGGCGCGACCTCCCGCGTTTTTGGATCTCGCCGGGTTCCTCAGAACCAGCCGAAAAGGCGCTGCCGACCGGCAACGCAACTATTTGTATTCGAGGAAAAATTGGAGCGGGCGAAGGGATTCGAACCCTCGACCCCGACCTTGGCAAGGTCGTGCTCTACCCCTGAGCTACACCCGCATCCGGGGAAATCCATATCATAGCGGGGGAGGGGGTTTGCAAGCACTTGCCCCGGAGTTACGCCCAGCGCTTGCGCCGCCCTTGAACGCCGCCGCAAGCTGCGCCGCATGGCATCGACGCCTCTCACCCCGGAAGAGTTGTTCGCCCGCCTCGACGCGCTCGGTATCGCCTACAAGACCTATACGCATCCGCCGGTCTTCACGGTCGCGGAGGCGGTCGCCTTGCGCGGCGAACTGCCGGGCGGTCATTGCAAGAGCCTCTTCCTGAAAGACAAAAAAGCCGGGCTGTGGCTCGTTGTCGCGCTCGAGGAGCGCCGCGTCGACCTGAAGCGGCTGGCGGATGCGCTCGGGGCGCCGCGCTTCTCCTTCGGCAACGCCGATCTGCTGTACGAGGTGCTCGGCGTCAGGCCCGGCAGCGTCACGCCATTCGCGCTCATCAATGACCGCGATCATCGCGTCCGGGTGGTGCTCGATCAGGGCATGCTCGCGCACGATCCGCTCAATTATCACCCGCTCGAAAACGACCGTACGACGGCGATCGCGCCCGCCGATCTCTTGCGCTTTATCGAAAGCTGCGGGCACACGCCGCGCATTGTCGATCTCGACGCGGCTGAGCCCGGCCCGGGCTCCGCCTGAGCACGGCGCGGCGGCGGTCGCCGCGGCGCTTGTCATCGCCGCGTGCTGCCGCCATGTTCTGGCAGGCATTCCCCCGGAGAGAAGAAGACCCCCATGGCCAATGAACCTTTGATCGGTGGCGCTGGGCCGGGCGCTGTCGGCACGGCCGCGCCCGTCAAGGATGTGAGCACGGCCAATTTCATGGCCGAGGTCGTCGATGCCTCGTTCGAGCAGCCGGTCATCGTCGATTTCTGGGCGCCCTGGTGCGGCCCCTGCAAGCAATTGGGTCCGATGTTGGAGAAGGTCGTGCGCGGCGCCAATGGCGCGGTCCGCATGGTCAAGCTCAACATCGACGAGAACCCCGAGATCGCGCAGCAGATGCGCATCCAGTCGATCCCCGCGGTCTATGCCTTTAAGGACGGGCGGCCGGTCGACGGCTTTGTCGGCGCGCTGCCGGAAAGCCAGGTCAAGCAGTTCGTCCAGCGGCTCGGTGGCGGGGCGGCCGGCCCTTCGCCGATCGAGGAGGCGATGGCGATGGCGAAGGAGGCCTCGCAGAGCGGCGATCACGCCACCGCGGCGGCGCTCTATTCACAGATCCTGCAGCAGGAGCCGGAGCAATGGGAGGCGCTGGGCGGCCTCATCCGCGCCCTGACCGCGCGCGGCGAACTCGACAAGGCGCATCAGGCGCTGGCGCAGGTCCCGGCAGCCCAGGCCAACCATGCCGAGATCGCGGCGGCGCGCTCGGCCCTCGAATTGGCCGAGCAGGCGCAGAAGGCGATGGCCGGCGCCGGCAAGCTGAAGAGCCGCGTCGAGCAGAACCCGGACGATCACGAGGCGCGCTTCGAATTGGCGACGGCGCTGTTCGGCAGCGGCGAGCGCGAGGTCGCGATCGACGAATTGCTGACCCTCTTCAAGCGTGACCGCAAATGGAACGACGAAGCGGCCAGGAAGCAGCTCGTCAAATTCTTCGAGGTCATGGGGCCGACCGATCCGCTGACCCTGAGCGCGCGGCGGCGCCTCTCCGCGCTGATGTTTGCATGAGGGATGTTTGCATGAGGGATGTTTGCCTGAGGGATGTTTGCCTGAGGGATGTTTGCCTGAGGGATGTTTGCCTGAGGCACGGCGGGAAGGAGAGCGCGGCATGAGCGATCGCGAGCGGGCATTGCCCGACATCCTGCCGATCTTCCCGCTGACCGGCGTCTTGCTGTTGCCGCGCGGGCGGTTGCCGCTCAACATCTTCGAGCCGCGCTACCTCACGATGACGAAGGACGCGCTGGGCGGCGAGCGCCTCATTGGCATGGTGCAGCCGAGCGAACCGGAGCTCCAGGATAATAGGGGCCGCGGCGCGATGAACCCGCCGGTCTATCCGGTCGGCTGCGCCGGCCGCATCACCTCCTTCACCGAGGCCGATGACGGGCGTTACATGATCACGCTGACCGGTCTGTCGCGCTTCCGCATCGCCGAGGAATTCCCGGTGTTGAGCGGTTATCGCCGCGTGCGGCCCGATTGGCAGCCCTTCGCGCGCGACCTCGACGCGCAGACCGGCGCCGAATTCGACCGCGACCGCTTTATCCGCGGCCTCAAGGCGTTTTTCGATCAGCGCCAGATCTCGGCCGATTGGGAGGCGATCGAAAAAGCCGCGGGCGAGCATCTGATCAACTCGATCGCCATGCTCTGCCCGTTTGTCCCAAGCGAAAAGCAGGCGCTGCTCGAAGCCCCCGATCTCGACGAGCGGGCGCGCCTCTTGATCGCGTTGGTCGAGATGGCGGCGGTCGACCCGGGCCAGAACTTCGCCTCGGACGAGAACGGCGCGACACGGCACTGAGCGTTCGCGGGATCATTTGCAGGAGCATCCGGAGGACGATATGGACGAACCCTCCGACATCGACCCCAAGCTGTTGGAAATCCTGGTCTGTCCCTTGACCAAGGGGCCGCTGCGCTATGATCGCGCCGCGCAGGAATTGATCAGCGAGGAGGCCGGGCTCGCCTATCCGATCCGCGATGGCATCCCGATCATGCTGGTCGACGAGGCGCGCACCTTGCGCGAGGACGAGATCCCCAGCAAGCGGCTGCCGCCCGTCGCCGAGCGCAATGGCTGAGGCGCCCTGGCCGGTCGAATTGCGCTTGAAGCGCGCCGCCAAGCGGCTCGAGATCGCGTTCGACGACGGCAAAAAATTCAGCCTCCCCGCCGAATATCTCAGGGTCGAGAGCCCGTCGGCCGAGGTGCAGGGCCACGGGGCGGGCGAGAAGACGATTGTCGCTGGACGCGCTCATGTCGGGATCATGGATCTGGAGCCGGTCGGCAATTATGCCGTGCGCATCAAATTCGACGATCTGCACGACACCGGGATTTTTTCGTGGGAATACCTCTACCGGCTCGGGGTCGAGCATGACCGGCGCTGGCGCGAGTATCTCGCCGCCGTTGCCATGAAGGGCCTCAGCCGCGAACCCCCGCGCGGTTAGCTAAAGCGGCTCGCCGCGGGCGAGGCGGGGGCGGTCGCCCAAGACGCCCATCGCGTGCTGCATCAAGAGGCGTTTCAGCGGCGGCACGCGGTTGACGATTGCGAGCCCGACATCGCGCGCGAGCTTGACCGGCGCGATCGTGTTCGAGAACAGGCGGTTGAGCCCGTCGGTCACCGCCGCGAGCACCAGCGCGTCCGAACGGCGCCAGCGCTCGTAGCGTTCGAGGAGCGACGGGTCGCCGATATCGAGGCCGAGGCGGCGCGCATCGATGATGATCTCGGCGAGCGCGGCGATGTCGCGGATGCCGATGTTGAGCCCTTGCCCCGCGATCGGGTGGATGACATGCGCCGCCTCGCCGACCAGCGCCAGGCGCCGGCCGGCATAGCGCTCGGCCTGCATCAGCGCGAGCGGATAGCTCCAGCGCGGCCCGACCGGCTCGACATGCCCTAGAAAATCGCCAAACCGCGTGCGCAGCTCCGCCGCGAATTCCACATCCGTCAGGGCCAGGAGATGCGGCGCGAGATCGGCATCCTCGGTCCATACGATCGAGGAGCGTGCGCGGTGCGTATGCGCCGCATCCTCTGATGGATCATCCGTCATCGGCAGGATCGCGAAGGGGCCGGCCGGCAGAAAATGCTCGACGGCGATGCCGCGATGCGGCCGCTCATGCCGCACGGTCGTGACGATGCCGGTCTGGCGGTAGCGCCATTCGACGGTGCCGATACCGGCGGCGCGCCGCAGCGGCGAGTTCTGCCCGTCGGCGGCGGCCACGAGCCGCGTGCGGAGCTGCGCGCCATCGGCCAGCCTAACGACAGCGCCGCCTTCATCCGCGGTCGTCGCGGCCACGGCGCGCGGCGCGAGCAGCTTGAGGCTCGGCAGGATCGCGGCGCGGTCGAACAGCGCGCGGCGCAACACCCGGTTCTCGACGATGTAGCCGAGCGGCGCGCTGCCGCCCAATTCGCGGTGGTCGTAGTGGAGGAACAAGGGCGAGTCGTCGTCGGCGACGCGGATCTCGCGGATCGGCTCGGCTTCGCGCTCGATCGCCGGCCATAGCCCGATCCCGTCAAAGACCAGGCGCGAGCCATAGGCGATCGCCGAGGTGCGCCCGTCGAACCGGTCCGCGGTCATCGCCGCCGGGTCCTGCCGGTCGATGACGATCGTCGACAGCCCGGCGCCGGCGCAGGCGACCGCGAGCAGCATCCCGTTGAGGCCGCCGCCCGCGATGATCAGCTCGGCATCATCCGCCATCGCCTGGAGGATATCCCCTCCTCCGCTTGCGGGGGAGCGTTAGGGTGCGGGCAAGCATAGAGTGCGATAGACGGGGTCGCCGGCGGAGCATAAATTTCCCGCAAACGGCCATCCGCCGAGGAGAACACGCCATGGCGCATACAATCACGCCCTTGACCGAGCACACCGGGGCCGAAATCCGCGGCCTCGATCTGACCAAGCCGGTCGATGCCGAGACCCGGTCCGTCCTCAACGCGGCGTTTGCCAAGCACCACGTGCTCGTCGTGCGCGACCAGAAATACGAGCCGGCCGATTTCAAGCGCGCCGTTCAGCTCTGGGGCGAATTGCAGCCGCATGACAAGAAGGACCATCACATCCCGGGCTTTCCCGAGATGTATTACGTGACGAACCAGGAATTCCTCGGCGACCGGCGCATGATCCCGGGCGAGACCTTCCACACCGATCACTCGAACCACCCGGCGCCGCCCAAGGCGACGATCCTCTACCCGGTGGCATTGCCGAGCCGCGGCGGCGACACGCAATACGTCAACATGCATCAGGCGTATGACGAACTGTCCGAGGCGATGAAGCGCAAGATCGACGAGCTGAAGGCGATCCACGTCTATCTCAGCAAATACAGCCCGCGCCCGTTAAAGCCATTGAACGAGGAGAGCCTGAAGGCCTTGCCGCCGCCCGGCATCCATCCGCTCGTGCGGGTGCATCCCGAGAACGGCAGGAAGGCCCTCTTCCTCAACCCGGTGCGCATCGAGGGGATCGTCGGCATGCCGGACGACGAGGCGCTCGATCTCGTCACCGAATTGATGACGCATGCGACGCAAAAGAAATACGAATACCGCCACCAATGGCAGCACGGCGACATGGTCATGTGGGACAACCGCAGCGTCATGCACAAGGCCAACCCCGATTACGACATGAACGAGAAGCGCTACCTCTACCGCCTGATGCTAAAGGGCGAGCCACCGGTCCCGGTCGCGCAGGCCGCCTGAGGCAAAACCCTTCTCCCGCACCGCGCGGGAGAGGGGGCCCAAGCGCATGCAGGGGGGGTGACGAAGCCTTCCTCGCTCGATTCCGAACCCCGTCATCGAAGGTTCAGATCAAGCCCCCGCGCCTCCTGGCACGGAGTTCCGGCTTCGTCCCGGCGTTAAGGGAGCAAGTGCCGGGAGAGCGGTTATGGCTACGGAAATCGACTTGGTCGTCGAGGAGAAAGAACCCCGACAGCGCCCGTCGGCGCGCCCCTATGATCGCCCCGCCGGTGGCTGGGGTTCAGCGAAATCGGTCGCGCGGAGCCTGCTGCGCGAGCGGGTGGTCGCCAGCGCCCCGCCGGCATTGCTGCGCCAAAACAAGCCCGACGGGTTCGCCTGCGTCAGCTGCGCCTGGGCCAAGCCGGCCGAGCCGCACCCGCTCGAATTCTGCGAAGAAGGCGCCAAGGCAACCACCTGGGAGATCACGACGCGGCGCGTCACCGACGAGTTCTTCGCCGCGCACACGCTGCGGGAACTCGAAGCCTGTGCCGATCACGATCTCGAGGAACTGGGCCGTCTGACGCGCCCGATGCGCTGGGATGCGGTGAGCGACACATACAGGCCGATCGAGTGGGAGGATGCTTTTCGCGATATTGGCCAGGAGCTGAAGACGCTCGAGCCGAAATCGGTCGTGTTTTACGCCTCAGGCCGCGCCTCGCTCGAAGCCTCCTACATGTACGCGCTGTTGGCCCGGCTCTACGGCACCAACAATCTCCCTGACAGCTCCAACATGTGTCACGAGAGCACCTCCGTGGCGCTGCCCGAGAGCATCGGCGTGCCGGTTGGCACGGTGACCCTCGACGACTTTGCCGAGACCGATTGCATTTTCTTTTTCGGACAGAACGTCGGCACCAGCAGCCCGCGCATGCTGCACGATTTGCAGGATGCAAGGCAGCGTGGCGTTCCGATCGTCACCTTCAACCCGCTGAAGGAACGCGGGCTGATCGAATTCTTGAACCCGCAGCGCCCGGCCGAGATGCTGACCGGTGCTTCGACGCCGATCAGTTCGCAATATCACCAGGTTAAGGCCGGCGGCGATATCGCGGCATTGCTCGGCTTGTGCAAGGCGCTGATCGAAGCCGACGACATTGCCAAGCGGCAGGGTGGCCGGCCGGTGCTCGACCACGCCTTCATCAAGCAGCATACGCACGGCTTCGATGGCTTCGCTGCCGCGGTGCGCGGCTACGATTGGTCCGAGCTGGAGGAGCGATCGGGATTGTCGCGCAGCGCCCTGGAGGCGGCGGCGACCGTCTACGCCCAAGCGGAGAAGGTCCTCGGCATCTATGGGATGGGCCTGACGCAGCACCGCAAAGGCGTCGAGACCGTGCAGATGGTCGTTAATTTCCTGCTGTTGCGCGGCAATATCGGCAAACCGGGCGCCGGGATCTGTCCCGTGCGCGGCCATTCAAACGTGCAGGGCCAACGCACGGTCGGCATCACCGAAAAACCGGAGCTGGTGCCGAACGAGAAGCTGAAGAAACAGTTCGGGTTCGAGCCGCCGCGCGACAAGGGTCTCAACACAGTCGAGGCATGCGAGCAAATCCTCAAAGGCCAGGTGCATGGCTTTATCGGGCTCGGGGGCAATTTCGTGCGGGCGATCCCCGATCGCGGCCGCATGGAGCCGGCCTGGCGCAAGCTGCGGCTGACAGTGCAGATCGCCACCAAGCTCAACCGCAGCCATTTGATCCACGGCCGCGTCGCCTACCTCCTGCCTTGTCTCGGCCGCATCGAGTTGGATCAGCAAGCGAGCGGACCGCAGGCCGTGTCGGTGGAGGACAGCACCGCCTGCATCCACGGCTCGCTCGGCCTGCAGCCGCCGGCGAGCCAGCATCTGCTGTCGGAACCGGCCATCGTCGCTGGCCTCGCAAAGGCGACATTGCCGCCAAATCCGAAGATCCACTGGGACGCCTGGGTCGCCGATTATTCCCTGGTGCGTGCCGCGATCGCCGAGACCTATCCCGAAATTTTCCACGGGATCAACGAGCGGATGTGGCAGCCGGGCGGATTTCACCGGCCTCTCGGTGCGCGGCACCGCGAATGGAAGACCAAGACCGGCAAAGCCAATTTCATCACGCCGAAGCAGCTTGACGCCGATCCCGACGCAATGCCGAGCGGCCGCGATGTGCTGCGCCTGATCACCTTGCGCAGCAACGATCAGTTCAACACGACGATCTATGGCTACAACGACCGCTTCCGCGGCATCCACGGCACCCGCATGGTCGTTCTGATGCATCGCAACGACATCGACCGCTTGCGATTGCAGGAGGGCGATCGGGTTACCCTCGTCACCGCCGCCGATGATGGTATCGATCGCCGGCTCGGCGGGCTCACCGTCATCGCCTACGACATCCCGGAGGGCTGCTGCGCCGGCTATTACCCCGAATGCAATGTGCTGGTGCCGCTGTGGCACCATGCCGAGCGGGCGAAAGTGCCGGCCGCGAAATCAGTGCCGGTTCGAATCTTCCGCGAGGGTCCGGTATCCGGTGAATTCTCGGCGCCTTCCGACATGATCTCCGGCAACCCGCTGTCGAACATCGCCTCCGATCTCGCGCGCGCGGCCGGGATCGCCGGTCGTGCGGCGCTGCGCGGGTTCCGTGAGGCGCCGGTCAAGATGGCGCTCATCGCCGCGGCTGCCGGGCTCGCAGTCGGCGCCGCTGCCGCCGTCCGACGCCATCGGAGACGCCCGCAATGACACCATTTGAGATCGGCGCTCCGCCCCGCCCGTTTTGCGATGCGTCTCGGTTTGTCCAGCGGCGAATGCCCGGGCCGCGCCTCGCGCCGCGCACGACCCGGGCCGTCCCGGAGGAAACCGCGATCGCTTTCTCCTACGAAGGCGCTGCGTATGCGGTGATGATGGCGACACCTGCGGACCTGACGGACTTCGCGATCGGCTTTTCGCTGACCGAGAGAATTATCCGATCGCCGTGCGATGTCGAAACGCTCGAAACCGTATCGACGGCAGACGGGATCATGCTGCGCATGAGCTTGGCGCATCAGCCGGCGGCCGCCTATTGGGAGCGCCGGCGCCGTCTCGCCGGTCCAAGCGGCTGCGGCCTGTGCGGATTGGAGAGCCTGGCCGACGCGATGCGCGCACCGCCTCCCGTCACCGGCGACGCGCGCCTATCGCGCAAAGAGATTTTTGACGCGATGGCGGCGCTTCCCGATTGGCAGCCGATGAACCGCGCGACCGGCGCGTTGCACGCCGCGGCGCTCTGGTTGCCGACAGCCGGCATCGTTGCGGCACGCGAGGATGTCGGCCGCCACAACGCCCTCGACAAGCTGATCGGCGCTGCAGCCCGGGACGGCATTTCGGCGGCCGGCGGCGCCGTCCTGCTGACCAGCCGCGTCTCCGTGGAGATGATCCAGAAGGCCGCCATTTTTGGCGTGCCGATCCTGGTGGCTGTGTCGGCGCCGACCGCGCTTGCCGTGCGGGTCGCGGAGGCCGCAGGCATCACCCTGGCCGCGGTCGCGCGGCACGACGGGTTCGAGATTTTTACCCACGCCGACCGACTTCTCGATGTGGAGTTCGAACAACCCGCGGCCGCCGACTAGGTCGAATTTTTCCGCCGCCCTTGAATGTTCCTGGTATGTTCCTACGTGATTAGCGCTCGCGTTCGAGCGTGAAGCGGTGGGGAGGGATTTTGCTGCAAAGGGCGCTGCAAATGCAGCAAAAGGGGACGCGGGCAGAAGCTGCCGGAGAGGTGCGGCCGCCTGCAAAAAACCTGCAGATGCAGGCTGAGCAGGGCTTGGGCCTGAGCGGCCGGGAACGGACGCGCAGGAAAGCGGTCTGGCTGCAAATCCGCTGCAAATGCAGCCAGACGGCATGCCGGGCATCGCCGGGGCGTGGGGCCAATCTTGGTTAAGCCCGCGCTCGCGACCACATCGGAAGGACGCCTTTTCGGAGAGCGGCGATGAGCGACAACCCGGCCCCGCGTAATCCCCGGGGTGATCCCCCGCACGATCTCTGGGACAACCCGATGGGAACGGACGGGTTCGAGTTTGTCGAATACACCGGCCCCGACCCGCAGCAATTGGCGGCCTTGTTCGAGCAGATGGGGTTTGTCGCGGCGGCGCGGCACCGCTCGAAAAACGTCACGCTCTACAAGCAGGGCGATGTCAATTTCATCCTGAACGCCGAGCCCGAGAGCTTTGCGCAGGCTTTCGCGCGCCTGCACGGGCCCTCGGTCTGCGCGATCGCGTTCCGCGTCAAGGACGCCGCCGCGTCCTACGACCGCGCGATCAAGCTCGGCGCCAAGCCGGTGCACGGCAAGCTCGGGCCGATGGAATTGAACATCCCGGCGATCGAGGGGATCGGCGGCAGCCTCATTTATCTCGTCGACCGCTATGGCGACCGCACGATCTACGATGTCGATTTCCACCCGCTGATCGCCGACCGGATTCCGGCCGGGAACGGGCTCACCGGGGTCGACCACCTGACCCACAATGTGCATCGCGGCCGCATGGCATTGTGGGCCGAGTTTTACGAGCGGCTCTTCAATTTCCGCGAGATCCGCTATTTCGACATCGAGGGGAAGCTGACCGGGCTCAAATCGAAGGCGATGACCAGCCCCGACGGCAAGATCCGCATCCCGATCAACGAAAGCGCCGACGACAAATCGCAGATCGCGGAATATCTCGAGGCTTATCACGGCGAAGGCATCCAGCACATCGCGCTCGCGGCCGCCGACATCTATAAGACGGTCGAGGCATTGCGTGGCCGCGACGTCAAGTTCATGGCGGTGCCGGACACCTATTACGAGGCGGTCGAGGCGCGATTGCCCGGCCACGGCGAGGACCTCGCGCGATTGCAGCGCGACCAGATCCTGATCGACGGCGCGCCGGCGCAAGGGCAGGGGTTGCTCCTACAGATCTTCACCGAAACCGTCATCGGCCCGATCTTCTTCGAGATCATCCAGCGCAAGGGAAATGACGGCTTCGGCGAGGGCAATTTCCGCGCCCTCTTCGAATCGATCGAGCGCGACCAGATCCGCCGCGGCGTCCTCGCCGCCCCCGCCGGTTAGAACACCACGAAGACACGCAGGCGCTACTCGTCATCCCGGGGCGCCGCGCAGCGGCGAGCCCGGGATCCATGACGACCGGCTGAGCCCACTTGGACCCGCCGTGCCACGCTGCGTCAGGTTACGGCGCGGGATGCGAGCTGGCCGACGCCTGGCCTGCTCCGGGCATCCCGTAGACCTGGTTCGGTTGCCCGTAGGCATTGTAAGCCGCATCCGGCGGCAGGACTTGCGCCATGGTCGGCGCGGCGCCGGCGGCGATGAGGGCCAACATGACGGCCGCATAGGTCAGAGTCTTCATGACATCACCTTTTATTCGTAAGCGACCGCGGCGGTATTGCCGTGGTCAATACAAAGGTGAAGGACCACGCCTAAGGGCACAATCTCATGCGGATGAATTACGATTTAACTGCCGCCGCTTACGGTGCCGCCAATTGCCGGCGCAGTTCGGTTTTCAATACCTTGCCGTAATTGTTCTTCGGCAAGGCCTCGACAAAGCGGTATTGGCGCGGCCGCTTGAAGCGCGCGATATGGTCGAGGCACAGCTTGTCGAGTTCGGCTTCCGCAACCTTCGCGTCGGGTTTCGCGACGACAAACGCCACGACCTCCTCGCCCCAATCGGGATGCGGCCGGCCGACCACCGAGGCTTCGACGACATCGGGATGGCGCAGCAACACCTCCTCGATCTCGCGCGGATAGATGTTGCTGCCGCCCGAAATGATCATGTCCTTCGAGCGGTCGCGCAATGTCAGGAAGCCGTCCTCATCCAGGCTGCCGAGATCGCCGGTGTGCAGCCAGCCGCCGCGCAGGGTTTCGGCATTGGCTTCCGGGTTCTGCCAATAGCCTTCCATGACGCAGTCGCTTTTTGTGACGATCTCGCCGACCGCGCCGGGCGGCAATTCGCGGTCGTCTTCGTCGACGACCCTGACCAGCACGCCGGTGCGCGCGACACCGCAGGAGCCGAGCCGCTCGCGCCAGCGCGGATGCGCGCTGTCGGCATGCAGGCGCTGATTGAGCCCGGTGATCGTCATCGGCGACTCGCCCTGACCAAACAGCTGATAGAGCCGCGGCCCGAACAGACCGAGCGCCTTTTCGAGATCGGCGACATACATCGGCCCGCCGCCGTAATAGATCGTCTTCAGATTGGTGAGATCGGCGCCGGGCAGCTCCGGCGCATGCGCGAGCCGCGTCAGCATGGTCGGCGCCGCGAAGAACGAGACGCGCTCGTGCCGCGCGATCATGTCGAGGATCGCCGGCACCTCGAAATGCGGCAAGACGATCTGATGCGCGCCCTGCAGCAGGAAGGGCAGCGCGTAAAGTCCGGCGCCGTGCGACACCGGCGCGGCGCAGAGATGCGTGTCGCGCTCGTCGAGCCGGTCGATATCGGCGTAATAGCACTGGCTCATAAACAGCAGATTTCGGTGTGTCAGCACCGCGCCTTTCGGCCTGCCGGTCGTGCCCGAGGTGTAGAACAGCCAGGCGGAGGCGGCCGCACCGCCGGTTTCTGGATGCATCGGCTCGGACGTTGTCACCAGCGCGTCGTATTCCGCGGTTCGCGTCGAGATGACAGCGTCGAGCGTATCAACCGAGCCGGCGAGCGGCGCCAGTGCCTCGGCCAACCCCGGCGTTGCGATCAAGAGCCGCGCGCCGGAATTTTCGGCGATGTACTCGACTTCGCGCGGATGCAGCCGCGCATTGGCCGGTACGGCGCAGAGCCCCGCCGCCCAACAGCCGAACAGCAACTCGAAAAACTCGCCGCAGTTTTCGAGGGACAGCAAGACGCGGTCGCCGGGCCGAAGACCGCGCGCCCGCAACCCGCCGGCGACCCCGGCGATACGCCGCGCCAGCTCGCGGTAATTCCAGGATTGCCGGTCGTCGCTGACCGCCGGCTGCTCGGGCAGCCGCCGCGCCACATCGAACAGCAACGCCGCCAGGTTCATAAACGCATTCCTACGTCATTCCGGGACGGCCCCGAAGGGGACGGGCCCGGAATCCATGAACACAGGCTTCTGGAAAATGGATTTCGGGCTCGCCGCTGCGCGGCGCCCCGGAATGACGAGCTGGGTAGCTCATTGAGCTGCCGCGGCGCGTTCATCAAGCGCGGCGCAGACGAAGGCCGGGTCGAAGATCCTGTCGGCCATGACCTGACAGCGCATGATCAGCCGGTGCTCCTCCGGGCCGTAATCGGCATGCGCGTTGTGCAACGTGGCGATGTCATCCCAGAACAGGACATCGCCCTCGGCCCAGCGGTGCACATACCGGAAGCGCGGCTGCAACTGATGCTCGAACAGATAGGCGAGAATGTCGTCGCTGTCGCGCTCGGGCAGCTCGTTGATGCGGATCGCATAACCCGGATTGGCGTAGAGCACCTTCTTGCCGGTGATCGGGTGCGTCAAAAAGATCGGATGCGACACCGGCGGCTTCTTCCGCCGCTGCTCTTCCGAAAGCGGCGGCCGCCAGCTACCCGGCCGCTGCCGCATCATCTCCCAGAACTTGTTGAAATCGTGCAACACGGTCATGCCGTCGAGCCGCGTCTTCAAATCCGCCGGCAGTGCCTCGTACGCCGCCTGCATGTTGGCGAATTCGGTGCCGCCCAGCACGACGCCGTTACGGCGCGGCACCTTCAGCGCGTAAAGAACGTTGGCGAGCGCGATCGTCTCGCCGTACGACATGTCGGTGTGCCAGTCCTGGCCGGCGTCGCGCGCGCCGATCGGCCGGCCGTTCTCGACGATGTTCGACAGGATCATCACTTCGGGATGGCCCGGCTCCTGAAACGTGCCGGCGACATTGATCTCGAGCGCGCCAAAGCGGCCGGCAAACGCCTTCAATTGCGTCGCGTCGAGCTGCTGCGCCGGGAAACGCAAGACGCTGTGCTCGCCGAGCGCGCGCAGGATCTCGGCGAAATTGCGCGCCCCGAGCGGCTTTGCCAGGTCGACCCCGGCGATGGTTGCGCCGAGCGTCTCGCCGGTCGGAATTATCCGCATCGTCCGTACCTCGCTCCTCAGCAACCCTTAGCGTGGCTCGCCGGCAAAACCGCGCTGGATCTCGGCAATCCTGGCGAGGGCGGCCGGCGACAGCGGCCCCTTCTCGATGGAGCGCGCCGCATATTCGAGATGGTCCATCGTCGAGTAGCCGACAAGCACGGTCGAGACCGCCGGATGCGCGATGACATAGCGCAGCGAGGCTTCGATCAGGGTCTCGGCATGCCCGTCGCGCACCAGCGGCTCGAAGCGGCGCGCCCGCTCCACATCACGGCGGTAATCAGAGCCGGAGCCGATCGGCGCCGGCGGCGGCGAGCCCAACGGATGCCGTTCCTCGGTGCCGCTCAGCGCGCCGCCCGCGAGGACTCGGATGTTGATGATTCCCATGCCGGCCGCCTGCGCATGCCCGAGCAGGTTCTGATAATCCTGCGCCGGGAAATTTGCCGGCACCGGCGCGCCCGGGCTCGGGTTCAACAGATTGTAGCTGGCCTGGCCCGTATCGAAGGCGCGCGCATCGATGACGCGGAGCAATGCCGCGGTCTCGCCATTCGCGGTAATGCCAAAGAAGCGGAACTTGCCCTGGTCGCGCAACCGCTGGAACGCCGGCACGACCTCCTCCAACACGGCATCGACACCGAAATCTGCGCCCTTTGTCGTGCCGACGATCGCATTGTGGAATTGGAACAGGTCGATCGAGTCGCGCTGCATTCGCTTGAGGCTGGCTTCCAGCGATGCGGCGATCGCCGGGCCGATCTTGCCGCGCTCGGTCGGCGGCAGCCGCACCTTGGTTCCGACGTAGACATTGGGCTTCAGCGCCTTCAATACCCGGCCGAGGTTCTTCTCGCTCTCGCCGTCGCCATACATCTGCGCCGTGTCGAAATAATTGATGCCGAGCTCGACCGCGCGCGCGATGGCGCGTTCCTGATCGGCGGCGGCGCCCTTGGTCATCAGCCCGCCGACCGCGCCGCAGCCAAAGCCGAGCAGCGATACGTCGAGACCGGTCCTGCCGAGCTTTCTTCTTTCCACCGCCGCCTCCTGCGCTCTCTGCCGAGGCCGATAAGATCGCCGGCAGGTCCGGTGTGTCAATTATCCGGGCGCCGCGCCCCGGCTGAGACTAGGCTCACGGGAAAATTCGGAGGCTGACATGACAGATGCAGACCCGGGATTGATCGACGATCTCGTCGCCGCCAACCGCATCCTCTACGACCAGGGCGTCGTCGATGGGTTCGGGCATGTCAGCGGGCGCCACGACAACAACCCCGAGCGGTTTCTGCTGGCGCGCAGCATGGCGCCGGGGCTCGTGACGGCGCCCGATCTGATGGAATTCGACTTGGCCGGGGAGCCGATCGACGCGCAGGGCCGCACGCCCTATCTCGAACGCTTCATCCACAGCGAGATCTACCGGGCCTATCCGGCGGTGCAGGCGATCGTGCACAGCCACTCGCCCGCGGTCATCCCGTTCGGCGTCGTCGCAACGCCGCTCCAACCGATCTTTCACATGGGCTCGTTTCTGGGGCTCGGCGTGCCGGTGTTTGAGATCCGCGACGCCGGGGGGCCGGCGACCGACATGCTGATCCGCACCCCGGCGCTCGGCGAGGCGCTCGCGAAATCGCTCGGCAATGCGGCGGTCGGATTGCTGCGCGGTCACGGTAATGTCGTGGTCGGCGGCTCGGTCAAGGAGGCCGTGTTCCGCGCTGTCTATACCGAGATCAATGCCCGGCTGCAGGCCGAGGCTTTGCGTATCGGTCAGGGCCAGGTCGCGTTCCTGAACGAGGCCGAAGCGATGGCTTCGATGGCGACCAACCAGGGGCAGATCACCCGTCCCTGGAATTTATGGAAGGCGAGGGCGCTTGGCCGGAGCGATTGAGCGCCGATTCTTCGATCCGAATGATGGCGGTCCTTTGGCGCGGGACCGGACTCCGGCGTGGTTCGCTGCTTTGGCGGACACACTGTGACGGTGCGAATGGACGACCTAGAATGCCCTAATGCCTCCCCGGCAGAGGAGGACACCAGCATGCATGCGATTTTTCGCGGCGTCTCGGTCATCCCGGTCCTGACGATCGACCGGGAGCGGGATGCGGTTCCGCTCGCGCGCGCGCTGTTCGAGGGCGGGCTCCCGGTCGTCGAGGTCACGATGCGCACGGCTGCGGCGGGGGCAGCAGTTGCGGCAATCCGGCGCGAGTTGGCGCAGGTGGTCGTCGGTGCCGGCACGTTGTTGCGCGCCGCCGATGTCGCGATGGCGATACAGGCCGGCGCAGGCTTTCTGGTCAGCCCCGGCCTGACTCCGGAACTCGCGGCCGCGGCGTTGGCGGCCGAATTGCCCTATCTGCCCGGCGTCGCGACCCCGTCGGAAGTGATGGCGGCACGCGCCCTCGGCATCTGTGTCATGAAATTCTTCCCGGCGGAGGCGCTTGGCGGTGCTGCGTGGCTCAGGGCATTGGCGCCGGTCTTTCCCGGTGTCGCGTTCTGCCCGACCGGCGGCATCGACGAGACGCGTGCCGCGGAGTATCTGACTTTAGCGAATGTGCCGATGGTGGGCGGCTCTTGGATGGTGCCGCGTGACGCAGTCGCTGCCGGCGATTGGCGCCGTATCCGCCGGCTCGCCGAGCGTGCCGCCGCGATCGGGCGGCGCGAAGCCGCCTAGCCGCCGCTCCGCAGCTCGGCAGCCCTCACCAGCGGCCCGGGCCGGGGAAGCCCATTCCGGGATAAGGCCCCGAGGCGAAAGCGCGATTGCGGTAGTACCAGGGCGGCGCGACCGGACCGGGACCGATGTCGCCGGGCGCCTCGCCATAAAACGGCGGGGGCGGGTAGGGGCGGGCGCGCCGCTCGACAAAGGGCGCATCCTCCGCCCAGCTGTACTCCTCGCGATAGACCTGCTCGCGGCGCGGCATGCGGTCGAGTTCCACCATCCGCTCGCGCCGCTCCATGACAGCGCTGCGGCGCTCGGCCGGAAATGTCCTGTCGGGCGGGTTGCTCGCCGACGGTGGTTTGCGGTGCGGCCGCGGTGGGGTTGCTTCCTGCGCCTGCGTCTGTTGCGGCTTGGTGGTCTTCGAGACCGAAGGCGCGACAGGGCTGGCGTGCTCAGCTTCCTTCGGCTGTGGCTTGGCCGCGGGCGGCGGGGAACTCGCCCCGGCATCGGCCGCGGGCGTCGTCGCGGGCGCCGGCATCGTGATCGTCGGCTTTTTCGCGACTGGCGTCTGCTTTGATGACGTCGACTGCGCGGCGGCCGGCGCTTCTCGCCGCACCGGGGAGAGCGGCCCGGCGCCTGGCGCCGGCGCTGCCTCCACGCTCGCCTCGGGCTCTGCGGCACGCGCCAGCGGCAGGACCGATAGCATCAGGGCCGAGAAGACGAGCAGCGATATGGCGAGACGGGGGCCGGCGCGCCGGTCATCCGGGGACGGGGGGTGCGGCATTGCTCCTCCGGTGCTTGGGGCTTGGTTCATTATTCGCGTCCTCGCCGGGAATCGTCCCTGCTTGGGGTAGCGGGGTGCGACGTCATGCGAGCACGATCCACGCTCGGCGCTGTTTGTCATATTAACCGAGGATAACAGGAGGCTCATCATGCGCAACCGGATGGGCGGTGTCAGCGCCGCCGCGATCGCCGGGGCGGCGATAGTGATGTCATTGGCGGCAAGCCCTGCCCTGGCGCAGGTGCCCGGCGGCTCGTATCTGCGGACCTGCTCGGACGCCCGCATATTCGGCGACCGGCTTGTCGCCGAATGTCAGACGATGGACGGCGGTTTGCGCCGGACCGTCTTGCGCGATGTCGACCGCTGCGTCGGCGGCATCGCCAATATGAACGGGCGGCTGACCTGCAATTACGGCGAGCCCGGCTATGGGTCGTCCCTCGACCGGGATCATAGCTCCGCGCCGAGCCGCTATTACGGTTATCCCCGGTATTACGGCTACGGCCGTTAGCCGCGGCGGGAAATTGGCGCGAGCGCGCAGCTGCGTGCCCGCGCCTTCTCGATTTCCGAATTCAGCTCGGCGCCGCCGAGGATGATGAACGCCGTCACATAGAACCACATCAGCAGGATGACGACCGCGCCGATCGAGCCATACGTCTTGTCGTAAGAGCTGAATCGCGCGACGTAGAACGAGAAACCGGCCGAGCCGATCAGCCACAACAGTGCTGCCGCGATCGTGCCAGCGCTGAGGCAATGCCAGCACGGCAGTCGCCGGGACGGCGCATAGCGGTAGAGGGCGGCGAACGCGATCAGCGCCAGGACCGCGAGAAGCGGCCAGCGGATCAAGGAAAGCCGGTCCCGCCATAATTCGGAGAGCGGCAGCGTGTCGATGATCGCCGGTAGGACCGCGATCAGGAAGAGGCTTAACACCGCGAACAGCCCGACCCCGACCGTTAAGGCGATCGCCAACCCGTAAAACGAAAGGATGCCGCGCTCGTCGCGCTCCTCATAGGCGACGGTCAGCGCCTGCATCAGCGCGCCGGTGCCGCTGGTCGCGCTCCACAACGCAAGCAGCAAGCTGACGAGGAGGCCGAGACCGAGCTTGTCGGGCGGCGCTGCGACGAGTGCGTGGAGCTGATCCGACAGCAGCTTCAGGGCCTCCTCCGGCAGCACGCCGGAAAGCGAGCTCAGCTGGTGTTCGATCGTGGCGGGATCGGAGACGAGGCCATAGAGCGAGATCAGCGCCGACATCCCGGGAAAGATCGACAGCAGCGCATAAAACGCCACCCCCGCCGCCATGATCGACACGTGGTCGCGGTCGAGCTCAGCCCAGAAATTGGTCAGGATCGCCCACCAGCCGGGACGGGCTTTGCTCTGCGTGAGGATGGCCATACCGGCCCAACATCATCGCCGCTCGCGGCGTTCCGCCCGAGCTAATCGGGCAGCAACCCGAGCGCTGTAAGACCGCGGCGCTGTAGACGCGCAAATACCTGCGTGAAATGCAGCGCCGCCGAGCGCTCCAGCCCTTCTAACCAGTTCTGGTCGAGAAACGAGGCGAGCGCCGGCTGGCCGAGCGACGCCTCCCACAGAATACCGAGCAGCGAGGCTTCCGCCTCATCGGCTTCTCGCCCGAGGAGCGGGATTACGGCGGCGCTCTCGGCTGCCGCCCGCTCGCGCGTGTCGGGCCCGGGGCCGAGCCCGAAATCGACGAGGCGCCGCCGCTCCGGCGGGGCAAGCACAAAATGCGCGATCTCGTGCAGGATGACATAGGCTTCGGTGTCAACGTCGAGCGCGGCGCCGTCCCAATTAAAGCCAGGACGCGTGCCGGGTGGATGCACCGGCATGCCGAAATGCTCGGCGAGCTTCAGCGCCTGCCGGCGGTGCCGCTCGGCTACATCGCCGGTGGCGCGCTCGGATGAGGTCATACGGATCCGCACGAAGGCGGCATGTCCATCTCGGTCATCGAGTTGCGCGGCAAAACGGTCGAGCGCCGCGGCAAGTTGCGCGCGCGGGATCGGGGTCAGAATCATCGAGCCACATATAGGGGCAGCGGCGCTGCCCGTCGCGCCCTACACGTTGACGGGCGCGAGCGGCTCTCGACCACGGATCAGATCGGCCGCCTTCTCGGCGATCATGATGACCGGCGCGTTGATGTTGCCGCCGACTAGATCCGGCATGACCGAGGCATCGACGATCCGCAGCCCCTCGACACCGCGCACCTTGCATTCGGCGTCGACAACGGCGTCCGGGTCCCGGTCGCTGCCCATCTTGCAGGTGCCAAGCGGGTGATGAACCGTGATCGCGGTTGCGCGGATATAGGCGTCGACTTCCGAATCCGACCGGCGATCCGGTCCCGGCCCGGTTTCCGCCGCGACAAACGGCGCGAGCGCCGATTGGCGGCCAATCTCGCGCGCTAGCTTGACCGCGGCGCGCAACGTCGCCCAGTCCTTCTCCCGCGCCAGGAAATTCTGCTTGATGCGCGGCGCCTGCTTCGGATCGCGCGAGGCGAGCGTGATCTGGCCGCGGCTGTCCGGTCGGAGCAGCACGGCGCGGCAGGCGAAGCTGTCCTCATACGGCGCAACGAACGGCCGGAAATAGGGCGCCGCGGTTAGCGGCGCCGCGCTGCACAGCAGCTGGATGTCGGGCATCGGAAGATCGGACGCGGTCTTCAGGAATGCCATGATACCGTGCGGCTGGCTTGCCGCGATGCCGCGGCCGCGCAGCCGAGCCTTGGCAATCTCGCGCACGATGCGGTCGGCGCGCATCTTGCGATGCAGCGGTCCGGGCTCCTTGCGGCGGAACGTGACCGCGACCGCGATATGGTCCTGCAAATTGCGGCCGACACCGGGCAATGGCACGCGGGGCGCGATACCCTGAACGCGTAATGCCACCGGGTCGCCGATCCCCGACAGCATAAGCAGTTGCGGCGAGTTGATGACGCCACCCGCCAGGATGACCTCACGCTCGGCGTGCACGGTCTGCTTTTCGCCTTCGCGCAGATATTCGACGCCGGTCGCGCGATGGTTGTTGAGTAGGAGCCGCGAGGCGAGGGCACCGACCTCGATCTTGAGATTGGGCCGTTCAAGAGCGGGCCTGAGATAGGCTACCGCCGCGCTGCAGCGGCGACCGTCGCGGATCGTCATCTGCGGCTTGCCAAAGCCTTCCTGCTGCGCGCCGTTGTAATCCTCTGTCGTCGGGTGGCCGGCCGCGAGGCCGGCTTCGGCGAGCGCCTCGATGAGCGGATCCTGGAAGCGCGAGCGCTCGGTCGTCAGCAGGCCGTCGCCGCCGCGGTAGGGACCGGCGCCGTCTTCCCAGCTCTCCTGCCGTTTGAAATAGGGCAGCACATGCGCATAGGACCAGGTGGTCAGCCCCAAATCGGCCCAGCGGTCGTAATCGGCGCGGTTGCCGCGGACATAGACCATTGCATTGATCGACGACGAGCCGCCGATGACCTTGCCGCGGGCGCATTCGACCCGGCGCCCGTCCATCGTCTTCTCGGGCTCGGCGAAATACATCCAATCGTGCTTGCGCTGGTTCAGCATGCGGCCCCAGCCGAGCGGGATGTGGATCCATGGGTCGCGATCCCAGCCGCCGGCCTCGAGCAACAGGACCC
>Ga0209059_1000364_pt1 | contig 20564 bp, 19 predicted proteins | sample GraSoiAngelo_151_FD_186165 | JGI IMG/M metagenome (GOLD analysis project Ga0209059, IMG submission 186165) | Grasslands soil microbial communities from the Angelo Coastal Reserve, California, USA - 14_1009_12_20cm (SPAdes) (version 2) | ecosystem: Environmental > Terrestrial > Soil > Grasslands ...
GAGAGCTTCGCGCCGGGCACCTGCGCCGGGGCGATGCCGCGCATCTGCCGCACGCTCTCCTGCAAGGCATACATGCCGTACATGCCGGAGTGCATGTAGGAGAGGCCGCCGCCGTTGGTGTTGAGCGGCAGTTTGCCGCCAGGCGCGGTGTTGCGCTCGCCGATGAAGGCTGCCGCCTCGCCCCTTTTGCAGAAGCCGAGGTCTTCGAGCCCGTAGATCGGCAGATGCGCGAAGGCGTCGTAGATCATCAGATGGTCGACATCGCGATGCGTGATGCCGGCCTCCTCGAACGCCTTGGCGCCGGCGACGCGGAAGGCGCGCGAGGAGGTGAAATCCTCCATCTGGCTGACCATCGGCGTCTCGACGCTCTCGCCGGTGCCGAGCAGGTAGACCGGCTTGGTCGGAAAATCCTTGGCGCGGTCGGCGGTCGTCAGGATTAGCGCGCCGCCGCCATCCGTCACCAGGCAGCACATCAACAGCCGGAACGGGTAGGCGATCATGCGCGAATTGAGCACGTCCTCGACCGTGATCGGGTCGCGGAAGGTGGCGCGCGGGTTCTTCGCGGCCCATTCGCGCTGTACGACCGCGACCGTCGCGAGCTGCTCCTCGGTGATGCCGTAGGTCTTCATGTAGCGCAAGACCGGGATCGTGAAGAGCGTCGGCGGCCCCATCGGCCCGTAGGGGAGCTCGAACTGGCCGGCGAGGCTGCCCGGCGACACCGCCGGGCGCGAGCGCGCGATGCCGGAGCGGCCGCTCTCGCCATGCGTGATCAGCACGGTTTTGCAGAGCCCCGATTCGAGCGCCGCGGCGGCATGGCGGACATGGATCATGAAGGAGCAGCCGCCGACCGCGGTGCCGTCGACCCAGCGAGGCGTGATGCCGAGGTAATGCGCGATCGTGACCGGCGTCTCGCCGGCGGTCGCGACGCCATCGATGTCCTTGGGCCCAATCCCGGCATCCTTCATTGCGTTGAGCGCGGCATCGGCATGCAGGCCGATCTGCGACAAATTCGGGATGCGGCCGAGCTCGGTTGTCTCGGCGGCCCCGACAATGGCGATCGATTTCGGTTTCATGCGTGTCCCCCTCAGCCTTTCGCCGGCCGGAACAGCGGCAATGTGATTTCGTCGTCCATCTTCTCGAAGGCGACTTCGAGCGGCATGTCCAGGATGAGCGCCTCCGGGGTCTGCGGGCAATCGACGATGTTCGTCATCAGGCGCGGGCCTTCGTCGAGCTCGACGACGGCAATCGCATAAGGCGGGGTGAAGCCCGGTACCGGCCGGTGGTGGATCACATAGCTGTAGAGCCGCCCCTTGCCGCTGGCGCGAAACACGCTGACCTCGCGCGACGCGCAATGCGGACAGAACGGCCGCGGCGGGAAATAGACCTTCCGGCAGGCATCGCAGCGCTGCAGCCGCAATTCGCCGGCCTTTGTCCCCTCCCAGAAATGCATCGTCTCGGGCGTCGGCTGCGGCCGCGCGCGTTGTCCCTCGGGCATTGCTCTCACCTCAGGGGTTGATCCGAATCAAGTTTGACGCGCGGCGGCGCTTCCGGCAAACGGAAGTGATGCGAGGGGAGAGCCAACCATGATCACGCCCGCCTATGTCCGCACGATGGCGGCCTATAACGCCGAGATGAACAAGCGACTTTACGATGCCGCCGGCCGGCTCTCGGATGCCGAGCGGCAGCGCGATCGCGGCGCCTTCTGGCATTCGATCCACGGCACGTTGGTGCACATCCTGTGGGGCGATGGGCAATGGATGAGCCGTTTCGACGGTTGGCAGCGGCCCGCGACGCCGATCAAGGAGAGCGACCGGTTTATCCAGGACTGGGCGGAGTTATGCGGCGCGCGCGAGAAGGCCGATGCCGATATCGCGCGCTGGGCCCGGAACGTCGACGAGAAATGGCTCGACGCGGACTTGACCTGGTTTAGCGGCGCCGCCAACCGCGAAGTCACGGCGCCAAAGCGCCTCCTCGTCGCGCATTTCTTCAATCACCAGACGCATCACCGCGGCCAGGCGCACGGCTTGCTGACCGCCGCCGGGCAGCAGACCGGCGACACCGATCTGTTTCTCGTCGTGCCGGAAATGCTCGCCTAGCCCGTTCGCGCTTGCTCCAGCCGCCGAAAACGAGCGGGGGTCAGGAATATCGTTCCTGACCCCCGTCGTGATTGGCTCCCCGGGACGGATTCGAACCATCGACCCAGCGGTTAACAGCCGCTTGCTCTACCACTGAGCTACCGGGGATCAGAGCCGGCACCCAAAGGAGGGGTGCGGCATCAGCCCGTTGGAGGCCGGAAGCGGAATCGAACCGCTGTACACGGATTTGCAGTCCGTTGCATAGCCACTCTGCCATCCGGCCGGTGGCGGGGCTGATATAGGCGTCGGGCAGGACCGGGGTCAAGCCGCGCCGGCCGCGAGTGGCACTGTACCGGGCGGGCAGCGGCTGTCCCCGGAACAAAATCATTGACAGAGACTCCCTTCATCGATTCAACCGTGGGTAGGGGGGCTGAGAACTGCCGGGGGGATGAGCGACAGCCAGGTGGGATTGGGCGCGGCGCGAATGGCGTTGCTGGCGTCCGTTGCGTTCGCGTGCGGCTCGGGATCCGCGGCCGGCGATCCGGCTGGCGGCGCCCACTTGCTTGTGCTGCCCGGCCTCTCTGCCGGCCAATCGCTCAAGGCCGAGACCGTGAGATTTGCCGACCCGCGGCACCGGTCGGTGCAAGTGATGCGGGGCGCACCCCGGCCGGAAGCCGCGCCGCCCGGCGTCGAGTTTTTCGGTTTTGGCAGCACTGGGGCGCAGCAGGTTCGGGTCGTCCGCGGGCCGGTGGTGAGCCTGGATTTGCCGGGGCTGCGTCGGGTCGAGACCGTCAGCTTCTCAGAAGCAGGCCGTTCCTCCGTCACGGTCGTGCGCGGTGGGCTCGAACCGCAGCTCGTCGCCGGGCTGTTTCGGGCTGCGGGTGGCCGCACGCCCGAACGGCGGTTCTCGGTCGATCTGTTCGAGACCTCCGGCGGCGATCTCGATCGCATCGCATTCGCGGTGGACGGTGTCGAATCGAATCACGGGCAGAACCCGCTGATGTGGCGCCCCACGCCCGACGGGCCGCAGGGGCCGATGCAGGTCAGTCTCAAGGCGGCGCTCGATGTCGGCGGCGGCAACCGCTTCGACCTGCGCGAGAACCGCCTGCTCGGCCGGGCTTATCTGGCGCAGATGTTCCAGCGCTACGGCAATTGGTCGGATGCGCTCGCTGCCTACAATTGGGGGCCGGGCAATCTCGAGGCCTGGATCGCCGCCGGCAGGCCGGCCGAGCGGCTGCCGAGCGAGACGGCCCGTTATGTCCGGCGGGTGTTGCGCGATGCGCTGGTCGCCAGCGCGAACCGCTGGTGAGGCGCCCCTCTAGCCGGGATGAAACAGCATCGCGCCGCCGAGCGCGGCCGGCAGATCGAGCGCGATCGCCTCATCTGCGGACGCTAGCCGCACGGGCCTACTGGAAAGACTCGCCTCCCGAAGACAGCGTTCCAAGATCGCAAGATCGGCGACGGCGATCTGCGTCGCGACGAAACAGGGCAACGTGCCGGCCGGGGTGATGCCGAATGCGTCGCGCAGATAGCGCGGCTGGGCGATATGGATCGCGCCGCGTTCGAGCGCGATTGTCGTGACCTCGCCGGCGTGCGATGCGGGGCGGCCGGTGAAGCGGCCGAAACGCGCGGTCGGCTCAGCAGGCTCCTCGGCGGCGATCCACAAGCCGGTCAGGGCTCGCGCGCCATTGGGATGATCGAGAAAGCCGTCGCGCCAGACAAGAGGCTCGGTGTGATGCGTCAGAAACTGCACGCGGCCTTCCGGCATGCTGTGATGGGCGATGCGCGCGATCGTGAAGCGCGCATCCTCGCTGCCGGTATGGGTTGTGACCGGCCGGCGCATATCGACGAGCGGCAGCGTCGCGAAACCGGCCTCGGCGAGCCGACGATGTTCGGCGGCGGCATCAGCGCTGCTGAAGGCGGCGAGGTGCAGCCCGACATGATCGGCGATCCGCTCGCGCAATTGCCGCGCGAGCACGGTATTGCCGCCGGGGGTTGCGACCGCGGTCAGGATCTCGACATAGCCCTGCCGCAGCATCGCGCAGCGATTGCCGGTGCCGGCCGGGACCGGCTGCCCGTCCACCCGGTTTGTCTGCGCCGTGAACGGGGTCAGGCGAAAGCCGCAGCGTTCGAGAGCGGCTGCCGCCGCATCCATCTCCGGCACGAAATGCGCGACGTGGTCGAGGAACACGGCGCCTGGCGGCGGCAGCTGGTTCGTCATTCGCGCTCCTCGCGGTAAAACACGGCGAGCCAAACCGTTGGCTGGTCCGGATCGGTCCAATCGACCCGATGGCCGCGATGCGCCGCGATCTCGACCCAATCGCCGGGGCCGAGATGCCGCGGTTCGGTTTCATCCGCGAAGCGCAGTCGCGCCGCGCCGGCCAGCAGCACGACCCATTCCGCCTCATCCTGGTCGTACCAGAAACCGGGCGGGCTCGTCTGGCCGAACGAGACAATGCGCTCGATGCGCAGGCCGGGGGTGGCTGCGAGCGCTTCGGTAATTTCTGCGGCTCGGGCATTGGGCAGATCGCGCAGCAGGTTCATGGTCCCGCCATCGCCAGCGCACCGGAAACGGCGCGTCGCCAGCCCTCATAGCGCTCCTCGCGCTCGCCGTCGGACATCGCCGGCGTGAAGCGGCGTTCCGGCGTCCAACGCGCTATCATCGCTTCGGGCTCCGGGCAGAGTCCGCGCGTGAGCCCGGCGGCATAGGCGGCCCCCCAGGCGGTCGTCTCGATGGAGGCGGGGCGCTCAATTTGGGCCGGCAGGATGTCGGCGAGGAACTGCATCGTCCAATCGCTGACCGCCATACCGCCATCGACCCGCAGCCGGTCGATCGCGAGCCCCGAATCGCTCGCCATCGCCGCGGCGAGGTCGCGCGTCTGATAGCCGACCGCCTCGAGCACCGCGCGCGCGATCTCTGGCAGCCCGCAATCGGCGGTCAAGCCGCACAGCATCCCGCGCGCGTTCGGCGACCAGTGCGGCGCGCCGAGCCCGCTAAAGGCCGGGACGAAATACACGCGCTGGCGCTGATCGGCGCGCGCTGTGAGCGCCTCCGATTGGGGCGCGGTCTTGATCGCGCCGAGCCGGTCGCGCAGCCATTGGACGGCGGCGCCGGCGATGAAGATGCTGCCTTCGAGCGCATAGGCTGTCTCGCCGCTAAGCTGGTACGCCACCGTCGTCAGCAGCCGGTGACCCGAGGCGGCTGGTTCCGTGCCGGTATGCAAGAGCGCGAACGCGCCGGTGCCATAGGTCGATTTGACCATGCCGGGGCGAAAGCAGGCCTGCCCGATCAGCGCCGCCTGCTGGTCGCCGGCCATTGCGGCGATCGGGATCGCATCGCCAAACAATTCGGGCAGGGTTGCGCCGAAATCACCGCCGGTCGCGTGCACCTCCGGCAACAGCCGTCGCGGGATGCCGAGCGCGTCGCTCAATTCCGCATCCCAAGCAAGACGGTGCAGATCGAACAGCATCGTGCGGGAGGCATTCGTGACATCCGTCGCGTGCAATTTGCCGCCGGTGAGGCGCCACAAGAGAAAGCTGTCGATCGTGCCGAACGCGATCTCGCCTTTGGCGGCGCGCTCGCGCAGCCCAGGCACCTTGTCGAGCATCCAGCGGATCTTCGATGCCGAGAAATACGGATCGACCACGAGCCCGGTGCGCTGCGCGACCGCGTTCCCGAAACCGGCAGCACGCCATTCCTCGCAAAGCGGCGCGGTGCGGCGGTCCTGCCAAACGATCGCATTGTGCACGGCGCGACCGCTCGCCCGGTCCCACAACACCGCGGTCTCGCGCTGGTTCGTGATACCGATGGCGGCGATGGGTCCATTCGCGGCAGCAATCGCTTCGCGGCAGGTCGCGACGACGCCGGCCCAGATCTCCTCCGGATCGTGCTCGACCCAGCCCGGCTGCGGATAATGCTGCGTCAGCTCGATACGGGCCGTGTGGTGCACCCGGCCCGCCGCGTCGAACAGGATCGCGCGGGTGCTGGTCGTGCCCTGGTCGATCGCCAGGAGGTAATCCGTCGCGGCCACCGCCCCTCCTTCATAAACGCGGCGGAGCGAGGCGGGTCGCCCGGCCGTTTACGGCAGCAGATTGCCACAAACCCGGGCTGGAGCGGGTGACTGCCTCGACGGAGAATGCTCGGAAGAAGGACTGGCGTCCGTTGCAGGGCCAGAAGGCGCTCGTCACCGGCGCCAATTCCGGCATTGGCCGGGCGGTCGCCTTGGCGCTGGGCGCTGCCGGGGCCGATGTCGGGGTCAATTACGTGACCCGCCCCGAGGAGGCCGAGGCGGTCGTCGCCGAGATCCGTGAATCCGGCACGAACGCGCTCGCGCTCGAAGCCGATGTCTCGAACGAAGACCAGGTCGTCGCGATGTTTCGCGCCGCCGTCGAGCATTTCGGGCGGCTCGACATCCTCGTCGCCAATGCCGGGGTCCAGCGGGACGCGCATTTCCTCGATATGACCTTAAAGGATTGGAGCACCGTCATCGCCATCAACCTGACCGGCCAATTCCTGTGCTGTCGCGAAGCGGTGCGCGCGATGGCGCACCAGGGCGTCACGTCCGAAGTGTCGAAGGCCGCCGGCAAGATCATCTGCATGAGCTCGGTGCATGAGCGGATCCCGTGGGCCGGGCACGTCAATTACGCCGCCTCGAAGGGTGGGATCATGATGATGATGCAGTCGCTGGCGCAGGAAGTGGCGCCCTTGAAGATCCGCGTCAATTCGATCGCGCCCGGCGCGATCCGCACGCCGATCAACACCGCCGCGTGGTCCACTCCGCAGGCCTACAGCGCGCTGATGACGCTGGTCCCCTACGGCCGGATCGGCGAACCCGAGGACATCGCGCGCGCCGCGGTATGGCTCGCCTCGGACGAGGCCGATTATGTGACGGGTACGACCTTGTTTGTCGATGGCGGCATGACGCTCTACCCCGGGTTTGCAAGCGGCGGCTAGCGCCTCAATACACGACGACGCTGCGGATCGATTCGCCGGAATGCATCAGGTCGAAGCCCTTGTTAATGTCGTCGAGCTTCAAGGTGTGCGTGATCAGATCGTCGATATTGATCTTTTTCTCCATGTACCAATCGACGATCTTCGGCACATCGGTCCGCCCCCTCGCGCCACCGAAGGCGGTGCCCTTCCAGACGCGGCCGGTCACCAGCTGAAACGGCCGCGTGCTGATTTCCTGCCCCGACGCGGCGACACCGATGATGACGCTGACGCCCCAGCCGCGATGGCAGCATTCCAGTGCCTGCCGCATCGTCTGCACATTGCCGATGCATTCGAAGCTGTAATCGGCGCCGCCCTTTGTCAGATCGACGAGAAAGGGCACGAGATTGCCTTCCACCTCCTTCGGATTGACGAAATGCGTCATGCCGAATTGCTCGGCGAGGGCGCGCCGGCGCGGGTTGCTATCGACGCCGACAATCATATTGGCACCAATCATGCGGCAGCCCTGTACGACGTTGAGCCCGATGCCCCCCAGCCCGAACACGACGACGTTGGCGCCCGGCTCGACTTTGGCGGTGTTGATGACGGCGCCGATCCCGGTCGTGACGCCGCAGCCGATGTAGCAGACCTTGTCGAACGGCGCGTCCTCGCGGATCTTCGCGACCGCGATCTCGGGCAAGACAGTAAAATTCGAGAAGGTCGACGTTCCCATGTAGTGGAATAGTTTCTCGCCGCCCAACGAGAACCGGCTCGTGCCGTCGGGCATGACGCCCTGCCCCTGCGTCGCGCGGATCGCGGTGCACAGGTTGGTCTTGCGCGAGAGGCAGGACGGGCATTGCCGGCATTCCGGCGTGTAGAGCGGGATGACGTGGTCGCCCTTTTTGACCGTCGTTACGCCCGGCCCAACATCGACGACGATGCCGGCGCCCTCATGTCCCATGATTGCCGGGAAGAGGCCCTCCGGATCGGCGCCCGACAGCGTGTAGGCGTCGGTGTGGCAGATGCCGGTCGCCTTGATCTCGACAAGCACCTCGCCGGCTTTCGGCCCGTCGAGCCGCACCGTTTCGATCGACAGGGGCTGCCCCGCTTTGTGAGCCACCGCCGCGCGCGTTTCCATGCCGCTCTCCCTCGCACTGCGGCCATCCGGCCGCTGGCCGCAGTATAGCGCGGGCCGTGCAGGATGAGGTTCGTCAAACCTCGTGCTAACCCGCCGCGATCGGCGGCGCCGCGGCTGAGGGTGCGCCGCCGATCACCGGGCTTGGCGTTCCGGAGCCAATGGCAACGCTGCAGGAGCCGATGAAGGATGCGCCTGCGCGGGGGCCGCGAGCGTGGACGCGCCGGCAGGAAACACCGTTCCGATGACCGTATCGAGATAGGCGAAGAAGCTTTGGCTGGCATATCCTGCCAAGAAGCCTAACCCGCAGGCGGTCAGCGTCAACTGGCCGCCGATGCCCGCGCCCGCGCCCTGCACCGGGACCGAGGTGGGGCTGAGAAAGAGGCCCACAGCAATGCCGGCAACCAGCCCGGTCGGGATGCCCAGCAGCATCCTGACGAGATCGCGCGGCGCCAGTTCATTGTCGCGGACTCTGTTGAGGATGGCCCGAAACGAGCCGATCAGAGTGCCTAGCAGCGCGAACATCATCGGCAGGACGTAAGTCGTGAAGACCGAGAGGATGGATGTCGCGGTCTGCCAGTAGGTCGCGTTATTCTTTATCTCCGCCGATAGCCCGGTCCGCGACGATCCCGATTGCGTCACTTCCTTTGGCGGGGCTTGCACCGACGCGGCAGAGGTTGCGGCCTGCGGTTGCTCGGTCGGCGATAGTTGCACCGCGTTGTTGCCGGACAACAGCCAGTGCCAGCACCAGACATGCACGACCCGGGTTGGAAGGTCCATGCCCTCGCAACGGAATACGCTGTGCACCTCGTTACCGGCTGTCTCTCCCATCCAGCGATGGTACTCGTGCCGGCGACAGGCGAGCTCGGCACGCGCCGCCTCCTCGGCGAGCTTAGCGTCGCCGGGTGCGTTTGTGCCGTTTGATCGGCGGCCGTCGCAGTTCAACAATACCGGGCTGTCTCTCAGCTCGTCCGTGTAGGTCTTCCAGTTTTGGTCGAGCCGCTCGAGCGCAGCGCGGCCAAGACCAGCGTCCCAGTACGCCAACGCAGTCAGCCCCAACCAAAGCAGGGCGAAGGTCGCCAAACGATCGCGCCAGCGGCGGAACCGCTGGGCGTGAGTCTGCAGCATCGGAAAGGCTCTGACCGCCAGGTCGATACGCGTGTCTTGGCCCGTGGCATCTCCCGCGGACCGATCTCGGCCGGCGTCGGTCTTCCACCCGACCGAACGGAGCACCCAATCCCGCAGCCGGGTCGGCCAAGTCTTGCTCTCGGCGTCAATGAACATCGCCGTGTAGGCAACCGTGACACCGCGCGCCGGAGCCGCCAGGGCGCTCAACCGGTCCTTCGCGAGCAATAGAATGGCGGCATTGTCCGCGTTCGCGGCATCGGTTCCGCTGGGCGGATAACGCATCTCCGCGATCTTCTCGATGATCTGCCGCGAGGTCATCGTCGTGACAGGATTGCCGCCATTGGGTATGGCGAGCGTGGCGAGCGATCGGTCAGCCCGGCCGGACACGAAGTCGACCAGCAGATGAACCTCGTCGAGATTTTGCTCGAAAATCAGCTTGTCCAGCTGCTGTCTATTCCCGCCTTGCGGCTCTGCCGGTTTGCCGCCGTTATTGATTGGATCGCTCATTGCGAGTGCTCCCTGAAACTTTGTTTCTATACTTTGCCCAAATAGTACCCCCCTTGTCTGTACAGGCCATCACTGATTGCTCGAATAATCGCCGAAACGGCGGCTTGCGGGCGGACCGGCGAAGGAGTACCGGAGCAGCCTCGGCACGGCGGTGGGGATAAGCACATGGCGCGGATTGCGGTCGGCGGGTTTCAGCACGAAACCAACACTTTTGCGCCGCAGCGTGCGACCTGGGCGGATTTCGAGCGCGCGGATGCGTGGCCGGGCTTTGTCCGCGGGCCCGAGCTGATCGATGCGGTCGAGGGGTTCAACATCCCGATCGCCGGCGCCGTCAAGACATTGCAGGAATTGGGACACGACCTTGTGCCGCTCTGCTGGTGCTCGGCGCCGCCTTCCTCCTATGTCGAGCGCCACGCCTACGAGACGGTGGCCGGGGCGATGCTCGAAGACCTCGCCGCGGCCGGTTCGCTCGACGGCATCTATCTCGACCTGCACGGCGCGATGGTCGCCGAACATCACGAGGACGGCGAGGGCGAGCTGTTGCGGCGCATCCGGGCGCTCGTCGGCGACAGGATGCCGATCGTCACGAGCCTCGACTACCACACGAACATGACGCCGGAGATGGTGCGGCACGCGACCGCAATGGTCGGCTACCGCACCTACCCGCATATCGACATGGCGAAGACCGGCGGCCGGGCCGCGCAATTGCTCGACCGCCTGCTGAAAGACCGCCGGCCGCTCTACAAGGCCTATCGGCAGATCGATTTCCTCATTCCCTTGGTGTGGCAATGCACATTGGCCGAGCCGGCCAAGGGCATCTTCGAACTGATCGATGAGATCGAGCAGGGCAGCCAGCGCGGCGGCGGCTCAAATCGTGGCTTGCCCGGCAGCTCGCACAATCAAGGGATCGTCTCGATCACGCACACGCCGGGTTTTCCGCCAGCCGACATCAAGGAATGCGGTCCGGCGCTCGTCGTCTACGGCCTCGACCGCGATGCCGCCGAAGCCGCGGCCGACCGCATCGCCGCGGTTATCCGCGACCGCGAGGCGCAATTCGCCGGCAAGCTGTACACGCCCGACGAGGCGGTGACAGAGGCCTTGCGCATCGCGGCGCATGCGACGAAGCCCGTGATGCTCGCCGATATTCAGGACAACCCCGGCGCCGGCGGCACCTCCGACACTGTCGGGCTGCTGCGCGCATTGATCGCGCATCGCGCGAAGGGCGCCGTCATCGGCATGATCGTCGATCCCGAAGCGGCCGAGCGGGCGATGGCGCTCGGCGAGGGGGCATTGCTCGATTGCGGGGTCGGCGCCAAGGTCGGCTATGCGGGCGAGACGCCGGTCGAGGCGGATTGGCGCATCATGCGGCTCGGCACCGGCCGCTTCACCGGCACCGGCCCGATGTATGGCGGCGCCAAGTTCCAGATCGGCCCTATGGCCCTCGTGACCGATGAGGCGAGCGGCGTCTCGGCGGTGCTCGCGTCAAAGCGGATCCAGGCAAACGACAAGGAAATGTTCCGACATGTCGGCGTCGAGCCGGCGCAGGTGCCGATCCTCGGCCTCAAATCGACGGTGCATTTTCGGGCCGACTTTCAGCCGATCGCGGAAACCATCCTGTGCGTCAACTCGCCGGGCGCGCATGTCAGCGATCCGGCGGAGTTGTCGTACAGCCATCTGCGATCCGGCATTCGGCTCCGCCCGATGGGACCGACGCGCGAGTGACCTAGCGCCGCTGCTGGCGGCGGAGGAAATCAATAAAGATCGCCGCGAGGAGCCCTTCCTTCTTTTCCCAATCCTCGAACGCGACGTCGAGATCCATGCGGTCCTCCGCCAGCACCTCGTGGTATTCCGCATTCGGCATCAGCCGGTGCGCGACCTGGCCGGGGAGGCGCGGGTGGACGCGGTCATTGCCTGGCGCGATGCAGGTCGGCATCGTCATCGAGCGGAGTTGCGCCGGGCTCAACCCGATGACGGGATGATCGGCGCCGGCCAAAAAGCTCTGCCGCCAACGCTCCATGCGGGTGATGAAATCCCGCGGGTCAAACGCCATCAGCTTGGCCCGAGCAGCGGGGTTCACCTTGATGACCTCGCTCCAATGCTCGAGCGCACATACCGCCGCCATGCCGCCTTGCTTCGCCGCGTCGATATGCGAGGTGTAATACTGGTTCGTCAGCCGCTCGGCGGCGTAGGCGCCGCCGGTCACGCGCCACAGCAGGAGGCCGCGCACATCTTCGGGCCGGCGCAAGGCCAGGATCATCGCCAGGCGGCAGCCCGACGAGCTGCCGCCGATATAGGCCGGCAGCGCATCGAGGCCTGCGAGCAGCTCGTGCAGATCCTCGACCCATTCATCGTTTTCCGACTCGCCCTCGATCGCGATGCTCGAAGCGCCGGTGTTGCGCCGGTCGTAGGCGACGACCCGGTAGCCGGCCTCGGCGATTTTCTCGCCGAGCGACCGCACACCCGCGCCGGCGCGCCGACCGCCCGGCTGCAAGACGACGAAGGGACCGCGCTCGCCGAGGATCTCGTAATGGATATCGACACCGCGAACAGTGGCGATCGGCATGGCAGTTCCTCCCGGATGTCTCGAGCGATCGGCCGATCTTAGCAGCCGCAGGCGTCAGGCGACCACCGCCACCGTGACGGCGCCCCAGAGCACGAGCACGACGCCGATCACCCGGCACATCCAGCCGCCCCATGGCAACGTTTTCTCGATCAGCACGAGGAGCGCGATCGCGGCGATCCAGGCGAGGTTCATGATCCCGCCGACGAATAAAAGCGCCATCAGCATCCAGCAGCAGCCCAGGCAAAACGCGCCATGACCGAGGCCGCTGAGGAAGGCGCCGAGCCGGCCCTCGCGCCAATGGAACAGCAGGAAATCGAGCGGCGAGCGGCAGTGCCGCAGGCATGTCTCTTTGAGCGGTGTCCATTGATAGATGCCGGCGCCCATCAATACGATGCCGGCGCCGACTTGGTTGGCGAGGCCCATCGTATCCGACATGAGCCCCGCCTCGTCCAGGCCCCATTGCAGTGTCGTCGCGACCGCGGCAAAGCCGACCCACACCGCCAGGTAGCCGAGCACGAAAAGCGCGGTGCCGGCACCAAACGCACCGCCCTTTGCAGCGCGCTGGCGCGCAATGTTGGCAACCAATAATGTCACCGGCGCGGCGCTCGGCAGCATCATCGCGACCATCATGACCGCCCACATCGCGAAGACGACGAGGCCGTAGCCGAGCGACCATTCCGGCAGCATCAGCATCAGCTGGCCGCCGCCCATATCCATTTCTTCCATGTCGATGCCGGCGCCGACGAGCAGCCACGCCCAGGCGAGGGCCACGACGAGCGCGAGGCTGCCGAGCACGACGGCGCGGTCATGGCGCAGCGCGGCAAAGAACCAATCAGCGGTCATTGCGACACTCTAATCAAAATACCCTTATCTAGCAGCCTGTAATCCTGCTCAAAAGGATCGTCGTTCAGCGGCGATTGGGACACGAAAGCTCGCGATAGAGCCGCCCGCAACAAGCCGGTTCTCCCCTTGGCCGGAAGCCTATAAGCTACGCCCGTTACGCCGGGCGGGGGAACGCCGCTGGGCAGCGAAGCAAAGACTAAAGCGCGAGGAAGAACCCCATGAAATTGCTGTATTTCAACGATTTCAGGCTCGGCGTCCTGAAGGGCGACAACAGCGTCGTCGATGTCACCGCGGTCGTGCAGGACATCCCGCATGTCGGGCCGGGCGATCTGATGAACGGGCTCATCGAACGGTTTTCCAGTTATCGGCAAAAGCTCGAGCAAGCGGTGGCGCAAGGCCAGGGCGTGCCGCTCGCCAGCGTGCGCATCCGTCCGCCTTTGCCGAAGCCGACTACGATCGACTGCATGGCGGTCAACTACATGGAAGACGGGACGCGCAGCGCGCCGGCGCCGATCAACGCCTTCCACAAGAGCCCCTCCGCGATCATCGGCAATGGCGACACGATGGTGTTACCGGATGTGCCGGCGACGATCTTCGAGGGCGAAGCCGAGATGGCCGTCATCATCGGCAAGCGCGCCAGCCATGTTAAGGCTGCCGACGCGATGGATTACGTCTTTGGCTACACCAACTTCATCGACGGTTCGGCGCGCGGCCTGCCGCCGGCCGGCAACGTCTTCTTCCAGATGAAGTCGCGCGACACCTTTGCGCCGATCGGGCCTTACATCGTCACCAAGGACGAGATCAGGGATCCGCAGAAACTTCAGATCCGGCTGTGGAACAACGGCACGTTGATGCAGAACTTCAACACCGACGACATGGGGCATAAGATCCCGCGCTGCATCGAATGGCTGACCTCGATCCACACGCTGGAGCCGGGCGACATTATCGCGACCGGTACAAACCATCGCGGCCTCAACCCCTTCATAGATGGCGATAAGATCGAGATCGAGACCGAAGGCCTCGGCCGGCTGACCTTCAACATCAAGGACGAGCTGAAGCGCAAATGGGAGCGCAAGACGCGCCTTCAGATGCACGAGGCAGCGAAGGAGAAGACGGCCGGAAACTATCCGGACATCACGCCGCAAGCCGAGGGCAAATACGCGAAGACCGCCTAGGTCAGCGGGCCAACGAGCCCCTCTCCTGCGGTACGGGGGAGGGGCTTTGCTTTACGCGATCCAATCGAGCGAGGCGCCGTGCGGGTCGGCCCAGGCCAAGGGCTGGCCGTTCGCCGCGAGCAGGAAATGGCCGCGTGGTCCCGGCGTTCCGGCACGCGCGGCAATTTCGGGAAACACTTGCGGCGCCTCGTTCGCGATCCAGACGTCGCAGAACGATGTGACAGAACGGGCGAACTCCGCGCGCTCGGTCGGCCCCACATAGGTCAGCACCGCGGTATGGAAGATGACGCGCGTTGCGTCTCTTGGCATCTCGTTCGCAAGCCGCGTCAGGTCGCGGCGCAAATCGCCTTCGACAAGTCGGGGCTTGTCCGTCGCGGCGATGTCAAGCGCGGCCCGCAACCGCGTCAGCCGATCGGTCTGCTCCGGCCAGACGAGCGTTTCCAGCCATGCCACCTGATTGCGATCGGCGATATCGACCGGTTCGAGATCGAGCCCAGCCCGCCAGGCGATAGACGGCAAGGCTTCGGGGATTGGCGTCGCCGCATTGACCGCGCAAGGGAAAATTGGCGGCTCGACATCGCGCTGCGCCGACATCAGCCGCCCTCCGCCGTAGTCGTAGCCGTAACGATCCGGCAGCAGGCAAAGCCCCGCCGAGGCGCCGACTTCGAGGAGCGCCAAGGGCTGCGGCAGCCTCGCGAGAACCGGCAACAACGCCGCGCACCTGCCGGGCTCGTTCGTTTGAGTCGAGCGCATTAACATCAGCGCGTGGAGCGCGTCTTTACGCTGCGTGACACCGCGGCGAAACCGGTTCCAGCCGTCGGGTGTGCCGAGCAGCGAACGCGCAGCGGCGAACAGCAAATTCGGCTGACGCTTCGGCCGCGGCAAGGCCAGTAGGAAATCGAGGATTTCGCTATCAGCGGCGACGCCGCGGGCGAGCTCTTCGTAAAGCGGTGAGCGGCCTCGCGCCTCATCCGCGGCAAACCGCCGATAGGCGGCGCTCAGCCTCGCGCGCTCGTCCTGCTGCTGCATTGGGCCTAGCCGCCGGGCAGGCGTTCGATCTCCGCCACCAGATCGGCGGTCGTGCGCTGCCGCGCATAGCCGCGATTGTTTGCGCAATGACGATTCGTGGCGTTCCGGGGAGTCATATGCCGCTCTCGCGCAGCCGCGCGTCGGCCTCCGGCAGGAGTCGCGCGAGGCGCGCCGCCCAAGCCGCCTGGCCCGCCGCATCGGCGATTAGATCCTGGCGGATCTCGATCTCGACATGCGGCAGCCCACGCTGTTCGCCATGTACCGGCACCGTGTAGTCGCTGAGATCGCCGACCGCGTAGGGCTGGTTGTCGCCGACATTGAGATCGCCCTCATGCCGCAGCAGGTCGAGCATGATATACGGGAGCCGCGCATCGCGATTGTAGAGAACACCGATGTCGACCTTGCGCGCGACGCTTTTGAATACCGGCGTGAAGCTGTGCATCGCGATCAGCAGCGTGCGCCGGCCGCTCGCGCTCCGCGATTCGAGCAGTTGCTCGATGCGAGCGTGGTACGGCTGAAAAATCTCGCGCTGCCGCGCTTCCCGCTCGTCGGATGATAAACCCTCGTTGCCGGGGATTGCGGTCAGCTCGCTGACGGTCGGGATCGAGCTGTCGAGCCCGGGTTGGCGATTGCAGTCGATGACGAGCCGCGAATAGTTCTGCAGCACGGCGGCGGCGCCGAGCGCCTCCGACAGGCGTTCGGTAACCCCGGCAATGCCGATGTCCCAAGCGATATGGCGCGCGAGCTCGTCCTCCGGCAGACCGAGCATGCCGAGCCGCTTCGGGATCGCGCGGCCGGCGTGATCCGCGGTCAGCACGAAGTCCGAGCGGCCCTCGGGCCGCAGCACGCGAACGGGCAGCGGATCGTCCGGCGCGAGGAGGCGGTCGGCCGCTTCGGACATTCGCAGGTTAATATACCGCGGCGTAGCGCTCGCAGATCTGGGCCGGAACGAGGCCCTTCAATGCTCGCAGCTCGGCGCGCTTGAATTGCAGATACGCTTTGAAGAACGTGTCGCCGAACCAGCCCCGCGCCACCGCGCTCGCTTCGAGATTGTCGAGCGCATCGCCAAGCGAACGCGGTAGCGGCCTGACGCCGGCGGCTTCCCGTTCGGCCTCGCTCATGTCCCAGAAATTCCGTGCGGGCGGCGGCGCCAAGCTGCGCTTTTGGCGGATGCCGTCGAGTCCGGCCCAGACCACCGCGCCCAAGGCCAGATAGGGGCTCGCCGCGGCATCCGCGACTCGATATTCGAGGTTGAAGCGCTCGGCGGCCGGCTCGCCGAAGATCGGGCAGACGCGCAGGCTGGCGCCGCGGTCCTGCTGGCCGAGATTGGCCCAGGTCGGCGCCCAGCGGTTGGGGCGCAGGCGAAAATACGAGGCGGCCGCGGGCGCCGTGATCGCCGTGATGAACGGCAGGTGCTGCACGATGCCGGCGGCGAAGTGCTCACCGGTCGGGCTCAGCCGATAGGGCCGCGCCGCGTCGTACAATGCCGGCTTGTCATGGCGGTCGCGCAGGCTGAAATGGATATGCGTGCCATTGCCGACGCCATCGGGATCGAGGATCGGCGCGAAGATCGCGCGATGCCCGAGTCGGTGCGCGACAGCGCGCGCCATCTCGCGCTGGATGACCGCCTCGTCGGCGACGCGCAGCCCGCGGCTCGGATGGATCGTCACCTCGTATTGCCGCGCGCCGTATTCCGGGAGGAAGCTGTCGGGCTTCAGACCCGCCATGCGCAACGCCGCCATATAGGCTTCGCCGAAATCGCCCTGGCGCCGCCACGCATCGAGTGCGTAGGTGGCGCCCGGCCGATCCTCGACCCCGGTATAGACGAATTCCTGCTCGAAGGCGGCCATCAGCGTCAGCCCGGCTTCGCTCTCGAGCGCGGCGAGCGCACGACGCAGAAAGTCGCGCGAACAGCATTCCCAGGGCTTGCCATCGAGCGTCATGATATCGGCGAGGTAGAAGCGCTCGGCCGCGCCATCACCGAATTCGACCTCGACCTTTGTGCTCGGATCCGGCAGCAGCACGAGATCGCCTTCCGTGCCGAACGGCGTCTCGTAGATCGGCCCGAAGACCGACATCATGATGTTGCTGTGGGTGAGGCCGACGCCCTCGCGCAGCCGCGCCGCAAGATCGGCCGCGGGAAAACCCTTGCCGCGCACCAGCCCGGCGAGATCGCAGGTGCCGACAAAGACGAGCGGTTCGCGCTGCACGGCCCTACCCTTGAGTCCGGGAGTGATTCTCCTCGGGCGCAGATTACTTCAAAATCGATAAAATTTCAGGGCGAGCCTAAGCCCTGACCGCGACCAACGCGTCGCCCCGCTCGCCGCCGGGCAGATCCATGCGGAAGCCGCCCGACTGCCGGCGCCACAATGCCGCGTAATGGCCGCGTGCCGCGAGCAGGGCCTCGTGTGTCCCCTCCTCGACGATGCGGCCGCGGTCGAGCACGACGAGCCGGTCCATGCGGCAGATTGTCGACAGCCGATGCGCGATGGCGATGACCGTGCGCCCTTCCATCAATTCGGCGAGCTGTTCCTGGATCGCCGCCTCGACCTCGGAATCGAGCGCCGATGTCGCCTCGTCGAGGACCAGGATCGGCGCGTTCTTCAGGATCACCCGGGCGAGCGCGATGCGCTGCCGCTGGCCGCCCGACAATTTGACGCCGCGCTCGCCGACATGCGCATCGAACGCGGTGCGCCCGTGCCAATCCTCGAGCCCTTCGATGAATTCGAGCGCGTTGGCCCGGCGCGCCGCGTCAACGATCTCGGCCTCGCTCGCCTCGGGCCGGCCGTAGCGGATATTGTCGCGGATCGAGCGATGCAGCAGCGAGGTGTCCTGCGTGACCATGCCGATCTGCGCGCGCAGGCTCTCTTGTGTCAGTCCGGCGATGTCGCGCCCGTCGATCAGGATGCGACCGCGTTCCGGCCGGTAAAACCCGAGCAGCAGATGCACGAGTGTCGATTTGCCGGCGCCCGAGCGCCCAACGAGCCCAACCCGCTCGCCCGGCGCGATGTTGAGCTGCAGTTCTCGCAACACGCCGCCGCGGCGCGGCATGCGGCCGTAATCGAAGCTGACCCGCTCGAAGCGGATCCCGCCGGTGATCCGCGGCAGCTCGACTGAGCCGGGCAGATCCGGCATCTGCCGCTCGACCGCGATCGACCGCATCCCGTCCTGGACCTGACCGAGATCGTCGAAGATGTTGGCGATCTGCTGCGCGATCGTGCCCGACATGTTGTTGAGCTGCCACGCCATCGGGATCGCGGTTGCAACCGTGCCGACGGCGATGTGACCGCTGCGCCACAAGACGATCGCCAGGACGCCCGTGCCGACCATCAGCAGCGCATTCATCACCTGCAATGACAGGCCCCATAAGGTCCCGATGCGCTGTTGCGCCCGCCATGTTTCGGTGTGCTCGTCGACCGCCTCGCGCACAAAGGCGTCCTCCTCGCGGGCGCGGGCGAACAGCTTAACCGTCAGGATATTCGTGTAGCTGTCGACAATCTTGCCGGTCAGGACCGAACGCATCTCCGACATGGCGCGCGAACGCTCGCGCATCTGCGGCAGAAAGCGGCCAAGCACGATGACGTAAAGCACGAACCAGGCGACGATCGGCAAACAGAGCCGCCAATCGGCGGCCGATAAAAGGCCGATCGCGATAACGCCGAAAACGAGGATGTACCAAATCCCGATGATCGACAGCACGACGCTCTCGCGCAATGCCGGCCCGGTCTGCATGACGCGCGCGGCGATGCGTCCGGCGAAATCATTCTGGAAAAAGGTCCAGCCCTGCCGCACGACATGCCAATGGCTTTGCCAGCGCACCAGATTCGTCAGGCCCGGGACCAGCATCAGATTGGCGACGATCAGCTGTGCGAAATGCGCCGCCGGGCGGAACACCAGAAACAGTGCCGCCATCAACAGCAATTGCCCGCCGGCCTCGGGCCAGATCGCCTCGGGCTCGGTCGAGGAGACGAGCGAGACGATGCGGCCGAGGCAGACCGGGATCAGCGCGTCGGTGATCGCGACGCCGAAGCCCGTCGCGAACAAGGCCGCGAGCGGCCCCGGGATCTGCCGCACGAAATGCCAGTAGAAACGCAAGAGCGCCTGCGGGGTCCCCAATACCGGCGGCGGCGCATCCGGTGAGTGCGCGGTCGGCTCCAGGAATCTTTCGAAAAAACGCAACATGAGGCGCTACATGCCCGTTGCGGGGCGGCCGGTCAGTCGGCGGCCTAGTTTGACCGTTGCTCGGCCTCGCCGAGATTCCGAGCCGGTTCGGATGCCGCTCACCGATGCGCGGCGTTGTAACGGTCGAGTGCCTCCTGGCCGGGGCAGAGCTCATTTTCGCCGAGCGCATTGAGCGGCGCTTCGACCGTGTCGAGGAACTCATGCAAATCGCCGTGATCCTCCTCGACGAATAAGAGCCCGGTGACGACCTCGCCGGCGGCGTGGCGCTGCTGCAAATAGGTCATCGCCGAGACCCGGTCGCGCGGATCGTAATCGGGCGCGAGCTTGCGCAGCCGCAACATCGATCCGTCATGCTGCACGACCGTCTCGAGCGTGCCCGGCGCGTAATCGGCGGTGATCGCCTCGCGCGTCACCATGAAGTCGAGTTGGTTGACGGCGTCGTTATGAGCCCGGACATAGTCGAAGCTCTTTGTCGACTCCGGATTATTGTTGAACGCGACGCAGGGCGAGATGACGTCGATAAAGGCGGCGCCCTTGTGCTGGATCGCCGCCTTGATCAGCGGCACAAGCTGCATTTTGTCGCCGGAAAAGCTACGCGCGACAAAGGAGGCGCCGAGCTGCAGTGCCATCGCGACGAGATCGATCGGCGAGTCGGTGTTGACCGCGCCGCGCCGCGCCTTGGAGCCCTTATCGGCGGTCGCCGAGAACTGGCCCTTGGTCAGTCCATACACGCCGTTGTTCTCGACGATGTAGACCATATCGACGCCGCGGCGGATGCAGTGCGCGAACTGCCCGAGCCCGATCGAGGCGGAATCGCCGTCTCCCGATACCCCAAGATAAATAAGGTCGCGGTTGGCGAGATTGGCGCCGGTCAACACCGACGGCATGCGGCCATGCACGCTGTTGAAGCCGTGCGACTGGCCGAGGAAATAGGTAGGCGTCTTCGACGAGCAGCCGATGCCGGACAGCTTGGCGATCCGGTGCGGCGGCAATGCCA
>Ga0209059_1000366_pt1 | contig 20529 bp, 14 predicted proteins | sample GraSoiAngelo_151_FD_186165 | JGI IMG/M metagenome (GOLD analysis project Ga0209059, IMG submission 186165) | Grasslands soil microbial communities from the Angelo Coastal Reserve, California, USA - 14_1009_12_20cm (SPAdes) (version 2) | ecosystem: Environmental > Terrestrial > Soil > Grasslands ...
GCCCGGCCCGGCTGCAGCCCATGGCGGCGGAGGGCAATACCGGCGCGGATGCGGCGCTCGAGCTAAAGGCCGATCCCTCGCGCCTGCTGGCGACCGTGCAGATCGGCATCACGATCATCGCGGTCCTGCTCGGCAGCTTCGGCGAGGCGACGCTCGGCGAGGATCTGCAGGATCATCTCGCAGGGTATTCCGGCTTTCTCGGCCACTACGCGCATGCGATCAGCATGGCGATCGTCGTGCTCGGGATTTCCTATTTCTCGCTGATCCTGGGTGAGCTGGTGCCGAAGCGCGTCGCGATGATCCACCCGGAGGGGATCGCCGCTTCACTGGCGCGGTTCATGCGCGGCCTCGCACGGATCGGCGCGCCGATCGAGTGGCTGTTGAGCACGACAACGGACCTGTTGTTGCGTCTGCTGCCGCTACGCGGCGAGCCCGCGCCGGTCACCGACCAGGAAATCGGCTTTATGTTGCGCGAAGGGGTTGCGACCGGTCACATCTCGCAGGGCGAGACCGCGATCGTCGAGATGGCGCTCCGGCTCGGGGAACGCCGGGTCAGCGCTGTCATGACGCCGCGCACCCAGATCGAGTTTCTCGATCTCGATGATCCCGAAGGCGAGATCCGGCGGCATATCCGTGACAGCGCCTATTCGCGCTTTCCGGTCGTGCAGGGCGGCACGCATCAGCTCGCCGGCATCGTGCAGGTCAAGGATCTGCTGGCTGCCGCATTCGACGGACAGCCATTCAATTTGCGCGCGGCGCTGCGCCCACCTCTGTTTCTGCCGAATACGGTGACGGTGCTGCGCGCCCTCGAAGTGTTCAAGACGAGCAGCGAGCCGATGGCGCTCGTCGTCGATGAATACGGCGATCTCGAAGGACTCGTGACCTTGACCGACATTCTCGAGGCGCTGGTCGGCGAATTGCCGGACGCGGGCGAGACCGATCCGCGCATCGTCAAGCGCGAGGACGGCACCTGGCTCATCGACGGCATGGTCGGGCTCGACGAGTTGAAGCAGGTGCTCGGGGTCTCGCAATTGCCGGGCGAAGATCCGGATTTTCACAGCGTGGGCGGCTATCTGATGGCGCGGCTCAACCGCGTGCCGATGGTCGCCGACCGGGTCACCGCCGGCGATTGGCGCTTCGAGATTGTCGAGATGGACGGCCGGCGGGTCGATCGCGTGCTGGTCGCGCCCGTCAAGATGCAGAGCCGGCTGGGATAGCCTCCGGCGCGTCCTCGCTGGCCGACAGCAGGCGCGTCGGAAAGCCCGCCGCGACAAGCGCATCGATGATCGTGGCGACATGACGCCGGTTTTGCGTTTCGACGACGACGTCGAGCTCGGCGCGCTTCACGGATGTGTCGTGGAACAGACGCTGGTGATGCACCTCGACGATGTTGCCGCCGAGACCGCCGATGACGCCGGCAACCCGCGACAGCACCCCCGGGATATCGGGCAATTCCGAGCGCAGCCGGACGAGCCGGCCGCTGCGCACGAGGCCTCGCATCAGCAGCGACGCCAACAGCCGCGCATCGATGTTGCCGCCGGTCAACACGATGCCGACCTTGCGGCCGCGGAAGCGTTCGGGCTCGGCCAACAGCGCGGCAACGCCCGCGGCGCCGGCGCCTTCGACGATGAGCTTCTGGCGCTCGATCAACAATTCGACCGCCGACTCCAATTGCCGCTCGGTCACCAATTGCACCGCGCCGACCAGCGCCGCGACGATGCGGCGGGTCAGCTGCCCCGGCTCTTTGACGGCGATCCCTTCCGCCAAAGTCGTTCCTTCGATCGGCAAGCCCGGGTCGATGCCGCGCAGCACGCGGTACATCGACGGATAGAGCGCCGATTGCACGCCGACGATCTCGATCCTCGGCGACAGCGCCTTGGCGGCCACAGCAACGCCGGAGATCAGCCCGCCGCCGCCGACCGGCACGAGAAGAATTTCGAGGCCGGGCTCGTCGGCGAGCATTTCGAGCGCGACCGTGCCCTGGCCGGCGATTACCGCCGGATCGTCATAGGGATGCACCGGCACCAGGCCGGTTTCGCGCGCCAGCCGGTCGGCGGCCTCGCGCGCCTCGACGAGGCTCTCGCCGCGCAGCACGACCCTGGCGCCGAGCGCCTCGGTGCGGTCGATCTTTGTAAAGGGGGTCGCGGCCGGCATGACGATCGTCGCCGGGATGCCGAGGCGGCGTGCATGATAGGCGACGCCCTGGGCATGATTGCCGGCGGACATCGCGACGACCCCCGCTTTTCGCTCAGCCTTGCCGAGCGTCAGGAGCTTGTTGAGCGCGCCGCGCTCCTTGAAGGAGCCGGTCGTTTGCAGCGTCTCGAGCTTCAGATACGCCTCGCAGCCCGAGAGGTCGCTCAGCTCCGCCGCGCGGACCAGCGGGGTGCGGGTGAGCGTGCCGGCGATAGCCGCCTCGGCCTTTCTGATGTCGGCGATGCTGACCGGCAGATCGGTCATGGGGCGGGCTCCAGAACCAGCGTGTTGACCGCGGCGGCGCGGCCGGGGACCAGCCAGTCGAACTGGCGCCACCGCAGCAGCAGATCCGAGAAATGCGGCGACAGCGGATTTCCCGACTGGCCGGGGACCGCCATCATGTGCGAGTCCGCGGGTGCGGCCATATCGGTCACGATCCGCAAACCGGCGCCGAAGCGCTGCTCGTACGGATGCGCGTCGTCGCGGATCGTGCTCGGCCCCCGGTTCAGCGTGTCGTAGCCGCCGGGGGTCGGCACCGCAACCGCGATCCAATCCCGGATGACCGGGATGCGCCCCAGGAATTGGTTGGAGAAGCGGGCGATGTGGGCCCGACCCCATTGCCATTGCGCCATTTGCGGACCGTAGCTGTCGCGCAGCCGAGCCATCGCGTCCTCAAGAGCCGCCGCCAGTCGCGCCTCGCAGGTGTCGTTCGGATGCTGCGGGTCGGCGCACCATTCCCGATGCTGGGTCAAGACGGTTTCCATGACGAGCGGCTTCAAATCCCAAATATCGGCGGCGGCATTGCCCAGCCGCCCGAACAGCACTGAGTGGGCAAAGGCGCGCAGCCAGGCGGTGAACAGCAGCGGCTCCACCCTATCGGCATCCATCCGGAAATCCCACCCGCGCAGGCGCTCGACCGCCTCCCGCGCCAGATCGCCCTCGGGCTGGATCTGCGTCATCAGCGGCACCAGGCGCCGCGCCATGATCGATACCGTGTCCGCCTGCATCGCCGCGCTCGCCGCGAGCGATTGCCGCGGCTCGGCGCCGAGCAATTCCTCGATCCGCTCGACGCGATTGGGCAGATCCCAGTCGCGCGACACGAAATAAGGGTAACTCTCCGGCACAATCTTATTGTTGGCGCTGGCGAAATGACCGGCCGGAGGGTCGGTCGCCTGCGGCAGTTCGTCGAACGGGATGTACCCGGCCCAGTCATAAGCGCCGGTCCAACCCGGCACCGGCATCCAGCCGTTGCCGCTCTTGCGGATCGGAATTCGCGCCGGCGCGATAAAGCCGATCGTGCCGCCGGTATCGGCATAGACGATGTTCTGTTGCGGGCCGACGACATCCGTAAGCGCCGCTCGAAAACCGGCCCAATCCCGGGCTCGGTTCATATTCCATAGAGCGTCCGCGGTGCGGTCGTCGGGGTCGAGAAAACTTGTCTGGAGCGCCAGAACATAGCCGCTTTCGGCGGTGCCTTCGGGCAGCACGTCGGACAGCACCGGACCGTGCCGGGTGGCGCGGACCGTCAACCTGACAGGTGCGGCACCGCGCACCTCGATAATCTCTTCCCTAGTCATGAAGGCGGCGCTGCCGTCAGGAGTCAGATAGCGGCCAGGGTTTGCCGGATCGATCTGCTCGATGAACAGATCCTCGACATCGCCGGTCGTTGTCGTGAAGCCCCAGGCAATGCGGTCATTGTGCCCGACGACAATCAGGGGGACGCCGGCGACGGTGCCGCCGGCTATCTCGCCGTCTGGCGTTTTCAGCCGCGCCAGGTACCAGAACCCCGGCGCGGCAAAGCCGAGATGCGGATCATCGGCGAGGATCGGCTTGCCGCTGTCGGTATGTGCGCCATCGACGACCCAGTTGTTCGAGGCATAAATCGGTCCGACCCGTGGCGGCAGCGCCGCATAAAGCGAATCGAGCGGCAGTTGGCGATAGATCTCCGTCAGCTGCGCGAGCGTCGTCGGCGCGTCTTTCGGGTATTCGGGATAGAGCACGGCGAGATCATCGGGCGACACAGTGCGGGCGAGCCGGGCACGCAGCAATTCGCCTCGGTAATTCCCCGCCAGTTCGAGATCCATCAGCTTGCCCCAGACGACGCTGTCGGCCGGGCGCCACGGCTCGGGCCGGAGGGCGAGAAGCACAAACTCGGGCGGCAAAGCGCCGCGGCGCGCCGCGAGGAAGGCGTTCACGCCTGCCGCGTAGGCCTCCAACGCGCGGCGGACCGGCGCCGATAAATACGAGATCTCCGCTTCGGCAGCGTGATAGACCCCGAGCACCCGCATCTGCCGGTCGGTCGCCAGTGCTTGCGCGCCAAAGATTTCGGAGAGGCGGCCAGCGCCGTAGCGCCGCTGCAATTCCATCTGGAACAGGCGATCCTGCGCATGCGCAAACCCAAGCCCGAACGCGGCATCCTCGTCATTGGCGGCATCGATCAGCGGCACGCCATCGGTGTCGCGCGCAATGTGGATTGAGTGCGTCGGGCCACCGACAGCGATGCGGCCATCGAGCTGCGGCAGTGAAGAGAGGAGGTAGAGGGCGCCGCCGCCGACAATGACGAGGGCGATGAGCAGCACACCTCCGAGCGCGCGCCGAATCATCATCGCTGGCCGCCGGACTGAGCCGGACTGAAGCGGAGACGAAAACTCCGACGGCTCGCGATCCCTTGGCATTTTAACATTTTCGCCGCGCCAATTCTATCGGACACGCCCGAAAGCGCCGCAATCCTCAGCCGATCCGCGCGCCCGAGGGCTTCGCGTTATGCCTTCCTTAACCAACCCGCCGCAAGATGGTGGACAGCTTAACCCGCCATCAGCGGTCGCATGTTTCTCCAACCCGACACCATCGCTCTGCCGGTATTCGCCGCCGTGATGGCGATTGCCGCCTACGAGGATTTTCGCCGGCTGGTTATCCCAAACCTGCTGCCGGCGGTTCTCTGCGTGGCGTGGCCGGTGCACTTCGCGGCGGTCCCGAGCCTGTTCGGGGCGATGACCGCGGTGGGCTGCGCGTTGGCGGTTTTCATCGTCGGCGCGGCGCTGTTCGCACGCGGCTTTCTCGGCGGCGGCGACGTCAAACTCCTGACCGCTGCTACCTTGTGGTGCGGCGCTGCCGGCACTCCGTCATTGCTCGTCTTGACCGGCATTCTGGGCGGGGTGCTGACGCTCTTCCTGTTGCTGCCGTTCGGCGCGCAGCTTGCGGCCGCCGGGCGGGCTCTGCTCGGTCCTGCGGCGATTGCCACCGAGCATGACACTAGCAAATCGGTGCCCTACGGCGTCGCGATCGCCGGCGCCGCGCTCATCGTCGTCCTTTCACCTCACCTCGGTTAACCGCCATGCGCCTTCGTACCGTCCTGCTGCTGTTCATCGCCGTCGGTCTAGCCGGCGGCACCGCGATGCTGGCTCGCGCCTGGCTCGCTGCGCAACGCGCGGCGGAGATCGCCGAGGCGGCGCCATTGGCGCTGCCGACACCCGCCAAGTCGGTGCTGGTCGCTCGCGCCGACGTCAGGCGGGGGCAGATCCTCAAGCCCGAGGACATGATGTGGCAGGTCTGGCCGGAAGGCGGCATCGACAAGAGCTATGTCGTGCTGGGCACGCGCACGCCGGAATCCTTTGCCGGATGGGTAGCGCGCAACCCGGTCGCGGCCGGAGAGCCGGTTACCGAGTCGAAGATCATCTCGCCGGCCAATCGCGGGTTCCTCGCCGCCGTGTTGCGACCCGGCATGCGGGCGATCTCTGTGCCGGTGACGCTCACTTCGGGAATTTCCGGTTTTATCTTTCCCGGCGACCAGGTCGATCTGCTGATCACTTATCAAGTACCCGCTCAAAACACGGCGGGCTCAACGGGCGGCTATGAGCACAAAGCCGCTGAAACCGTGCTGCACGACGTCCGGGTCATCGCGATCGATCAGCGGCTGGAGAGCAAGGCAGGCGAGGCTGTCGTGGCGCATACGGCCACGATGGAAGTCACGCCGAAGCAGAGCGAAATCATCGCTTTGGCCGGTGAGATCGGCAAGTTGTCGCTCAGCCTGCGCAGCCTCGTGCCGGCCGTCGGCGACACTACCGGCTCTCGGGATCCCAATGCCGGCCCTGAGGCGACGACGGTTGCCGATTCGTCCGACGGCACCGCCAGCCCAACCTTTACACTCGACAGCGAGATCAGCCCGTTGCTGCCCAAGTCCTTACACGGCAACGACAATTCCGATGGCGGGACGATCACGATCTTGCGCGGCGGTGGTAAAGGGGCGGACTCTATTGCATCACCAGCTGCGCCAAGAGGTTCGTGATGCATAAAATACTGGTCCTCGCGGCTGCGGGATCGGTTTTACTTGGAGTAACGGGCAGTAATGCCGCTGAACTCCTATCCCCTCCCGCCGCTCCGGCCGCAAGAACGGCGGCCGTCACAACATCGGCCCCGCCCAGCGGGGTGTCGCAGGTGCCCGCGAAAGGGCCGCCTATCCTGCTGGAAGCGGGCAAGGGCACGCTGATCCGGCTGCCGCGCCCAGCGGCGACCGTGTTCATCGCCAACCCGGATGTCGCCGACGTGCAGGTCAAGTCGCCGTCGATGATCTATGTCAACGCCAAGACGCCCGGCGAGACCGTGCTCTATGCCGTCGACGCGGACGACAATGTGCTGTTGAACGCGCCGATCCGTGTCGAACATGACGTGTCACGCCTGCGGGAATCGCTGCACGCACTCATTCCCGGCGAGAACGTGGCCGTCGAGTCGGTCGACGGTTCGCTGGTCCTGAAGGGCAATGTGTCGACCGCATTGCGCGCCGAAAAGGCGAACGCTCTCGCGACCTCCATCGCCAACGAGGCTAAGGGCAAGGTCGTCAACCAGCTGTCCGTCGCGACGCCGAACCAGGTCAACCTGCGGGTCAAGATCGCTGAAGTCAGCCGCACCGTGCTGAAGGCATTCGGCGTGAATTGGTCGAAGAGCATCGGCGACACGCAATTCAATACGAGCAATCCGGTCACCGGCGGCCAGATCGCGAGCAGGAATACGATCACATTCGGGTTCGGTGCCCCGGGCAGCCGGATCGAGGCGCAGGTAGATGCTCTCGCTCAGGAGGGCCTGCTGACGATCTTGGCCGAGCCCAACCTGACCGCGACCAACGGGCAGCCCGCCAGCTTTCTTGCCGGCGGCGAATTTCCGGTTCCCGTGGCCGGGTCAGCCGCTAACGGCATCGCGACGATCACCGTCGCCTTCAAGGAATTCGGCATCAGGCTCGATTTTACGCCGACGATCATGGACGCGCAGCACGTCAGCCTACGCGTTCGCCCCGAGGTCAGTGAGTTGACCAACACGGGTGCCGTCTCTGTGCCGATAACCGCGAACAACACTGTAACGATTCCAGCCCTTACGGTGCGGCGAGCGGAGACGACGCTCGAATTGGGCAGCGGCGAGAGCTTTGCCCTTGGCGGCCTGCTGTCGCACTCGCTCGAGCAGGACATCTCGAAGGTGCCAGGGCTCGGCGACATTCCGATCCTCGGACAGCTGTTCCGTTCCAGTCGGTTTCAGAAAGGCGAAACCGAGCTGGTCATCATCGTGACGCCCTATCTGGTCAAGCCGGCGCCGACCGTCGCGTCGTTGCAGAGTCCGACGGATGGGTTCGTCCCGCCGCATGACGTCCAAACGATCATCAACGGCGCTACCTACCGGCAGACGCTCCCCGCGGGTGAGAAAGTCCGGGTCGCTCCCGGAGCCCAGGGATTAGTCGGCCCGGTCGGGTTCCGGTTGGATTGAGGGAGGGCGCCATGAATATGAAACCATACCCACTGCTCGCAATCGCCTTCCTGGCGCTCGCCGCGTGCCGGCCGGCGGCCACCGAATGGACTGAGAACGAAGCCTCGAAACGGATCCGCCTGGACAACGCATCGGTTGCGGTCAATGTGCGGTTCGCGCCGGGATCCGCTCATCTGCTACCGGCTGATGCCGCGCGGCTGCGGACCATGGCGGCAACGGGCGCAATCCTGCCCTCCGACCGCGTCGCGGTCGCGGTGGGAGGAGGCCCGGCGCTTGCGGAAGCCCGCCGCGATGCGATCTCAGCCGCGCTGTTGCCTTACGGGGTCGTCACGAACCCGTCGGCATTGGGCGGCGTGGCGACGAACCACGCCGTCGTCGAAGTCGGACGCTATCTCGTCACGACGCCGGCCTGCCCAAATTGGAGCAAGGCGTCGGGAACCGATTTTTCGAACTCGTTCCCGAGCAATTGGGCCTGCGCCAATCAGACGAACCTTGGCCAGATGGTCGCCAACCCGTCGGATCTCGTCGCAGGTCAGCCGCTCAGCCCGGCGCTCGGCCCGACCGAGGTTGCCGCGGTTGACCGGTACTTGACCGATAAGGTCAAGCCACCTCGCCCGTCGAGTTCGGCTGGTGGCGGCGCCAGTGGCGCCGGCGGCGGCGGAGGCGGCGGCGGAGGCGGCGGCGGATCTTCGGACAATACAGGGAGTCAGTAATGAGTGCAGTCGCCGCAGTCGCCGAGAAGCCGTCCGCGCCAGCCGCGGATCGCGTAGGCGTCATTGCCATTCTTCAGGATCAGCCCACGCTCGAACGCATCCAGGCGATCGTGCGCGAGCTGCATCTCGATGACGAGTTGAGCCTCGAACCGACGCTCGACGCGGCACTGCGGCGCATGCGCGAGGGCGAGAGCCCGCGCGTGTTGATCCTCGACCTGAGCGACTCGGCGGCGCCGATCGCCGAACTCAGCGCAGCGCGCACGGTTGGCGGCGAGGACATCAAGATCGTTGCGCTCGGCGTGGTCAACGATGTCGCGTTGTTTCGTGATCTCCTCGCCGCGGGCGCGACCGATTACGTCGTTAAGCCGGTGAGCCGGGAGGCCCTTGCCGCGGCGCTCGAAAAACGCAGCGCCGCGACAGCGGGCACCGGCGGCCTGGGTCAGGTCATCGCATTTATCGGCAGCCGCGGCGGCGTCGGCACGACCATGACGGCGGTGTCCTGCGCCTGGACACTGGCGGAAAAGCATAATCAGCCGACCGCGTTGCTCGATCTCGACCTGCATTTCGGGACTGTTGCACTCAAGCTCGACACGGACCCGGGGAGCGGATTGTCGGATGCGCTCGAGCAGCCCTCGCGCATCGACAGCCTGTTTGTCGAGCGGGCGATGGTGAAGGTCTCCGAGAATCTACGCATCCTGGCCGCCGAAGCGGCCATGGCGCAACCGCTGGCGGTCGATCCGGGCGCCATCGACGTGCTGCTCTATGAGCTTCGCCGGAAGTTTGCCTGGGTCGTGGTCGATCTGCCGCGGACCGTCACCCCGACTCAGCGCGTCGTGCTCGGCGCGGCCAGCCGCGTCGTCGTCTTGTGCGAGCGCAGCCTGGCCGGGCTGCGCGACACGATCCGCCTGCAGACGTTGCTGCGCGAGCATGCGCCGCAAACCAGCCTCTTGATGGTGGAAGCTGGCGCCTCCGGCGAGCGTGCGACGGTCGCCAAGGCCGAATTCGAAAAGGCGGTCGGCAAGCCGCTCGATGCGGTGCTGCCCTATGACGCCAAGTCGGCGGGCGCGGCGACCAATGCCGGTCAGCCACTGCCGCTCGCCGCGCCGCGCAGCCCGGTGGCACGCGAAGTCGACAAGCTGGTCGCGGCCATTACCGCCAGCCCGGCCCAGAAGAGCAAGAAGCGCAAGATCTTCGGAATCTGGTAAATGGTTACGCTGTTCAAACGGCCGGGCGCCGAGGAGGGCCTCGACGCGCGCATTGCCGGGCTGCGGCGGGGGCGCGGCGAGCCCGAAATCGCGGAGAAAACCGCCCCTCCGCCCCCACCGGCGGCGGAGAACGCGGTCGCACCGCCGCCCGCTCCGGCAATGCCGGAAGCGGGAGCGCCCCCAATTGCGCCAGCTTCGAACATCCCGGCGCCGATTCCGCCAGCGGCATCGACAGCGCCCGTATCAGCGGAGGACGCGCTCACTGTCGCGCGCGAAGAGCTGGTGGCACGGCTCAGCGCCGAGATCCGGCCAGAGCGGCGTGCGCTGCTCAGCCGCAGCGACCTGGCAAAGCTCGTCAGCGGCGCGGTGCAGGCCTATTTCGTGCGGCACGCGATCGAATCCAATCCGCTCTCCCGCCGCGACCTGATCACCGACATTATGCAGGCGCTGATCACCGGCCCTGGACCGGCGGGTGCAGCCGCGCCTGAGGGTGGTGGTTCAGCGGGGCTGCGCCAGCTGCCAGGCCGGAAGGCGGCTGTCGAAGCTGCCAAGGCGCAGATCCAGCCGCTTGTGCTCGAACACATGGACGTCGCCGCGGCGGCGGAAATGCCGCGCGCTGCGTTCGAAGCGCAGCTCACCGGCTGGGTCAAGGAACTGCTCGCCGAGACCAAGATCCAGCTGAACTTTGTCGAGCAGCGCGAGCTCGTCGACTCGCTGATCGCGGACATGCTGGGCCTCGGGCCGTTGGAGCCGCTCATCGCCGACGAGACCGTCAACGACATCATGGTCAACGGACCAAAGCAGGTCTATGTCGAACGGCGCGGCAAGCTCGAACTGACCGATGTTCAGTTCCGCGATGACGCCCATCTGATGAATGTCGCGACCAAGATCGTGACTCGCGTCGGGCGGCGCATCGACGAGGCGCGGCCGCTGGTCGACGCCCGCCTGCCCGACGGTAGCCGCGTCAACATCATCATCCCGCCGCTGGCGCTCGATGGCGCCTCGATCTCGATCCGCAAATTCTCGAAAAAGAGCATCACCCTGGACACGATGGCGGCGGGCGCCAGCATCTCGCCGGCGATGGCGACGGTGTTGAAGATCGCCGCGCGTACCCGGCTCAACATCCTGATCTCAGGTGGCACCGGCTCCGGTAAGACGACGCTGCTCAACGCGCTGTCGCGCATGATCGACAGCACCGAGCGAACTGTCACGATCGAAGACGCGGCCGAATTGCAATTGCAGCAGCCGCATGTCGTACGGCTTGAGACGCGTACCGCAAACCTTGAAGGCACCGGCGAGATCACGATGCGCGATCTGTTGAAGAACGCGCTGCGAATGCGCCCGGACCGGATCATCATCGGTGAGTGCCGCGGTGAAGAAGCGCTCGACATGCTGCAGGCGATGAACACCGGCCATGACGGTTCGATGTCGACGATTCACGCGAACACGCCGCGCGAGGCGCTGACTCGTCTCGAAAACATGATCGGCATGGCCGGCATCAACTTGCCGTCCCGCGCCGTGCGCACGCAGATCGCTTCGGCGATCCACATGATCTGCCAAGTGAACCGCATGCGTGACGGCCACCGCCGCATCACGCACATCATTGAGGTGGTGGGGATGGAAGGCGACATCATCACCACGCAGGAATTGTTCACGTACCAGTTTCAAGGAGAAGGCTCGGACGGCAAGCTGCGCGGCTCGTTCGCGTCGAGCGGCATACGCCCGGCCTTCCTACCGCGCGCCGAATATTTCGGTCTGGACCGCGCGCTGCTCGAGGTGATCTGAGCCATGATGCCCGCCTTGTTGGATCCGTTAACCGTCGCGGCGCTGGTCGTGGGCCTCGCCACGGCCGCCGGGTTTCTGCTCGTCGCGGCTGCTGTCGAAGGACCGGGCGGGCGCCGTCGCCTTGCCCGTCGCGTTGATGCCGTCAAAGGACAAAAGCGCGGCGCCGCCAGCGGCGACAAGGAAGTGCGCTCGTTGTCGATGCGCGGAAACATCAGCAAGATGGACCAGGTCGCGCGGCGCTGGATGCCGCGCCGCGAATTGCTGGTCGCGCGACTGGAGCGCACCGGCCGTTCGATCACCATCGGCCGGTACATGGTCTTCACGATCATCCTGGCCTGTACCATCGCGGCAGGCATCGCCATTGGTGCGGGAGTGCCGGTGGCGCCGAGCCTGCTCGTCGGGCTCGGGCTCGGGGTTAGCATTCCGCACATCGTCATCGGGAAACTGGGCAAGCGGCGGGTTGCGGCCTTCATTAACCTGTTCCCCGATGCGATCGACCTGATGGTGCGGGCGCTGCGTTCCGGCCTGCCGATCAGCGAAGCGATCATCATGGCAAGCCATGAAATTGGTGACCCGATCGGCTCTGAATTCCGCACCATCGAGTCCGGGATGCGGCTCGGACGCGATCTCGAAAGCCTGCTCTGGGACATCGGCAAGCGCATCGATGCACCGGAGTTCCGCTTTTTCATCATCGCCCTAAGCGTGCAACGCGAAACCGGCGGTAATCTCGCCGAGACGCTGAGCAATCTCTCCGACGTGCTGCGCCGCCGGCGTACTATGCGCGCAAAAGCGCGCGCAATGGCGAGCGAGGCGCGCGCCAGCACGATGATTCTGGGCTCGTTGCCATTCATCGTGACGATCATCCTGATGACGACATCGCCCGGCTACATCATGCCGCTGTTCGGCGACATTCGCGGGTTGGCGCTTATCGGGCTCGCCCTGTTCATGCTCGCGACGGGCATCGGCATCATGGTCAGAATGGCAAAGTTCGAAATATGAACACTCGCGTCGCAGATTTCCGGCTCCAGGATTGGCTGCCGTATTGGCTTACCGTCGATGACCTGATCGGCGCGCTGGCGGCGCTGGCGGTGCTTGCCGCACTGATCGGCGTTTACAATGCGCTGCGGTCGCACAACCCGTTCGAGCGCCGCTTCCAACAGATCGCCCAGCGAAAGGAATCGTTGCGGCGCGAGGCTCTCGATACCACCCGCACGCGGCGGCGGATGGAATCCGGGAGCCTGATGAGCGAGGCTGTCAAGCGGCTCAACCTCCTGCGCTCGCACCACGCGACCGAAGCGCGCTTAGCGCTGGCGCAAGCGGGACTGCGGACCCGCGAGGCGATGATCCGCTATCTTTTCGCGCGCGCCTGCATGCCCTTGATCTTTGCCAGCGCGATGGTCGCCGACTCCTACGGCGCGCACGTGTTGCCGATACCGCCGAACTATCGTTGGGCGGCGGCGTTCGGGGCGGCGATGTTCGGTTTTTTTGCGCCGGGTGTGTTTATCAAGAACCTGATCACGAAACGGCAGAAGCAGCTGCAATTGGGCTTGCCCGACGCGCTCGATCTGTTGGTGATCTGCGCCGAGGCTGGGCTCAGCCTCGATGCTTCGCTGACACGGGTGTCGCGAGAGCTGGAGCCGACTTGGCCCGAGATCAGCGAGGAATTCGGCATCACGTCCGCCGAGCTGACCTTCCTGCCGGAGCGCCGGCAAGCTTTCGAGAACCTCAACGGACGCACCAATCTCAGTTCCATCCGAGGCGTGGTGAATACACTGCTGCAAACCGCCAAATTCGGCACGCCGCTGGCGCAATCGCTGCGCGTCCTGGGGGCGGAATACCGCGAGGCGCGCATCACGCGCGCCGAGGAAAAAGCGGCCCGCCTGCCGGCCATGCTGACCGTGCCGATGATCCTGTTCATCCTGCCAACCTTGTTCATCGTGCTGCTTGGGCCGGCGGCGCTCAACATCGTCGATACATTCTCCGGCAAGAAGCAATCGCAGACGACGACCGTCAAATCGAACGGCTCCGGCTCAGCATCGTCGAGCGGCCCCACGACAGTCGTCGACAAATCTAAGCCGGGATCCTCATCCGGCGAGTCGTCGTCGTCGGCAGGCAGCACAGTCATTATCGAGTCGAACGACAGCACAGCGTCCGAGCCCGACGCATCGCTGGTCCTCGAAAAGAATGCGCTGCGCATCATCGATCCGGTCGTCGTCGATATCGACGCGCGCAAATTGCGCACCGGCTATCAGCACCGCCTCGCCATCGTGCCTGCCGACACTCCGGACAAGGTCACCGATGCGGCGGCGTTCGCCCGCGATAGTTTTCCGGTCGAGGCGTCCCGCCTGCGGGTCTATGCCGCGGCGCATAGCGCGGGCAAGAACGAGGTCCGCCTCTATTACATCCCGCATTTCGGCAACGCGCTCGTCGTGGCCGCTCGCGCGAACATTGATGTGACGGGGGGCTCGCCCGGCGCGACGCAGGTAAGCCAGCTGATCCACGAGGCGGGCACGCTGGGCGCGGCCGCGTTTGCCAGCAATTACCGCGACCGGGGTCTGACGATCGAGGGCCAATTCGTGCGCAGCGAGCCGCACACCGCCGACGAGCTCGCTTCCTTGGCGCTCCTGCGCGGCGTGATCGATCCCGGCAAATCCTACGCCGCGATCTTCCTCGGCTGGACGCAGCGGCAATCCACCCCCGGCAGCGGCCCCGCCGAGGTGCTCTGCCTCGTGCCGGCAGACGATCCGACACTGCAGGCGCGGATGAGTTCGCTGCGCAGCGGCGAGCCTTTGTTGGTCCGCGGCAGCCCGACCGGTTGGGGGGCGCTGTTGAAGACCTCGGCAGTCATCCTGCGATCCTGTCAGGTGGTGCCGTAGCTCCGGCTGAGGCGCGCCGCATTTGTTGCGACGGCGGGGCGGCTTCTCGGTTTGAAATCCGGGAAGTGCGCCGGCTGAATGACCCCTCAGGAGGCGCTTGGCGAAGCGGCGCCACTGACAAGCGCGCGGATGGCGCGGCTCCGCGCCTCCGGAGATAGACGGCGCAGAGTGTCATAGGCGGCAAGATTGTGCTGCACCGCCGCCGGTTCGAGATCCATCGACGCAAGCTTAGTCGCAGCCACGCGATCGCCCTTCAGGCCATAGATCAAGGCCAGCGTCTGCCGCTCGCGCGGCGTGCCGTGTGGTCCCGCCGCCACAGGCTGCAGCCGTGTGATGGCCTGGTCGTAATCGCCGGTGAGCGCCAGCGACAAGGCAAGGTTCAGTGACAGACCGGGATCACCGGGCGCCAGTTCCAGGCCGCGCCGGTAGCGCGCCTGCGCCTCGCCGTGCTGATCGATAAAATCGTCCGCGACGCCGATCAGCATCAATAATTTCGGGTCGTTCGGCGTCTGCTCAAAGGCGAGCGCCAAGGGCTGCCCGGCCAACTCTGGGCGCGCGGTTCTCAGGTAAGCCCGGGCGACTCCACGCAGCGCCTCGGGATCGCGCGCTTCGCGCGAGAGCGCCGAATTGAACGCGATGATCGCCTCGTCGGCCTGCCCCATCTCCAGGAGCGTGTTGCCGGTCGCAATGAACGGCGCTGTCGCGTTCGGCTCGATCGAGCCGGCGCGGCGGTAGAGGCTGAGCGCGTTGGAAAGATCCCCGCCGGCCCGTGCCGCGGCGCCGAGCCGCATCAGTGTCTCATAATTCATCGGCACGCTGCCGGTGCGCCCCTCGGTCGACAAAACATCGAGCCGGTCAGCCCCCCAACGTTCAGGGTTCCAGGGGATGTTCTCACACCCGGTCAGCGACACGGTCAGCGCCAACAGCGCGCAGGCCGCAACTCCGGAATTCTTGTTTCTCAGTGGCATAGCCCCCTCGTCCGGCACGATGGCAATTCCCCCTCACCACGACCGGTATCGGACGCGAATCATGAAAGGCGATGCGTGCCGCGTCGAGAGGCGCTACAAGTTTCAAATTAATTCAATACGTTAACAGTATAATCCAAGTAATTTTAGGAATTCGCCGATAGGGAATTGGCGCGAATCGGGGTGGCTGCACTGCAACTATCAGTGTATCTCCTGCGCCACGCCGACGCGCTCGGCCAGGACGCGCTCGACCGCTGCCAGTGCCGCCTCGGCCTGCTCGATGTCGGGCCCGCCGGCTTGCGCCATATCGGGGCGGCCCCCGCCGCCTTTGCCGCCGAGCGCCGCGGCACCCGCGCGCACCAACTCGACCGCATCGAAGCGGTTGGTCAGATCGGGGGTGACGCCAACGACGATGGCGGCCTTGCCTTCGGCGCGCGACACGATCGCGACGATGCCGGAGCCGATGCGCCGTTTCAGATCGTCGGCAAGCGAGCGCAAATCGCGACCGGGCACATCGTCGACGAGGCGGCCGTCAAAGGCGATCGCCCCGATCTGCTTCCCGTTGGAGCGGGCCCGCGATTCGCCGTCGCGCGGCTGTCCGGCGCCTTGCCCGCCGACGGCAAGGGCGCGCCGCGCTTCCGCCAGTTCTCGTTCAAGGCGGCGGTTTTCGTCGAGGAGCCGCGCAAGACGGGCCGGCAATTCGGTGGGGCTCGTGCGCAAGGCCGCCGCCGAGTCGCGCAGTGTTCCTTCCTCCTGTGCGACATAGGCCTCGGCCGCAGCCCCGGTCAGCGCCTCGATGCGGCGTACACCCGAGGCGACCGAACTCTCGCCGACAATCTTGAACAGGCCGATATCCCCGGTACGGCGGACATGCGTACCGCCGCAAAGCTCGACCGAAAAAGGCGGACTGTCGCTGCGCTCCGGCGCGGGCGCCTCCCCCATCGTGACGACGCGCACCTCTTCGCCGTATTTTTCGCCAAACAGCGCGAGGGCGCCCTCTGCCACGGCATGCTCCGGGGTCAATAGCCGGGTGCGCACCTCGGCATTGGCACGGATCTGGGCGTTGACCTCGGCTTCGATGACGGCGAGGTCCTCGGCGCTCAGCGGACGCGGATGGCTGAAATCGAAGCGCAGCCGGTCGGCCGCGACGAGCGAGCCCTTCTGCGTCACATGCTCGCCGAGACGATGCCGCAGCGCCTGATGCAAGAGGTGCGTCACCGAATGGTTGGCGCGCAACTTACGGCGGCGCTCGCCCTCGACGCGCAGTTCGACGGCATCGCCGACCCGCAACGCGCCGTGCGTGATCCGGCCGAAATGGACGAACAAATCGCCGGCTTTGCGCTGCGTGTCAGAAACCGCGAATTCGCCGCCGGTCGCGGAGAAGATCGCGCCGGTATCGCCGACCTGCCCGCCCGCTTCGCCATAGAACGGCGTCTGGTTGACGATAAGGCCGATCTCCTCACCGCTTTGCGCTTCGGGGACGCGCTCCTCGCCCTTGACGAGCGCCAGGATCACGCCTTCGGCGGTTTCGGTCTCGTAGCCGAGAAATTCGGTGGCGCCGAGCTCGTCCCGGAGCGCGAACCACGCCGTCTCGGTCGCGGCTTCCCCCGAGCCGACCCAGGAGGCGCGCGAGCGCTGTCGCGCCTCGCCCATCTCGCGGTCGAACCCGGCCGTATCGACGCGCATGCCGTGCCCGCGCAGGATGTCCTCGGTCAGATCGAGCGGGAAGCCGTATGTGTCGTAGAGAACAAAAGCGACGCTGCCATTGAGCGTCTTTCGATCGTGCGAGAGCCCCGGGCCCGGCTCGCGGCCGTAATTACCGGTTTGCTCCTCGAGAAGGCGCAGTCCGCGCTCCAAGGTCTGCTTAAAGTTGGCTTCTTCGAACCGCAGCGTCTCGGCGATCAGCGGCTGAGCGCGCAGCAATTCGGGAAAAGCGGCGCCCATCTGCTGCACGAGCGCCGGGACCAGGCGCCACATCAGCGGGTCCTTGCAGCCGAGCAGATGCGCGTGCCGCATCGCGCGCCGCATGATCCGGCGCAGCACATAGCCGCGGCCCTCCTTGCTGGGCAGCACGCCGTCGGCGATCAGGAACGACGAAGCGCGCAGATGATCGGCGATGACTCGGTGCGACACCGCATGCGGCCCGTCGGGCGCAACCCCGGAGGCCTCGGCCGAGGCCGTGATCAACGCGCGGAACAGGTCGATATCGTAGTTGTCGTGCTTGCCCTGGAGGACGGCGGCAATGCGTTCGAGCCCCATGCCGGTATCGATCGACGGCCGCGGCAACGGCAGGCGATCGCCGCCCGGCTGCTGCTCGAACTGCATGAAGACGAGGTTCCAGATCTCGACAAAGCGATCGCCATCCTGATCAGGCGTGCCGGGTGGTCCTCCCGGGATCCCCTCACCGTGATCGTAGAAGATTTCCGAGCAGGGTCCGCACGGGCCGGTGTCGCCCATCGCCCAGAAATTGTCGGAGGTCGCGATCCGGATGATCTTTTGCTCGGGCAGTCCGGCGATCTTGGCCCACAGCCGCGCCGCATCATCGTCCTCGGCATAAACCGTAACGAGCAGCTTGTCCTTTGACAGGCCGAATTCCTTGACGACCAGGTTCCAGGCCAGCTCGATAGCCCGGTCCTTGAAATAATCGCCAAACGAGAAATTGCCGAGCATCTCGAAAAACGTGTGGTGCCGCGCGGTATAGCCGACGTTTTCGAGATCGTTGTGCTTGCCGCCGGCGCGCACGCATTTCTGTGAGGTGACGGCGCGCTGGTACGGCCGCTTCTCGACGCCGGTGAAGACGTTTTTGAACTGCACCATGCCGGCGTTGGTGAACAACAGCGTCGGGTCGTTGCGCGGCACGAGCGAGCTCGACGGCACGACCGCGTGATCGTGCCGGGCGAAATAGTCGAGAAAGGCCGCGCGGATGTCGTTGGTGGTCTGCATCAAACCGATTGTGGGGGTTCCGCCCGGCCATGCAAGGGGTTCGCGGCCAATTGCCTGGCAGGGCAAACCCGGGTTTGCTGCATTTGCAGCGGGATTTGCAGCAAACCGATCGCCCTCACCCGGCTCGCCGTACGGGCTCCACCCCGGGAACAGGCCCGGGGCAGGCTCTCCTCTGCGCCGCGAGAGCGGAGCTTTCCGGTCCGGGGCAGCCTATCGCGCCTGCATCTGCAGGGAATTTGCAGCCGACGCTATTCCTCGGCGGCGACTTCGCCCGGCGACGCTGCCATCATCGCATCGGCGACGGGGCCGGCATTGCCGCGGATCGCCTGCTCGACCTGCTCGCCGATCTGCGGGTGCTCCTTCAGATAGGTTTTGGCGTTCTCGCGGCCCTGGCCGATGCGCTGGCCGTCATAGGAGAACCATGCGCCGGATTTTTCGACGACGCCGGCCTGGACGCCGAGATCGATCAATTCGCCGCGTTTCGAGATGCCCTCGCCGTACATGATGTCGAAATCGACGACCTTGAACGGCGGCGCCATCTTGTTCTTGACGACCTTGACCCGGGTCTGGTTGCCGATCACCTGGTCGCGGTCCTTGATCGCACCGATGCGGCGGATATCGAGCCTGACGGAGGCATAGAATTTCAGCGCCTGGCCGCCGGTCGTCGTTTCCGGGTTGCCGAACATGACGCCGATCTTCATGCGGATCTGATTGATAAAGATCACCATGCAGCGCGAGCGCGAGATCGAGCCGGTCAGCTTGCGCAGGGCCTGGCTCATCAGGCGCGCGTGCAGCCCCATATGGCTGTCGCCCATCTCGCCTTCGAGCTCGGCGCGGGGCACGAGCGCGGCGACCGAATCGACGACGAGGACGTCGATCGCACCCGAGCGCACCAGCGTGTCGGCGATTTCGAGCGCCTGCTCGCCGGCATCGGGCTGCGAGATCAGGAGATTGTCGACATCGACCCCGAGCTTCCGCGCATAGGCCGGGTCGAGCGCGTGCTCGGCATCGATAAAGGCGCAGGTGCCGCCGCCCTTTTGCGCTTCGGCGATCACATGCAACGCGAGCGTCGTCTTGCCCGAGCTTTCCGGCCCGTAAATCTCAACGACGCGGCCGCGCGGCAGGCCGCCGATGCCGAGCGCGATATCGAGGCCCAAGGAGCCGGTCGAGATCACGTCGATGTCAGAGGCGGCCTCGCGCGAGCCCAATTTCATGATCGAGCCCTTGCCGAAGGCGCGCTCGATCTGCCCCAGCGCCGCGTCCAAAGCCCGCTGCTTGTCCATCATGTCCCTGTCCAACAGCCGCAACGCGCTCTGCATAATCCCGTCCTCCTTATTTCACAGCCGGCTTAGCCGTGCAACGCGCCGCCGGAGGCCCTATGTACATGATTTGTTCTCAGGTTGCAAGAGGGAACAGAACCGCCCCGCCGCGGGCCGAAGAGTGGCGGAACGGGCTTGATTCCTGCGGCTAAAGCCCCATGCTTAATGCGCCTCTTCTTTCCCTTAATCCGCCGCGGAGCCCTCCGATGTTCATTCAGACCGAGCAGACGCCGAATCCGGCCACGTTGAAGTTCCTGCCCGGCTGCGCTGTGATGGAATCGGGAACGGCGAATTTTACCGATCCGCGCTCGGCGTCGCGATCGCCGCTTGCCGAGCGGCTGTTCGCCCTGCCGGAAGTGACCGGCGTTTTTCTCGCCGCGGATTTCATCACCATCACAAAGAACGGCGACAGCGACTGGCCTCAGCTGAAGCCGGCGGTCCTGGCCGCGATCATGGAGCATTTCACGGCCGGGCGGCCGGTCATCCTCGCCGAGGCGGGCGAGGATGCGAACGCGGCGGAAGGCGGCGAGGAAGACGACGAGATCGTGACGCAGATCAAGGAATTGCTTGAAACCCGGGTGCGTCCCGCCGTCGCGATGGATGGCGGCGACATCATCTTCCAGGATTTCGAGGATGGCGTCGTCTACCTGCACATGCAGGGCTCTTGCTCGGGATGTCCGAGCTCGACCGCGACGCTGAAGGCCGGCATCGAGAACATGCTGCGGCATTACATCCCGGAAGTGCGCGAAGTCTGCGCAGTCTAGTGTGCCGAATCCGAAATT
>Ga0209059_1000369_pt1 | contig 20484 bp, 20 predicted proteins | sample GraSoiAngelo_151_FD_186165 | JGI IMG/M metagenome (GOLD analysis project Ga0209059, IMG submission 186165) | Grasslands soil microbial communities from the Angelo Coastal Reserve, California, USA - 14_1009_12_20cm (SPAdes) (version 2) | ecosystem: Environmental > Terrestrial > Soil > Grasslands ...
CCGACGCCGAGCTCGCCGAGCGCGTCGAAGAGCTCCGGCTCGATCCAGCGGTTCAGCAGCGAGTAGGAGGGCTGGTGGATGAAGAGCGGCGTCCCCAGCTCGCGGAGGATCGCTGCCGCCTCGCGCGTCTTCTGCGCCGAGTACGACGAGATGCCGACGTAGAGCGCCTTCCCCTGCCGAACCGCGGCGTCGAGCGCGCCCATCGTCTCCTCGAGCGGCGTCTCCGGGTCGAAGCGGTGCGAGTAGAAGATGTCCACGTAGTCGAGCCCCATCCGGCCGAGGCTCTGGTCGAGGCTCGCGAGCAGGTACTTGCGCGACCCCCACTCCCCGTACGGCCCCGGCCACATGTCGTAGCCGGCCTTGGTGGAGACGACGAGCTCGTCCCGGTAAGGCGCGAGGTCCTGGCGAAGCAGGCGCCCGAAGCTCTCCTCGGCCGAGCCGTACGGCGGCCCGTAGTTGTTCGCGAGGTCGAAGTGCGTGATGCCGAGGTCGAAGGCGCGCCGGACGATCGCGCGCGAGGTCTCGAGCGCCCGCTCGGTGCCGAAGTTCTGCCAGAGCCCGAAGGAGATCGCCGGGAGCAGGAGGCCGCTTCGGCCCGAGCGCCGGTAGGCCATCCGGTCGTACCGCTCTGTTGCGGGCAGGTACGTCATCGTCTTGATCGTACGTCCCGGGAAGCCGGCGGCCTCGCTTACGGGCCGAGCAGCTCGGGATGCTCTTTTCGGAATCCCTCGACCATGCCGGGCAGGAGCCCGAGCTCGGCGTATTGAGCAGCTTTCCCTTGGTCGATAAGCATCCGCACGGCCTCCGGGCGCATCATGGACACCGTCTGCTCCGCGAGCCGGCGAGCGAGCTCCCTCGCCGGTCCCTCCGCGGCGCGACCCACGGCCTCCGAAGAGCCGGCATGCTGCGCCGCTCGAGTCAGCTCGGCGTAACAGGGCGGGAAGTACTCGACGGCGAGCTCACGCACCAGCGCCTGCGATACAGCAGTGTCAGCCTTCCGTCTAAAAAGTCCCACGGTTGCCTCCCTCTCGATGAGTGTGGCCGGTCTTCGACACTTGCTGACGCGCCCGAGGTCTCGCCGGTCCGGTCACCGAATGGGCCGGGCGACGACGTAGGTCGCATGCGCCGCAGAGGAATACTCCTCGAGACGAGATCGCGGAATCGCGACCACGACCCATCCGGCTCCCGGGTCGGCGTCGAGGACGAGGGTCCGGGGAAAGACGTGCGTGCGTCGGGAGACGACCGTGAGCGAGACGACGTCGCCGCGACGCAGACGCTCGGCGGCTGCCCACGGCCGCACGTGGGGAACGGTCACGGCGACCCGTCCCGCGAGAAGGCGCTCGTCCCGCCGCGGTGCGAGCGCTTGCGCGGGAACCGGGTGCAGTGCGTGAAGCGGCTCGACCGCGTAGCGACCGACGACCGCTGCCGCGGATCGCGCGGCGCCTCTCGCGTCGACGGCGTCGACCGACTTCTCGGCGACGTCTCGCTCTCCAAGGAGTCGGAAGGCGGCCACGTCGTGCCTCGGCACGGGCACACGGACCTGTGACTCCGGAGAGACCGCCATCCAGAGCGACAGCGCGGCGACGGCGGCGGCGGTCGTCGTCCAGCCGACGAACGGAACAGGATCACGCGGCTTCGTCAGCAAGGGGGGCGGCGCGGGCAGCGTCGCAACCTTCCGCGCCGGAAACGACAACGGCAGGTTCTTCGAGAAGAAGCGCGTGAGCTTGAGCCACTCCTCCTCCTCGAGCGCCGTGGGGGGAATCGGCCGGCCGAGCTGCTGCAGGAGCTCCTTCCGGTGCAGGTCGAAGATCGCGCGGACGAACTCGCCGTACGCGAGGGAGCTCTGCAGCGCGTTCCGGTAGAAGATCCACGCCAGCGGGACGCCCGCGGCGCAGGCGAGGAAGAGCTCCCAGCGATCGGTGAGCGCAGCGAGCAGCGGACACCACACGAGCGCGAACGCGCCCGACACGACCGACATGAGCAGCATGAAGTCCCGCGTCAGCTTCGACTCCTCGAGCGGCGCCACCGCTTCCGCGCTCAGGATCGGCCGCAGCCGGGTCCAGATGATCGCCGAGTCGATCCCGTAGCGGTCGTACGCGTAGACCTCGGAGGCCCGCAGGATGTTCCCGAGTCGGGTCGGCAGCGTCTTGTCGAGGTGTGCCGGCGGCGGGTACAGCGAGCTCTGGAGGGCGTAGATCTCGTTCTGCTCGCTGGGCGTGGGTGCGGTGCGCGCCCGGTGCTCCAGGTAGCGCCAGCACCGCTTGTGGAACTCCGAGCGCCGGTTGCGAAGCCAGCGGAACGGCTGACGGCTCGGCCAGTAGCCCTCGAACAACCGCGTGATCGCAAACGAGAGGTTGTGCAGGACATACGCGACGACGACCGCTAGCAGCACCGCGACGAGAACGGAGATCGTCTGAAGCCCCGCCGGAAGGGTCGTCCAGTCGTCGAGACTGGCGCCTAGCCCACGGGTGATCTCGAGAGCGAGCGCGAGGCTGGCGACCTCGATCACGAGGATCGGAAGGAGGGCTCCGAGCACGAACGCCCGCCCGAAATATCCACCGATCGCTTGGAGCAGCGCGCCGAACATCGCCCGTCTAGACGACGAGCTGCATCGGGTGGCCGTCCGCGCACCGCGGCGGGTTCGACCGGTCGTAGTAGCCGATGACCCGCCGCTCGCCGTCGACCGGACATTCGAAGACGAGCGTGTCGATCGGTGCACCTTCGAGACGATCGGCGCCCGAACGGCTGGCCGTCAGCGCCAAGTCGGCGAGAACGGAGCGCGGGACCAGCCCGAGCAGGTTCTCTTTCGACACGACCAGCACCCCGGGGAGCCTCGGCCGCAGGACGAGCTCGCGTGCCGTCTCGCCTGCGACGTGCTCGAGACGCTCGTCTGCGTCGACGATCACCGGGTGGTGGAGGTCGAGCGCTTCGGTCCGCACGCTCGGCTCGGCGGCCTGGAGCTGCTCCATCGTCACCAGCATGTACCGCCGCTCGCCTCCGGGGACGACGGCGACGTCGGCCTTGGCCTGCCTCATCTTCTCGAGCGCCCCTTCCACGGTCTCGTCTCGCCCCAGCTCCGGGACCGGCCGAACGACGTCGCGCACACGCTCCGGCTTCTTCACGACTACCTCCAGTCTCCCACGAGGACGAACGGCGCCCATGCGGCGAAGTGACTGAACGGCCGCCAAGGGCCTTCGGAGGGTCGCGGTATGCGTCGCTCCGCCGCGAGCAGGCTCGAGTACGCCAGGCCCTCGAATCGCTCGGCGGCAGCGTCGTCGCCAGAGGCACGCAGGGCCGCGGCCCGGCGCTCGACGTACTCGAGCACCTGATCGTCCGTCATCTGCATCAGCTCGGTCGCGGCGCGCTGAAGCGCGCGTGCCTTGTGGAGCTCTGCGAGACCGCGGTAGAAGCGGTCCATCAGGATCAGCGTCGACAGGTCGTCGACGCGCCACAGGCTGACGACGACCGAGGGGACGCCGGCGTACACGAGCGCCCGGGTGAGACCGAGGAGCTCGTCGCCCGGTCGGCGAGCGTTCACCCCGCTCTCGCACGCGCTCAGGACGACGAGGTCTGCGGACAGCGTGAGACCGAAGATGTCCTCCGCGCTCAGGATCTCCGCCCCGCCGTGATCGGGTGCGAGGACGATGCCGGAGCGAAGCGGCTCCGCCGCGTCAAAGGTGCCGTGGCACGCGAGGTGGACCACACCGGCCGGCGGCGAATCGCCCATGCGATCGAGGAAGGCGGTCCGCGTCGCGTCCGCGCCGACGAGCGCGTTCGTTCCGAGCGCGGCCGCGACCGCCTCCGCCTCGTCTCGAGCGAACGGCAGATCGCCGAGCGAGTCGCCGAGCACGAGCGCGGCGGCCCCGCGCGGCCGCTGCCGCTTCTGGCGGCAGTAGCGCATGACCGACGCACTCGGCGTGTAGACGACCGGGTTCCGCTCGAGCAGGAGCGATCCGCCGACCCGCAGCGCGTGCAGGGGCAGGTAATGGAGCACGTCGTGGGGAACGAGCCACACGGGATCACCTTCCGCGCACCACTCGCCCAGCGGGGCGACGAGCGGGTCGAGGAGCTCTTGCCAGGAGCCGAGGTTCGCTCGGTCGAGCCTCGAGCGCGCCGGCTCGGCGCCGCCACCGTTCGCGCCGGTCGAGCCGAGCTCGGCGGCGACGAAGTCGCGAAGGTCCGCGAGTGTGAGCGAGACCTCCACGACCTCCGGCTCCCCGAGGTCCGCGCGCAAGCCGAAGACGAACGTGGCCTCGTGTGAAACGAAGTACTCGGCGAAGACGGCGTTCCCGCTCACGCGGCTCCGTCCGCGAGGAGCTCGCGCAGCTCCTCCACGCGCGCTGCCGTTCCGCGGCGGACGGCCACGTACTCCGGGGCGACGTCCGCGATGCGATCGAGCACCTTGTCGAGCGCGGCGTGCGCCTCCGCATAGGCCCGTTGCGCCGCGAGTCGCTCAGGGCCCGGCGCACGGGCGCGTCGATCGAGGTCGAGCGCGCGCCGGCGCGCCTCCTGCTCCTCGGCTCGAAGCTCGGCCGACACCTGCGCGGGCGGCGCGATCGCGGCGGTCAGGCCCAACGTCTCGACAAGGGCACGAGACTTGGCCTGCTCGGTGTACTCCAATGCCTGACGCCGACCGCGGTGCCGCTGCGCCAGCTCGTCGAGCGCGAGACAGAGGCGAACCATCACGGAGTAGACCGCCTGCTTGTCCCGTAGGAAGGAGATGCGGCTCGCCTCGTCGCCCGCGGCGCCGCGGAGATGCTCGAGCGCCTCGAGGCCCTCGGCCCAGATTCGGTGCGCAGGCTCGAGCTGAAGCTGGAGGACGTGCGTCGCCGCGAGGCCGACGCTCGCCTCGAACAGGAGCGCCGGATGGTGCTGTTCCCGGAGCCGCCGCCTCGCGGCGAAGAGCGTCCGCTTGGCGGCGTCGAGATCACCGTTCGCGAGCGCCAGCGAGCCGGCGGCGACGAGGTCGGCGAGCTCCTCCTGCGGTGCGAGCGGCGCCCCGGCAAGGCTCGGTCGAGGCGAAGGCTCTGTTTCGAGCTGCGCCTCGCCGGTTCGCGCGCGCAAGACGGCGCGGTTGGCATCGAGCGCCGCTTTCGCGCGGTTGCGCACGTCGGCGCTCAGCTCGACGTCGCGCGCGACCAGCAAGTTCTCGAGGCGGTCGTACGCGGCACCGGCGCCTTCGTGGTCGCCGAGCTGGGCACGCATCATGCCCTCTTCCGTGGCGATCTCGGCATCGACCTCCGTGCGGGCGCCGATACGGGCCGCGGCCGACGACGCCGCCTCCAGCTGAGTGAGCGCCTCCGCCCGCGAGCCTTTCGCCTGAGCCACGCGGGCGAGGCCGACGTGGCCCCGCGCTTCGGCCTCGGCATCCCCGAAGCGCGCCGATCGCTCGACCAAGGAGTGGAAGCCCTGCTCCGCTTCGCCGAGGAGGCCCGCCTGGAGACGCGCCATCGCAGCGCCCTGGAGCGCGACGGTGCGTCTGCCCTCGCTCGGGGCATCCGCCGCGGCCATGTCGTAGTACTCGGCCGCTTGGTCCGGTCGGCCCTTGTACAGCTCGACCTCCGCACGCCGGAACGCGTAGACGGCATGGGCCACGGGGAGATCGAAGTGCTCGAGCGCACGTTCCGCGCGCGCGAGGTGCCGTTCGGCTTGGGCGACGTCGCCGGTCGCCAAAGCCTCTTCGACGGCATCGGCGAAGCGCTCGCGGAGGAACTGCACGTCCGAGCCGGCGTCGCCCGACCGCTCAAAGGCCACGATCTGCCTCCTCCCGCTGCCGCTCCCACTCGTCGGCTCCCGCGTCGTCGCCGAGGCGACGATCGATGATCGCCAGCATCCTCAGGTCGATCGCCGCCGCGGCGAGGTCCCCCTCCTGCCGATGCACGGCCAGCGCCCAGGTGTCGTAGCGGCGAGCCGTGTCGAGGTTGCCCATGAACTCCTCGACCAGCGCCACGTTGGCGATCCTCGAGGCCTGCCCGCCGAGCGATCCCATCAGCTTGTGGAGCTCGAGCGCCCACACGTGGCACCAGCGCGCGCGGTCCGCGAGGGCGCGGGCTTGCCGCACGAGGAGGTCCTGCGCCCGCCCGACCAGCGACTCGAGCGGCCCGGTCATCATCGCCACCCACGAGCTCGTGACGTCTTGGCCGAGCGCAGCCCGTGCTTCGTCCAGATACGCGAGACCCGCTCCGGTAAGGGAAGCGGACAGCGGTCCGGGCTGGTCCAGCTCCATGAATGCAAGGATCGCCTCGCGGTAGCGCGCCAGCGAATCGACGCTTCGATTCGACTTGCGCAGCGCGGTCGCGTCCTGGAATGCCCGCTCGGCCCGATCGACGAGATCGCCGCCTGCGTCGTCCGAGCTCGGGTGCTTGGTGTCGAGAATCGCGTCTCGCGCGGCCGCGACCACGTCGGCGCGAAGGGTCGCGGCTGCCCCCGCGTGAGCGACCTCGCCGAGCTCGTCGGCGAGGTCCCGTCGCTCGGCCTCCGTCCGGACGAGCTCGTCGCCGCCGGCGATCGCACCGTCGTGCTCGAGGTCGTGGAGGACTCCGGCCCAGTCCTCGTTCACACGGGCGAGAGCAAGCGACGCCGAGTAACGCCGTCGCGCCTCGTCGGGATCTCCCGTTTCCTCGGCCAGTGCTCCCAGCGCCCGCTGGATCCGTTCCTCCGCCCGGCTGTCCTCGCCCTGACGGAGCTCGAGCGCCTGGAGGAACAGTGTGCGTGCCTCGTCCGTGGCGCCTCGCGCGCGGCGGCATCGCGCGAGGCCTTCCAGTGCGGCGGCCCGCACGGCGCGGTCGCTCGTTCCTTCGGGGAGCGCGAGAACTCCTTCGTAGTCTTGGCCGGCCGCGTCGAGGGCGTCGGCCCGCTCGTACACCTCCCCTCGCGCGATCTTGGCGAGCGCGCGTTCTTCGGAGGACACGAGGGCGCCGTCAGCGAGCAGTCCGAGCAAGCGCGCCGCCTCCTCGTGGCGGTTCCTGGACCTGCTCATCTCATCGGCGGCGCGCCGGACGCGAAAGCCGTTCGGGTCTGACGGAAACGCCTCCCTACGCTCGCGGCCGATCATAGGTCCGGAGCGTCTCGAGCAGCCCGGCCTCCGTGGCAAGCTCGGACGGATCGCGGCGCGACTCCGTCCGGAGCGTCCTGACGGCCTCGACGAGGAGGCCGATCGCGCGCGACTCCGGATAGGTGGAATCACGCCGAAGCGCCTCCTCGGCGTCGGTGCGCGCATCGTCGAGGAGGCCCAGCTCGAGCTTCGCGCGAGCCCGGTTGCAGTATGCGGGGACGAACGCCGCGTCGATCCGCAGCGTGACGTCGAAATGCGCGATTGCGGCGTCGAACAGGCCCTGCTCCGCGAGGCGGCAGCCGCGATAGTTGAGAACCCGCTTGTAGACCTCGTTGACGTCGTTCCAGACTGCCGGGCGTGGCCCGATCCCGTCCTCCTCGAGGGTCTTCAGCGTCCAGACGAGCGAGGGGGCCGCGTCCGGCCGCGCATGTGAGATGACCTCGGTGAGCAGGGCGGAGAAGCGGACGAGGCGAACCGACCCCTCGATCGACGAGTCGTTCAGCCCGTTCTGGACGACCTGATCGGCCGCAGCCGCGAAGTCGCCGTCGAACTGCTTGCGCCGCCGCTTGATCCAGTCTGGGAGGCTCTGGTCCTCCGGACCCTCCAGCAGGGCTTCCAGCTCGGCCACCCACTTGTGTGTGTCTTTCACGCGGCTTCCGCCGATGGCGCTCCTCCGCGAGAGAATCCACCGATCAGGTACCGATGTCAACCGCACCGCGTGCGGGACGCCTAAAGCCGACGGTCGGGAGCGACTGCCTGAGTTCGACAAGCCGAACCGGATGGAGCTAGCCGGACTCGAACCGGCGACCTCCTGGGTGCGATCCAGGCGCTCTCCCAGCTGAGCTATAGCCCCGAGCGGACGGAAGTGTAGCTTCCGGCCGTGCCGGCGATCGAGCGCGTCCTGACCGAGCGCGAGCTCAACCGCGCGCTGCTCGCGCGGCAGCTGCTCCTCGAGCGTGTCCGCCTGCCGCTGCCCCGCGCGCTCGAGCGGATCGGCGGCATCCAGGCGCAGTACGCGCCATCGATGTACGTCGGGCTCTGGTCGCGGCTCGACGGCTTCGAGCGCGACGCGCTCACGCGGGCGCTCCACCGCAGGGCCGTCGTCCAGGCGACGCTCATGCGCGCGACGATCCACCTCGTCTCACGGCGCGACTATTGGCCGTTCGCGGTCGCGCTCCGCGAGCGGCGGAGCGGACGCGCGCGCGTCTACAAGGTCAGCGAGCGCGAATTCGAGCGAGCCGCGGGCCGCATTCGCGCCTTCCTCGCCGACGGCCCGAGGCGCGACGGCGAGATCGTCGAAGCGCTCGGCAACGAGACGTGGCGGCCGGGAGTCGGCGTGTGGGTGGAGCTCGTTCGCGTGCCGCCGTCCGGCACGTGGGAGCGGCGTCGCGCCGACCTGTACGCCCTCGCCGAGGACTGGATCGGCCGAGAGAACGCGACGACCGACGAAGGGGTCGACCTGCTCGTGCGCCGCTACCTCGGCGGGTTCGGCCCGGCGCCGCCGGCCGACGTCGCCGACTGGGCCGGTCTCAAGATGACCACGATCAAGCCGGCCCTCGAGCGGCTGAACCTACGCCGCTTCCGCGACGAGAGCGGCAAGGAGCTCCTCGACCTTCCACGCGCGCCGCTCCCCCACCCCGACACTCCCGCGCCCGTGCGCTTCCTGCCCGTCTGGGATGCGACGCTCCTCGTGCACGCGCGCCGCACGGGCATCCTCCCGGAGCGCTACCGGCCGGCCATCTTCAACACGAAGACGCCGCACTCGTTCAACACGTTCCTCGTCGACGGCCGGGTCGCGGGCACGTGGCGCTACGAGGACGAGCGCGTGCGGCTCGAGCCCTTCGGCCGGATCCCGCGCGAGGCTCGCGCGGAGCTGAACGAGGAGGCGGAGCGGCTCGGCGAGTTCATCCGAACAGGGTTAGCTCGGGCTCCCGCTCGCCGCGCAGCACCGCCAGGTCGACCTCGACGCAGCGCAGGTCGCGCGACTCGGCGAGCGTGACCGCCTGCGGCTTCAGGGTCTGCGCCGCGAGGATCCCGCGGCACTCTCCCTTCGCCGGGTCGAGCCGGATGAAGTCGAGGTAGCGCGAGAGCTGCTCGACGGCCTCGATCGTGCCGACGCGCTTGATCTCGACCGCGACCCAGCCGTCGTCGCCGTCGCGGCACATGAGGTCGACCGGCCCGACCTCGGTCGACCACTCCCGGCGCACGAGCCGAAGCCCCTCCTCGACCTCGTCGGGCCGCTCCGCGAGCGCTTCCTGGAGATCCCGCTCGACGCCGTCCTTCTCGAGCCCGGCCGCCTCGCCCATGTCGTGCTGAACGTCCGAGAGCACCTCGGCGATCCGGATCTCGAGCCGGTCCTCGTTCTTGCCGGCGCGCTTGCGGACGACGAGCCGGCCCGGCTCCTCCTCGAGCACGGTCGGAGGCGTCATCCAGTTGAGCGGTTTGTAGCCGCCGGCGTCGGCGTGCACTAGCACCGAGCCGTCGGCCTTCAGCATCAGGAGTCGCGTCGACTCGGGTAAGAACGCGCTCAAGCGGCCGGAGTAGGTGACCTCGCAGCGGGCGACGACGAGCCGCATCGCCGCGCAACCTACTGTCGCTTTCGGACAGGTCCCTAGAGCCGCTCGACGTGCGAGCCGCCGACGATCGCGTCGCGGCCGTCGTCGAAGCGCACCCACGCCTTGCCCTTGCCGTCGTAGTCGGGCGACCAGACGACGAGCGTCGCGTCGCGGCCGCCGACGCGGCAGCGCTCCGTCCCCTCCGGCTCGACCCCGCGCCAGACCCGGACGAACGGGTTCTGCTCCCATTCGCGCCCGATCGTCGTCTCCTCGGTGTGGCCGGGAAGGACGCGCGTCTCCGGCGGCAGCTGCATCAGGACGTCCATCACCGAGCGGCGGATCTGCTCGAAGTTGCCGCCGCCGACCGCGTCCCGGAAGAGCACGTCGCCCGAGAAGCACGCCTCGCCGTTCGCGACGAAGGCCAGGTGGTCGTCCTTGTGGCCGGGCGTCGGAAGCGCCTCGAACCGGAGCCTGCCCGTCTCGAGCGGCCCTTTCACCACCGGCACGCCGAAGCGGGCGCGAATCTCGCCGTCCCCGGCGACGTGGTCGGGATCGGCGTGCGTCGTCAGCAGGTGCGTCACCGTCAGTCGCTCGCGCGCGACAGCTTCGAAGAGCGGCTCCAGCGGCGCGCCGCTGTCCACGAAGACGGCCGTCCCGCCGGGCTCGTCGGCCACGAGGTAGGCGTTGGAGAGCCAGCCCGGGTGCATGCTCCGCTCGATGAGCACCGGCGCTAGGCTACCTCGGAGTCCGCGACCTGGAGGTTCGATGCCCGGCCTGATGTCACGCGCCTCGACGATCGTCAAGGCGAAGTTCTCGAAGCTGCTCGACCGCGCCGAGGATCCGACCGAGACCCTCGACTACTCGTACGAACAGCAGCTGCAGTCGCTCCAGAACGTGAAGCGGGGCGTCGCCGACGTCGTCACGGCGAAGAAGCGCCTCGAGATGCAGACGCAGCAGCTCGAGCAGAGCGTCGTCAAGCTCGAGACGCAGGCGCGCCAGGCGCTCGGGGCCGGCCGGGAGGATCTCGCTCGCCAGGCGCTCGAGCGGAAGTCGGCCGTCCAGCAGCAGCTCCAGGGGCTCGACCAGCAGGTGCAGCAGCTCGAGGCGCAGCAGGAGAAGCTCGTCTCGAGCGAGAAGCAGCTCCAGGCGAAGATCGAGGCCTTCCGCTCGCAGAAGGAGGTCATCAAGGCGCAGTATTCGGCCGCGGAGGCTCAAGTGCGGATCGGCGAGGCCGCGACCGGGATCGGCGAGCAGATGGCCGACACCGGGCTCGCGATCCAGCGCGCCAAGGACAAGACCGAGCAGATGCAGGCGCGGGCGAGCGCGATCGACGAGCTCACGACCTCGGGCGCGCTCGAGGACTTCACCTCGGATCAGACACAGCTCGACCGCGAGCTCGCCCAGCTCTCGTCGCAGTCGCAGGTCGACGACGAGCTCACGAAGATGAAGGCCGAGCTCGGCGCCGGCGGTGAGAAGAAAGAGCTCGAGCAGTGATCGCCCGGTTGCTTGGCGGCGACGGGCAGTTCCGGGTCGGCGACGACGTCGTCGAGGCGCTGAACGAGCTGGACGCGCAGGGCGCTCAGGCGGTCGAGGCCGGCGACGAGGAGAACCTCCACCGCGTGCTCGGGCTCATGGCGAAGACGGTCCGGGAGCGCGGCGAGCCGTTGGCGGACGACGATCTGTCTCCTTCGGACCTGATCATCCCGCCGGACGACCTCAGCCTCGAGGAGGCGAAGGAGCTCTTCTCCGGTGACGGCCTCATCCCCGACCTGCCGGTCGGGTAACGGCACAGAACCGGCACAGACACGTCACGGTTTCTCTGGCTCAATGGAGGCGTGGAGCACGCGCGCCCGACCATCCGTCAGATCTACGCCCTCGCGGCCGCGCTGTGCGAGCGCGCCGGTGAGGAGTTCCCGGAGACGCGCGGCGACGCCTCCGAGCTGATCGAGCGCCTGCGGATCGAGAACGGCCACCCGGCGCCGCGGCTCGAGGACACACCGGTGCGTGGGCCGCCGGCGCGACGCCGACGACGCGCGAACGCGTTCTAGAACGGAGCGTCGAAGAGGCCGAGCCATCGGGAGAGGTCGGCCTCGATGGGCAACTCGTGCTCGAGCTTCGCCTTCAGCTCGAGCTCCTGGGCGTTGTCCCGCTCCTGGTCTTCGCCCGTCGGGACGAAGGGCCAGAACGCGCCGCGCTTGTAGCCATAGATCCAGTAGACGGGATGCTCGTGGCCGTCGAAGCGGAACGCCGCGGCGAGCAGCTGTGGGCCGAATCCGCGCGCCTGCAGCTCGCTGCCGACGGTGTGGATGCTCGTGACGACGTCCTCGAGCTCCGGGTCGCGGACGATCAGCCACTCGAAGCCGAACCGGTCCGAGCGCTTCTCGATCTCCGCACCGGAGTCCTTGGCGACCGCGTGGAGCAGCTCGCGCATGTCGGCGTCGGCCTGCGTGAACTCGCCCGCCGAGAGCGGCTTGTAGACGATCGCGCCGGCACCGCCGAACTTGAGCCCCGCGTCCGTCTCGAGCGTGATTGCGGCCGTGGTGAGCGCGAAGAGCCGCTCTTCGGCCGGAGCTTTCAGCTGCTTCCGGCCGAAGAGGACGTCCCTGAGACCCACCTGCGTGCCGTTACGCGACCGAAGGCACCGCTTGCGCTGCCGGCGTCAGGACGGATGCGCTTTGCTCATCCCTCCGTCTGAACCGACCGGTCGATACGAGAGTCGCGAGCATCTACGCCGTCGGCCGCCCCATCTCGCGCGAGATCTCGGCGAGGGCTGCGAGTCGCTTCTCGAGCGGCGGATGGTCCATGAAGAGCTCCGCCGTCCGCTCCTTCACGGAGGTCGGGATGATGAAGAACGCGTTCATCCCGGCCACCTCGCGGAGGTCGCGCTGCGGGATGCGCATCATGTCGCTCGAGATCTTCTGGAGCGCGCTCATGAGGTACTCGGGCGCGCCCGTGATCAGCGCCGAGCCGCGGTCGGCGGCGTACTCGCGGTAACGGGAGATCGTCCGGATGAGGACGAAGCTGATTGCGTAGACCACGATGGAGACGAGCGTCACGATCAGCCACACCGGCACGGCGTTGTTGTTGTTCGAGTCCCGGCCGCCTCCGAAGCCGCCGAAGAATCCGGCGTACATGCCGATCCGGGTCAAGAGCGCGGCGAGCATGGCGAAGAAGCTCGCCACGGTCATGATCAGCACGTCGCGGTTCGCGACGTGCGAGAGCTCGTGCGCGAGGACTCCTTCGATCTCCTGCGGCTCGAGCCGGCGCCAGAGGCCGGTTGTCACCGCGACGACCGCGTGCTTGGGGTTACGGCCGGTCGCGAAGGCGTTCGGGACGTCGGTGTCGACGACGGCCACCCGCGGCTTCGGGAGGTCGGACATGGCGCACAGCCGCTCGACCATGTCGTGGAGCTCGGGCGCCTCGTGCCGCTCGACGATCTTCGCGCCAGACGCGGCCAGCGCCAGCTTGTCGGAGGTGAAGTACTGGAAGAACGCGAGGCCGATGACGATCACGAGCATCAGCCCGAGCCCGGCGTTCAGGACGTAGAAGAGGACGAGGGCGAAGGCGACGTACAGGAGGCCGAGCAGGCCGCTCGTGAAGAGCATCCGCAACGTCAGCCCCGCGTCGCGACCGTAAGCCTTGCGTTTCATGTTGGATCAGTGCTCCTTGAAGGGGTCGCTCCAATTGTAGTTTTGGCGCCGCTTGCTCCGACGGATCGTTCGCGTCGGGGTGCCGCAGGCGTTTGAGTAGACTCGCCCGCTGATGCGCCTCCGGCCGGTGATCCTCGCGACCGCTGCGCTCACGCTCGCCGGCTGCGGCGGCGAGCGGACGGTGTCGCCCACGCCCCAGACCGTGGTCGGCTCGGTCCCGACGCAGACCGCGCCCGCGTCCACTTCGACGACGTCGGGCGGAGGAGCAGGCGGCGGCGGGACGCAGACGACCGGCGGCGGCGGCGGCGGAGGTGGAGGCGGAGGCGCGGCTTCGGGCAAGGCGCTCTTCGCGAGCAACGGCTGCGTGAGCTGCCACACCTACAAGCCGGCCGGCTCGAAGGCGACCGTCGGCCCCGACCTGGACAAGCTCGCGACCTATGCGAAGACGGCGAAGAAGCCGCTCGCGGCGTTCGTGCACGAGTCGATCGTGAACCCGAACGCGTACGTCCAGCCCGGGTTCCCGCCGAACGTCATGCCGAACTTCTCGTCGCTGTCGAAGAGCCAGGTCGACGCCCTCGTCTCGTTCCTGACCACGGGACGCTGAGACTTCCGCCGGACTTCCCCGGCGCGGTCGACGCGTTCGCGTGCGACCTCGACCGCACCCTCGTCGGCGAGGACGGTCTCCTCCACCCGCGCACCCGCCGCGCGATCGCCGCGGCCCGCGCCGCCGGGATCCACGTCGTCCTCGTCACGGGCAGGATGTTCAGGTCGATCCGCCCGTATGCGCTCGAGGCGGGCCTCGACGACCCGGTCGTCTGCTACCAGGGCGCGGTCGTCGCCGAGCCGGAGAGCGGCCGCTGGCTCCGGCACGTGCCGATCCCGCTCGAGCTGGCGCGGGAGACGATCAGGGCGGTGCACGATGAGGGGTTCGGCCTGAACTGCTACGTCGACGACGAGCTCTACGTGGCCGAGGTGACCGATGCGGCGCGGCGCTACGCGGAGTTCCAGCACCTCGACCTGCACTCCGTCGGCAACCTGCTCGCGTGGCTCGACCGGCCGCCGACGAAGCTCGTCGTCATCGACGAGCCGGAGGTGCTCGACGGCCTCGAGGAGCGGCTGAAGGCGCGCTTCGACGGGCGCCTGTACATCTCGAAGTCGCTGCCGTACTTCCTCGAGCTCGCGAGCCCGGACGTGACGAAGGCCTCGGGCCTCGACTTCCTGGCGCCGCGGGTCGGGTTCTCGCGCGCGCGGACGGTGGCCTTCGGGGACGGCGAGAACGACGTCGAGCTGCTCGAGTGGGCCGGCTACGCCGTCGCGGTCGCGAACGCGCATGAGCGCGTGCTGGCGGCGGCGGACCTCGTCTGCCCGAGCGTGGACGAGGAAGGCGTGGCCCAGGTCGTCGAAGCCTTCCTAGACTCCCGGCGATGATCGACATCCGAGCGTTCCGGCACGAGCCGCGTCCGTTCCTCGACGGGGCCAAGCGCAAGGGCGCGTTCCAGCAGGCGCTCGACCTCCTGAACGCCGACGAGGAATGGCGCGCGCACGTCGCGAGCGTCGACGACCTTCGCGCCCAGCAGAAGATCGACGGCAAGCCGACGCCGGAGCAGCTCGATCGCCTCCAGGAGATCAAGCGGAAGCTCAAGTCGGCCGAGAGCGAGCTCGCCGACGCCGCCGCCCGTCGCGACGAGCTGCTCCAGCAGGTCCCGAATCCGCCGCACGAGTCGGTGCCGGACGAGGACGACGCCATCCGGCACTGGGGTGAGCCCCCGCAGCTCGAACACCCGAAGGACCACCTCGAGCTCGGCCGATTCGACATGGAGCGCGCGGCGAAGGTGTCGGGGGCGCGATTCGGCTACATGGTCGGCGATACCGCGCTGCTCGCGCTCGCGCTCTACCGCTTCGCGCTCGACCGGCTCGTCGCGCGCGGCTTCACGCCCGTCCTCCCGCCCGTGCTCGTGCGCGAGGAGGCGATGTACGGCACCGGGTTCTTCCCGAGCGAGAAGCACGACTACTACGAGATCCCGGCCGACGGGCTCTACCTCGTCGGCACCTCCGAGGTGCCGCTCGCCGGCCTGCACATGGGCGAGATCCTCGAGGAGCTGCCGCTCCGCTACTGCGCCTTCTCGAGCTGCTTCCGCCGCGAGGCCGGGGCCGCCGGCCGCGACACGCGCGGCATGTTCCGCGTGCACCAGTTCGAGAAGGTGGAGATGTTCGTCTGGAGTCCGCCCGACGAGTCGTGGGACGAGTTCGAGCGGCTGCTCGCGATCGAGGAGGAGCTCGTGCAGGAGCTCGGCCTTCCCTACCGCGTCCTGAACATCGGCGCCGGCGACCTCTCCGCCTCGGCGGCGAAGCGCTACGACATCGAGGCGTGGTTTCCGAGCCAGGAGCGCTATCGCGAGATCACATCGTGCTCGAACACGACCGACTTCCAGGCACGCCGGCTCGGCACGCGCTTCCGGCGCGACGGAAAGCCGGAGACGCCGCACACGCTGAACGGCACCGCGGCGACGGGCCGCTGGGCGCTCGCGATCCTCGAGAACTTCCAGGGCGAGGTGCCCGAGGCGCTGCGCTCGTACGGAGCGCCCGCTACCGTGACCCGCTAGGCGGGGTGCCGGAGCGGTCGAACGGGGCGGTCTTGAAAACCGCTGACCGTCGCAAGGCGGTCCGTGGGTTCGAATCCCACCCCCGCCGCTGGTAGCTCTCCGCGTTCTGACGACCTACCTGCTCACCCGCAGAGACTTCTACGACGCGATCCTCGGCGGCGAAGGCGTCATAGTCGTTACCGACACCGTTCAGGGGCGAACGGCGCATCCGGTTTCCTGCACGACGCCGGAGGCATCGCACTTCGTCGAGAAGGTAATCGTCGGCGACCGCCCGAACGGTCGCTATTACTGGGCAGCGTCATTCCCAGAGGCGCGCCGAGACCTCGACGCAGAACCCTGCCACTGCAGCGAAGCGGCCAGACGATCGAGTGTCCGCCTGGGGCGGTGGGGGCTCGTCCCATCTCGCCGCATCCACGCTTGACATTCGCGCCTCGCCGGTGGGATCGTTGCCCAAAAGGCGGGTGACAGGAGGTGCGATTGGCATGCGTACGCGTTCCGGCTCGTCGTCGAATCTCGTCGGGAACGAGAATCGGCTCTTCGCCGAGGTCAAGCCGACCGCCGACGAGACACAGTTCCAGCTCGACAACACGAGCGACCGCTACTACAACTCGCCCTACTACCTGCTCCACAAGGACGAGCTCCAGCAGGTCCCGGCGCCGCGGACGAGCCCGCCGCGGATGGAGCTCGCGGACGTGCTCGGGAGCGACCTGACCGACGCCGTCACGGCGGCGAAGAAGATCATCTTCCACAGCGTCGGCGACACCGGGGCCGCGAAGGTCAACCACTTCCAGACGGCGCAGCAGGCGATCGCGCACGAGGCTTCCGTGGCCGACGCGATGGCGCACGACGTCCGGCAGGGCGGAGCCGACGGCCCCGCGTTCTTCTTCCACCTCGGCGACGTCGTCTACAACTTCGGCGAGGGCCAGTACTACTACGACCAGTTCTACGAGCCCTTCCGCGACTACGACCGGCCGATCTTCGCGATCCCGGGCAACCACGACGGAGCGGTCTTCGGCGACACGCCGGACCGGCCGCAGGTCCCGACCCTGACGGCGTTCCTGCGGAACTTCTGCGCGGACACGGCCGGCCCTTCGCCCGACGCGGGCGGCCTCGTCCGCAGCACGATGACGCAGCCCGGCGTCTACTTCACGCTCGACGCGCCGCTCGTCTCGATCGTCGGCCTCTACACCAACGTCATCGACGGAGGGCCCGGCGTGATCTCGTCCGAGGGCGGCCACTATCCGATTCCCGACGACCAGCTCACGTTCCTGACAGGTGAGCTCGAGCGCCTGAAGCCGCAGCGCGAAGCAGGCGAGCGGGCGGTGCTCGTCGCCTGCCACCACCCGCCCGCCTCGGCGGACAGCAAGCACGGCGGCACCACCGGCCTCGCGAACGACATCGACCAGGCCTGCCGCAGCGCAGGGCTCTGGCCCGACGCCGTCCTCTCCGGCCATGCCCACCTGTACCAGCGCTTCACCCGCGAGGTGGACGGGCGGGAGATCCCCTATATCGTCTCCGGAAGCGGCGGCTTCGCCGCGACGCGGCCGCAGGGCGGGGCGCCGCCGGTGCCGTGGACGAAGGGGGAGTACACGCTCGTGAACGATCCCATCGTCGACTTCGGCTACCTCACCGTCACGGTCGACGCGACGGGCGATCCGCAGACGCTCACCATCGCCTTCCAGTCGCCGACGTCGGGCGACAGCGTGACGGTGAACCTCGCGACGGGGAAGCTGGCGCCTAGCGGAGGCTGATCTTCGCGCAGCTCGGGTCGCTCTCGTTCCCGGAGCGGTCCCACGCCCAGACGCAGAACTTGTACGAGCCGCGGGCGGCGCGGCGGGGCGCCGTCCACGCGAGCGAGCGGAGCGCCGCCGAGTCGACGGCCGCGAGGTCGCTGCTCGAGCTCAGGATCGCCTTCGTCTTGCGGTAGACGCGGACGAGGCGGCGGGCCGTGCCCGTCTCCTCGGAGACCCGGAAGCGCAGCGTCAGGCGTGCGCCGTACCGGCCGGACGCGCGCAGGGCCTTCGCCTCCGGAGCCTTCGCGTCGAGGACGTCGGCCTCGAAGTCGCGCGAGGCCTTCGCTCCGGTCTCGGCGTCCTGCACGTCGACGTGCGCGACCAGTTGCCGGCCGCCGAGCGCGGCGGGGACGTCCCAGGCGCAGCGCACGACGCCGGCGTCGAGCTTCTGCTCCGTCGCGGTGAGCTTGCGGTCGCCGACGCTCGCGGTGCACGTCGCGGAGCCGGACGCCACGGCCGCGCCGTCCTGGTAGGTCACGTCCGCGGTCGCCGATGCCGAGCCGCCGCCCTCGACGCGGCCTTCGAAGCGCGGCTCGCCTATCACGACCCCATCCACGGTGCTCTTGCCCGTCGCCAGCTCGACGGCGGCCTTCGCGTTCACGACGCCCCAACCCTGGGTGGGCGACCAGCCCGCGCCCGCGGCGCGCGTCGCGGTGTGCGTGAGGATCTCCGCGACCTCGTAGTTCAGGAGCTCCGGGTGCGCGGCCCAGACGAGCGCGGCGATGCCGGCCACCTCCGGCGCGGCGAACGACGTGCCGTCGGAGTACCCGTAGCGCGCGCCCGTCGTCGCGTCGGTGAACTTCGTCGAGCAGTCGCCGTCGAAGAGGGACGCGACCGGCGGGAGGGCGCCGAAGACACCGACGTTGCAGAGCGGCGTGCTCGCGAACGTGCCCGGCGCGAGCAGCGAGAGGTGGCTGCCCCAGCTCGACCAGGGCGCCGGATGGTCGGTCGCGTCGCTCGCGCCGACCGCGAGGCCGTAGCCGGCCGCGCCGCCGTCGGGCTGGAGGTAGGCGGCGGGGTAGTTCACCGGCCCGCCGTCGTTTCCGGCCGACGCGACGAGCAGGACGCCCTTCCCGATCGCATAGTCCAGTGCGTCCTTCTCCACCAGCGAGATCCCCGGCCCGCCGAAGCTCATGTTGATGACGCGGACGCCGGCGTCGGTAAGCGTGCGGATCGCCGTCGCGACGGAGTACGACGTGAGGCCGATGTCCTTGACGATGTCGAGCTTGCACGAGCCGCAGAAGCCGGCCATGCCCTGGCCGTCGTCGTTCAGCGCGCCGACGAGCGACGACACGAACGTCCCGTGACCGAGCGTGTCGAAGGGATCCGTGGCCTGACCCGTGAAGTACCAGCTCGCGACGACCTTCCCGCTCAGGTCGGGGACCTGGCCCCAGCCGGTGTCGATCACGCCGACGACGATCGCGGGGCTGCCGCGGTCGACGTTGAGCGCGCTGTCGAGCCCCACGTGCGAGAACTGCCACTCGAACGGCAGGTGGGTCGTCGGGTCGACGGTCGTCGTCAGCGGGTCGTTCCGCTTGTGGAAGGTCTCGCGGCGCCGGACGGGCTCGACGTAGCGGATGCGGGCATCGGCACCGACGGAGGCGGCGAGCGCCTGCAGCGAGCCCTCGTTGCCGGCGACCTCGAGCGCGCGGAGGCCGCGGTTCACGTAGACGGGTGAGACGCGGAACGCGCGCGCGACGGCGGCGGCGTCCGTGGGGTCGGTGAGCCCGACGACCGCGCGGCCGCCGGCGAAGCGCGTCGTCGTCGGGGCGAGCCCGCGCAGCCGCGGGCCGTGCGCCCAGCGCATCCGGAAGTGCGGCAGCGGTTGCGGCGGCGCGACGAAGACGGAGGGCGCCTGCACGTGCTCCCGGAGCCGCATCGGCTGGAGCGCGCCGGCGGCGCCCGGGGACGAGACCAGGACGGCGAGGCCGGCAGTGAGCAGGAGCCGCATGCGCATGACGGGTCTCCGCGGGGCGGAGTCAGTGGACGGATCGGTGAAAGCCACGACCGGCGACATCACCCCTCCGGGTGAGCCCTAGAGTTCTGCCGTGGTCCGGGTCACCTACGAGCTCGAGCCCGCCTCCTGGGCGGAGGAGCTGGCGCGGGTCGAAGCGGGTCACGTGGTTTCCGTCGAGGGCGGCCGCGCGGTGGTGGAGTTCCCGCAGCGGAACTGGGGACGCGACGTCACGCTCCTCGTCTCGTCCGTCCTCGCCGGCGAGTGGGCCGACAGCGCCGCGCTCGAGCGCTGCCGCCTCGTAGGGCTGGAGTGGCCGGAGGGCTTCCCCGGTCCGGCCTTCGACGCCGCCGAGGGCGTGCTCGTCGGCGCGATCGTCAAGCCGGCGCTCGGCCTTGCCCCGCGCGAGTTCGCCGAGACGGCGGCGGCCCTCGCCCGCGGCGGCGCGGACCTGATCAAGGACGACGAGCTGCTCGGCGACCAGGAGTGGTGCCCGCTCGAGGAGCGCGTGCGCGCCGTCGCCGCCGCGATCCCCGAGAGCGTGCGCTACGCGGCCAACGTGACCGGGCCGGTGGACGGGCTCCTCCGCCGCGCAGAGCGGGCCGTCGAGGTCGGCGCCTCGACGCTGATGGTGAACGCCTTCGCCCAAGGCCTCGACGCGCTGCGCGCCCTGCGCGAAGCCGATCTCGGCGTGCCGCTCTTCGCGCACCGCGTCGGAGCGGCGTTCTGGATTCGCGGCCCGCTCGGCGTTGCCGGAACCGTGGTAGTCGAGCTGACGCGGCTCTGCGGCGCCGACTACGTGCAGGTCGGGTCGTTCAGCGGCCGCGTCTTCGAGGGCGAGGACCAGGTGCGGGCGCAGGTCGCCGCCTGTCATC
>Ga0209059_1000370_pt1 | contig 20476 bp, 18 predicted proteins | sample GraSoiAngelo_151_FD_186165 | JGI IMG/M metagenome (GOLD analysis project Ga0209059, IMG submission 186165) | Grasslands soil microbial communities from the Angelo Coastal Reserve, California, USA - 14_1009_12_20cm (SPAdes) (version 2) | ecosystem: Environmental > Terrestrial > Soil > Grasslands ...
CGACCGCCACCTGAGGATCTCGGTCGACGACGACGGGCCGGGCATACCGGACGACCTACGCGCCCAGCTCTTCGAGCAGTTCACCCGTGGAGCCCCGACTGGGGGGAGCGGGCTGGGTCTCGCGATCGCGCGCTCCTATGCCGTGGCGCACGGAGGCGACCTACCACCCGCGCGCGCCCGCGGGGGCGCGCTTCGAGCTCGTCCTGCCTCAGTCCGAAGCGGCCCCTTGAGCGCGCTCGCGACCCTCGTCGCGTCAGTCGCCGTGGCGGCTCATCCCGCCGCCGCGTGCACGTCGAGCGGCTGCTCCTGGAAGGCACACAGCACGTCTCGATCGGCCCGCTCACGATCGCCCCGCACGCGCAGGACGCCTCGGTCGAGGTCGACGCCTCGGCGCACATCGACCTCCACGACCTCCTGGTCACGGCGCAGGGGACGCGGCGCATGGCGTCGGTGCTCGTCCCGGACTCCCACGACGTCGCCATCCGCCGGAGCGTCTTCACGCACTGCGGCGACCGCTCGGTCGCCTGGTCGAACTGCCTGCTCCTCTCGCGCTGGTCGCACGACGTCACCGTCGAGGACGACTGGTTCCACGACTGCCTCGGGTGCGACTTCGTCCACGGCCGCTTCGGCTCCGGCCTCACGATCCGCCGCAACCGCTTCGAGCGCGCGCTGCCGTGCCGGATCGGCCGGCGCCGCTGCGGGCATCAGGACCTGATCGAGCTCTTCGCCGGCCAGGGCCTCCGCGTCGAGGCGAACCGGTTCGGCGTCTACGAGCGCGGCGGCGCCCAGCTCTACGTGACCGGTCGCACCGACCACGTCACGATCCTGAACAACGTCTTCGTGGGCACCGATCCGCGTGTCCCGGGCTACCGCGCCCACATCGGGATCGTCGTCGGCAGCCGCGGCCCGCGGCGCCTCGGCCTGCCGCGGGACGTGAGGATCGTGAACAACACCATCCTGACCGGCACGCGCCGCTCCGACGGCTACCGCGGCGCGCTGCGCATGAGCTCTAGGTACCACACGCTGCCGCGGCGTGAGCGGCCGCTGCTCGCGAACAACGTGATCGGCGTCCTCGAGCGTCCGTGGCCGGTCTGCCGCGTCGTCCGGGCCTCGGTCTCGAACGTCGTCGTCAAGGGGACGACATGCTCGGCCTCAGACGCGAGCGGCCCCGTCGACCTCGACCCGCGCGGCCGGCCGACGGCCGACTCGACGCTCCTGATCGACGTGGGGAGCCGCCGCTACGCGCCGCCGACCGACATCACCGGCCGCCGCCGCGGGCCGGACCCGGACGTCGGCGCCTACGAGTACGCCGGCCGGTAGAGGGGCCGGGACGAGCCCCGGCCCCTCGCAGATGTCTCAGCGCGAGACCGCGCAGCCGTCCTGGCCGGCGTCGAAGGCCTCGTTCGACCACGTCGGCTGCACCGCGTACTGGTGCCCCGCGAGCGCGATGTTCTGGGTGTGGTACCAGGCGCACTTGTCGGCGTTCTCGCTCGTCTGGTCGTCGTTCCAGCCGTCCTGGACGGAGAAGAAGTTGTCCGGGTCGGTGACGGCCTCGGAGTACTCGTGGCCGACGACGATCGAGTAGCCGTCGAAGACGCCGTTCCCGAACGAGTTCGACGTCGCGTTGACGCTGTTCGCGCCGCAGCTCCCGATGATCCAGTCCTTGTTCAGGTACGGGATGAAGGAGTACTGGATCCGGTACGGGTTGCCGAGCCCGTCGATCGAGGTCGTCTGCGTGTGGTAGCCGCAGTAGACGGGCTGGCCGGTGCCGATCGTCCGCGGCGGCGTCATGACGATGTACGTCGCGTCCGGGTCGTAGTTGAAGTGGGCGGACGCGCGCATGGCCTCCATCGCGATCGGGTCGTCGACGAGGTTCTGCGCGAGGCCCAGCGTGACGATGTCGTCGGGAACCGGGGTCGGATCGGTCCACGTGCCCTTCAGCTGGTGCTTCGGGTTCGTGACGAACTGCGCGCCGGGGATGCCCGCGCAGCTCGTCGTCCCGGCCGGGACGTTGCGGCAGTACTGCGTCTGCACGCCGGCCCATGGGCTGCCGCCGACGTTCGCGAAGAAGGAGTTCAGGTAGTTCTGGAGCGTCTTGCTCGAGAAGGTCCTGCCGTTCACGTCGGTGACGGAGAAGCCCGTCGCCCACTCCGGGCCCCAGTAGATCAGGTAGACGGCGGGCTTGATCTCGACGCCGATCGCGCCGGGCCCGGCGCTTCCGCCGTGGTAGATGATGTCGTTGGTGAGTGCGTCGGGCGACGGCGGAGTCGTCGAGCCCCAGAAGAAGTGCTTCGGGTTCGTGAGCCCCGAGTCGGCGGGCGCGGCGGGCGACGCGCCGAAGACGCCGAGCGCCGCGAGGACAGCCGCAAGCGCGACGACCGCACGCACGCAACGCGCGAACGAACGAGCTGATCTCACAGGTCTACCTCCACTGGTCGATGCGAGAGGGTGCCGCGTCGTACGAGGAATCGGCTTACCCCGAAGCACCGGAATCGAATCGGATACGTTCGTCTTCGTGAGCGCGGAGATCGGCGTCTTCGGCGGCTCTGGCTTCTACTCGTTCCTCGACACCGTCGAGGAGCTCGAGGTCGACACGCCGTACGGGACGCCCTCGGCGCCCTTCGTCGTCGGCGAAGTCGAGGGTCGAAGGGTCGCGTTCTGTCCGCGACACGGCCGCCGGCACGAGCTTCCGCCCCACGCGATCCCGTACCGCGCCAACGTCTGGGCGATGCGCGAGCTGGGAGTGCGGTGGATCGTCGGCCCGAACGCCTCGGGAGCGCTCCGGCCCGACATCGCGCTCGGCGAGTTCGTGGTCTGCGACCAGCTCGTCGACCTGACCCGCGGGCGGGCCGACACCTTCTACGACGGTCCCGAGACGACGCACGTGTCGGCCGCGGACCCGTACTGCCCCGTGCTGAGGCGCCTTATCGTCGAGACCGCACGCGAGCTCGGGATCCCGGTGCGAGACGGCGGGACGGTCGTGACCATCCAGGGCCCGCGCTTCGCGACGCGCGCCGAGTCGCGCTGGTTCGCCTCGCTCGGCGAGGTGATCAACATGACCGCCTATCCCGAGTGCCACCTCGCCCGCGAGCTCGAGCTCTGTTACGCGAACGTTTCGACGATCACCGACCACGACGTCGGCGTCGAAGGCCAGGAGCCGGTCTCGGCGGAGACGGTCGTCCGGGTCTTCGACGAGAACAACGCGCGTCTTCGGGAGCTCCTCTTCGCCGCGATCCCGAAGATCCCGCGCGAGCGACCGGAGCATCTGTGCAGCACCGCCCTTCGCGGCGCGCGGGTCACGCTGCCGTAGGCAGTGGGCCGGGCTGGACTCGAACCAGCGGCCTTGGGATTAAAAGTCCCCTGCTCTACCAGCTGAGCTACCGGCCCTGTACCGAGTCTAGGCCCGGCGGCGGGTGCGGCGGTGGAAGAGCAGGCCCGTCACGATCCCCGAGAGCCAGCCGAGCAGCGCGGCGACGATGATGATCCAGATCAGCGACTGACGGCTCGAGCCGACGACCCAGCTGATCTTCACGCGGCGGGTGTTGGCGACGATGAGCGCGACGAGGACGACGAAGAACGCGGCGAGCAGGAAGGCCCACGCATAGAGCTTTGCGCGGCGGCGGCGCACCGTCGCGTCGCCCTCGGGCTCGACCGCGGGTACCGTTCCGTGTCGTTCGGCATCGGGAGGAAGCTCACTCACGTTCCGAAGTGTGGCAGGGTTGGCGGAAGCACCGAAAGAGAGGATCCCATGAGCGCGAAGCGACAGCAGACGTTGGCGAAGCTCCAGCGCGAGCTTGCGATCAAGGAGCGCCGCGCGCGCAAGCTCGAGAAGAAGCAGGCGAAGGCGGCCGCCAAGGACGGCGAGTCGGCGGACGCGCCCCAGCCGTCCGAGTGAAGCGGCGACGAGGACCGAGCTGGGGAACGGCCCAGTCCTCGTCGCTGTCATAGCGACGTACAGCGTCGCTGCTTACTGATGAACCTGGATGTTCCCCTGCGTGAGCACGCCGGTGGCGCTGTACCCGCTCGAGGTCGTGATCGTGAAGGTATCCGCTCCGATTCCGGGGTCGGCGTTGTCCTGGACGTGGATTCGGTATGTGGTCGGAGAGCCGTTGATCGCGGCGGTTCCGGCGAACGTCGCCTGGTTTCCGGACTGCGAGTACTGCGTCGCGTCGTAGCAGCGGATGCGAATCGCACCGTCGACCACGTTGCACCGTCCGATGATCGTCCCGTCCTCTTTGCTGTAGGCGGCGAAGCCAAACGTGATCCCGCGGCTGCCGTCAGCATGGTTGATCTGTCCGCCGCCTGTTGCGTGACCGGTCGTCGTGAGAGGCACAACTCCGTTCGAAAGGACGAAGAATTCCGAAAAGCCGGCAGCAACGATGTTGTTCTGCTGGTCGTAGAGCGGCTGGATCTCCGAGTAGGAAAGCCCGCTATCGCGAAACTGTCCAGACGACGTTGTTATGAGGGCGTCGTATGACGTGTTCGCGAAGAAGTACCACGTCGTGGTCCCGTCGGGTGCCTGGATACATGCGGCCTCGCTGAGCGGATTGCCGGCGATCGGAGCGAGCTCTTTCGTTCCCGAGACCGTGGTCTCCGCAGAGGTGACGGTGAAATCCTCGTTGAACTGCGTCACCTCCCCAACCGCCGTGATCGGAAAGCCGGACTGGGTCTCGGGCGGCAGGATCTGAGGTCCGAACGACGCAGAGCCGCTGGCGTCGACGACTCCTGGGTACGGTCCCAGCGCGAACCCCTCCGTCATCGTAAAGGAGAGCGTGCTGGTGCCCGTCGGATTGCAGTTACCGCTTACTTGGAAAAGCTGCGGGTTGAAGAACGTCCGAAATTGGTGGAACTCTTCGCCCTGAAGGCTCGATGGCTCCTGCGCCTGTGCTGAGCCGGCCGCACCCAGCGCGCACACGAGCGCGGTCGCGAGGACTCCGACTCCTCTTCGCCTGCTGGGCCGCCGCTTCGCCCCGAACGAGGCGAGCACGGCGTCAACGATTGTTGCGAGACCGAACAATCGTCGCATGTGGTCCTCCTTGCGTCGCGCACCGCGAGAACGTCGTGAACGCGCACGCTGGGCCTGCCACGGCACTCTGGTCTGCTAGCTCCCGACGAGGCCCGATCACTTGTGATCCCCCGGTGCCAATGAACAAGCTCCACTTTAACGCGGGGCAACGGGACTGTATAGGCCCTCTTTCGAGGCCACGGCTATCCTGGGCCTCGGCCCCCATCGACTAGCGGCCTAGGTCACGGCCCTTTCAAGGCCGTAGCGCGGGTTCGAATCCCGCTGGGGGCACCAGACAGCTCTCATTTAAACCCAGGCCAGCGAAAGCTGGTCTGTCTTCTCTCCTCGCCGCAGTGCGAGCGTTTAACAAGCCTTGACGGCAGCGGGCAATGGGCGCAAGATCGTCAGCGGTGACGCTGGACGACGCTATCGAAGCGGAGCGATCAAAGCTTCAGGCGGAAGATCGCCTTCGAGCAGACCAGGCCGCTCGCCGGGCCCAGGAAGAGCAAAGACTCGACAACGCATGGCGAGCGGAAGCATCAGTTCGCGTGGAAGCCGCTCGGAACATCGCCGACGCACTATCGAGAGCACGCCAGATTCTGGCGCCGAGCGAAGAGACGACGACCGAACCGCGTAGGTTTCTGCGCCCTGAGCGAAAGACCGTGCTCAGGTTCTGGAGCACCAAAGTCCGGCTCACGAAAACCGACAGGATGGTCTTTACGTTGTACGACGATGGGCAGTTCAGCGTGGCTCACGAAACGGAACAGGAGCGTTTCTATACCGCGGGCCACGCTGGTGAGGTTGGTCACGACACGTGGTGGGAGGCGAGCACGAGGCGCACGTTCCGTAGCGGCGACGAGTGGATCGCCGCAGTCGCAGCTGAACCCTCTCCAGGCAGCCGGGTGCTTGCGCCGACTACGAGCGTCGCGAACGACGTCATCGCTTCGATCGCGCCCGAAATCGCGCGCGCGACGCGCTAACTCGCAGACTCGCTGGCCGACGGGTCGTTTGAACACCTTGAGCGGCGACGAAGCCACGAAGCGCTAGTCTCACCGCTTCGGGGTTGGAAGGAATCAGGACTGGCACGAAGCGGCAATCGAACGGCACTATCGACTCTGACCATCTCTAGCCTACGCTCGTCTCGTCAGTCCTGAGTTCGTTGGGGCGCGCTGAAGGGTCGACTGTCCGCTTGCCCTCCGCGCTGCGTAGGCGTTCGAGGGATGGCGAAGGGTTCGAAAGCTGTCTCATGAGGGGCACCAGATAGCTCAGCAGGCGACGTTGGCGTAGCCCGAGCGGAACGGCCTCGCCTCGCCCGACGCCGGGTCGTACGTGTGCCGCCAGACGCAGCCGGTGTCGTTCGTCAGCAGGTGGATCGACACTGACGTCCCGGCGGAGGTCGTCCGCACGCGGTGGATGTCGTCGCGGGGCGGGATCAGGACGTAGAAGTCGCCCGGCTCGAGCGCGCGCTGCTCGACGCGCTCGAGCGCGTCGTTTCGCCTCGTGTAGATCTCCTCGTCCTGCGTGCCGCGGTAGAGGCCGACGAGGCCCCACGCGAGGTGGTCGTGGATCGGCGTCTCCGAGCCGGACGGCACGACGAGCGAGAAGAGCGACAGCGACCCGTCGCCGGCGCGGTAGAGGAGCCACTGGCCGATGCCGCCGCCCATCCCGCTCTCGGGGGCGGCGGCGCGGTAGGCGGCCGGAAGCCAGTCAGGGTCGGCAAGGAGCTCCGCGAATCGGGGCCTGATCGTCTCGCACGCCTGCTCGGGGGTGGACGCGCCCGCGATCGTCGCCTCGATGTCGGCCACGAACGCGCGCACGACGGGTGTGTCGAGGACGAGCTCGGCGCTCATCTCCTCACCGGCCGGACGTCGATCCGGCCGTGGCCGCAGACCCAGCCGGCGGTCCAGCGCACGCGGAGCTGCGTCCGCTCGTCGGGAGGCGTGACCGCGAAGGAGCGCGGCTGCGGGCAGCTTCGGGCGCTTCCCGGCGGAATCGCAAGCCAGTGGAGGTCGGCGAACGCGCTCCGACCGGGGGGCACGACGACGGTATGCCTCGGCTGCGAGTGATCGCGCACGATGCCCGTCGGGAGCGGCCGCCCGGCCGCGTCGTAGAGCCGGCCGCCGATGTAGCCGAAGAGCGTGCAAGTGTGGCTCGAGCGGTTCTTCAGGACGAGCGGCCCGAAACGGCTCCCCGTGGCGCCCTGGATGAAGCCGAGCCGGCCCGAGAGGTCGGCGGTGTGGCAGCGGACGAGGACGCGGCCGGTAGCGGAGCCGGAGAAGAGCGCGGCGACCGTCGCGAGGAGCGCCGCAAGGCCGACGAGGCCCGACCTCTTCATCGGGTCTACTGTAGGGAAGACGCGGGCGGTTAGCTCAGCTGGGAGAGCGCCTGCCTTACAAGCAGGAGGTCGGCGGTTCGATCCCGTCACCGCCCATCGGCAGAACCCGGCCGAAACCAGCTGCTAAGACCGCTTCGAATTCGACTGCGTTGCATTCCGACGCCTTGTTTCAGCCGCCTTTCGAGCGGCGGTTCTTCGCTTCCGCGTCTTTGCCGCCTTGAGAGCCGCCTCTCGCCGCGTCTTCTTGCGGATCTGGTGGCACGTATCACAGTCGCAACCGGGTGTCGCCTTGATCTCCACGATCGTCCCCTCTCGGACCAAGCAGTACCCCAACGTTAGGTGAGGCACATGTCAACAGAGCCCGGGCCACTGGGTCGAGACGGAAGGATGGACGCGGCTGCCTTACGGCGAGACCGCAACACAGCGTAAGCCGAGCTCGCGCGCAACCTGAGCCTCGTCCGCGGCGGCCGCGGCTCGCGCGGCCAGGGCGCGGGCGACTCCGCGGCGGTCTCGGCGCAGGAGCGCGGCGCGGTAGCCCTCGGCCGCGGCTACGGCCCGGTCGGAGGCCGAGATCAGGTGGCGCACGCCCTCGGCGCGGTCGCTCGGTGGGTCGAGGCGCCGGAGCGACTCGGCCTCCTCGCGCTCGGCCTGCACGTACGCGCCCATGAGCCGGTACGCGGCGTACACGTTCCGTGGGTGCGGGATGCCGGCGACGATCGTCATCCGGCGCGAGCAGAGCGCGCTCGCGCGGGCGAGGAAGGTCTCGGCGACGGCTCTAGCCGAGCCGGGCAGAGCGCTCCCGACGGGAAGGAGCCCGGTCGTCTCCTGCACGCGCTTCCCGTGCACCTTGACGCCGACCTCGTAGACCCGTCGTGCGCGGCGGACCGTGCAGAGGTACTTCCAGCCGTCCGTGCCGGGGAGGCAGTGGGCTTCGGCGAAGCCGCCGGCGCTCTTCAGGTACAGCTCCGTCGCGCCGGCGCTCAGCCCGCCGGCGCCGCAGCCGGCGGCGACGAGCGTGACGACCAAGAGCACGGCGGCCTTGCGCATGGAGGAAGGATCGGAGCGCGAGGCGCGCTTCTTGAGGCTTCAGCCGTCGACGACCAGGCTCTGGATCGGACCGAGCAAGGCCTTCGACCGGCGGGAGACGTTCGGAAGCCAGTTCAGGTGGTGCGTCTCGTCGTCAGCGAGCCGGCGCCAGAGCCCGTCGACGGAGTCGGTCGGGTCGCCCTGGAGCTCCTCCGGCGCGCGCTCGAGGTGCTCCGCCCAGAGGCGGATGCGCGTCGCGCGCGCGAGGGGCTCGTCTCGAAAGGCCACGTTCACCTCGGTGTCGTTGAAGAGCGAGTGCTCGTTGAGGTTCGCCGAGCCGAGCGTGAGCCACTCGTCGTCGACGATCCCGATCTTCGCGTGCACGTACACGGACTTCCGGGGCGTGCCCCGCTGGCGCAGCGTGCAGGCGAGGAAGCGGCCCGCGCCGTCGTCGGCGGCGGCGAGGACGCCGAGCTGCCCGCGCGTGTCGTCGGCGCCGCTGTTCGGCCTGGCGGGGAGCAGGACGACGAGGCGGAAGCGGTCGGTCGGCGGACGGCGCAGCTTCTCGGCGAGGATCGCGACGATCTCCGGCGACCACAGGAACTGGCTCTCGAGGTAAACGAGCCGCTTCGCGCCGCTAAGGGCGGCGGTGTAGGCCTCGAGGATCCGGAAGTCGCCGCGCGGAAGGGCGTCGTAGATCCGCTCCGGGATGGTCCGCAGGAGCTGGACCTCGGTCTCGCCCGCGGGCTCGGCCGCGCGCGGGGCGGGCAGCGGCTCGCCCGTCACCTCGCGCCAGCGCAGCGCGAAGTGCTCCGCCACGTCCGCGACGACCGGGCCTTCGAGGCGCGCGGCCGCGTCGTGCCAGCCGATCTCGCCCCGCGCCGGGTGGGTGCGCGCGTCGAGCCGATTGCCCGCGTACGAGGTCAGGTCGATCCCGCCGACGAAGGCGACGCGGTCGTCGACCACGACGAGCTTCTCGTGGTGGCAGTGCATCGGGCGCTCCCGGTCGTCGAGGGCGCAGCGGATGCGCGTCCCGCGCTCGAGGGTCTCCCGCAGCCGGCGCACATCGCCGCGCGAGGGGCGGAAGAGGGGCAGCGGCGCTCCGGCCCAGACCAGCACGCGCACCGGAATCCGCTCGGCGAGCTCGGCCAGGATCGTGCGCAGCTCGTCCTCCCGCGAGGGCCCGAGGCGGAAGGTGGGCGTGACGTGCCAGCCGGCGAGATAGACGTGGGACTCCGCCCGCCGGAGCTCCGCGGCCACGCGGGGGAGCGCCTCGGCGCCGTCGATCAGCACCTCGACCGCGTTCCCGGCGCGAGGAGGCGGCTCGCCGCCCGCCCACGCCGGCCCGACCGCGTCGAGCGTGTGCTCCCAGCCGATCCGCCGGAGCCGCCGCCGGTGGTGTGCGCGAACCGCGCGTTCGATCGCGTCGCCGACCCGGTCGTCGAGCTGCATGCGCGCGCGAATACCCGCGCGCGCTAGTTGCTAGCCGCGGTCGAGAAGGAGGAGGCCGCCGCCGGCCTGCGCCTGTTGGAGCTCGAAGCGGTACATGTGCGTCAGCGCGAGCCGGTCGACTCGCTCCGCGGATCGCGACCGGAGCGCCTGCGGCAGCGTCGAACGCAGCGGGTGCGAGAGGAACGGCCGGACCTCGCTGCGGCGGAAGAAGAACGCCAGATTGGGCCTTGTCGAGGCGGTCCCCGGCAGGAACTCGACGACGCCGTCGGTGTCGACGTACTTGAACGTGTAGAGGGCGAGCTCCACCGCCTCGCGGTGCAGGAGCAGCGTCCGCTCGACCGACGGCGTCCCGGGGACGGAGCAGTTCTTGCCCTGCCCGCAGAGGACGAACATCCGCATGCGGCTCGGGTCGTAGACCGGCGTGTCGCGGCCGAACCCGGCGCCGATGGCGGGCGTCGCGACCTCGGTGATCACCGACTGGAACGGGTCACCCGTCACGACGTCGACGAGCCGTCGTCCGTTCCGGAGCCGGTAGGCCGTCGCGACACGGTTCGCGATCTCCTTCGGGCGGAGCTCGGCCGGAGCGGACGGCTTCCACTGCGACCACGGCGAGCGGCTCCGGCCTCCGCCGCCGACGAGGTTGATCGTCGTCCCCGCGGCGACGCCCACGACCACTGCGAGCAGAAGGTAGACGAGCCCGAAGCGCTTCGCGTATCTCATTGTCTCGGCCACGTCGCCTCGTCCAGGTAGTCGATCTCGGGTCGGCGAAGGTTGACGCTCTCGAGCAGCTCGACGAGCTCGTTCCCGAAGAGCTCGCGCTTCGCGGCCACCGTGTCGGCGATCGTCTGCACGGCCTCGCGATTCGCGGCGACGAAGTTCTCGGCCGTCACGTACGCCTGGCCGAGTGTCTGCGCCGCGAGGGCGTGCTTGTGCGGATCGCGGAGGACGGACGCGATCGGGTCGGCGTGGAAGTCCGCGCTGCCGCGCGTCCGGTTCATGAGCTGCGTGCCGATCGCCTCGAAGCGCTTCATGATCCGCCGGCGCGTCTGCTCCTCCGTCTCGTCGGCGAACGTCGCGCCGTGGAGGTCGATCGGCTTCGGGCCCATCCCGGCGATGCCGACCATCGACGCGGCCCGCGAGGTCGCGTGCTCGAGGTCGCCACCGACGCCGTTCGAGGTCTCTCCGTAGAACACGTGCTCCGCCGCCATGGCCCCGAGCGTGTGCACGAGCTCGCCCATCGCCTCGCTGTGCCACTGGCTGAAGCGCTCCTGCTTCTCGAAGGCCTGGTGGTGGCCGAGCGAGCCGCCGCGCATCCGGATGGAGAGGCGGCTCGACTCGAGCTGCGGCCGGTAGACGTGGGCCGCCGCCGCGTGGCCCGCCTCGTGGATCGCCACCGCGCGGGTCTCCTCCTCGACGTACTGGACTCCGATCGCCGTGCCGGACTCGACCGTCGTCATCGCCCCGACCAGGTCGTCCCAGCCGAACTCGGCGCGCCCGTCGTGGTGGGCAACCGTGAGCGCCATCGAGCAGATCTGCTCGATCATGGCCGGCGAGTAGCCGTTCGTGATGCGCGCGACCTCGTCGCGCCGCGTGGGCTTGTCGAGGTCGGAGTCGTGCGCGACCTTGGCGAGGTAGAGGTCGAAGATGTCCTTCCGGTCCTCCTTCGTCGGCGTGCGGAACCAGACGTGGCGGCCCATCCGGCCGGGCCGCGTGAGCGCCGGGTCGAGCACGGAGAGCTGGACGTTCGTCGCGCCGATGAAGTAGATCTGCTCGCGCCGCGGGCGCGGGGTCGGGAAGCGGAGCGGGAGCTTCCAGAGCCGGCGCGGGATGACGTAGGTCGCGTCGAGGGTCGCGTTGGCCCGGGCGGTCAGGATGCGGCGCAGGAACGGCGGGTTGTCGATCCCGTCCATCGTCACGAGGAGCTGGTTGAGCGCGAGCTGGCCGGCGCCGCCCATCATCCCGGGGAAGATGCCCTGGTTCAGGACGTTCCCGAGCCTGCGCGTCCACTCCGGGTAGGGCATCCGCGGCTCGGGCGCGCGCAGCTCGAAGAGCCGTTCGCGCCAGGCCCGGTTCTCGACGATCAGGTCGCCGGTCGGGTTGAGCGCGCCCCACGCGCCGTGGAAGCCGACGGGCTCGAAGCTCGGCGCGCCTCCCTGAAGCGCGGAGCGCCGGGTGCCGACGGCGTCGATCTCGTCGATGAAGACGATGCACTGGCCGCCCCACTTCGAGGCCAGCTTGCGCGCCTTGCGCGCCAGGAAGCGCACGATGATCGCGTCGATGCCGATGAACGTCTGCGCGAACCCCGAGCCCGGGATGGAGACGAACGGCGAGTTGAAGCCGGTGGCGATCGCCTTCGCGAGCATCGTCTTGCCGGTGCCCGGCGCGCCGTGGAAGAGGAGGCCGCGCTCGCGCTTCCCGCCCGCGCTCTCGAACGCCTCGCCCGACTGCCACAGGCTGATGACCCGGCGGACCTCCTCCTTCGCCTCGGCCTGTCCGCGCACGTCTTCGAGCCGCACGCCCCACTCGGCGTCGCCGGGCTCGAAGCCCTGGATCTGCGAGATCCCGAGCATGAGCATCGGGCCGAGCAGGATCATGAAGTTGAAGACGAAGTAGACGAAGAAGAGCGCGACGAGCGGCAGGTATCCGCCGGGATTCGAGAAGCGGTGGGTGAAGCCGCCCACGATCGCGCCGGCGGTTCCCCACCACGTGACCGACTCGTGCTTCGACAGCTGGACGAGGTAGACGAGCGTGACGAGGCCGCCGACCACGACGGCCACCCGCGTCAGGAAGCGCCATGTCCAGGCTCGCCGCCGGCCGACGAGGTCCTCTTCCTTCAGCCGCGCGTCGTCGATCCCGAACAGGCTCGGCCAGGGGATGAACCGCCGCAGCGCGAGGCCGGTGAGGCCGCGGAAGGCGATCACGAACCCGAGCGCGGCCAGGGCGGACCAGTACCAGGCCCAGCCTTCCTGCCGGTGGAACCAGAGGTACGCGGCCGGGCTCGTCAGGACGGCGACGAAGGTCGTCGCGCGCGTGAGGACGCGCCACTGCGACGCCAGCGCGGTGGAGGACTCTCCCGCCGTCAAGCTCGGGCGGAGACCCTCCGCAGTCGCCATTTTCGAAGTGTAGCCTTGGGTTTCCGCCATGCCGGCCGAGCTCTTCAGCGTCGAGCAGGTCGAGCGGGCGCGTCGCTACCACCGGCCGCTCTACGTCGCTCTTCTGCTTGATGTGACGCTCGGATTGGCGGTTTTGTCGGTGCTCGCGTTCACGCGGGCCGGGTCGTGGCTCTATGACGCCGTGCCCGGAGCCGCGTTTCCGGCGCTCGTCGTGGCCGTCTCGGCGGCCGTTCGGCTGCCGCTCGCGTTCTGGCGCGGGCAGGTCCGCGAGCGGCGATGGGGGTTCTCGACGCAGAGCTCGCGGGGCTGGCTCGTCGACCGCCTGAAGAGCCTCGGCGTGACGGTGGTGCTCACCTCGGGCGCGGTGCTCGGGCTCGCGGGCGTGGCGCGCCGGCTGCCACGCGCGTGGCCGTTCGTCGCCGCGCCGGCGGCCTCCGTCTTCGTGCTGCTCGTCGGCTTCGCCGCTCCGGTCGTCCTGGAGCCGCTCTTCAACCGCTTCGCGCCGCTCCGCGACCAGCAGCTCGCCGACCGGCTGCGGGCGCTCGCGCGGCGGGCGGGCGTTCCGGTTCGCGACGTTCTCGTCGCCGACGCCAGCCGCCGCACGCGGAAGGTGAACGCCTACGTCTCGGGCCTCGGCGCGACCCGGCGCGTCGTCCTCTTCGACACGCTGCTTCGCGAGGCCGGGCCCCGCCAGGTCGAGCTCGTGGTCGCGCACGAGCTCGGTCACCGGCGCGCGCGCCACGTCGCCAAGGGAACCCTCGTCGGGATGCTCGGCGCCGCGGCGACGGTCGTCGTCCTGTGGGCGCTCGTCGCGGACCCCGGCCACCTGCGGAACGCGCCGCTCGTCCTGCTCGTCGCCTCGGCGCTCGAGCTCGTCGGGCTGCCGGTGGCCGCGGCCGTCTCGCGGCGCTGGGAGCGGGAGGCGGACCGCTTCTCGCTCGAGGTGACGCGGGATCCGGAGGCGTTCGAGGCCGCGCACCGCGAGCTGGCGACCGCGAACCTCAACGACCTCGACCCGCCGCGGCCCGTCTACGCGCTGCTCTTCACCCACCCGACGCCGCCCGAGCGAATCGCGGCGGGGCGCGCCTGGGCCCGCGCTACGGTGCCGTGATGCACGCCCACTCGCACACCGAGCGCCTCGCTGGCGACCGCCGGGTGCTCGCTGTTGCGGCCGTCCTCATCGCCGGCCTCATGGCGGGCGAGATCGCGGCCGGGGTCGTCGCCGGCTCGCTCGCGCTGCTCGCCGACGCAGGGCACCTGCTGACGGACGTCGGCGCGATCGCCTTTGCGCTCGTCGCCGCGGCGATGGCCGGCCGGCCGCCCCGCGGGCGGTTCACGTTCGGCTTCTCCCGGCTCGAGATCCTCGCCGCGCAGGCGAACGGCATCGCCCTCCTGCTCGTCGGCGTGTGGATCGTCTACGCGGCCGTCCGCCGGCTCGTCGCGCCGCCCGACGTCCGCGGCGGCGTCGTGCTCGTCGTCGCGCTCGCGGGCGTCGCCGTGAACCTCGTCGCCACGGGCCTCCTCGCCCGGGCGAGCCGCGAGAGCCTGAACGTGCGCGGCGTCTTCCTGCACGTCGCCACCGACCTCGCTGCCTTCGCCGGAACCGCGGTCGCGGGAGCGCTCGTCCTCGCGACCGGCTGGGACCGCTTCGACCCGATCGCCGGCCTCGTCGTCGCCGCGCTCGTCTTCCGCTCGGCGGTCGTGCTCCTGCGCGAGTCGACGCGGATCTTCATGGAGGGCTCGCCCGGCGACATCGACCCGGAGGCGGTCGGTCGGATCGTCGTGACGCAGCCCGACGTCGTCGAGGTGCACGACCTGCACGTCTGGACGGTGACGAGCGGCTTCCCGGCCCTGGCCGCGCACGTGCTCGTCGAGCCCGGCGCCGACTGCCACGGCGTCCGCCGCCGGCTCGAGGCGCTGCTCTCCGAGCGCTTCGGCTTGACGCACACGACGCTCCAGGTCGACCACGCCTCAGGCTCGCGGCAGGCCGTGGAGCTCGGCGAGCCCTACCGGCGCGAGACGCCGGTGTGAGCCGCGACGTCGGCGCCCTCGAGCTGCCTCCGGCAGGCCTGAACTAAGCTCACCGCGGGATGGGCGTGCTCCAGGGGAAGACCGCAATCGTCACGGGCGCCTCGAGCGGGATCGGAGCGGCGACGGCGAAGGCGCTCCGGAGGGAGGGCGTCCGCGTCGCCGTCGGCGCGCGCCGCGCGGACCGGCTCGAGGGCGACCTCGCGCTCGAGCTCGACGTCACCGACCCCGCGAGCTGCGAGCGCTTCGTCGAGCGGGCGGTCGCCGAGCTCGGGGGGCTCGACGTCCTCGTCAACGGCGCCGGCCTTGCGCTCGGGCGCGACTCCTTCGACGAGTCGACCGAGGAAGACGAGCAGGTCGTGCTCCACACGAACGTCGACGGGCTCATCCGCATGACGCGCCTCTGCCTGCCGCACATGCGCCTCTGGGGCCACATCGTCAACCTCGGCTCGATCGCCGGTCGCCAGGCCTACGAGCACGCGGCCCTCTACGTGGCCTCGAAGTTCGCGGTGCGGGGCTTCACGTACGCGCTGCGCGAGGACCTCCTCGGCCGGCCGATCCGGATCACGACGGTCGACCCGGGCCTCGTCGAGACCGACTTCTCGCTCGTCCGCTTCCGCGGCGACTCAGAGAAGGCGCGGGCCGTCTACGCAGGCGTGGAGGCGATGCGGCCGGAGGACGTCGCCGAGTGCATCCTCTTCGCGCTCACCCGGCCGCCGCACGTGAACGTGGACGAGCTCGTCGTCAAGGCCCTTGCACAATCGAGCGGTGGGCGCATCCTGCGTACGGAGTAGTTCGCCATGTCGGTCACCATCCTCGAGGGCTCGACCTTCTGCCTCTCCGACGAGGTCGGCGACCTCGACGGCCGGACGGGCGGGTTCTTCGCCGAGGACACGCGCTTCCTCTCCCGCTTCACGCTCACGATCAACGGCGAGCGGCCGCTCCTCCTCTCGTCCGGAAAGGTCGAGTACTTCTCGGCCGCCTTCTACATGCGCAACCCGCGCGCCGGCGGCCTGGGCCAGGACGTGCTCTCGGTCGAGCGGCGCCGCTTCATCGGCGAGGCGATGCAGGACGTGATCGTCGTCGAGAACGAGGGCATGGAGCCGGCCTCGTTCGTCGTCGGGCTCGAGTTCGGCAACGACTTCGCGGACATCTTCTCCGTCAAGGACCACGACTTCGCGCTCGGGAACCCGCTTGGCGCCGATCCCCTGCCGCCCGTCGTCGGCGGCCGCTTCAACGGGGAGGGCAACGTCTTCCTCCTCGAGGACCCAGGCGACCGGTCCGTCCAGACGCAGGTCGTGCTCTCGCAGCCGGGCGAGGCGAGCGACTCGACAGTCCGGTACGAGGTGACGCTCGGGCCACGCGAGCGCTGGGAGGTGCAGGTCGGCGTCTTCCCCTCGTTCGACGACGAGGAGGTCCCGGCGCGCCTCGCGGCACGCCGCTTCGGGGAGGAGCTCGGGCACGTGCGCGACTCGCTGGCGGCGTGGCAGCTCCGCGTGCCGCACATCCGGGCGAGCTGGGAGGAGCTCGGCCACGCGTTCACGCAGTCGGTGGCGGATCTGGCGGCGCTGCGCATCCGCGGCGGCGACTCCGGGATCGGGAAGCTGCCCGCGGCCGGGATGCCGTGGTTCATGACCGTCTTCGGGCGGGACACGCTGATCACGTGCCTCCAGACGCTCCTCTTCGGCCCGGAGCTGGCGCATACGGCGCTGGCGGTGCTGGCGGAGCTCCAGGCGACCGAGGACGACCCGATGATCGACGCCGAGCCGGGGAAGATCGTGCACGAGGTGCGGCGGGGGAAGGCGGCGAGCGCGTGGTTCCCGGCCTACTACGGCACCGTCGACGCGACGCCGCTCTGGCTCGTGCTCCTGTCGGAGGTGTGGCGGTGGACGGACGACGCGGCGCTGGTGCGGGATCTGAGGCAGCCGGCGCTGCGGGCGCTGGAGTGGATCGACCGGTACGGCGACCTGGACGGGGACGGCTTCGTCGAGTACCGGCGGCGGAGCGAGCGCGGTCTGCACAACCAGTCGTGGAAGGACTCGGACGACTCGCAGCGCTTCGCGGACGGCCGTTTGGCGCAGGGTTCGATCGCGCCGGTCGAGGTGCAGGGATACGTGTACGACGCGAAGCTGCGCGCGGCCGAGCTGGCGCGCGAGGTGTGGCGCGACCGTGAGCTGGGCGAGCGGCTCCAGCGCGAGGCGGAGGAGCTGAAGGCGCGGTTCGACGCGGCGTTCTGGATCGAGCGGCGGGGCGGCTACTACGCGCTCGCGCTGGACGGCGAGAAGCAGCAGGTCGACGCGCTCTGCTCGAACATCGGGCACCTGCTGTGGAGCGGGATCGTGCCGCCCGAGCGGGTCGACGCGGTCGTCGACGCGCTGATGGGCGAGGCGCTGTGGTCGGGCTGGGGGGTGCGGACGATGTCCTCGGAGGACGCGGCCTTCAATCCGCTCTCGTACCACAACGGCACCGTCTGGCCGCACGACAACTCGCTGATCGCCTGGGGTCTCGCGCGCTACGGGCGCTGGCCGGAGGCGCTCAGGATCGTGCAGCGGATGCTGATGGCCGCGGGTCACTTCGGCTTCCAGCTGCCGGAGGTCTTCGCCGGGATGCGCCGCTCGCAGACGCCGTTCCCGATCGCCTACCCGACTGCGGCGCGGCCGCAGGCGTGGGCGGCCGGCGCGCCGGTCCTGCTCGTCCAGGTGCTGCTCGGCCTCCAGCCGAACCGGCGCCGCCACGATCTGGAGACGTTGGCGCCGCCGGAGATCCCCTCCTGGGCGGGCGAGTACATGCGGCTCTCCGGCGTCCGCGCCTTCGAGCGCGCCTGGGACGTGCGCCTCGTGCGGGGCACCGTAGAGGTGGAGGCGCGGTGAGAATCGCCGTCCTCGCGCCGGCCTGGTTCGCGGTGCCGCCGCGCGGCTACGGCGGGATCGAGTGGGTCGTCTCGCTCCTCGCGGACGGGCTCGCCGACGCGGGCCACGACGTGACGCTCTTCGCGTCCGGCGACTCGCGCACGAAGGCGAAGCTCGAGGCGGTCTTCGCGGACCCGCCGAGCGAGCGGATCGGCAAGTCGCTTCCCGAGCTCCGGCACGCGCTCGCCTGCTACGGGCGGGCGGACGAGTTCGACGTCATCAACGACCACTCGGGCCAGGTCGCGGCGCTCGCCGGGGGCCTCGTCGAGACACCGGTCGTGCACACGCTGCACGGGCCGCTCGACGGCGAGCCGGGAGAGGTGTACGAGCGGATCGCCCACCTCGCGCGGCGGGTCGGCTTCATCTCGATCTCGCTCAACCAGCGCAAGCCGAAGCCGGACCTGCCGTGGATCGCCAACTGCCCGAACGCGCTCGACTTCTCGCTCTATCCCTGCAAGCCGCACCGCGGCGACTACCTGCTCTTCCTCGGCCGCATGAGCGCCGACAAGGGCGCGCACCGGGCGATCGCGGTCGCGCGCGAGACAGGGCTGCCGCTCAAGCTTGCGGGCAAGAAGCAGGACGCGAAGGAGATCGAGTATTTCGCGGAGTACGTCGAGCCGCATCTCGTCGGCGGGATCGAGTACCTCGGCGAGGTGTCGCACGGGCAGAAGGTGGAGCTCCTCCAGGACGCGCGCGTGACGCTCTTCCCGATCGAGTGGGAGGAGCCGTTCGGGCTCGTGATGATCGAGTCGATGGCGTGTGGAACGCCGGTGATCGCCACCGGCTGGGGCGCAGTGCCCGAGGTGATCGAGGACGGCCGGAGCGGGATCGTCGTCGATACGTACCGCGACATGCCGGCCGCCCTCGAGCAGGCGGACGCGCTCGACCCGAACGAGTGTCGCCGCTACGTCGAGGAGCGCTTCGCCCCCGAGCGGATGGTCGCGAATTACGTCGAGGCCTACGAGAAGGCGATCGAGCGGATCACAGCCTGAAAGAGCGTCCTTCGCGTGTTGTGGACAATGTGGCCATGTCTGCAAATGCCACGTTGACCTAAACGCAAGGTGGTGTTAGCTTCGAGCTGAAGCGGGGCCGACGCTCCCGCGAAATCCAATCCGGCCTGCGAGATCGGAGGCGAAATGTCCTCTCGAAGCCGCATTGTCCTGTCATCGGCCGTCCTCGGCGGTCTCTGCTGTCTCGTGCTGCTCGTCCCGACCGCCTCGCCTGCGCGCACGTCGCGGATCTTTGCAACGTGCAGTCCTGACGCCCGCGTCCCGATCGTCTTCAGCGGGAACCGCACGGGTTACGCCGACGGATATGTCTTGTGCGGCTCACCGCCTCCCGCCTACACGTACACGATCCGGATGGTCAACCGAGCGGGCAGCGCCTTGATCACCAAGACAGGTTCCTATGGCGGTGGAACGCAATCGTGGAACACCCCGACCGTTCCCTGCGCGGGTGCTTGGGTGCACACATTCCTGTACATCAACGTGGTAGGAGCCGGTAAGAGCGATACGTCCGGCGACACTTATTGCTGACGGCTGCCGGCTCGGTCGTGCGGCCTTCGGACGACGAGCTGTGGCTGAGTGCCCAGAGTGGTGATGCGGACGCCTTCGCGGTTCTCTTCGAGCGGCACTCCCGAGCGATCTACAACTTCTGCTTCCGCCGAACGGCGGACTGGGCCGCCGCGGAGGACTTGATGTCGATCGTCTTTCTCGAAGCCTGGCGGAGGCGGGAGAAGAGGCTGGCGCCCGGAATGGTCAGGGCCTGGCTGTTCGGAATCGCCACGTTCGTCGTCCGTAATCGCTGGCGAACGCAGCGTCGGTACCGCCGCGCGCTTGCGCGGCTTCCACGCGAGACGGAGACACCGGACTTCGCAGAAGACGTCGAGTCGCGTCTCGCCGACCAAAGCCGGATGGCCGTCGTCCTCGAGCATCTGCGCACGCTGCCGGCCCGAGACCAGGATCTCCTGGCTCTCTGCGTGTGGTCAGGCCTTTCGTACGAGGAGGCCGCAGTCGGACTCGGGATCCCGATCGGCACCGTTCGGTCGCGTCTGTCCCGCGCTCGCAGGCGTCTGCGGGAACTCACAGCTGCGAGCGGTCATGAGGAAGGCGAACCGTTTTCGACTCCAAGGAGAGCGCCGTGACCGAGGATCTGCACCGACCGCCGCCTGCCCGCAGCCTTCCCGGGGCCCACTTTCGTGCGCGTCGCGACCATCTGCTTCGAGAGCTCCAGGCCGCCGGTGCTCGCAGCCGGCCGCTTCGGGGCCTTCGGCCGCGGCACGCGCTCGTCGCCGCGGCGGCGGCGATCGTCGCGGTCATCGCGACGCCTGCGCTCGGGATCGGACACGGACTGTTCGGCCGTCTCGATTCCGACCCACGAGTTCCCGGCATCGTCGCGAGTGGAGTACAGGAGCTCGTTTCTGTTTCGACGCCGGCGGGGGAAGCGAGCTTGTGGATCGGTCCGACCGAAGCGTCCGGCCGCTGTGTCTTCGTTCACCTCGGAGGCGCTGCGAACGGCGCCGCACCGACTCCGAACGCCGGCTCGCAGTGCGATATCGGCCCTAGCGCGCCGCAGACGCTCCCGATCGCGACGAATCTCACGTGGTACC
>Ga0209059_1000371_pt1 | contig 20417 bp, 23 predicted proteins | sample GraSoiAngelo_151_FD_186165 | JGI IMG/M metagenome (GOLD analysis project Ga0209059, IMG submission 186165) | Grasslands soil microbial communities from the Angelo Coastal Reserve, California, USA - 14_1009_12_20cm (SPAdes) (version 2) | ecosystem: Environmental > Terrestrial > Soil > Grasslands ...
CATCAGCGTGACCGGCGCGATCGCGCCCAGCAGTGTGCCGGCGGGCAATGGAGCGGAGGGAACCGTGAGCGTGACTCCGGGCAACGGGTACCTGACTCCGGCCAATGGCGGCATCACGCTGTATTGCAGTACGATCACGCCACTGGTGACCATCGCCCCACGTTGTTCGTTTACCTATCCCAAGGGCAACACGCTCGAACTAGGCAACAATCCGGAACCGGTAACTATTACGATCAATACCTTTGGGCCGGTGGTGACGGGCGCGGCTCAGCGGCCACGGAATTTCTACGCGCTGTGGTTATCGATCCCGCTGCTTGGCTTTGCGGGGGTGGGCACGGCCTTGAGCGGCAAGCGTCCGCGGAAAGCGTTAGGCGTGCTGGCGGTGTTGGTAGCCAGCGCGGCATTTCTGCTACTGCCTTCCTGCGGCGGCACTACCGGCACAAGCACGACAACTCCGAACGGAGTGACTCCGGCCAATACCTACACCTTCACCATCGTGGGCATCGATTCGAACGGGGTGATCTCGAGCAACACTGGGACCAACACCTCCGCTCCCACCGTCAGCCTGACGGTCACCGCTCCTCCGAAGCAATAAGACATGCGTCGAGCATCCGCAGCAAGCGTACGGACCGTGTGGTTCGTGGTGCTGACATGCGGTGTGCTCGGGGCTGCGAGCCCGGCGTCGCCCGCACACGACAAGAAAATTCCCGCAGCGCGCTGGGACGAACAGACTCCCGGCTGCACGTTCTCCCAAGGCATGGACGGCAAGCTTCGATATGGGATGTCATTGGCCGATGTTGCCATGGTTGTGGCCGTGGACGCACAGGAACTGGAAAAAGTTCATCGCCGTCACGAGCCTTTCTTCGCAGTATTGCTGGAGGTGCGCAGCCGGGGACAGCAGGCGATCGAGGTCAAGCCTGACAAGATTACGTTGGAATTCGTGCAGCACTTTCAGGTGGAGCAGGCGGCGCTGGATGCCGACAATTTCTCAGAAAAAATCCAGAACGACGCCGATGCCCTGAACGACCAGGTAGCTCGGGAAGTGAAGAAGGATCCGGAAAAGAAGGCAGAGAAAGAAAGTTTCGTGCGCGCGTATTTAAAAGACTCGGCTGAACTGCAGGAGTTTGTGGGCAAGAACAGCCTGCGCAGGACGCAACTGGATGGGGCCAATCCGGAGACCAGCGGATGGGTCTTGTTCAGCACCAAGAGTAAATGGATTGGCGGGTGGAAGAAGCAGGAGGAGATGATTCTGCGGGTGCCGATGAATGGGAAAATTTATGAATTTCCGTTCACGCTGCCGCCTAAGGGCGGGCGGGTTATGTTGCGGAAACGGTGAGAGCGGAGGCGGGCACACTCGCTTCGCTCGGGGCGGACGAGGCGTCCGCGCCTACACTAGCTTCGTCACGATGCGGCGCGGCGGGTTTCGCGCTGCAATTCCGCAGACTGGTGCATTAGCACGTCGCGCAGGGAAACTACGCCCTTCAGGTCTTTGCCGTCCACAACGGGAAGGTGGCGGAATCCGAACTCGCGCATGATGAACAGACACTCGTCGATAGTTTCGTCGGCAGCAACAGCGCGCGGATTCGGGGTCATCACCTCGGAAACGGCCGTGGTACCCGGGGTACGCCCGGCGGCGACCACGCGATTCATGATGTCGCGTTCGGAAAGAATTCCCGCCAGATCCCCGTCGCGCAGCACCGGCACGGCGCCGATGTTGTATTCCATCATGTAGCGCGCCGCTTCCAGGACCGTATTGGAGTCCTTTACGGAATAGAGCTTGCGGTCTTTTACCAACTGGCGCAGCGTGGTCATGGAAACTCCTTCGACGAATGGCAACGGAGGATTGCCCCCAGCGGCGGGCGGCATGCAGTGCGCAATACTGTAGCACAGCAGGAATCGTGGATCGGAAGGAAATAATGGAAACGGCGGCCTTTGCAGGCCGCCGCTCAAGCAAGACCCTTTTGGTTAGAACCGGAACTGCGGACCAATGGTCACACGGAGATTGTTATGTGCGCCATTGTTGAAGAACACATCGTCTCCGGCTTCCAAACGTAACCCAATCGGTCCGGCGAAGGCTTCGATACCCGCGGACGGATAGAGTGCGAAGTAAGTGGCACCGCTGCCTAAGCCAACCGAATTCGTGAAGCCGGCTGGAGCATTGGCTCCGGTCACGCTGAAGTTGTCGAATCCCACCTTGCCGGAAACAAAGGCGCGGAATGCGCCTGAACCGGTCTGGAATTTTGGTCCGAAGAAACCATGGAGCGTCCGCAGGCGGGTGGTCACGGCCGACGTGCTGACGCCATTGTTGAAGGTGCTGGTGTAGTCGCGCTTGAAATCGTAGGCCATCTCGGCTTCGAGTTGTACGCTGGGTCGAATCCCGAAAGCTGCCCGGCCACCGAGGCCGAGGAAGTTTCTGGTTGGACCCGGATCCGATAGCCGGTAATAGTTTACGAAGGCCCCGAGCTCGACATGGTCCATATTGCTTTCCTGCGCTACCAGCATGGGAGCAGCAAAAAAGAGGGCGGTGATCACAAAGCCTAGATACCGTTTCATGGGTTGACTCCTAAAATTCAAATCCTGAGCACTTTTTCAACCCCAGGCACGGCCCAGGGGGAGCGGAGACACACCGTTCTGTGTCCTCGATATGGATGCTTTGTGCCCGAGCTTTGGTTGGACAGGGAAACCCTGCAGGGCATACCCAGCCAGGGGTGTACGAAGCCGTTTAAAACATTGAAAATAAAGGCGCGGATCTGGTGTCCGCGCCGGCTCCCAAGGTTATGTTTCGCTACTGAAGATGGTTGATGCGGGAGGTGGAGGCGTCGGCAGTGCTGCTCTCCGAACGCGGGGTCATCGAGACCACAATGTACTCGTGTTCTTTGTTGTCGAGATCCTCTACACGAAGCAGCATCTTGTCTTTCTGCAAACGGAACTGCGCCTGCTCGCCTACGGGTAAAAGCACCGGATGCTTCTCGTCACGGGGGCGAATGCGATAGATGACGTGGTCGGACTGCAGCACGTATTCCTGGCAGAGAAGTTCGTGGGTCTTCTTGCTGCCCGAGTCGGTACCTAACATTTCGCCGGCAAGACTGGTGGCGTCTTTCTCGGCGGTTCCACACTGCACGGAATCCATTTGCAGAAGCTTTCCTGTCTGATATGGCTTGGGCTCTTTGGCGAAGGTGGCTGAGGCCAGAGTGAGCACTGCGCAGAGAGCTATTTTGGAACGCATTCTGTATTCCCCCGAAAGAAGCTTAGGTTGGTCCGAGGCGCAGGGCCTCGATTTGTAATTTTTCATCTGGGGCGGAGTAGGGGACAGGTCACGGAGATAATGGGACTGGGGTTACTGGGCAGAGGTCAGCCAAACTGTCGAGCCTCGCTCGACTGGACAGCCGGGGCGGCTGTCCCTACATAAGTGCTCTAACGTTCCGTTAGTTCTTCCAGGGTGTGGAAGAAGGCGGGGTAGGAGATGGCGGCGGATTCTGCGCCGCGAATTTGGGTGTCTCCTTTTGCGCGGAGGGCGGCGACAGCGAATGCCATGGCGATGCGATGGTCTCCGTGAGAATCGATTTGGGCGCCGTGCAGGGATTGTCCTCCGGGAATTTTAAGTCCGTCGTCGCGCTCTTCGACCTCAGCGCCCATCTGGCGCAGGTTGGCGGCGAGAGCGACAATGCGATCGGACTCTTTGACGCGCAATTCTTTGGCGTCGCGTATTTCCATTCCCTGCTCGGTGAAGGGAGCGATGGCGGCGAGAACGGGAATTTCATCAATCAGCGCGGCTGCATCCGCACCGGCGATTGTGGTGCCATGCAAGGCTGCGCCTTCGATCTGCAGAGAGCCTACGAGCTCCCCATGAATTTCTTCCATTTGAGTTACGGAGATGTGCAGGCCCATCTGCATGAGGATATCGAGCAGGCGGGCTCGAGTGGGATTCATGAGCAGATGCGGGATGGTGAGCTGCGATCCGGGAAAAAGGGCGGCGGCGCAGAGAAAAAAAGCGGCGCTGGAAAGATCTCCGGGAATGCGGGCGTCGACTCCGCGCAGACGCTGTCCGCCGCGAATGCGGACCTCACTTCCGGCTCCCGCGGCTTTGCGATTCAGTTCCGCACCAAACGCGCGGAGAGCGACCTCGGTGTGGTCGCGGGTGCGCAGCGGCTCCTCTACTCGGGTTTCGCCTTTGGCAAAGAGCCCGGCCAGCAAAACACAGGACTTCACCTGTGCGCTGGCGACTGGCATTTTGTAATCGATGGCTTTGAGCGATCCGCCTTTTATGTTTAGAGGTGGCTTTCCGTCTTGCGATTCAATCTTGGCTCCCATTTCCGAGAGTGGCCGGATGATTCGTTCCATGGGACGACGTGAGAGCGACTCGTCGCCGACCATGTCCGAAGTGAATGGCTGTCCGGCAATGATTCCGCTTAGCATGCGCATGGTGGAACCGGAATTCCCGCAGTCGAGCGGAGCGGCGGGGGCAGCCAGCGATGCACCAGAGCCGTGTACTTCGATCGTGTTGCTGGGACCCTCGATGCGGCTCCACTTCACGCCAAGTGCGCGCATGCAGGCGAGGGTGCTGGCGCAATCGGCGCCGGTGGAATAATTCTCGAGCCGGGAGGATCCTTCCGCGATTCCCGACAGCATGGCATAACGGTGCGAGATGGACTTGTCGCCGGGGAGTTGCACAGTGCCGCGCACGTGGCGCGCCGGGCGCACAGTGATTTCGGATGAATTGTTCATCAGGCCAGAGTCCTGGCCTCCGCGGTTGCGTCTCTCAGAATTTCTGGCGGTACCTCTTTCATGGTGACGCCGAACTCGAACATCGGCGTCTCGGTGCCGCGTCCCCAGCGGTTCACTTCCCAATGAGCGCGGACGACCTTCACGTCGGGTTGGGCTGAGAGATCGAGCAACAGCGGCCACTCCCCCGTATAGAACTGTTGGGGAAAGGCAGCGATGGACTTGGGGGTCCAGGCGGCGCCATCCGTAGAGCCGTAGATGCTGACGTCAAGAGCCTCCTGCTCGATAATTTTCGTAATCGAGAGGGTGACCAGAAAAACGCGGTTTGAGGCGTCACCGAACTCTACCGCGTGCCCATCACCTTTGGCGGTGACTCGAGTATCGGCGGGAACCAGAATTCGTTCGGAGACTGAATTTGCCATGGCGGGAGATTCTAACAAATCCCAGAACAGTTTCAGGTTTCAAGTTTCGATTTAGAGTGCATCCGAGTCGCATCAGATCCACCGAACTGGTCGAAGCTCGAAACACGAAACTCGAAACTGATCTATGCCAATCTACTCGGTTTCGTTGGGATGGGGCGCGGTGAAGTCGCTGCAGCAGGGCTTCTCGGCGGGTTTGAACTCCATCAGTTCAATGCGGGTCAGGTCAGGGTCGAAGACATTCAACTGCCGCTTGCCGTCGCGTCCCATCTGCGCGTGTTCGTCGCCGTGCTCCTTCCAGCCGTGTGATTCCAGAACTGCCTGGGCCTTTTTCATCTCGGCAACGCCGTAGGAGATGTGGTTCATGACTCCCGTCAGGCGAAGGTCGGGATGGGCGGGCTGGTTCAGCATGTACTCCAGCCAGTCGGTGCCATCGGGAACCTGCAGTGAAACCCAGTCGGTCTCGTTGTCTTTCATGCCGCCGTGCCAGTAGGGACGGAAGCCCAGCACCTCGCGATAAAAATGGTCGGCGGCGGCGCGGTTGTAAGCGAGGAAGCCGGCGTGGATCATGCGATGTGAAACCGCATTCGGTTCTGCGGGTGCTTTCTCGTCCTTGGCTCGCTCGACGAATTCGACGTGGTGGCCCTCAGGATCGTCGACCGCAAAGCTGAGGCTATGGTCCGAGCGGCCTTGAATCTGGCCGGGGTTGAGGCCTTTTTGCGTGAGGTAACGACGCAGGCCTGCAATGTTGTCGGTCGTGAAGGCTATGTGGTCCATCCGGTCGGTGGCTTTGGGATCGGGCGCGGCGCTGTATCCAACCCACTGCTTGCCGGACATGTAGCGAGTGGTCTCGCCGGACTCGATGGGCGCAGCCGCAGTCAGGCCCAGAATGTCCGAATAGAGCTTTTTCACGCCATCGGGATTGGTCGTGTAGAACGCGACGTGGTCAATGCCGGTGATGCGTGGGCGCGGAGCACTCTGGGCGAAAGAAATGGTAGAGAGGATTGTGGAGATGAATAGGACGGAGACGGTTTTCATAGCGCCATGATTTTAGCCCAGGCGGAGTCAAAGGACTAAAAGCCGATGGGCGGCTTTGATCCGTTGAGCAACACAAATTGGGTGCCCCGTCGTTCGCGCTTTTTGCGCAGGGCGGGAGTGCTAAGAGTGAGGGATTTTGAGCTTGGCCGCCTCCGATGGATTCCCATAATGAGTGGTGGCGATCTCAGAGAAAAACAACGGTGGCCCCCCGCCGACCTCAAACGTCTGATGGCCTGGTTACAACAGTTACGGCGTGCGAATGTGCTCGACGCGTTTGCTAGCCCTGAGCCGATGAATCCACCGACCACGCGACCTTTCTAAAGATTGTTTGGTTGCCCTGCATTTGCCCGCCTTTGGGCCGTGGAGTAACATTCGTCTCCACGGGCGAACGCCCGGCTAAACACGAAACGCACAGGATGTTCCTGTTCGCTGCGTTTTCCCAGGCATCTAGCTCAGCTCCCCCGATGACAGAAAACCTATCGCAAACCGCGGATAGCCAGATGTCCGGATCTCTTACCGGGAACACTATCGGCCGCTTTGTGATTGGCGAGCGGCTGGGTAAGGGAGGCATGGGAGAAGTGTACCGGGCGGAAGACACGCGCCTGAAGCGCAGCGTTGCGCTCAAGCGGCTCTCGGTCAGCCTGCGCTCGGACCCTCTATATCGCCGCCGCTTCGAGGAAGAGGCCGAACGCGCGTCCTGCCTCAACCATGCTCATATCGCGGCTATTTATGACGTGATCGAGGAACAAGGCGAGATCTTTCTGGTGATGGAGTTTGTTGATGGGCAAAACCTGCGCCAGCGCATACAGCAGGCGTCTATGAACCTGAAGCAGTTTCTGGGGATCGCGGTGCAAAGCGCGCAGGCCCTGATGGCGGCACACGAACACGGTATCGTGCACTGCGACATCAAGCCGGAAAATATCATGCTTACTCCTGATGGAGAGGTAAAGATTCTCGACTTTGGAGTAGCCAAGCACCTGCCAAGATCCGACCAGAGTACAACCGTGGACAGGGCAAGCGGAGTCAATGGCACGCCCGCATATATGTCGCCTGAGGTTCTGCTGGAGAAGCCTCCCGATGGTCGCTCCGACATTTTCTCTCTTGGAGTCGTGTTCTATGAAGTCTTGGCTGGCCATCATCCCTTTTTAGCCGCCGGTTTCGTGGCTACCAGCGACCGTATACGTCGCGAGACGCCGGCCCCAATCCACACCTTCAATTCGGAGGTGCCGGAACAGCTGGAAAAGCTGGTCAACAAGGCGATGGCCAAAGACCAGGGGCAACGCTATGCGAGCACTCGCGAGTTATTGGAGGAGTTGCACCTGATTGAGGGTGCTTTGACACCAACTGGCTTATCACGACTGCTGCCCCGAAAAACGAGCCCCAAACCAAGCCACAAACTTCTGACTACGCTCGCCGCGATCGCTGCGGCATTGCTTGTTGTTGGTTTGCTTGCGGTTGTCTTCTACAAAGGCAAAGCGAAGGATGTCGGTTCCGACAAGCAGCCTCCCGTTCATCTGGCGGTCCTGCCGTTTACTTCCAGCGTCGAGGATCCCGGCACCAAGGCGTTCTGTAACGGGCTGACCGAAACGCTTGCGGTCAAACTTACCCAGCTCGCCGGCGGTAACCCTGTGCACGTTGTTCCCACCAGCGAGATACGCGCGGAAGGTATAACCAATGTAGAACAGGCCCGCAAGGGTTTCGGCGTGACTCTGGTGCTAGAGGGATCCTTGCAGGAGTCAGGCAACAGGGTCCGGATCACCTATAGCCTCGTGGACGCGGTGCGCATGCGACAACTCTCTGCCGGCACCATAACCGCCGATATGAGTGACGTTTTCGGCTTGCAAGATCGCGTCGTTGAAAGCGTCGTAGATATGCTCGGCCTCCAACTCCGTGGGGTTGATCATCACGCCCTGGTGGCGCATGGTACAAGTGAGCCGGCAGCTTATGACTACTATCTACGCGGCCTTGGGTATTTGCAGGACTACCACAAGCCGGAAAATGTAAGCAGCGCCATTGCTCTCTTCAGCAGCGCGCTCGAGCGTGATCCGCAGTATGTATCGGCGTACGCCGGACTGGGAGAGGCCTATTGGGCAACCTACAACGCAACCTACGAACCAAAATGGATGGACCTGGCGAAGCAAGCCTGCGAGCGTGCCGTGGCTCTTGACTCGGAGTCGGGCGAGGCCCGCAGCTGCCTGGGTAGGGTATACGCCAGCATAGGCCGATACGAGGAAGCCGTGCAGCAATTCCAACGGGCTGTGCAAACTGACCCGACCAACGACGGCGCCTATCGGGGATTGGCCTCGGTCTATGAACGATTAGGCAGATTAGCCGAAGCCGAAAATACGTACCGGCTTGCCGTTCAAGTCCGTCCCGAATATTGGGCGGGATACGGCTGGCTAGGCAGTTTTTACTCCCACCAGGCGCGATATTCGGAAGCGGCAAACGAGTTCAAGCGCGCCATTGCCCTCGCTCCCGACGATCCCCACGGCTATCGCAGTCTGGGTGGCGTTTACATTTTCATGGGCGAGTACGCCAAGGCAATCGAAGTCCTGCGCCACGCCATCACTCTCTTTCCCACCGCCGAGGCCTACTCCAATCTTGGCGTTGCTTATTTCAATTTGCGCCGCTTTGATGATTCCGTGAATGCGCTTGAACATGCCTGTACGGCCACGACAAAGGATTACGTCACTTGCGGAAACCTGGCCCGCGCCTACTACTGGAGCCCAACCAAGCGAAACCAGGCTCGCCAGATGTATGAGCGTGCAATTCGCATGGCGGGAGAAACTTTACGCGTCAATCCCAAGGACGGAGACCCATACGTGAGTATGGCGAATTATTACGCGATGTTGGGAAATCGCTCCCAAGCTCTTAAACATCTGCAGGAGGCCATACATTTGAATCCGGCGGTCCCAGAATATCTTGCGATCGCTGCCGTCATCCATAACCAGTTTGCAGAAAAGGATCAGGCCCTCAGATGGCTGGAAAAGGCACGGGAGCTAGGGTATTCCCCAGCCGAGATTCGGGCATCCCCGGAGTTCGATAATTTGCGCGAGGAGACGAGATTCAAGCAGTTAATCCTCGCCAAATGACGTATTATGGCGAGCCCTGACGGGGTGCCGGAGCCGTACTTCAAGTTGAAACCTCTTCATGGAGCGGTCTTGATATGCGGATCAAGCACCTGCCCTCCCTCGATTTGAAACTCCACCTCATACACGCAATCACTCGGCACCATCGGGTCGAGAGAACCCGAAAAGTAACCGTCTACTGTCTCAGTAGGGGGGTCTTTTAGAAACGGATGCTGCTTGCAATTCGGGGATTGGTCTTTTGCGGCGCCATGTATTTTCATTTTGAACTTCTTGCTTGAGCCAGATAGCCAAATGATCACGTCATCCGCACTCTTGCTGAGACAGACGGGATCGTGTGGTTGGGTTTCCACGTAGTCGACGTTGTAGGCCTTGATCTCCCTTTTTGATTTCGGGAGCTTGATGGGGGACGCGTAACCCGATGCCGGATTCGGCGTCGCGCAGCGTGATGTGTCACTGCTCTCAGCAAGCAGCATGGTGCACGACAGCCACATCAGTGCAGCAATGCAAACGACTTTTTTCATATTCACTCACCTTCCAAATCTGGATTGGCAACCCGTGGAGTCAACGCGCGCAAAGCCCACGGTAGAGACAAATCGTCAAAGCCCCTTGATTTCGGCCGGGTTCAGTTCTAGCTAGGCGCGAGAGAGCGCCCTATTCCGACCTCGAGTGCTCGGTGTTTGCGCCCCGAACCTCGGGCGTGCATAACCGACTTCGTTAAGTTTTTCTTGGGGCCGGAACCAGAGCCGGTTCAGTCGATAGCATTCCGATGATCTTACTGCGCTCGGCTGACTGGGAAACACAATACGCTTCAGTTTACCCAAGTCAAGGCAAAATCCGAGCAGTCGATCTGCACAAACTGCCCAGCCGGCTTGCGGCTTCTTCTTTGACAATCCTAGGCAGCCGATAGCTGTTCAAATATGGCCATCACACCTGGGCATAGGAAGCTTGTGCGTGAGGCGTGGCGAACTCAGCTACGCTTCATCCTAAAGTCGGCTGCTTGTGAATTTGCGCAAAGGACTACATTCCATCCAGGAACTGGCGCAGGATGCGGGCGAACTCTTGCGGCTGTTCCCAGGGGGAATAGTGGCCGGCTTTCCGGATTACTCGCATCTGGCTGCCCTTAATGTGCTGGTGCATTAGTTCGACTTCCTTCACGCCCGTTGTGACGTCTTCATCCCCGGTTACGAGCAGAGTCGGTACGTTGATCGTCTTCAGAGTTTCGACCGAATCTGGTCGATCGGCCATGCCGCGCTGGACCTGGGCTACGCCTTCCGGGGACATCTTCTTCATCATTCGCATTACGCCGTCAACTAAATCGGGGCGCAATTCACGGGTGGTTTTCGAAAGAACCTTTTCGATCATGGATTCAAAGAAGGGGTCAGTGCCGCGATCAAGAACATCATTCGCGGCCTGCAGGCGTCCGGCACGGGCCTCAGCATTGTCCGCGGGAGCTTTGGTATTGCAGAGTCCGAGGGCGGCGACGCGGCTGCGGTATTTGCGCCAGAATTCGAATAACAGGTAGCCGCCGATTGAGACTCCGATCATTGGCGCGCGGCCGACATCGGCGTCGTCCATTACCGCGCGGACATCGGCGGCATGTTTCTCCATAGTGGCGGGGCCCTCGCCCACGCCGGAGTCGCCATGTCCCCGCAGGTCGGGCAAGATCAGGCGATGGCGCGCGGCCAGGGTGTCGGTCACGGGCAGCCAGAATTCATGATGAACCGGGAAGGGATGCAGGAGGACAACCGGAGGACCATCGCCGAGAGTCCAGTAGAAGATGTCCGCGTCGCCACTTCGTACGCGCTGCGCAGAGTGCGGTTCCATGCAGGAATTAAAACACAGAATCGGTGAGGGCAGGCGTGGTCTGGACAGCCGATGGCGGCTCTCTCTACGGCGAAAGACAGTCCACCTGGAACCGCAGAGGGCCCCGAGGTTGAGGTCTGGTTACGAGTGCGTTGCCTGGGGCGTTCCGGCCGGAACAGGCAATAGCGGCGGCTCTTCCGGCATGATGATCCAGGCGATCGGATACGACAAGAAGCCGATCACGGTCATGAATGCCACCATCAGCCACACGACTCGAACGAGGGTGACATCGATATCGAAGTACTCGGAGAATCCCAGGCAGACGCCGGCGATCTTGCGGCCTGCGCGCGGGCGCATCAATCTCCTGCGCGCCAGGCACGATCCGATGCGTACACCGCAGTAAGCACAAACGGCAGCGTCGTCCTGAATAACCTTTCCACAATGGTTGCAATACATAATTCTGCCCTCATTTTAACAATACGGAAATCTATTGCCCGAGGTTCCGTTTATTCCCGGTAGGCTTCGCGAATGTAGCGGCGGGCCTGGTCGGCCGGGCCCGTGTTGGCATTTCCCGCCAGCACCGTCTCATAGCGCTTCATGGCCAAGTCGCGCTTCTGCATGAGATCGTACATCTCACCGGCGGCCAGGTTGGCTTTCTGCAGGATGTCGGGATCGGGAGCAGGAGCCTGATTCACCAGTTCGTAAGCTGCGGCGGCGCCGGGCAAATCTTTCTTGGTACGCAGTAACTCGCCGAGACCCCAAGCCGCTAGCTCATAATGTAAGGTGCCGTACTTCCCTTCCCGTCCGTTTTGCCAGACTCTGCGGTACGTCGCCTGGGCTGCCGGCAGGTCTCCGGAGGCCCTTTGCAGGTTCGCGATCTCGGTTAGAAAAAGATGGTTCCTGGGAAATTTTGCGGTGAGATCCTGCATGTATCCCATGGCCTCGTCGTAGTGGTGCTCGCGGCGCAGAAACAATGTGAGGACCACTTTGGCGTCGACCGAATTCTCTCCGTCGCTCTTCGCCACTTCGCGCAAGTAGGATAGACCTTTGTCCTTGGATCCGCTCAGGCCCGCGATCGCGGCCGCAACTTTTACGCTCCACGGCAGGTTTCCGACAACGTAATTGTGTGTGCCCACGACCAGCTTCGCATCAGTGTACGCGGGATCCAATTCGAGGACGCGCTCGTGATCGTGACGGGCTCCTACGGCGTTGCGGAGCGCCGAAAACCAGGCGCGTTCCACCAGTCCGGTGTAAACCGCGAACTGCGCTCGCGTGACCCCGCGGCAATAGAGCGCGTTGATGTCGTTCGAATTGTTTTTGAGTTGCTGCTCCTCGAGAGCCAGAGCGCGCTTGACCAGGTCCTTGATCTGATCCTTGATCTTCTGATCGGTGGGCCGCGGAGTGCGGCCTATGAAGCTGTCGTTGGCGTAATCTCCCGTGTTCATCGACCCGGTGTCATAGAGGTCGTGCATCAAGACAACCGTGAGCAAATGGTTCACCGCGAAGGGATCGTCGGGATGCTTTTCAACCAACTTCTCGAATTCCTGCGTGGCGCGGTCATAGTCCATGTTGTAGAAGTGCTCGAAAGCTACATCGGTGAGCGTGTCTTTTGGGGGGCCATGGAGTGCTTTTTGAGTGGGCTCTGACTGGGCATGGGCGCTCGCGGCGATGGCGAGAAGACACAAGACACAGACGGTAGAGAGGAATCTAGGAGCGGGCACAGATTTCATTGGAAAGGAATCACCAACCCTGTGTGGCTAGTCTAAACGAAGTCTTGCTTCGTGTAGAGGAGCTTGGCTCAGCTGGAACGCTCGCTTCGCCCCTACACTCGAACCAAGAGAATCAGGGTAGTGCTTTATCTGCCAACTGCGGCTAAGGACGCTCTGCTTTATAGTTTCGTTGCAGCAGCATGTCCCTGCGTGTGCAATAAAGTTCTATTTACCCGGTCAGACACGTAATTATTGCCCGTTGCTTGCTGGCAGGATGGATCAGAGTCGGTGTGAGTCATTGTCGCCAAAAGACTTAGACGTGACAGTTTTTTGGACATTGGAATGCGAGTAGAGTTCCAAAGCTCTCCCCCAGATTAGGAAACGAGAATGGCAGAACTAGCGCACGGTACACAGCCAGAATTCTGGCGGCCGCCGGTTCCGAGTGTCGAGAAAGAATTGGCAGTTCAGGAAACAGCGACCAGCATGGCGCAAGTGTGCCCAGGATGCGGCACCGAGTACCTGCTGGGATCGCGTTTCTGCCACTCCTGTGGTGGAAAGCGTCCGGTAGGCGCAGTTCCCACCGCAAAGACGGATGCTGGCCTGATGGTTCGGCTTCGGGAGCAACTGGTGGAAGCGGCGCGAACGACTGCCTCGGTATTTTCCCTGCCCGACAGCAAGGTTCCGTCCTGGGTGCATTACCTTTCTTTCCACGAGATCAAGATGCGCGTCGGACTTCCGACGGCGTCCTTGGTCGCCTTCTTCATCGGGGTTGGCTGCATTGCGGGAGCGCTGCTGGTGGGTTTGTTAACCGCGAAGACTTTGGTGGATTGGCAAGCAATCCAGTTCTACCGGGCGGAGTGGCTGCTGGCGGCCACAGCGTCGTTTACCGCTGGCATCCTGCTGAAGAAGCCTTCAGACACCAACCGCTAAAACTACTCGCCGCTGGTGCTGGTCGCCCTGCGCTGCTGAGTCATGCGATACAAATGATGGACTGGGCCCGTACCTTTGCCTAGCATTTGCGCGTTCGCTATGGCGGCGCCGACGTAGGTCTTCGCGAGCAGAGTCGCTTCCGCGAGTCCGCGATCCAGTCCCAAGTGGCATGCCATCGAGGTTGCGAACGCGCAGCCGGTGCCGTGGGTTGACGTTGACCGTTGCCGCTCGGCCTTAAATACTTCCTGCTGCGTACCCTTGCTGCTGCGATAGCTCAACAGATCAATCGCCTTCTCCAGATCTCCGCCGGTAATTACGACAGCGGCCGCTCCCATCTGATGCAGCTTGGCGGCGGCTTCCCTCATCGTTTCTAAATCATTGACTCTCAAGGCGGTTAGGGCAGATGCCTCAGCGGTGTTGGGCGTGATCACGTCGGCGACGGGAATCAGCCGTTCAATCAGCAGCCGGGTACCTGCAGAATCGAGAAGGTCGGCCCCCGAGGACGACTTTAGAATGGGATCCAGGACGATATTGGAGAGGCGCGATGTGCCGCGTTTGGACGAGGTATTCCCGGTTTTCTCTGCAGCCTCGAGAAAGTCAGCTACGGCTTTCACAACTTTGGCCGATCCAAGCATGCCAATGTGAACCGCCGCGATCTCAAGGTCGGCGTCCAGCTCTTCCAATGTGTCTCGGATCAAAGCGGGATCAACGGGCTCAACCCGCCGCACCCCGGAAGTTGACTGGACGGTCAAAGCGGTAATGCAAGCGACCCCGTAGCAGCCGTGGGCGGCGATGGTCTTGATATCGGCGGTGATGCCGGCGCCGGAGGAAGGATCGAAGCCGGCAATGGTGAGGATTACTGGTGGTTTTTCGGCCATGGCCTGGGATGATAGTACCCCGTTTTGCGCCCGGCTTCACCTGCGGTTTCCTGCGGACAGGTTACCCGCGAAGGAGACCCCGAGTGATCTTTTTAGCTTTGGCCGCCCGGCGGTTCTAGGGTAAATACATGATTCCATGTAGGTTGTTGCGATGGCACGGGTAAGTCATTGATTCCGGCCACCTTGTAAATTCTACCTTCCAGCTTCCAACGGGCCATTTACCTTTTGGTAAAGACGTAAGCACCGCCAAACAAAGGTCGTTATCCGCATCTCGTTAGATTTTAAGCAGGTTACTTTGATTTCTATTACTAGGAGGTCATCAAAAAACGCGGCCTTTCGCCTTGACACCCCTTTGGCACGCCGATAGCATCTGGGAACTGCAGGAAAGAGCCTTAAGGCCAAAGTAACTTTTGAGTATGCGAGGAGAACTGAATGCAACGACGTATAGCTCGAGGACTGGCGATTGCTGGCTTGATCGTCGGGCTGGGAGCGGCTCAGGGACCGAACATCTCGGAGGCGAAACCGGCTCCAGTGAGTTCCGTTCAAGTCAGACAAGTCGTTAAGCAGGTGAAGACGAAGCCGTATCAAGTTGGGACGGCCTCCTGGTATGGGGACACCTTTCAAGGTAAGCCCACTGCCAGCGGCGAGCCCTATGAGATGTACGACATGACGGCCGCTCACCTGAAACTGCCCATGGGCAGCTATGTGAAGGTGACGAACCTGCGTAACGGCAAGGCCGTGATCGTGCGCGTCAACGACCGTGGTCCGGTGGTTCCGGGCAGGATTATCGACCTGTCGTACGGAGCCGCACAGGCGCTCCAATTCCGGCACCGTGGCCTGCAACGTGTCCGTCTGGATCTGGTGGACCCCCACCAGGTGGCATCCAATTTCCAGGTGGTCGCCTATAACCATCCCCCTGTAGCGCAACTTCCGTAAAAACTGTAAAGTTAGCGGGATGTCGGCTGCACTGCCCAACCGCATCCCGAGCGATGGCGTGAGCCATCGAGGTGATGAGCTTCATCCTGGCGATCCGCGCCATAAGCTCATTGTTGCGCTCGACGTTTCCAGCGCGGCCGCCGCCCAGAACATCGTGGCGGCGGTCGGCGATTCTGCCTTCATCTACAAGGTCGGCATGCAGCTCTACACGGCCGAAGGCCCCCAGATCGTGCGGGACCTGGTCTCTTCGGGACGCCGCGTGTTTCTCGATCTGAAGTATCACGACATTCCCAATACCGTGGGCGCAGCTGTCTCCGAAGCGGCGAAGCTTGGAGTCAGCATGCTTACCGTCCATGGATCAGGTAGTGGCAAGATGCTGGCGGCCGCGGTGGAGGCGGCAAAGTCCCGGCCCAAGGTTATGGTGTTGGCGGTCACGGTGCTGACTAGCTTGAGTGGCAGCGATCTGGAAAAGATCGGAGTTCGCGGATCGGTGGAAGAGACGGTGGTACGCCTGGCGACCATCGCTCTAGCAAACGGCTGCCAGGGAGTGGTGGCATCAGCGCGGGAGGCCTCCACCCTGCGCGCGGAACTTGGCGACAACTTTGCGATCGTCACGCCTGGGGTGCGGCCGGCTGGAACTCATATTGGAGATCAAGTACGAGTGGTAACCCCGGCCGAGGCCATTGCGTCGGGGGCCAGCTACATCGTGGTCGGAAGACCTATCACTGAGGCTGCCGATCCGGCGGCCGAGGCGCGCGCCATTCTGAGCCAAATCGGCTCCTAAGCTTCCTCGCACTTGGTTAAAAGGCCCTGAAGCCAAGGTCCGGCTTGAATGCGGCATCTTGTCATGCGTATATTGACTAGTAATTTTGACTATGGTCTAATATATTTACTATGAAGGAAATGGCAATTTCGGAATTTAAGGCCAAGTGTCTCGCTGTGTTGGATGAAGTCCAGAAAACGAAGAAACCCATCCTGGTAACGCGGTTCGGCAAACCTGTGGCTGAGGTGATTCCCCCTTCGGCTGACGTCTCCTCTGGAAGTTGGATCGGCTCGATGAAGGACTCGATGAAAATTTTGGGCGACATCGTGTCTCCCGCAAGCGATGAAAACGAGTGGGAGGTTCTCGGGGATTGAAACTGCTCCTGGACACTCACATCTGGTTGTGGAGCTTGAATGACCCAGCGAAGCTGGGGAAGAGAGTCATGCATGAACTTAGAGATCCGCAGAATGAAACGTGGCTCTCTCCAATAAGCACATGGGAAGCATTGACCCTCAATGCAAAAGGAAGAATTCAATTGCCCGCAGAGTTGGGAGAATGGGTAAGGAGGGCCACGTCGCCGCTGCGTGAAGCACCGCTCACGCACGAGATCGCTTTGCTATCCCGGCAACTCGTTCTGCCGCACAACGATCCCGCCGATCACTTCTTAGCTGCAACCGCGCAGTTGCTGAAATTGACCTTGGTTACGGCTGATGGAAATCTGCTTGGACTTGGGAATATCTCTACCCTGGCCAATCGCTGAGTGGATGATATAAGAACGGCAATCGCGCCTCGATCATCTGAACGAGGTGTTCCGAGGCGGTTTGCTTTTGAATAACCGAAAGGCGAACACAACGCCAAAAGAAGAAAGCGACAGCTTGCGCCGTCGCTTCCAACTGCAGTCGGTTCTTAGAGCTTTTCGAAAAACTCACAGCCCGAGCAGGAAATATAAATTCCGCCCGGGACGCCGCGCTCGCGGTCTTTCACGCGCTTTACGATGCGTGTGGGCTTGCCGCACTTGGGGCAATCCGTGCTTTTCGTGGTATCCATGACCTTCTTGCGGTCGGCTGTCTTTGCGATCTTGGCGCCTACTGCCATGAGTTTTGATCTCCTGATCTCGAAGTTTGCGCAGCGAATCCGCGCATGAAAGCGCGGACGAGGTGGATCAGACTTTTCTGAAATCTTTCCGGTGTTAGTTGGTCAGGACACCGGATCCACTCTGGGAAGACGTTAAAGCTGCGTCTTGATGTTCTTCCGCCCGTATTCATTTTACAGTAACGTTGTCGCGGCTGTCTTGCACTGTGCGGAGCTTCAGTGAACCAGATCTTTTGGCCAATTGTGAAGACGATCCTGTTCAGCGTTCTGGTGCCTGGAACGGTAGCCGTTCTCGTACCCCGCTGGATAATCGGCGGTTTTTTCTTGCCCCAGAAGGCACTCTTAAGCTGGACGGGCATAGTCCTCATTACATGTGGCACTGCCGTCTATCTCCGCTGCGCCTGGGAATTCGCAGTCCGCGGGCTGGGGACGCCGGCGCCGATTGCTCCGACAAGGTTCCTCGTAACCACCGCGCTGCACCGTCGCGTGCGAAATCCGATGTACATCGGGGTCGCACTCGTGATCCTGGGGGAGGCTGCTCTGTTCCGTTCGCTTCATCTCGTCCTCTATGCAGCCGTGATGTTGGGGACCGCTCACCTATTCGTTATCTTCTACGAGGAACCCACGCTGCGCCGCCAGTTCGGTAAGTCTTATGACGAGTACTTCGGATCCGTGCCACGGTGGATTCCTAAGTTGTAAGGTCTGCCGTTTTTTCAATGAGCGATTAAACCAGCGCCGGACCGTAACACGATTCGGCGCGGGCGTCTGGTTTGACCCCGCCGCGCTGCCCCTGCTACCGTCATATGTTTGCCCTCCGACTTGTGATCTGTTCTGCTTGCGGCAAACCTGTCTGGCAATCGCCTGAAAATTGGCTCAGCTTCAGCTACGGAGAAACATCATGCCTGCCATCAAATTTCGCGGTGTCGATTTCATTCAGTACGATTCCCTGCTCACCGACGAGGAAAAATTGGTCCGCGACACCACGCGGCAGTTCATTGAAGACAACCTGATTCCCATCATCGAGGAATGCAACCGCGCCGGGCGATTCCCACGTGAACTGGTGAAGCCCATGGGCGAACTGGGATTTTTTGGCGCCTCCCTGAAGGGATACGGCTGCGCCGGGATGGGCAACGTCGAATATGGGCTGATGACCCAGGAACTGGAGCGGGGCGATTCCGGGGTACGCAGCTTTGTCAGCGTGCAATCGGGACTGGTCATGTATCCGATTTACGAGTTTGGCAGTGACGAGCAGAAGAACAACTGGCTGCCTGCCATGCAAAAAGGGGAAAAGCTGGGATGCTTCGGGCTGACTGAGCCCGACTTCGGTTCGAACCCAGGCGGCATGCGCACCCGTGCGCGCAAGGTGGGCAATGAGTATGTGATCAACGGTGAGAAGATGTGGATCACGTCCGGCACCATCGCCGATGTCGCCGTCATCTGGGCAAAGGTGGAGAACGAAAAGGATCGTGTCCGCGGATTCCTGGTAGAGACCGATCGTCCCGGCTTCAAAGCCGATGACATACACGGGAAGTGGTCTCTGCGAGCGTCGGTGACTTCAGGGCTCTCGCTGCAAGATGTTCATGTGCCCGAGTCGAACCTGCTGCCCAAGAGCGGTGGGCTGCGTTCTCCGCTCATGTGCTTGAACCAGGCGCGCTACGGGATCGCCTGGGGAGCGGTGGGTGCCGCGATGGCCTGCTACGATTGCGCGCTGCAGTATTCGTTACTGCGCAAACAATGGCGCGATCAGCCGATTGCGTCGCACCAACTCGTGCAGGACAAACTCACCTGGATGATCAGCGAGATCACCAAGGCGCAATTGCTGGTGCTGCAAGTGGGGCGCCTGAAAGATGCGGGCAAGATCGAACCGCAACACATTTCGATGGCGAAGCGAAATAACGTCTGGATGGCGCTGGAGTGCGCCCGCTTGTCCCGCGACATCCTGGGCGCGAACGGGGTCGCCGACGATTATCCCATCATGCGCCACCTGATGAATCTGGAATCGGTGAAGACTTACGAGGGGACTCACGACGTGCATTCGCTGATTATCGGGCACAGCGTGACGGGCATTGACGCGTTCTGAGCCATGAGATTGTGCCTGCCATGAATCAGCAAAAGAGTCGCCGTGTCGCCAGCGCGGTCGGATTTATTTCCGGTGTTCTGGCCTGCCTTGATGCTGTGCGGGACACGCGAGTCTTATGGCCACCGGCTGTGTTGTGGCAAGTGCTCCGTCCTCCGCAGCGGCTGGAATTCGGAGCGGGAATAGCGTTAATAGCGGTGACCTTGATTACGACAGCCATCCGTGCGTGAAGTTGAGTCTGGTGTTGGCTGGAACTTCAATCGCCCGCACTGAAAGTTCACGAGTACAGTTCTGCCAGCAGTTCATAGGCGCGGCGCAGATGTGGAACCACAATGCTGCCGCCCACCACCAGCGCGACGTTGAGCGCCTCTTCCTGTTCGACCCGCGGCACACCTAGACGGTACGACTGAATGGCGTGATAGAAAATGCAATCGTCGCAGCGCAAAGATGCGGATGCGACCAGGCCCATCAGCTCTTTGGTTTTCGCCGGCAGAGCGCCTTCGAGATACGTGTTGTGGTCGATGTTGTAGAAGCGCTTGACCAGGAAATTATTTGCCTTGTCGACGTTCGCATTCAGGCGTTCCCGAGTATCCAGGAACTTCCGGGCGAGTTCACTCTTGTCCGCCACATATTTGTCCGTAAACAGGTAAGTGGGTTCTTTTCGTTCGGGACGCTCCGCAACGGTCTTTTCCACCTGGGCTGGCTGTTCGGTTGTTGTACTCATGAGGCAAATACTAGCAGAGAAGTGACGGGCAAATTCAATTGTTCTCGTGAGCAATAAGCCATTAGGCCGTGGGCTTTTCGCGCGGCGGTTCCACCGCCAGAAATTCCTGCGCGAAGCGCACAGAATAGCCGTCGAGCAACGCGGGTAGCCTCAGTGGATCTTGCGATCGCAGCACCAATCCCGCGTGATGATGCCTCTTAATTCGCAGGCACACCTCAGGATCGTTGTAGGCCGAAG
>Ga0209059_1000373_pt1 | contig 20376 bp, 21 predicted proteins | sample GraSoiAngelo_151_FD_186165 | JGI IMG/M metagenome (GOLD analysis project Ga0209059, IMG submission 186165) | Grasslands soil microbial communities from the Angelo Coastal Reserve, California, USA - 14_1009_12_20cm (SPAdes) (version 2) | ecosystem: Environmental > Terrestrial > Soil > Grasslands ...
TATCGTGGCCGTCCGCCCATTCAGGCGTGAGGCCGTAGCGGCCCACCGCGTATACCTCCTTTAGGGTCGTCTGCTGCTCGCTGAACTTCGTCTCGGGATTCACGTTACCCGCAAATGTCCCTTCACCCGAGCAGTACGCGCAGGGGCACGCCCGCCGAAGGCCGTCCCAGTCGTACTCGGTCAGCTGCCCGTCGTCCCACGTGACGCGGAACAGCTTCTTGTCGGCGGCTATTTCCCAGCCGGTCGGTCGGTGGAAGACATCGGCCACTCCATCGATGATACGAACGTGACGGCGACGTTGGACGACTTCCGCAAGATCGAGATGCGCGTCGGACGGATCGTCGCGGTCGACGATTTCCCCGAGGCGCGCAACCCGTCGTACAAGCTCGCGATCGATTTCGGTCCGCACGGCACCCGTAAGTCTTCAGCCGCGGTGCGACAGTGGTATGACAAGCGCGCGCTTCTGGGCCGCCTGGTCGTGTGCGTCACGAACTTCCCGCCTCGCCGCATCGCGACGTTTGACTCCGAAGTCCTCACGCTCGGAGCGATGCAACCCGACGGCCGGGTCGTCCTATTGGAGCCCGATCGTGACGCTGAACTCGGGAGCTCGATCGGCTAAGACGGAGACTGCGCGGCGAGCGGGCTGAGCAGCGTCGGGGTCTTCTGAGCGAGCGGCCCCTAGACGGCGGTCCATCGCGATCCCACGAGGGGCCGAGCGAAGAGGACCCCGACGCTGCTCACGCGCTGACCCGGGACAGGACCCGCAACGCGGTTCGGTTAGCGCGTGAGGACGATCACCACTCGAAAAATACGAGCCGGTCGAAGGGCCAGAAGCGAAGGATCACTTTGCCGATGATGTTCCCGGTCGGCACAGGACCGAATGTGCGCGAGTCGGACGAGAAGGTCCGGTTGTCGCCCATCACGAAGATCTGGCCATCCGGGACCGTGAACGGATAGACGATCTGCGGCGCCTGGGCCTGCGTGGCGCCGTGGGCCTGCGGAAAGTCCACCTGCTTCCCGTTCACAAAGACGTTCCCGTTCCGTAGGTCGACGGTCTCCCCGCCGACGGCAATGACGCGCTTCACGTACGGGATCGTGGCGTCTTGGATCGGCGGGTTGAACACGATGATGTCGCCGCGCTGCGGCGCGCCAAAACGGTAGTCGAGCTTGCTGACGAGGACGCGGTCGTTCTGGAGCAGCGTCGGGACCATGGAATTCTGCCGCACTTCGGTGACCTGAACGACGAAGAGATTGAGGACGACGGAGATGACGACGGCGAGGGCGAGCGCCTGGAGGATCTCGAGGATGGCGCGCCACGAGAACGGCGGTTCGCCAGCAGGTGCGTACTCGGGAGGAGTCACCGTCTGGGGGGCTGCCACTCCAAACCAGTGTAGGGATGGACGGCGCGGGCGCTAGGCGAACGCTGGGATCAGTTGCTCGTGCGAACGCTCGACCATCTCCGCCGCGCGCTCCTTCGGAAACGCGCAGAGGTATTGCTCGAGCCCGGCGCCGGCGTACGCGCGGATCTTGTCGACGAGGGGCTTCCCGTCAGCCTCGAGGGTGCTCGCGCACCAGTGCGACCGCTGGAGCCGTCCCTCCCGCTTTACCGTTCGCTCGATCGTCTCGAGCTCGCGGAATGAAGCGGCCATCTCCTCGGGAGTCAGGTCGGCGCCGCCGGCGCCGTGCTTGCCGAGGTCGAACCCGTCGGCGTAGCGCGCGGCCAGGCGCATGACGCGCGGCCCCGATCCGCCGATCCAGATCGGTGGACGCGGCCGCTGGGTCGGCTTCGGCGCACACACCGCGTCGTCGATCCGGTAATGCTTTCCGTGATACGTCGCGCGGTCGTCTTGCCAGAGCCGTCGCGTGATCTCGAGGCCCTCCCGGAGCTGATCCACGCGATCGCCGGGCGATGGGAAGTCATACCCGTACGCCCGGTATTCGTCTTCTTTCCAGCCGGCGCCGACACCGAACTCGAGCCGTCCACCCGAAATGTGATCGACGCTCGCGGCCATCTTCGCCTGCAGCGCCGGGTTGCGGTACTGCACCGCGGCGACGAGGACGCCGAGTCGGATCTTCGTCGTATCTCGTGCGAGAGCGGCGAGGAGCGTCCACGCCTCGAGGCAGTTTCGGTCGGGCGTTCCGCCAGGGCCGCCGAAGAAATGGTCGCTCACCCAGAAGGAGCCGAATCCGGACTTCTCCGCACCCCGTGCCAGGTCGCATATCTGCGTGTATGACCATCCCGCCCCGGGCGACACGATGACTCCGAGCTTCATTCCCCGATGCTACGGGGAGGCCGACTTTACTGGCTCGGGATCTCCCAGTCGTTAGGGACGACGTGCACCCATGTCTGGCCCTGGTCGAAGAGGATTCGCTCGCCCGCTGAGTTCTTGAAGATGAAGGCGTCGGTGTCGGTCGCGCGGCTCCACGTCGCCTCCTGGCGGAGGCCATCGCGGAAGATCGTCGCTGCGCCGGTGCCCGTCAGGCGCATGTCGTGCGCGTGCGAACCGGCCGCGTCGACGATCTGCGGCACTTCCCATATCTCGGTGTGGATGATCGCGACGTTGGATGCTGCGATGGGCTGGTTATTGACCGCGTCGACGTCGCGCACCGCCTTGCCGGCGTTGTTCTGGAAGCGGGCGTACGTCCGAGTCTGCGGGTCGTACTGGTATTTCACGAGCGAGATGTCGTCGCGATACGGGATCGTGAGCTCTGTCGCGGCGACTCCACCGGCCATCCCGGCGATGGTCGGCGCGTGATCCGTTGCCGCGAGGAATCCCCACGACGGGATCTGCTGCGGTGTGTCGGCGCCGTGTGCCGCGATCGCCTGCCGCATGGCGGCGGCGCTCGTGAACATGTTGTACGGGCCCGGCCGGAAGGTCACGCGGTAGTAGCCGCTCGTGTAATCCGCCGAGAGGTCGACGTAGCTGCCGTTCGCGGCATCGCCCTGGATGAGCGGCATCTCATAGGCGGAGGTGCCCGAGTACACGAGCGCACCGCGGACCATCGGCGTGAGCGATCGGTCGGCGAGCCGCGCGCTGCGGATATTGCCGATCGTCTGCGGATCCTGCGAGTGGAAGACCGCCGCAAGCCGGGTGGCGAGGCCCTCGACAAGTATTTCGAACACCATGTCGGCTTGGGTGATCCCGTAATGCGGACGGGCAAGAGGAACGTTGTCGATCTTGACGAGGAGCGCTCGCTTATCGACCGCACCGAGCTTGAGGGGCTTGCCATTGAGCGGCCAGCAGTCCCTGCATGGGGCATCTGGCGCAAGGGTGGCCTCGACGGTGGGGACGGCAGCGGCGGTCTGCGGCTGCGTCGAAGCACCCGGAGTTGCCGCGGGAGAGGTGCACGCGGCGAGGAGGAACAGGACGACGGCGATGAGGGCGAACGAGCGTGCGTGCGGTGCGCCCTTCCTCATCTGTTTCGACTGTAGCGTCCGGCGCTTCCCGGTTCTAGATGCGACCGCATGCTCGCTTCCGCGCTAGCGAGCCACGCGCTCCCTGGCGGGAGCGAGATACGCCGAGGCCTGCATCGTGAAGAGCTCCGCGTAGCGGCCACCGAGGTGGATGAGCTCGTCGTGCGTCCCGCTCTCGACGACGCGGCCCTCGTGGAGGACATAGATGCGATCCGCCGAACGGACGCTCGAGAAGCGGTGCGAGATGAGGAGCACCGACCGACCGCTGAAGAGGTCGCGCATGCGTGTGAAGAGATCGTGCTCCGCGCGCGCATCGAGCGCCGCGGTCGGCTCGTCCAGGATGACGAGCGGCGCGTCGCGAAAGAACGCGCGCGCGAGCGCGATGCGCTGCCATTGCCCGATCGACACGTCCTTTCCGCCCATGAAGTAAGGGCCGAGGATCGTGTCGTAACGGTCCGGCCAGGCATTCACGAACGAATCGGCGCCCGCACGTTCCGCCGAGCGGACGATCGCATCGAGGTCCTCGAGCCGCTCGACGCGCCCGAGGCCGATGTTTTCCCGCACCGTGAGCATGAAGCGCGCGAAATCCTGGAAGAGCACGGCCACGCGCTCGTAGATCCAGCTCTGGTCGTGCGCGGCGACGTCGGCGCCGTCCCACAACATGCGGCCTGAGTCGGGGCGATAAAGACCGGATAGGACCTTAGCGAGCGTGGTCTTGCCGGATCCGTTCTCGCCAACGAGCGCGATGACCTCGCCCGCACGGATCTCAAGGGACACGTCGTCCAGCGCAAGGCGCGACGGGAGCGGCGGTCCGCCGTCCTTGGACGCGGACGGCGGATAGCGGAAGGACACGTGGTCGAGCTCGATCCGATCGAAGGGCGCGGCCGGCTCCGTGAGCGCGGGGGTACGCGCAGGCGCAAGCGAGCTGAACTCCTCCCAGTCTTCGAGGAAGAGGCTGGCTTCGTAAAGCTGCGTCATGTTGTTGACGACGCTCGAGAGCTGTCCGGAGAGCTGCTGGCTCGCGGCGACCGCGGCGCCCGCTTCGGCCACGCCGATGCGATGCTCGATGACGAGGTACGCGAGCGCGCCGTACGTCAATGCCGTCACCAGCGAGGACGCGCCTGTGCTCAGGATCTGGTAGCGGGCGCGCTTGCGCAGGTTCCGGGCGAGCTCTTTGAGCCGCTCGTTCGAAAGCCGTTCATAGAGCGCGCGCATGTATGGGGCCAGCGCGAAGGCCCGTAGCTCCTTCGCGTATTCGCGACTCGTGAAGAGTCCAAAGATGTAGTTCCGCATCCGCTCGTTCGGCGTCATCGATCGCCAGAAGTGGTAGGTCTGACGACTCGTGGCCGCGCTCGCCAGCCACATCGGAACGAACCCGACGACCGCGAGCACGAGCAGGATCGGCTGCAGGACGTAGAGTGCCGCGGCCACTCCGATGATTAGGAAGAGGCTGCGCGCGAGTCCGATCGCCGACCCGGTGACACCCATCATCCGGCCCATCGCGTTCATCGCCCGGCGGAGCAGGTCCTGAAATTCCGGCGTCTCGAAGCGCTTCAGGTCGATCGCGATGATCCGATCGAGCAGGACGGAGTTGGTGTGCCGCTCGACGATCGCGGACAGCATCGATTGCTGCTGGTTCTGGATCAGACCGGCCGCGCTCGATATCAAGCTGAGCCCGATCATCTCGGCGAGCAGGGTCCCGACGCGGCTGAGATCGCCTCCGCTACCCGTGGCCAGGACCGCAGCGATCAGGTCTCTCGTGATGACGAGCTGCGCGCCTGTCGTGACGGCCGTCACGATCTGCGGCGCGAGGCTCGCGAGGAATCGGCCGGGCGCGGCCTCCCAAACGAGACGGAACGACGAACCGAGTACGCGCGGCACTCGCCGAAGCTGGCGCCGCTCCGGCGGTGCCTCGACACGATCGCCGCGTCCCCAGAAGATCAAGAAATCAGGTTATCGCGACCTCCGTGGGGCAGAGGCAGCCGGCTAGCTCTTTGGCGGGGCCGGAATTCGTTTGCCGCGCACGTCGACAAAGGTGCCTTTCGGCGTTTGAACGATGCGGATCATGACCGTCGCACAGGCGGTGCACCGCAGCACGATGCCCGGTGCGTGGACGAACGCGAGAAGACCTCCCACGTGGTCGACCTTGCCGCAGCTCGCGCACTGGGCCAGGACGGTCGGCATGTCGTCTCCATAGATCTCGGCGAGTGTCCCCGCGACGGCGTTGCCGTCGAGGACGAGATCGTCATCCATCGCTTCGGTCATGCGCCGCTCGGACCGAAGCGCTCGGTGCGGATGCGATCGGCGGGCAGCCCGACGCGCTCGAGCCCGTCCGCGGCGACCTCCACGAGTGCCGTCGGGCCACAGATGAAGGCGAGGGCGTTCCGACCGAGAGGTGCGCTCACCTCTTCGAGCATGGCATCGTCGATCCGCCGCGCGTAGCCCTTCCAGCCTGAGGGCTGGGTTCGCGTCAGCGTGTACGAGACGGCGAGGCCGTTCTTTCCCGCGAGCATCTCGAGCTCCTGACCGTAGATGATCTGCTCGTACGTTCGCGCGCTGTAAAGGAGCCGGGCGGGATCCTTCCCGCCGGCTGCCGCACGGTGCCGAAGCATCGCCATGAGCGGCACGACTCCTGATCCGCCCGCGACGAGCAGCAGCGGCCCTCTGATCGAGCTATCCCAGACGAAATACCCGCCGATCGGCCCGCGCACCTCGAAGCGATCGCCGATCGCGATGGTGTCATCAAGGAACGGCGACACCTCACCGTCGGCGATCCGTTCGACCGTGAGGTCGATCTCTCCGGTGCGCTCGGGCTCCGACGCGACCGAGTAGCTCCGCTGGGCCGAGTAGCCATCCTCCGCCGTCAGGCGAACGTCGTAGTGCTGCCCGGGGCGATGCGCCACCCAGTCCGGGAGAGAGAGCGTGAGCGTCTTCACCTCTCGTGTCTCGCTCCGAAGCGCCTTGACCGTCGCGATCTGCCACTCGAGCGGACGTTTCATCGCTAGTCGCCGGTATACCGCTGTTCTTTCCAGGGGTCACCGTGGTTGTTGTACCCGAGCGACTCCCAGAATCCAGGCTCGTCCCGCTCCATGACGCGCAGGCCGCGAACCCATTTCGCGCTCTTCCAGAAATAAAGGTGGGGGACGACCAGGCGCGCCGGACCCCCATGCTCCGGTGCCAGCGGTTTGCCGTCGTACTCGTACGCCACGAAAGCCTGGCCGTTGATGAGCTCCGGGAGCGGGACGTTGGTCGTGTATCCGCCGTCGGAGAAGGCGGTCACGAAGCCGGCGCGCCGGTCGAGCTCGACCTGCTCGAGAAGGACATCGACGCTCACGCCGCGCCACCGCGTGTCGAGCTTCGTCCACTTTGTCACGCAGGAGATGTCCCTGACGAAGTCCTGCGCCGGCAGCTTCTGGAAGTCCGCCCAACTCCAGGAGGCCGGCTCCTTCACGAGGCCCTCGATCTTGAAGGACCAGGACCCAAGGGGCGTCCGTGGTGTCGGGCCGGCCGAGAGGACCGGGAAGTCCTTCACCAGGTGCTGACCCGGCGGTATGCGCCCGGTCTGGGCGGATCCGGCGGGCTCCCGGCGCCCGACGAACCCGCGAGTGACGAATCGGTCGGGCACGGAAATGGAAGCCTAATGCGAGTGTGAGCATGATGTCTTCGATGCCGGTCCGCCTGATCGCGAAGCACCCATCCGCGAGCCGTCTCGTGGCGATGACGCGCCGGCTCTTGGACCAATCGAAGCTCTGCGCGATCGCGACGGTGTCGCCGGGCACGCGCGCGCACGTGAACACGGCCTACTTCGCGTGGGGGCCGTCGTTCGAGATCGTGTGGCTGTCCGCGCCGGAGGCGCGCCACTCGCGGAACATCCGCGCCGATCCCTCTGCTGCTGTCGCCGTGTATCGGTCGACGCAGACCTGGGGCGGCAGCGACCGCGGCATCCAGCTCTTTGGGAGAGCGCGCGAGCTCCACGGCGGCGACGCGCGAGCGGCCGAGCGGCTCTACGCGGCACGCTTCAACGCGTACGACGCCGACCTCGACGCCTACCGTTTCTACCGCCTGCGGCCGCGGCGGATAAAGCTGTTCGACGAGCACGTGCTCGGCGGCGCCACCTGGGTGACGGTCGCCGTCGGGGCTGGCGGACGGCTGCGTTGGGTGCGGACGGAGGGTTACGTTTAGATCGATCGTTCCGGAGCGCGCGAGGAGAGGGATGTGACGACAGCGATCGCGACGAAGGGGCTGACGAAGGACTACGGATCGGGTCACGGCATCTTCGATCTGGACCTCACGGTCGCCGAAGGCGAGGTCTTCGGTTATCTCGGCCCGAACGGGGCGGGGAAGACGACGACCATCAAGCTCCTGATGGGCCTGATCCATGCGACGAGGGGGTCGGCGACGATCCTCGGGCTCGATGCGGATCGCGATGCGGTCGCGCTCAAGCACAAGATCGGGTACGTCCCAGGGGAGCTGCCGCTATTCGGCGGCTGGCGAGGCTCCGAGATCGTGGCTTATATCGCGGGTCTTCGCGGCGACCTCACCGACAGCAAGGTCGAGACCGTCGCGAAACGTCTCGACCTCGATCTCGGTCGCAAGTACCGCGAGTACTCGCACGGCAACAAGCAGAAGCTGGCGCTCCTTCTCGCGTTTGCGCCGCAGCCCGCCCTGCTCATCCTCGACGAGCCGACGAGCGGGCTCGATCCGTTGCACCAGCAGGAGTTCTACGGGTTGGTTCGTGACGCCCGCGGCCACGGCGCGACGATCTTCATCTCGTCGCATGTCCTCTCCGAGGTCGAGCATGTGTGCGATCGCGTGGGCATCGTGCGGGACGGCCACCTCGCGACGGTCGGGCAGCTGGATCAGCTCGCCGGCATGCGGGCGCACCGCGTCGAGATCGTATTCGCGGGGGCTCCACCGATCGACCGCATCCGCGCGATCCCCGGATTCGAGCAGCTCGCGGTCGAAGACCACCGCGTCAGCGGTATGTTCCGGGGTGATTTCGAGCCTCTGCTCGCGGCGCTCGCAAGCTCGCGGGTCACCAAATTCGAGAGCCGCGAACCATCGCTCGAGGAGATCTTCCTCGGGTTTTACAAGTAGTGATCATGCTTCGGCTGGCTCTGCGCTCGCACCGGACCGGCCTTCTCATGACCGGGCTCGTCGTAGCGGCCGGCGGTCTCATCAACGCGGTCGGGTTCGCGCAGATCGCGGGCGACAACCCCGCGGCGAGAGCCGTCTTCGCGCAGCAGATGGAGCTCCTCGCGCGACAGCTCACGTACCTGCTTCCGGCTCCCGCCGAGCTCGACACGATGGCGGGATATTTGACCTGGCGCTGGTTCGGCTCGGCCGTCCTCATCTATGCCTTCTGGGCGCTGCTCGCCGGCACCGGCGCCGGCCGCGGCGACGAGGAGCGCGGCCTCATCGAGCTCTGGCTCTCGACCGGCGCTTCGCGGCTACGGCTCACCGCGGCGCGCGTCGCAGGCTTCGCCGTCGTGGCCGCGGTCTCGATCGCCTTCATGCTGGCGGTGACCGACGTCGGCGCGGCTATCGGCCGGGAGCCGTTGCCTCTCGGGCCGCTCGCTTTCGAGGGTGTCGCCATGTGGGTCCTCACGCTGTTTGTATTCGCGTTCGCGCTGGTCGTCGCACAGCTCGTGACGACGAGGCGAAGCGCGACCGGCATCGCCGGGGTCGTCGTGCTCGGCCTTTTCATGCTGAACGCCGCGGCTCGATCCGGCGTCGACGTCGGGGCGCTCCGCTGGGTGTCGCCTTTCTATCTCTTCGAGCGAAGCACCCCGCTCCTGCAGGGTGGCTCGCTCGACGCCCCGGCCACCGCGGCGCTGGCTCTCGGCGCGTTCGTGCTTGTCGTGATCGCTGTAGGGGCGTTCGTTCGTCGGGACATCGGTGGCCCCCTTTTTCGCATTGCGTCCGGCAAGACGCGGGTGGAGTGGCGTCCGGCCGGCGACCCGCTTCTTCGCATGCCGGTCCTGGCGATCGTGGATCAGCAGCGCGTATGGACCGTCGCGTGGGCTCTCGGTTTGGCCGTGCTGGCGGGATTCCTGACCTCGACCACCAAGGTCATGGTCGACGCCCTCGGCAACTCCAATATTCCGATGCTCCGGGCGTACTTCGAGCGCGCAGGCATCAACGTGTACGCGGACTTCGTCGGCGTGATCTGGTTCTCAACCCTTCTGCTCCTCGTCTCGCTCTTCGTGGTCGTCCAGGTGAATGGCTGGGCTGCCGATGACGCCGAGGGCCGGCTCGAGATGATCCTGAGCGCGCCGGTGTCGCGCGGGCGCGTCGTGGTCGAACGGATCGCGGCGGTCGTTGTGGCATGCGCCGTCGTCGTAGCCGCAAGCTCGCTCGCGGTGTATCTAACAGCGACGTCGACGGGGATTAGTCTCGCCGGCGGTCGCTTCGTCTTCGCATCCGCGGCTGTCCTGCCCGTTGCCTACGCCTTCGCCGGCGTCGGCCACGCCTTCGTGGGCTGGCGCCCGCGGCTCGCAGTCGTCGTGCTCGGCGCGCTCGCGGTGGTGGGTTACTTCGCTCAGCAGTTCACGCCGCTCTTCGCGTGGCCGGACTGGGTGAACGACGTCTCGCTCTACGCGCTCTACGGAACACCGATGTCAAAGGACGATTGGGGCGGGATCGCGACCCTCATCGCCATCGGGACAGTCGGCACGGCGATCGCCCTGTTCGTGATGCGTCGCCGCGATGTGGGACGCTAGTACCGATGCGTCGGATCGGACATAGAGGGGCCAAGGGTCACGCGCCCGACAACACGATCGAGTCGTTCGAGAAAGCGCTCGCGCTTGGATGTGATGAAGTCGAGACCGACGTGTGGCTCGCCGATGACGGTCGTCTGCTGATCTCGCACGACCGGCCGAAGCCGGACCACAAGCTCACACTCACGGAAGTGCTCGATTTCTGCCGTGGAAAGATGGGCGTGAACGTGGAGCTCAAATGCGAGATGAGCGAGAAGGGGGCACACCAGACCGGCGCCGCGGTCGGGAAAGCTCTGACCGAACGCAAGGACCCGGACGTCTACGTCTCGAGCTTTTGGTGGGCCGCCCTCGAGGGATCGCGCGTCGCCGGTCCGTCGGTCCGCCGGGCGTTCCTGTTCGCGGACTCACCCGATAAGTCCTCGCTCGCTGAAAGCGCGCGAGGAATGCGTCTCTGGGCGCTGCATCCCAACCGCGCGTACGTGACACCTGAGATGGTGAAGGCGGCGCACTCCGCCGGCGTGAAGCTGAACGTGTGGACAGTGAACGAGCCGCGCGAGATCGCGCTCTTCGGCGAGTGGGGCGTCGACGGGATCATGTCCGATTTTCCGGAGCGGATCCCTAAGGGTTAGGGCGTCGTGAGGGCCCACCCTCGCGATCTCTCGACCGCACGCCGCCACCCCGCATACAGGTTCTCGCGTTCGTCCTTCGACATGCGCGGCTCGTAGCGCGCCGAGACAGTTCGGCGCTCGCGCAGCGCGCTGGGGGTTTTCCAGACGCCGGTCGCGAGTCCGGCGAGGAACGCTGCACCGAGCGCCGTCGTCTCCTGGATCCTCGCGACTTCGACAGGGATCCCCGCGACATCTGCCTGGAACTGCATCAAGAATCGGTTTGCCGTACCGCCTCCGTCGGCGCGCAGCACCTCGATGTCTTGGCCCGTCCCCCGCATCGCTTCGATCAGGTCGCGTGTCTGGTACGCGATGCTTTCGAGGGTGGCGCGGACGAGATGCGCGCGCGTTGTCCCGCGCTCGATCCCGATCAAGAGGCCTCGCGCGTACATGTCCCAGTGCGGCGCGCCGAGGCCAGTGAACGCGGGAACGAGATAGACGTTGTCGTTGCTGGAGAGACCCGCCGCGAGAGCCTCGGTCTCGGCGGCCGTGGCAATGATGCCGAGGCCATCGCGCAGCCACTGCACGGCCGCGCCGGTGATGAAGGCGCTTCCCTCGAGCGCGTAGCGGAGGCCGTCCCCGGTGTCCCAGGCGATGGTCGTGAGAAGGCCGCCGCTCGCGGAGGCGGCGCGCTCGCCGGTGTTCGCGAGGAGGAAGCAGCCGGTCCCGTACGTGTTCTTGGCCTCGCCTGCGGCGAAGCAGGTCTGTCCGAAGAGCGCGGCCTGCTGGTCTCCGGCGATACCGGCGATCGGTACCCGAGCGCCGAAGTGCACTGGATCGGCTTCCGCGACCACACCGCTGGACGGCACCGTCATCGCCATCATCGACAGCGGGATGCCGAGCAGCCCGAGCAGATCGGCATCCCACGTTCCGCGATGGATATCGAACACAAGCGTTCGCGATGCGTTCGATGCGTCGGTCGCGAAGATTCGGCCGCCCGTGAGCTTCCAGATGAGCCAGGTGTCGATCGTCCCGCACACGAGCTCGCCGGCTTCGGCCCGTTTCTGCGCACCGGGGACCTGATCCAGGATCCACCGGATTTTCGTGCCGGAGAAGTACGCGTCGATCACGAGCCCGGTGCGTTCGCGGATGAGCTTCTCATGCCCGCCCGTGCGGAGTCGTTCGCAGATCGCCGCGCTCGCCCGGCTTTGCCAAACGACCGCCGGGTGGATCGGGCGACCCGTCGCGCGCTCCCACACGACGGTCGTCTCGCGCTGATTGGTGATCCCGATGGCGGCGAGCTCATGCGCGGTGAGTCCCGCGCGCGCGAGGGCTTCGCGCCCGACCGCGACGGTTGTCGCGAAGATCTCCTCGGGATCGTGTTCGACCTGAGCCGACGCCGGATAGGACTGGCGTATCTCGTGATCCGCGTTCCCACGGATGGCGCCCGCTTCATCGAAGACGATGGCGGTCGAGCCGGTCGTACCCTGATCGAGCGCGAGGACCGCGGTCACTCCGTGCTGAAACGGCGCATCGGCTCGACCTCGCGCCGGTAGGCCTCTACCTCCGTGTGCCTCCGATCCTGATCCCAGCCCAGCACCGCGCCCATGCGGTCGGCGACACGATCGATGCAGTCGAGGGCCTGGCACGCCGCCAGACCGAGGGCATTGCGGCGCAATAGGACGTCGCCAAGACTCCGAGCCCATTCGCTCCGCACGGCGTGGACGACCTCGGCCTCCATCCCTCGGTGATGCGGACAGAGTGGCGAAGCGAGCGAGGGATCCGCCCGCGCCAGATCCAGGATCTCCCGGGCACGCGCGCCGTAGATCGAGGTGAGATGGGCACACGTCGCGGCGTCCAGCGTGAGGTCACCGGGCCGCGCCGCGAGATCCGCCGGCCGCGCGCCGGGCAGGGCCTCCTCGGCGCTCCGTGATGGCGCATATCGCGAGAGCCTGCGGCTGGCCGTGTCGACGACTTCCTCCGCGATCGCCCGATACGCGGTGATCTTCCCGCCGACGACGGACAGGATGCCTTCGACATCCTCGCGCGCGGCATGGTCAAAGAGCGCGTGCTTGCGTGAGATCTCTCCCTCGCTCACACCCTCCTCGCGCACGAGAGCACGGACGCCCGCCCAGGTGAAGTGGATCTCGTCGAACGGCGCGCTCGGGAAGGCACGGCGCGCCTCATCCTGGAGGTACCGCACGTCCTCCTCGGTTGCGGCGACGCTGCCGGGATCTCCGGTGTAGTCGGTGTCCGTCGTTCCCACGATCGTCGCGTTGAGCCACGGGACCACGAAGAACAATCGCCCGTCGCTCTTCGCGAAAAGGACATGCGCGTGCTCCACCGCATGTCGGGTGACGATATGGACGCCCTTGGTCAGACGGAGGAGCGGGTCGGACCGCTTGCGCAGAGGCGCGATCGTCCGGTCGAGCCATGGTCCGGTGGCGACGACCGTGAAGCGAGCGCGGATCTCGACGTCGCCGCCCCCGATCGTGTCTCGCACGCAAGCACCGACGACGCGGTCGTCCTCGCGAAGAAAGTCGGTGACTCGCGCATGGTTCAGGACGAAGGCTCCGTGCGCGGACGCATCGACCAGGTTCTCGACCACGAGCCGCTCGACGAGCGGGACCTGGGCGTCATAGAACCGCCATGCCCCTACCAGTCCGTCGGGCTCGAGCGACGGCTCCGCGGCAAGCGCCGCGGCGCGGTCAAGGTGCTGCCGCTTCGGCAGGCTCTTGTCGAGCGAGAGCAGGTCGTACAGCTGCATGCCCAGTCGGAGCTTCAGCTGATAGAGGAAGGTCGGCCGGTAGAGCGGCAAGAGGAACGGGAGGGGAAACACGAGGTGCGACGCGACACGCAGGAGGATCTCGCGCTCGCGCATGTCGCTGCGCACCAGCGCGAAGTCGAAGAGCTCGAGGTAGCGGAGCCCGCCGTGGATCAGCCGCGTAGGCCGGGATGTGGTGCCGGAGCCGAAGTCAGCCTGTTCGACCAGGGCAACCTCGAGCCCGCGAAGGGCGGCGTCGCGCGCGATGCCCGCCCCGATGATCCCGCCGCCGACGACCAGGAGATCGACGGTGCGGCCGCCGAGCGACCGCACCGTCTCATCTCGTGTGGCTATTTGTTCGCCTTGTTGTACTTGTCGATCGCGTCGTTCACTTCGGCGGCAGCCGCGTCCAGGGCCTGCTGCGAAGTTGCCTGACCGAGCAGGACGGACTCGATCATCTTCTGCGTGCGCGCCCGCGCCTGCGCGAAGACGTCCAGCACCGCGCCGTTGCATCGCATCACGTTCCCGCATCGTAAGGCTATCTTCCTGTTGAAGCGTGGCTCACGCGATCGAGACGCATGGACTGACGCGGCGGTTCGACGGCCGGCTCGCGGTCGACGGGCTTTCACTCGCCATCGAGTCGGGGACCGTGTTCGGCTTCCTCGGTCCGAACGGGGCGGGGAAGACGACGACCGTCCGAATGCTGGCCGCCCTCATCGCGCCGACGGACGGCGACGCGGTCGTCGCGGGCCACGCTCTTGGAGTCGACGACACGGCGCTACGGCGGTCCGTCGGCATCCTCACCGAGCAGCCCGGTCTCTACGATCGTCTCTCCGCTCGGCAGAACTTGCGCTATTTCGCGCGTCTGTACGACCTCGAGGCCGCGCGTGCGGATGCTCAGGTGGAACGCTATCTCCATCTTCTTGAGCTCTGGGACCGCCGCGACGAGCCGGTGGGTACGTTCTCGAAAGGCATGCGGCAGAAGCTCGCGATCGCGCGAGCGCTCCTCCATGAGCCGACCGTCGTGTTCCTGGACGAGCCGACCGCGGCGCTCGACCCAGAGGCGGCGCGCACCGTACGGGAGTTCGTGAAAGGCCTCCGCGCAGAGGGCCGGACGATCTTCCTCACGACGCACAACCTTCCGGAGGCCGACGAGCTTTGCGACAACATCGGGATCTTCCAGCGCCGGCTTCTTCGCATGGGCTCGCCCCGCGAGCTGCGCGCGAGCTTGTTTGCGGCGGGCACGATCGTCCGAGTCGTCGGCGACGCCGCGCGCTACCTCCCGGTCGCGCGATCGCTGCCGTTCGTGCGTGCAGCCCGCCCAGACGGTGAGACGCTCACGCTGGAGCTGGACGATCCGGATAGTCGCAATCCGGATCTGGTCGATGCGCTTCGTGCGGCCGGCGCGCGCATCCGCTACGTCGAGCGGCTTCAGCACTCGCTCGAGGACGTCTACCTGCGACTCGTCGGCGGTCACAAGTGAAAAAGGCGCTCATCGTTCTCGAGAAGGAGTGGCTCGAGCTGCGCCTTCAGCCCACCCTGCTCCTGGCGACCATGATCCTCCCGCCACTCATTACCGCATTCGCGGTTGCTGCTTTCTTTGCCGTAGGCAAGGTCTCCAGTGGAGTAACCCTTCCCAGCACGCCCCTTCCACCCGAGTTCGCAAGCCTCTCGATGCTCGAGGTCGGCCAGGCACTCGTCGGGAGACAGTTCTCGATCGTCTTCCTGCTTCTTCCGATCTTCATCCCGTCGGTGCTCGCGTCTTACGCGATCGTTGGCGAGAAGCGAGAGCGCACACTCGAGCCGGTCCTCGCGACGCCGATTCGCACGCGGGAGCTTTTGTTGGGGAAGATCCTCGCAGCACTCATCCCGGCTCTCGGGGTGACCATCGCTTCGGCGACGCTCTTCGTCGTGGGCATCCTCGCGTTCGCCGTGACCGACCGCGTACGCGACATCGTCGTGACGCCCGGTTGGATCCTGGCTGTGCTTGTCGACACACCGCTGCTCGCACTCATCGGCGTCGCCCTCATCGTCGTGCTCTCGTCTCGGGTGAACGACCCGCGCACCGCGCAGCAGATCTCGGCCGTGCTCGTCGTGCCGGTGCTCGCGTTGCTGTTCGGTCAGCTCGCCGGAGTCATCGTCCTCGGGCCCGCGCTCGCACTCGGCATCGGCGTCGTGCTCGCATTGATCGCAGCCGGCGCCCTGTGGGTCGCGACGCGGCTATTTCAGCGTGAGGTGATCCTGACCCGCTGGCGCTGAGCCTTAATGCTTCGACTGGCTCTGGCTCTGACTCTTGCTCTTACTGCCGCTGTGGCTCGAGCTCTTGCTGCCGCTGTGGCTGGAGCTCTTGCTGCCGCTGTGGCTTGAGCTCGGCTTGTTCGCGTCCGCGCGAGGGGGTCCGTCGTTTGTTGTTTTGTCTTTCACCGCGCACCACCTTCGGTCTTCGTTCGACTCGGCTTCTGCAAGTGCGTGGCCGTCGCGCCTGGACAGATTTCACGACCCCAGCAGATTCTGACCACGCTCACGTTCTCCGCTCGCGGTCGTCGATGATGCCATCGGCGACAGACACATCCAGTCATCTCCCTCGATCCCCTCGGTTTCGCACCGCGCCCGCCCTTGGCCGGCGTAGTGCATTTCTCGAGAAGGTTCGCTTGAGCTCTCGGCGATTCACAGGAGCTGAGCGGGTGGCGGGAATCGGACCCGCACGCCAACTTTGGAAAAGTTGTCTGCTACCACTACAGCACACCCGCGCTAGACGCACGGTTACGGTACGTTCGATCGCGATGACAGTTCGCACAAACGATATCGCACTTCGCGACCTCGGCGAGGATGGTTTTGGGACCAGCGTGGCTGACCATCTGAGAAACGGTGTAGCGCTTTTGCGTTCGATCCCGATGGTCGAACTGCATGACATAGAACGGAAATCGTCGCTCGCAGTCCATGCAAGGAACGTCCCGAAGTTTGGCTAGGAGGTCTGTGTTCGCCGTCCAGTACGCCCGCTTCTCCTCGATCCGCGTTGAAACGCCCACTGCAAACCACGAGAGCGTGTGTTTGTTCGCTCTGACCCATTCGTATGTCCGCACGGCATGACAATTCGCGCAGACGATGTCGCACTTCTCTATCTCGACCATGAGACGGGACCGCGACATGAGCATCGCCCGACTGCTGGTGACGTTGAAAGATTTTTCTGACGGCTCTCGATGGTCGAAGTCCATGACCCAGGGTGCGAACGTTCCGCCACAGTCCTGGCAGGGTCGCCGCCGCAAATCTCGCAAGAACTCAAGCGTTAGTGCCTGGCGAACGCGAACGCGCTTGATCTCCTCCTCGCGATTGGCGGCGTAATACGCGACGTTGTAGGGCCGCTGATCGCGCTTGGTCGCCACATTCCGCAGTTAGAACACATGTTCGGGCCGTGTCAATAGGAGTGGCGACTACGTCCGACTCCAGCGGGCCGGCGCTGCGCCGACCTCTCGCACCTTCCCACGCCGCTGCAGATACCGAAGGTGCGCAAGCGTCTCCGCGAGCGCGAACCGCTCCTCGTGCGCCGAACGCAGGACGGGAAAGAGGGTGCGGCACACCGCGTAGGCGTCGCGCTCTGCGTCGCCGATCGCATCGAGAGTCGCGCGAAGCCGGTCCTCGTGATGCGCGAGGATCTGGTCGACGCGGCCCGGAAGATCGTCGAAGGGATCTCCGTGCGCCGGGAGCACCCGAGTGACGGGCAGCGTGCGAACGGCGCGGAGCGCATCGAGAAAATCGCGGAGCGGATCGTCCCGCGAGTACGGATAGAGCCCGACGTTCGACGTGATCCGCGGGAGCACATGGTCGCCGGAGAACAGCACGCGCTCGGCTCCATCGACGAGCACGGCGTGATAGTCCGTGTGCCCCGGCGTCCACTTCAGCCGAAGGCTCCGGCCACCGAGATCGAGATCCTCGCCGTCGCCCGCTGACGTGACCCGTTCCACGGCGTCGACCGCTTTCCCGATCTCGAGCCAAGACGCGCGCATTCCTTCGTCGACGTCGCGCGGCATCCCGTGACGCTCGAACCAGGCGTAGGTCTCGTCGATCATCGAGTGGTCGCGAGACCACATGCGCGTCGCGTTTTCGAGCTCCGGCCCGTGCATGACGATCTCGGCACCCGCGAGCTCGAGCGTCCCCGCCATCCCGATGTGATCCGGATGAAGATGCGTGACGAACACGCGCCGCACGTCGTCCATCGCGATGCCGGCCTCGGCGAGCGCGGCGAGAAGCGCGGCCTCGGCTTCCTTCGTGTGCATGCCCGTGTCGACGAGGGCATAGCCAGACGATCCCTCGATCAGGTACGCGTTGATGCTCCTCAAAGCAAGCGGAAGAGGGAGCGCGATGAGCCGGACGCCCGGCGCGACGATCGGTGCGTTCAGCGTGAGAGGTCGATCGCGAACGTCATCGCGGTTAGAATGGTTACTCCCCGGCCCGTTCGTCTAGTGGCCTAGGATGCAGCCCTCTCAAGGCTGAGATCAGCGGTTCGAATCCGCTACGGGCTACCAGACCGTCGTTAGTTCGAACTCTGCCAGCACATGATCCTGGCAAAGAGTTCGTGGTAGTCGAAACGACGGATTTCCCGATTACCGACGTAGATTGCATTGAATAGCACGCTAAGAAGAAAGCTTCTTAGTGCAGGTGTAGGCGCTAAAGATCTTGTTGCCGCGGTGGTCAACTTCCCTAATCTCAAAACCAGCTTGGTCGAGCATCGCCTCGAGCGTCTCGCTGTAGGTACTGAATTCAGTCTTGATGTGAGTCTCGAGCTCTTGTCTCGTCCAGCCGTCCTCAGGATGTTCCGGAGCTGCATCCAACCAGGCTTTTAGATAGGTACCTGCTTCTTCCTTGGGAAAGCTGTAGACGAGATCCTTCAGATAAAGAACACCGAGTGGCCGGAGCAGTTCTGAAATCCTCTTAAGTGCAATCTCTTTCTGGCGATCGGGCAGCTGGTGCAGCGCATTGCGCGAGTAAACAAAGTCGATCGAGCCAGCAGGAGCCTCAAAGCTCAAGAATCCATCCTTCACAACTTCGACATTTTTCAGACCAAGCTTTTCGATCTTTGCCTTGGTCGCCTCGATCATGGCGGGTGAGATGTCAACGGCAATCACTTTTTTGCAGTGAGGCGCGATTGCCACAGCAAACGTGCCGCTACCAGCTCCTAGATCAGCTACAACGCTGTCGGCGCCGAGGCCAAAGTCTTTGAGGTGCTTGACATCAGCGGTCGGGTCAGTTCTCGCTTTGCTGTCGTACTTAGCGACGTAGTCCGGATCCAGGTGTTCTGGACCGGCGTATTTGGTTTCATCGAATTGCTTGCTCATAGCGGGACTTTACCAGTTTTGGTATCACCTGCTCATCTAGCGAGCTCTTGACGGTCCACCAGCCATCGTTATGCCTCGTCCCCTTCCGCCATGGTCAGTTGTCGCTTGAGCACAGGCCGACGGGCCGCGGGTGCGGACGCTCCATCCGCGACCGCTGAGGCGACATGTTCGAGTAGGTCGCCGGGCTGACACTGCAGCGCTTCGCAAATCGCATCGAGCGTTGAGAAGCGCACTGCGCGTGCCTTGCCGGTCTTGAGGATCGATAAGTTGGCGAGGGTCATCCCGATCCTATCGGCGAGGTCTGTGAGCGTCATCCTCCGCTCATGAAGGACGTCGTCGAGCTTTACGACGATGGCCACGATCACACCGTCCCTTTCAGGTCATCGCGCATGCGCGCACCGTCATCGAAGACCTGGGCTAGCACGAAAAGAAGCAGCACCGCGAGCCAATTGGTGACGGAAAAGCTCCAATCAAGATGCAGCTGGGTATTCGACAGAGGGCCGACGGCAACCGCCACAACGACCAAATGCAAAAGCTCGAGCCCCAAGAGCGCCCAGGCCATCGTCTTCAATCGCGCAGCGTTCCCAGCCACGAACGGGTCGCCGAGTCTCACGGTGTCGACGATTGCCAGCAGCCGCGTAAGAACGATGTAGGTGAAAGGAACCGAGCCAATTCCGATAACCATCACGACGCGCCCCCAGAGGAACAACGTCGCGTTGCTGCCACTAGGGCGCACACCGAGCGCCGTCCAGACCCAGTCCTCGGCGATCAGGCTCGCGATGAACAGCGCGAGAACGAGACCTCCAAACACCAGATTCGCAAGGATTAGTGCCCGAAGGGCCATCCGAGATGCAGACAAAGCCGTGGGAAAGGCTTGCGTTCTAACCACATCGTTCCCTCACCGGTTATTATCAATCAACGATATGCGGCTTATCGTTTATCGTCAAGTGGTAGATCGATAATCGATGAACGCCTAGCGACGCGCCTCTTTCGCTCAGGCGACGTCGATGACGACTTTGGCTCGAGCCTGGCCGGTCCCGACGTAGCGAACGGCCTCGGCAGCCTCGGTGAGCGGGTACTGGCGATCGATTACCGGGCGCAGCTTTCCGGCTTCGGCAAGCTCTTTCAGAACGAGAAGGTCGTCGTGCGTCACGTGGGCCAGAAACGGCACGAGCCAGGTGTTCCCGAAACGCTTCCGAACGAGCGGCACGATCGCGCGCCACATGACCGCGAGCATGCTGGTCTTCGCCGCGCCGGTAACCACGAGCCTTCCGCCTGGCGCCAGAACGCGGCGCATCGCGGAGAACGAGCGGTTCGCCGCGACATCGAGGATCACGTCGTACCGTTGACCGCGCTTGGTGATGTCCTCCTGCGTGTAATCGATAACTTCATCCGGACCCATCGAGCGGACGATCTCCAGATTTCTCGTGCTGGTCACCGCGGTGACGCGCGCGCCGAGCGCCTTTGCGATCTGCACTCCGAACGTGCCCACGCCGCCTCCGGCGCCGTAGATCAGAACTCGCTGCCCCGTCTTCACCCG